>Ga0136644_10001174_pt1 | contig 20861 bp, 16 predicted proteins | sample C_130820_EF_Meta_FD_94780 | JGI IMG/M metagenome (GOLD analysis project Ga0136644, IMG submission 94780) | Freshwater microbial communities from Lake Croche, Canada to study carbon cycling - C_130820_EF_MetaG (v2) (version 2) | ecosystem: Environmental > Aquatic > Freshwater > Lake | place... | reverse complement strand
TGCCGGTTTTCAAGGTCGGCAAAGCCCCTCCGGCCACTGCCATCGCGAACACCCTTGAAAACAAGGCCGAAACGCGTCTCAGGCCGTCCTTGAGGAGCCAACCGGGGCCTGGCCCAACGGGCGAAATCGAGCCAAACCGAGACACAACACGCCAAATCGAGACCACTCACCAAACAAGTCACGGACAAGTCGCGACCAGCCAGTCTCGAAATGACTCGAAACGGCGGCAGGCTGAGCGCTGCTTGCCAAAGGCCGGCTAAGCTCTCGAGTCCGGCCCACTCTCATTGTCTGGCGGCCACACGGCTTCCTCGGTAATCAGACCCCGGCCCGATTCGCCGCCATGTGTACGTCTCTCTGGCCGGCCAAAGCCTTCATTCATGTCGAACATGTGGCTGCTTTCTAGAACCCCAATCAACACTGAAACGAGGGGCCCCCTGCAGGAGGAAATGCGACTCGGATAAAGGTATCCGCAAAAGCCTTACATACTAAAAGCCGTTTGATTCTCGATTTCCGTTACAGGCACCACAGTTGATCGCGCTGCCGGGGCACGCAAAGATTTTTAAGCACCTGCCCAGAACGCCTCTCGGCGGATAGCTACATCCAGATAGCCTGACCTAGCACTGCGCGAATACGCTGGACGTACTTTTCACCGATGGTGTCCACATCATCGAGATCCTGATCGGAAGCGTCGGCCAGATCCCGAACCGTCCTAAACCCCGCAGCCTGAAGCAGATCAATCCTCTTCGTCGTTAGCCCGTACGGATACGCCTTTGATGTACGCAGGGTATCGATTGGCATATCGAAAATTTCCAAATCGTCACCCGCCACAGGCAGTGGAGCCCGAATTTCCTTAAACAGCTCGCTGCGCTCGTGGATCTCAAACGGCTCCGGCGAGGGCGTGAGCCAACCATCCATCAACGGCCCCGTAATCCGATTCCCCGATACACGCTCCAACAAGTTGCAGAGGTTTACGGCGTACAGAGTGCCACGGCCTCCTGACTTCATCGCCCTTGAGGCCTGCCGGCGTGCTAGAAAGCCTGCGTACTCGAGTATCTCCAGGGGTTTTCCAAGGCGGTTAACATGAGCGCGATGGATAAGCACCGTAGAAAGATTTGCTTGCCCCAGTTGCTTGAACACAAGCTCTGCTAGATCATGCGCAGTAACTGCAGCAGGAGTGTACTTCCCAAGTTTTGGACGCACCTCCTCGAGAAGTGGCCAGTAATAATCGGCCGAGAGTCGTAGAAGACAGCCAGTAAGGGCCGTAAGCCCGAGCGACTGCGTTGACTCCGAGTGCGTCACAACATCATTGCATGCATAAATAAAGCCGCGAACATTGCCAAGGACAGTGGCTCCCAGAAAATGAGCAAACCGCTCAGATCCCATGCCGGTAAATCGAGTCTCAGTAAGCTCTTGAAAGCGAGCCATCATGATACTTCGAAATAGTCTCGCAAAACCTGGCTGCTCTGGGGATCTTGCCACGTCAACAACAGTCGCATCGTTGTAAACGTCAAATCGCGTGCCGAACTCAGTGACGCCCGGGTAAATCGCGGCCTTGCAGGAAACCGCGTCGCTCGAAAGGGTACGAAACAGATCAAAGAACGCAGCAAGAGAGGTCTCGCGTCCGATATGGGCAGCATCATCAAATAAGAGCACGACCCGCTTTGCAAGCGATAACGATAGTCTACTAAGTTCGGCACGGATCTCTGTAGCATTGCCGCAGGGCGCAAAATCAAATGAAGCGACCTTTTCGAGGGCGTCTCGAATCCGCGAGCTTACCCACGTACAAAACAGGCGTTCATAGTCGTCTCCGTCAGCTTTCAAAAGCGGAACGTATCGAAGAGATACGTAAATGCCCGCCACATCCGCCCCGGGGCATTGAGGGGCGAGACGCTGGCTGGCCGCGATCAGCAACGCACTCTTGCCGGTACCCCGTCCACCCTGAAGCAATACTGGGCCGTGCGCGATTAGCTTCCGGATGATCCGTTCATCGTGCTCTGAGAACTTGTGAATATCGGCGAACCGACTTGGCTCACACTCCTCCGCAGCCAGAACAAGCGCCGAATCCGCATCATCCTTACTCATGTGATTTCCTCATAGATCTCCAGCGCTTGAATAGGCGGCATAGAGAACGGGATGTGCTCGCACCAGTTCGCTACCACGCCAAGATCGGCACAGATGTGCATTGCATCATCAACAAGTACTTCAAGCGTTGTGGTGTCATAGTAGGATGTACGTGGCAGCACAAACTCATGATGCACTCCCTTTGAAGCGATGGAGAAGGTGCTCGACGCCATCCCGCGGGATCGCGGGAGAAAACTCTCAGCCGATAGGTTTTGGAGCGATTGAGCGCGTGGGCCGAGGGGCATCTTCGAACACGTGTCCAGAAACGCCTCAAACGCTGGCTTCCACACGATTGCGTCAAGATTATCTCCAAGAAGAGCGCGTGACATCTCACTCGGGCGGCGATCCTGTAACCCCAGCGTGTCCTTTCCATCTGACATCACATCACCCTGCCACTGTAATGCGGCGGCCGCTCGCTTTCCGAGTACGTAATCGGCGTGGGACTGGAGTGCAGCCAGAGTGAGCACGCGAAATGGATCGAGTCTCGCGATAAGCGCGGTACAGGATATTTCTAGGACACTCCGAGCTAAGAATGGACTAAAAAGCGGATGCACTGTTTCAGCTGATCCATAGGGCTTATGGAATTCCTTGACAAGGCTGTCCAGTGTTTCCGAAAGATGGCTCAGAGTCTTTGCAAGCGGAGAGTTTCCCGTAACTCGCCCACACATGAGTCTGCATATGGCTGAAGGCGTCGGCCGCAGTGGCGTGGTCGACGTTGGTTCGATCGCTGCTGGAGTTGAAGAATGCGACGACGACATGTGAACACCGCAACGACAGATCTGTCGTGCTCCGTTCTAGTGATTTGGTGATTCGCTTGAATAGCCGCAGTCGCGGCAGCGCGCGTTTATTGTGATTGATTCATGGATGAGGCATACTCCCACGAGAGAAACTTGTGCCAACTCAATCACTCCGCGCGATAGGGGGGCGGCCTTGTTCTATTCTCCGGGAAATCCGCCCTGACGGCCGATTTCCTAGTCCACGTCCCGCGAAAAGCACTCCCAGTGCCCGACGAACGCCGCAAGGACATGAGGGTGCGGGATCGCTTGCCCCCGTCGCGAAGGTGCTGCGCCATTCCGGGAGCCCAAATTGACTGAGGCCAATCGACTCGAAACTGAGATAAAGCATTGCTGCGAATGACGCTCTGAGCGGCAAGAGCGACTATTTTGGGGATCGACCGTTACCGATCGGTGCTGGCGGCGCCCAATGGCAGTGCCCCTTCCGCCCCGCTGGGAGGCAGTATACACGCGGCGGTTCCGGCGTCATCCGCAATGTTCCCTAGCAGGCCGTGGCCCAAGCCGTTTTCTGCGTCACTGATCACCTGATCATCAGCCGCCGATGGCTCTCGACGACTGCGTTATCATCGCGACCAGCGCTGCCACCAGACGCCCCAGTGCCAACAGGAGGCACTCAAAATGAGTCCTGGCGGTTTGCAGGAGCGCGCGTAGCTTCTGCGGGCTCATCGGACCATCGAATCCCGAGTGCCCTGCCGCCTCCTGTGGCAGTGGATCTTGGAGCCAAGCTCAACGGCAGCAGTTTAGCGCCCTCCCCGAAATCGCGAAGGGGACTTGGGCCACGGTCTGCCAGGCCAAGTAGAGGCCGGCCCTGGTCGCCAGTCGAGCGTGCCTGTGGCCGAACCCAAATTGGCGGCGCGATGGCGGGGCCGAACGTTCGGGCGAGGCGCTTGGGCACGGCGAGCCCCCCCGTCGTCGTGGCGACGGGCGTTTCGAGCCCTAGATCGAGCGGTTCAGGGTGGAGTCGGCACGTGTACACCCCGTGGCGTGGTGGTTGCCCCGAGTCCAGCAGCCTCCCTGACACGCTCTTCCGAGGGGGCGGGGCAGCCGGGACAGCGTCGCAACCCCAGATCCGACAACGATAGCCGGCCGATTGTCAGGAGGACGCCGTCTGGACACCCCTGGGACGCTCTAGGCGCTCGGCCTGGACGCCGTCTACGCCCCGGAGCCAGCGGGGAGCGGCAGGCCGCTGGCCGGACCCGCCCGATCCCCCTGCCGGCGGGCGTCCGAGTCCGCCCCGACCGTCTACTCGCCCTCTTCCTCGTCCCTGTGCGTCATGAACGACGGCAGCTTCTCGACGGCTTTCTTCAACTCGGTGGAGCCCACGACCGCGTAGACGTTCGCAGTGAGCGCCGGAGTCGAGTGCCGGGCGATCTTCTGGGCGACGACCAACGGGACCCCGGAGAGAGCCAGCGACGTCACGGTGGTCGTCCGCAACGCGTGGAAGTCGACCCTCCTCCCGTCCTTCTCGGCCTGGATGCCGGCGTCCTTGAGATCTCGGCCAATCATCGTGTGTGTCGCGGCACCCCGAATTGGGAAGACGGGCTCGCCCGCCGGCTTGCCGACGAGCCAGGCCTGAAGCTCTGCCGCCAGGTCGCCCCGCAATGGAAGATCCGCCCGCCGGCGGTTCTTGGTGTGCTGGCCCCCGACTCGCACCTGCGGCGTCGGCCCGGAAAAGTCGAAGTCCTCGGGTTTCAGGGCGCCGAGCTCGTTGCGGCGCAGGCCGGTCGTGCCAGCTAGCCAGTAGACCAAGCGTCGGGTCGGCCCCGGCAGCCGGCAGCGGACCGTGGGGCTCTTGGCCACCGACTCGAGTAGCCGACGCATCTCGTCGACCGTCAGGGCCCGCCGCTGGAGCCGCCGGTCAGACTCGACGTGTACCGCGAGCGTCACGTCGGCGAAGGGGCTCTCGGCGACGATGGCCTCACGTACCAGGAACCGTCCGAACTGCCGGAGGTGGGCGGCGTGGTGGCGGCGGGTGCGTGCCGACATGCCCGCCTGCTGCCGGGCCGCCAGCCACTCGTCGACGTTGGCCATCGGGGCGTCCTCGATCTTACGGATCTTGGTCCCCTCGAAGACCGCTTTCAGCCTGGCGACGACCAACTCAATGTGGTCCGCCGTGCAGCCCTTCGCCGCGAGCGACCGTTCGAAGGCATCCAGATGGTCGAGGATTGCCTGGGGAGCCCGCCTGGACAGGTTTCGCGGTCTCACGCCCCCCTCGATCTCGAGGAGGAGTTCGCTGGCCCGTCGCTGGGCGATCCGCTTGTCGGTGACCCCGAGGGAGTGCCGCCGCCCGTTGATCCGGGCGTACCAGATCTTCGTCGGCTTGATTACGCCTGTGCGTTTGTCCCGGTACTTCGGTCGGAATATCTGCATGGGTTCACCTCGTTGGCTGTCGCGTCGATCCATCGGGCTGCCGGTCCCGGCGTCAACGCCGCGGGATTCATCCCCGGCGACGCTTGTGCTTTTTCCAGACCGCCGCCCTTGGGCTGCCTGCGGCGATCCAGGCGTCGACCTCCGCCGCTGACCAACGGGGGTGCCCAGAGCCCTCGAGCGGCTCCAGGATCTCCCCGTCTGCACGGCGGCGATCGAGGGTGCGGAGGCTCAACTCGAGTCGCACTGCGAGGTCCCTCTTCTTCAGCGCCGTCGTGCTCATGTGGCTGCTCCCCCGCTCACGACCTGGTCTCGGAACGGATCCTGCTCGTCGTCGTCGGAAAGGCGTGCGATGAGTTCGGCCATGCCTTCGTCGTCGTCGTCGCTCGCAGCCGCCGGCAGGGATGGAACAACGTTGCTCCGATCAATTGAGATCTGCGGCGATGGTGGACTGTGGCAAGCGGAGTCGATGGAGACAGCGCTGGTGTCTTGAGAATCCCGCTCGACCAAGTCGTGATCAGTCACCGTCTCGTCGGGCTGCGGGTCATCGTGGCAAGCATGATCGCGCCACCGAACACCCGACCAAACGTAGACGCGGCTCCCGTTCTCGCCGCGACGGCGGCGGTGGTCCTTACTCCCGAAGAGCCTCTCCATCTCGGGCCGGATTTGTCGAATACTCTCGACCCGTAGGTTGTTGCGCAGCGCCCATGTCCGATAGTCGGTGACGACATGGTCGCGGAGGATGAAGTCTTCGTCCGTGCCCCGCTCAAGCTCCTCGGCGGCGTACTCCCGAAAGCTCCCCACCTTCGCCCGGATCTCCAGCACGTTGCGGCGGACGGCGTCGGGCATGAAGATCGCCTTGGTCTCCTCGATGACCGGCAGCGCCGCCAGGATTCGATTCAGGATCCCCGGGGCCTCCTCAAACAACTCCTCGGAGAGTCTCGGGTTCACGTCATGTTCGGCGACCTGACGGGTGCACTTCACGAGGCGGAGTCGTCGCCAAAACGCATCGCTCGGGTCATTGGCGATGGGCTCCGCGTTCGAGGCGAAGAACAGCACCGCCGTCGGCAAGACCGTTACGGACTCGCGGAACTTCCGGTGGATCGTCACCGGGTCGCGGCTGACCCATGCGTTCAACGCGGCGAAATTGGAGCGGTCGTCGATCACCGCGTCACTCGCGAAGTTAGCAACCTTATGGAGCAACGGCCACGTTCGAAAGGTATTCCCGGCGGTAAAGGCCTCCAGGCCGACAGCGCTCGTGACGTCTTCGCCGATGACGTGCCGAAGGGCCCGGAACAGCGTCGACTTCCCGTCGCGGCCGCGTCCCGTGAGCCAGAGCACCGCCTCGAAGGCGATGTCCGGCCGGGCGAAGACGCTGGCGGAAAACTCAACGATCATCCGTGCAACGTCTTGGTCGCCGCTGCACACGTGGCGGAGCAGGGCGTCAAACCGTGGGCAAGTGGCGGTCGGGTCGTAGTCGTAGTCCACGGCCCCCAGCGCGAAGATGTTGGGCGAGTGGGGGTCAAGCGTCCAGCGTCCGTCTACCACTCCCCTGTCGAGATTGATGATGCCGTTTCGGCACACGATCACCCGGAGAGGCTCCATCGACTGGATACTGAAAGGCGGGGTCAAATCGCCTCGCAGAAACATCCGGTCCTTGAGGAGCGAAAGCAGGTTGGCCGTGCCGGCCGCGGTCACCTTTTCAGGCGGCACCTCTGCCTCGAGTTCAGCGAGGAGCAGACTGCGGACGGCGCCATCCTCGACTTTGTTGTAGACGCCTCGCCGAGGGTCAAACTCGAAGAGGTCCTCCTGGTAGGTGCGAAAATTGCGAGCAGCGAGGAAGTTGTCGATGATCTCGAGGTAATTGATACGGTCGCGGTCGGACATGAGTGCAAGGCCTTTCAAGAAGACGTGATGCTGGAAGCCGCACATTGCGGTGAAGACAGAACGCCTCAGACGTAGGTCCAGGCCGGCACCGCCGAGGCATCCTTTCCTCGACGGCACCGAACACCTGTAGGGGGCTTACTCCGCCGCAATCGGCCTGATGGCCACGATCTGAACGCTATGGCCGTTCTTGGATTCGACGTCGATCTCGTATTCCCGGCCTATGAAGTCCGAGTGGTTCACGGCCTCCCCTACCTTGACGATCCTCCCGGCAAGCTCACAGACCGTCCTGTGAAGCGCATTGCCAAACCGGGGGACGAGACCGGTAATCCGGGACGCCATGCCGCGCTCAGATACAAAAGTGAACACAAACGCCAGCAACTCCGAGTTGAGGGCGGACTTGTCCTTCTCAATGGAGCGAAGGAACGCGCGGTGCGTGCCAGGGGCGAACAGCGGGGCCACGATCGTGAAGCTATCTGCCATTGAACAATCCTCCGTTAACCAACGAATGAACTCCGAGCTTCCCGGACAGTCCGAGAAGAACTCGTGTCGGAACCGCTCGATGCCCCGCAGCTCCCGGTGGGTGATGCTGGGCGGTGCGGCCCCGACACTCGCACAGCGCTCCAAGCCGCAACCGTGCCCGACTTTGCTTCGGGGCGACGCATAAGTCCCTGTCGCCACGGCTTTTGCAGCAAGTGCTGTTGTTACATTTCGGGAGCGCTACCGAGCGAGCGTGGAGCGCATCCGAAATGGCTCGGAGCGCTTTATGCGATCCAAGCGTGGCCCCGCTAGGGCGAGAAGGGTGGCTTCCACAACCGCGCAAGACGCCTGCAATCAGCAGGTTCCGTGCAGCGCACAGAGACGGCGGATGAGGCCGGCTGCCAGTGGAGTCGCAGCGGAGCCCGCAAGCTCCTGTCCGGCTGGCAAAATCTCTTGGGATCTTCAGCCTTGTGTGGACTGCCCCTGAGCCGCGAGGCTTGCCCGCCGCGGCCGAGCGGCGTCTGGTCGCGCAGGTGTAGCCCACGCCACGTCACGCGCGGGTACTGGATTTGGAGCACGCGTCAGGAGCAGCGGCCCGAATGCGGTACGGGAAGGAACAACGGCCGCCGAATGTCGAGTGAGTACCGGGAATCGAAAGGCTTGGTTTATCCGTATTCCCACGTGCAGGAGGAGATCTATTCTCGCCGATCTGAGCGACTCAACGGGATGTGACCGGGGCTATGTCGACGGCTTCCCTAGGATGGGAATGTTGATCCCGTAATCTGCCTCCCGCTCTTGGGCCCTCTTGCCAGGGAGGACTGTACGATTTCTGTTCTTCAGGGAGTAAAGCAAGACTACGGATGTATCTCCAAACTGCTCCCTGATATATCGGTTGACATCTTTGATTAAGTTATCGTATTTCTTGTGAAGGGCGTTCGGTAACGCGTGATCGATTACGCTGTCGTCTGGGCCGATCGAAGCGACCAACTCTTGTTCGGGCAGGTGGTCTCCGTTATCTGAGGCCTCCGGTACACGACGCCTTCCACGTTTGTCGCATGCGATCTCTTTTGATTCCAGGAAATGGTACAGTTCATCCCTCATCACCCCTTCCATTTGGTCTCTCACGGCGTGATATGAGTTTGGAGGAAGGTCCTTTGAGCAGGGTAAGGCGAAGCTTGCACATAGCCACTTCAGCAGGCGTTGCACTCGCTTCGGAGCGCGGTTGAGGTCGAGCGACAATGGGTAATCAAGTGTTCTTTTGTCATCTCTGTTGCGACGAATGGATATACGATCGGTGTCACTGCAGTAAACTAGGTATGCAAAGGGGCCAGGGATGCCGGGGGTGGTAGAGGGACGTCGCCGTTTCGGTGCATTTGCCGCTTCGAGCACCCGCTGTCGCAGTGTGCCCATCGTTCTGTGTAGGGCAACGTAGTCCTTTGGTTCATAGCCACTCATCCCTTTGACGTTTGCGGGCATCGAGAGGCCGCGCCATAGCAAATCAAAGTCGCTGCCGAGGGCGTCGTAAAGGTCGATGCTTGGTCGAATGTAGACCGCCTCGCCAACAGATTGACTGATGACCTGGTAGGCGTGGGAGTACAGTAAACCTTTGCTGTCGAGGTATTGGTAAAGGGGCCAGCTAAATCGAATCCCCGACTGCCAAGCGTCTGTGTGTCGACGAACACGCGCTGTTTCCGTAGGGGTGAGGACCTTCTGGGGGCTTGTTAGGTTTTCATCAAGGATGAATGAGCCTACGTTCTCGAATGTATTGATTAAATCAATACACACCGCGTGATTTCTACTGAGTTTCCTGCCAGGAACTTCATCGCCTCCAGGTAAAGAGCCCTGGAAGGCGGCCGCGTCTAAAGATTGCGGCGCATGGCAATCCGTGTCGAGTGCATCTGCGGACGGCAGCTGCGATGCACAATCTCCCTCGTCGCCCGATTGGGTGACCGTAGGAAGGACGTTGCTCAGGTTGTGGGGGGCGGTTGCGTCGCGTGTTGCTTGCGACGGTGTGTGTTGGTACCCGGATATGAAAGCCGCTCCACCAGTGCGTAGACCGTGGAGCACCGACTGCGAGGTTTGGGAGCCGAATATAGGAACCGCGCCCCGAACGCTTGGTTCGGGAGGCATGTTTTCCTACGCTTCAAAATCACCTTGAGGCACGTCGTTCAGGCATCATCGCCGCGACCGAGGCGAGATCGTTCGTCGGGTAGTATCCCGATTTTCTTAGCCGTGTCAATAATCGCTGAAGCCGATTGTGTGACGTTTGTCAATGACCCCCCTGGGGGGTCATAGGGGTACCGTAGGCCGAATCTGCCGCCGTGCAGGAGGTTTTGCTGTGGGGGGGGTGGGGGGGGGCAAGCCCGTTGGACTTGTGGACTGGGTGTCTTTTTCCCCGGAAATCAGCCATTCCCCGCATTGCTGGCGTGAAGGGGCTGGAAAGCCCTCCGCCGTAGATGGCTCTTCGAGGATTTTCCTCCGGAATCCCGCCGGACGACCCCCGGTGCAAAGCCGCAGCCGGTCGGTCCGTTCGGGCACGCGCTGGGTCCGATGGGTTTCCGCAACACCCCTGCGCTGCCACAGGGCTCCTGACCGCCAGACGCAACGAGGAGCGAAGCACAATGAGGGGAAAAATCGCGATCTACTGTCGAGTTTCGACCGACGAACAGACGGTCGATCCCCAGCTGCGAGACCTTCGGGAGCTTGCACGGCACCGGGGATGGGGCGAGCCTGCCGAGTACGTCGACGTCGGGGTTTCTGGGTCGAGGGCTTCCCGACCAGCCTGGAACCGGCTTTGGGACGACGTGCACAAGGGCAAGGTGCACGTGCTCATTGTTCACGCGCTCGACCGCCTGGGGCGGTCTCTGCCGCACCTGGTTGAGGTGGTCAACACGCTGGTGGAGCGGAAGGTCACGCTGGTTTCGCACAGAGAGAACATCGACCTCGGCACCGCAACCGGCCGGATGGTGGCAGGGCTCTTTTCGGTGCTCGCCGACTACGAGCTCTCCATGATCCGTGAGCGAACCAAGGCAGGGATGCGGGCAGCGCGGGCCAGAGGCAGCCAGATCGGCCCCGTGGCGGTCCGCTTCGATGAGCACGCCGCCACACGGCTCCGTGATCAGGGATGGGGGCAGATCCGCATCGCCCGTGAGCTTGGGGTTGGCGTTGGCCGCGTGCATCGCTGGGTCCGCGAGTCTTACCAGCCACCGCACCGTCGGATATCCGATGGGTGAGCCTCGCACACGGAAAAATTATCGAAACCCGGAGCGGGGCCCCCCGGGCCTGTCAATGAAGCCGGGGCGTTCCCCCGTCAATACTTGGTTCCTAGTTCCGGCCGGCGGGGCCGCGACTGCCACCCGGGGAAGAAAGTCGTGTGATTCCTAACTTCCAGTCAAGGAGGCCGCTGGCATGAAGGTCGATGATGCTCTCGAGGCCGTCACAGCCTTCCATCAACAGATCGGTGCCCCTTCGTCGACGAGCCCGCGATTGCTCCCTGGCGATGCCGATCGGGCCCGTGCGTTCGCGGAGCGGGTCTCGAGCCTCCGATTCCAGGCGTTCGGCTGCGGGATGATGGAGGACGATCAACTGCTGCTCCGTCTCTCCCTCGCCCTTGAAGAACTCGCGGAGTGGCTCATGGCTCACGCCAAGGGCGACTTGGTCGGCGCTGCCGATGCTTGGGCAGACCGGGCCTACGCCCTCTTCGGTGACGCCGTCGCCGCCGGCCTGCCCGCCGGCGAGCTCTTCGAGGAAGTCCACGCTTCGAACTGCACGAAGACCGCACCGGCCACGAGCGGCGGCAAGGCCGTGAAGGGCCCGGAGTACGTGCCGCCCGACATCCGGTCTGTGCTGCTCCGGGCGATGCCGCGGTAACGGTCGGCGGATATTCCCAAAGGTTCGGGCTGGGCGGGCTATTCCGAAGGGTGCGTCGGCGATCCTCGCCAAACACGGGTGCGAGCGATATTCCAGCCCCGGTCGCAGGCGTATTCCCAAGGGGCCCTTTGGGAATGATTTTCGGGGTCAATTATGCGACCGCCGAACGGCCGTTGATGTCGTGCGCTCCGACGACGGTGGCCTGCCGCCCGCGCCAAAAGCACGGACGACAGGCCACCCTCCGCTCGAGAGTGCGAGTCCCGTTCAGCCCGCGATTCGCTGCAGTTCCATCGGCGTCTCGCCGTCGAGCTTGCGATCCACGAAGTAGTCCTGGAACTCCCCGAAGGTGTCGCAAGAGTTCTCGAGGTCGTACTCGCCGCTCACGATCGACCCGAGCCACGCCTGACACGACCGGGCACCGTGGTCGGTGGCATGGTGTGTTGCCACCTCGCTGGCCAGATTGAGCAGGTCGTACACCTTGCACGACACCGGGAGCGTACGCTGCCGCTTGACCGAAAGGGCGTCGGGGTTGGCTATCCCGTAGAGCTTGGAGACGTCGCCGGTCATCGTGTGGAACGACTCGATGAGCCGCGAGGCAGCCCCGCCCTCCACGATCGCGGCACCCTCCGAAGCCACTTGCCGGTGGTAGAGCAGCTTCACGAGGTGCCGGTAGAGGTTCTGAGCCTCTGCGACGCTGGCCCACGACTTGCCGGCCGCCTCGAACCGCTGCCGTAGGGCCGCGAATCCCTCGTCGTTCCCGAAGCCGTCGAGGGCGCGGACGATCGAGTAGTTCACGTCGTCCTCGCCGCGGCCGAGGGCCAGCGACGACCGGAACGCCTTGGCGTAGCCGACGGCTCCGTTCGAGCAGACGTGTCGCAAGAGCGACAGGTAGATATTCGGCTGGCCGTAGCCGTCGATGGGGACGGCCATCATGAAGCGGTTGGAGAAGGCGTCGCCGCAGATCTGGAAGGGTGAGCTCCCGGCCCGTGGGGTGTGGGTCGACTCGATCACCCCGTCCACACAGGTGATGTTGGCAGCCCGGTAACGGCCCAGGGTGTCGAGCAGATCGTCGTACCGCACGAGCGGCTTGCCTGGGCTGCTCACCGCCAAGAGCTTCCCCTCGCCCGTGTCGGTGTCCCGTTCGACGCACACTCGAAGGCTATCGGACTCATGCGTGGAAATCCGCCCGAAGACTTCGGCGTGGGTGAAGTACTTGAAGAACGAGCCGCTGAAGCCGTAGCGGGCGTAGAGGCTCGTCCAGAACCGTTCGGACGGTGCGAGGGGCTCGTCCTGGAGGGTCACGGCCGTGACGCTGGGCCGGCCGTTCCTGGTGTCTTCCTCCGTGACGACGGCGAGCTCGTTGACCTTGGCGAGCCGGTACTCGAAACGCTTCATCGGGCGGTGCTCCTTGAGGGGGAATCCTGGGGACTCCCCTCTGTTGCGAAGCACGACACCCGGCCAATGCTGCAATGATTGCCGCCGAAAACCACTCTGTCGCTGCGAGCAGCGGCTACTCGGTCTCCGCTCGATCCCGCCGGCTCGGGGCCTTGCGGGTGAGAAACTCGGGAAGTGCGACGACCGTCTGGGCGATGGCGCGTCTGGCGTTCACGGTGCAGAGGTCGAGCAGCGGGTTCACGGTGAGCGATCGCCAGCCTTCGGGGTGCCAGAGGAATTGCAGCCGGGGCGTGGCGGTCTTCACGAACGGGTGAGGCGTATTGCGGCACTGCACCACTTGCTTCACCGGCACCCCGGGGTGCTTTCGTAGCACCCTCCCAGCCATCTGGACGGTCGGCCCCTTGGCAGACGGTCTTACCCAGGCCGTCTTGAGTGTGGGGTCGTCAAACCCTTCGGTGAGGACGCAGCAGTTGGCGAGCACCTCCACCCTCCCCTCCCGAAACGCCGCCAGCTGCGTCTCCCGGTCGCTGTTGCCCGTGACAACCTCGCAGGCGATTCCTCGAACGCCGAGCCGGCGTTGCAAATCCTGGCACTCACCGACGGTGTGGAAGAAGAAGATCGACTTCCCCCACCGCTCCTGGTCGGCAGTGAACGTCTCCGCGAGAGTCTCGACGTCCCAGCGGGGGAGCGTGAAGTGGTCGAAGGGGGCGAGGTAGCCGTCTTGGATCAGCTGGTGAATGCCGGTGTCGCGCACCAGCTTGTCGAAGCAGAGCCGGACACGGTCGGTGCGATAGGGCGTGGCGGTAAGGCCGAGGATCCAGCGGGGCTGGATGACGTTGTGAAGGTGGCTTGCCGAGTTCGAGGCATCGTGCTGGCTCTCGTCGCAGACGAGCAGGTCGATACCGGTGGGCGGGGTCCGCTCGAAGAGGCTGATGGGAACCAGATCCACGCCGATGCCGTGGCGGAGGTTCTCGGCCACCGCCTGGTCGAGAAGGTTTCGCCGCATGGCCACCCAGCCGACCCGGGCACCGGTGATTTTCTGTAGAGCCTTGGCGATGTGAAGGCCGCAGACGGTCTTCCCGCTGCCGGTGGGCGATTCGATCATCACCGACCGGGCGGCGGGCTCGAGCTCGTCGGCCCCGTTGCGGTGCTGCCCCAGGAACATCGCCACGGCCTTGTCGACGAGCCGTTGCTGGTAGGGGCGGAGAATGCAGGTCGCCTCGATCGACATGGGCTTCGCTCCAGTGGGGAAAGGTCTTGACCTCTCCCGTGTGGCAACGAGCTTGCCCGCCGAAAATATTGCCGCGAGAAATCGCTTAGGAACGGCGCCGTTTGACGGCGGCCGGGGCCCTGTTCGTCGGGGCCCGCTTCTTGGCGACGTTCTCGGTGCTATTGGTGGCGGCGGTGAGGCAGAGAGCGAGCAGTTGGGTGCCGCTCAAGCCGGTGTCGCGGCTGGCGGACTTCAGGGACTCGAGCGTGCCAGCACGATCCGAGAACGGGAGTCTCGCGGCCTGTCGGGAGCCCTTGGCTGCCCCGACGCCGATGGCTTGCAGGCGTTCGAGGACCGCGGGCAGCTGCTTGGAAACGGCTCCGGCAATGAAATCGAGGCTGGTGCTCCCCTCGGCGTCCCGTCGGCGCCGCATCGCGTCGAGCACGGGGGCGGGCAGCTTCACGACGCGGAAAGTGGAGATGTTCTTGGGTCTCATGGCAGGCTCCTGGGTGCTTCCGGGGCGAGCCATGCCCGAGCGGAGGTGCCCAAGTTAGGCTCCAGGGCCTTGTGGCAGTGCCCGGGGCGGAAGACAACCGCTTTCAAGCCCGCCGGCGGCAGGAGGGTTTCCTCGGAGGAAACCAGAGCTCCGGAAACCCTGGACAAGCAGGACAGCGACGTAACCCGAGACAAATCAGGGGAAAGCGGTCAGGCCGCCGCTGAGCGTTGAGCGGATGGGGCTTGGCCACAAGTTGCGTCCACAGAGCAACAAGTGATGGGCCGCCACTTTTTGCAGTGATCTAAGTTCGCCTCACAGCCCTCCACGGCCCGTAACTCCGTATCCACAAATCCACCCGAAATGCTGGCTGGATAAATATGCCAGGTATCACGTCAGTTAGTACCGAAAGATGTCGCCAGCAGCGACCCCCTCATCCACAGCTGCCCTGACTGAATCGGAAACTGTGCAAGGGCCGCCAAGCCATGCTGACGAGGTTGCACGAGTAACGCCAACGAAAATTGTTCGCATCTTGTCGGCATCAGTATTGAACTGCCCAAACCCGCGTCTTCGCAGCCCAGGTAGGAATACCGAATCGAAAGTAAGTCCTTTGGCACTGTGATATGTAATAATAACAGGACGATCAAGGTCGAGCGACGGCATCCAAGGCCTAGGGTCGTACTGACTGCAATCGATTCCTTCGCGTTCAAGTAACTCATGAAAACGCTGCCCCAGCCTTCTGGTTGGAGCAAGAATCGCGATTGTGAGATCTCCCTGATTTTGAGAGTCCTGAATGGCCTCAACCATAGCACTAAACTCAGCGTCTTCGTCCTGAGTGTCTTTCCACTTCACCTGTCGTGCGTTATCATACACTCCTTGCGTCTGCGCAAGAAACTCTCTCGCATGAGAGGCCGTGAGAAATCGTGCTGCAACGCTTGAAATATATTCACAACATCGATAGGTCTCCAAAAGCGACACAGTCGCAAGTCCAAGCTGGTTCCTTAACTGCTGCAGTTGCGTCCCATCAGTAAATAGCAACTGCTTGTCATCAGCGGCAATAGTGAAGCTATCGGCCATTCTCTTGAGAAGCAAGACGCGGCGATCATCAAGGTCCTGTCCCTCATCCACAAGAATGTGCTCGTAGTAAGTCTCGCGCAAGTCTGCCGTGACGGACTCAATAATTTCATCAAAATTGATCCGCCTGCCATCCCGCGGCAGCGTCGCGCTGATGTTGTCCTTAAACCATTCCTTCGCCCAGGAATCGAGCGTGGACACATGACCGGCCACCCCAAGAGGTTTGACATCACTGGCGATATACTCTTCAACACTCTTCGTATATGTGAACAGGTGGACGTGCTTTCCTTGGTCGGTGAGCCGCTTCAGTTTATGAGCTAGAACAACGGTTTTGCCAGAGCCGGGCCCGCCAACTATGAGTTGGCTTTCGGCGCAGCTCGCATCGACAAACTGCTGTTGTGCAAGCGTCAGGTCGCAGTAAGGAATAAGCCATGCCATGTAGATTTCCTCGCGTTTCTACCGGGCTAACTCCATTGGAAAGCCGCCGGATGCGGCGCTAGCCCCTCTATGCCTTCGTGCCTGCTCGGCACGCACCTTTTGTTCGAGATCAGAGTCTTTGCGATTGCAAGAGAACCATAGTGCCCATTTTAGCAGCCAGTCCGTCGCTTCACTAAGCGGCGGAAGCAGTGTGAGTGCTCGCTCGGCAAAGGATTCAGCGGAATCGCTGTCCTTGAGGTCGTCGCATAGCACTGCTGTCAGCATCAAGTGAGCAGACGAAACTTTGTCGCCCGCCATTGTGACGGCAGTCTCCATAGCGCGTCGCGCCTCCTCATACTTTTCCAGGCGTCTAAATGATATGGCCTGGTTAAACAAATGCCGGAACTCCCGACTGTCAAGCTCCGCTGCCCGCGTATGGGCCTCAAGGGAGGAGCGATGGTCTCCGCTGTCGGAATAAAGCATGCCTAGGCTGGACCACAGATGTGGGCTTTCTGCACCAAACGAATCGGCGGCACGTGACGCAAGAGCAATCGCTTCAGGTCGCGCGTTGGAACTGCGTAAGGCATCGATGGCGGTTAGACACGCCGAGATGCGCTCATCACTGGGCAGTGAGTTATCGTTAGCAACCGTCGAATACACCTTTGCGGCCCGACGTTGCCAGCGTACTTGGACAGCCGACTGGGGCCGTTCTATGGTCCCGTGAAAAGGCTTATTGCCGGCCACGGCGAGTGTAAGTTCAAGTATCTGATCAAGGGTCATCCGAGCTTCTAGGCGAAGAGGCGTACCTTTGCGTAGTGGTCCCGTAATGGTCCACGTTTGTGAAAAAATGCGATGTTCTCCCGTCTCGTCGACAACTTCAACGCGCATGGGCCACGTTTCACCCACCGCGATGTCCTCGGGAATGCCGAGCTCGTCGTCAGTTACCTTGGCGAGCGGCAAGGGATCCTCAATCATGGAAAGAGGAAACCGTCCTTGTAAGGTCAAAAGCGATCTCGGCTGAAGGCAGACGGTTGGAATCGCCGACTGGTCATACGCGGCAAGACTCCACGCTTGAATTGCTGCTCCACGCGCAATCACTCGCTGCATCTCGTCGGGTGAACCCGCCGCAAGAACCCGAGAGGATGAGAAATAGCTTTCGAGTGCATCACGGACAGGTACGTGCAAGCTGCTGCCCCCCGCAAGCAGTACGTGAGTAATGTCAGAGGCATTTAAGCCAGCACGGATAAGTGCACTTTCTATCGGGGCGAAAATACGGTGATCAGAATCGAGATTTTCGACGGCGGATGCTTCCGCGGTGTGAGCAAGCATCGGCTTAAGTGCATCAATGTATTGCGCGTATGATAAAACCGGCTCACGCAAGCGAAAGACATTGTCCGTGTCTTTGTACTGATATTGCCCTGCTAGGCGGACCACGAGCGACTCGAGAACTGTCTTCTCAACATCGAAGCTGTCCTTGCTTCGAATCTCTTTGGATAGTTTTATTTTGAGTTTTTCAGCATGGTCGGACAGAAAGTCGAGTACGCCGCTGCGCGTCGAGAAAGGCAGGGCTCCCCAGTCGACGCTGTTCTGTTTCTCAAATTGTGGTATCAACGCTTTGCTTGCAATGGCTCTATCGATGTCACTTCCGCCGAATTGGCAGTATCGGGACACGGTCACTGGTTGAAGATGCAATCGGCCCTTCGGGAATGATATTCGGCAAATCGCGACATCGCATGTGCCCCCACCAAAGTCAAACACCAGCAGGTGGGTTCTCTGGTTTCCGAGCAGCGGTAAATGGTCACGGGGATTGTCTGCGATCCAGGAGATGAGTGCTGCGAGCGGTTCGTCAATGAGATTGGAGCGATCAAGTCGAATACCAGCGAGTTTAGCAGCCTCAATGGTATCTTCCCGCTGGAGAGATGAAAAAGATGCAGGAGTGGATATTACGAGGCAATCATACTTGCGCCACTCATCCGGGATGGATCGCATTATAAACTTTAGTATCTCAGATGCTACTCCGACTGGGCTGCTCAGTTCCTCCATCTCTGCAGGATACTCGATATCTTCACCGATCTCGTTTTTCGTATCCCAAAAGATAGTTGAGTCTCTCAGGAGGCCTGCTTCCGGTCGCGTGCGCAATAGTTTCGCGCCGTCGCCCACTACGATGTTTCCCTCGTGTATCGCCACAATTGAGGGAACCAGAAAATTGTGGCTATCGCCGCGGATGGTGGTTTGGGCCAGCCGCAGGATTTCGGTGCGGACGTCAGCTGGGCTACTGGAGTCCCAGGTCAGTCCTGCAACAAGGCTGTTGGTTGTTCCAAGGTCTATCCCGAGCACGCGTACGGTTTTTCGAGCGGGGACGATGCCAAGATGAAAGAGATCAAATAAGGTGTTCATGTGTGTGCTATCTTTTGCAGGCGGGGAGTAAAGTAGTGCAGCTGAGAAGAATGTGCGTCAGATGACTGGGCATTATTTCGGGTTAGTGTGGGCTCGGCATACTCGGAGTAGTCGATGAGATCATGCAGCCCCAATGAGACCAAACCCCGCGGACAAACTAGGTCCGCGGCCACGCTTAATTCAGAAACTCCTGGAAAAACTGTTGCCGACGGTTGGCGGATACCCGGTCGGGGAACGGCGTTCCAGCCCCTTGCCCACCCAAGTCGAGGGGCCTTAGGCTACCTAACTTGACGTCTCCAAGCCGGTTCCAGATGGGTGGATCAGCTGAAGCAGGCCTGGGCGGGGTTGGTCTAAGGTCTGGCGAGAGCCAATCGACTTGCCGATGGCTCACCTCGACCGGTCCAGCTCACATCCACAGGTGGAACCGCCAGGGAATCGAGCCTTTTCTTCAATAAACGCATCACCTCGTTTAATTCACTTTGCTCCTACTTTACCTTGCTGCCTCTTTTGCCGCTGCCGTGTTGGATATCAGCGATCTCAATGCCGATACGCTGCTCCGGTGTGTGAATCACTATATCCGGTGATTCGTCTCCCGAGTCGACTCGGCCGTCGGGGGCCGCGTATAGTTGGCGGAAATGGTCGAATGCCCACAACTCCGCCTTTTCCTTCTCTGGGTTCTTCTGCATTGGGGCTCCATCACGCGTATTTGGAAGTCCAACAGTGGCCGCCGATCGACGTCGCTGCTGACGGCGTTTTTCCTCGCCCAAACTCGCCACGCTACGATGCTGGGTAATTGGCTCTATTCACGCAGCGCCTCGTAGAGTTGCCCCGGGCCAAGTAGCACAGCCTTCAGGCCCTCCCGGACCGCCTCCGACTCCAGCGCCTGCGTGCTCATGGCGGTGTGGGCCTCGAGCGCGTCCATGATGGCGTCTAGCAGAGCCTTGTTAAGATCAGGAGAGTTTGCGAACTGCTCCTTCGTGTTGTTCGTGGCCTGCTGGCGGAGCATGGCCGACTCCAGCATCTTCCCCTTGATGACGCTGTTGACGTAGATGAGCTTGTCGTCGTCTGTGAGCTCGCCCTCGAAGAGATCGTTCACGCGCTGAACGATCTCGCTCAGCATAGCCTTCTGCTTTTCGTGAAGGCTGCCGCCGCCCACTTCCGCGAGCGGCTCCAGCTTCGGGTTCTCGCCGTCCTTCAAGGGGAGACTGCGCTTGCCCTGATTCTTCAGCGTGTGGTGGGTGAGCACGACCTTCGACAGATCGATGCCCTCCCGCTCCCGGCCGAAGTCCAGCAGCCGCAGGAGATGCTTGAAGAAGATCGCCCGCTTCTCGATGTCGGTCGTGCCGTAGTCGAAGATCTGCGACAGGTAGGTGTAGAGGCGAACGTACGTCCCCATGTCGCGCTGGAAGAGCAGCAGGGCGTCGAGCTCCCCCTTCGCGGCCTCCTCGGCGGTGGCGTTCTTCTGCTCGCGAGCGACCGTCAGGGCGTCTTGGCCGGCCCGGTACCTGCGCTGCAGGCGGTCGACCACCGGTTCGAGGGCCGCCACCAGCTCGCCCTGCTTGGCGCCGGGCTTGAGCTCCACCGCCACGACCCGGTCCACCTCGAAGTCGTCGTAGTGCCCAGAGGCGTCGAGCTTGGCCCGCAGGTTGAAGACGATGTTCGGATCGGTGACGTCGGCCAGCTCCGCCGTGTCGAAGTAGGTCTTGAACGCCTCCAAAACCTCCTGCGTGTCGTTCACGAAGTCGAGCACGTAGGTCGTGTCCTTCCCCGGATGGCACCTGTTGAGTCGGGAGAGCGTCTGCACGGCCTGAATGCCCGCCAGCCGCTTGTCGACGTACATGGCGCACAGCAGCGGCTGATCGAAGCCCGTCTGAAACTTGTTGGCGACGAGCAGGATCTGAAACTCATCCGTCTTGAACGCCTCCCGCATGTCCCGGCCCTTGAGCGTGGGATTGAGGGCGGGAGTGTTTTCGGTGAACGGATCCGGGCCCGACTCGGCGTCTCTGACCTCCCCGGAGAACGCCACGAGCGTCCGCATCGGATACTTCTTGCTGGAGATGTACTTGTCGATGGCGAGCTTCCAGCGGACGGCCTCTTGGCGGCTGGAGACCACGACCATCGCCTTGGCCTTGCCGCCCAAGAGCGGCGCCACGTGCTCGCGGAAGTGCTCGACGACGATCTCGACCTTCTGGGCGATGTTGTAGGGGTGGAGCCGCACCCAGCCCATGATCTTCTTCATGGCGGCGCTGCGTTCGACCTCCTTGTCGTCCCATTCCCGGCCGTCGTGGGCCAGCCGGAAGGCCAGCTTGTAGGTTGTGTAGTTCTTCAGGACGTCGAGGATGAATCCCTCTTCGATGGC
>Ga0136644_10001172_pt1 | contig 20881 bp, 17 predicted proteins | sample C_130820_EF_Meta_FD_94780 | JGI IMG/M metagenome (GOLD analysis project Ga0136644, IMG submission 94780) | Freshwater microbial communities from Lake Croche, Canada to study carbon cycling - C_130820_EF_MetaG (v2) (version 2) | ecosystem: Environmental > Aquatic > Freshwater > Lake | place... | reverse complement strand
GGCCGGGTAAGTACCAGCCGGCGGAGCCGGCCAAGCAAACAACGGCAGGATGCCGTGTGTTTGCGTGAAACCGCCACCGCGTGTTTGCGTGAAACTAGCCGGCCGGGAATCTTGATTCCTGGGCAAGGCTGTTGAGAAAACTTCGGGCCCGTCCGTAGTCGCCTGCCGCGTAGTCGCCGACGTGCTCCTTGAGAACGTCGATGAACTTCGAGACCGTGCTTTGGATCTCCTTGAATTCCTCGTACTGTAGGCTGCCACCAGTCGAGGCACGACGGGCGAAGAGGGTATCGAGTTCCTGACGATAGGGGGCGAAGATGTCGTCCTGAAGCACCATAGGATACTCGATGTGTCCGGTTACGGGATCGAGTTGGGTCGAACCGAGCCGGGACGGCAGCGTCATCTTCGCCATTCGGATCGCCTGTTCCTGCGTCACCGGCGGACCGTCCTCGGCCGCCCTGGCCTCGCGGTTGGTCTTCCTCATCTCGAAGTAGGTTTCCGTCCACCGCATCCGGTTTTGGATTTCCTGTGTCTTGGCCTCCTCCCAGTTCTTCGCGGCCTCTGAGTTTTTGAGGTTGGCGTAGCCCTGGGAACGGACGACCTGGGACATGCCGTAGTCGGCCGCCTGCTGGGCCGTGGAGGCATAGCCGCCCCCCATGCCCATGCCCCCCCAGCCCCAGCCACCTCCCCACTGCGCGGAGGCCGCAGCCGATCCGAGGCCGGCCACCGTGGCAAGGCAGATCGCGATCAGGCGATGCGGGCGGCAGAGCCGGAAGCCGCCGCCAACGGCGGGGCGAGGCACCGCCGCCGCAACCGGAAAAAGGTTCAGGTTCGATCCGGAACGAGGCTTCTGGCTGGACATGAAAAACGCTCCTGGGAGATCGGGACAGGGCGTCCAGATTGCATCTGGTTTTCGTCTGGTCAAACTCCCCTTCGGGAGCCGACACTACGCCCGTCGCTGCGAACTCCCCGAGTATACTCTCGGCCAGTTTCGGCTGGCGACAGCGATTTCCGATCGGAGCCCGAAGGCGAGGATACCCAACATGCTGATGCGTAGCGTCGAGATCCGCTGGCCTGTGGTCGTGGCGACCATGGCCCTTCTTCCCGTGATAGGCTGTGCCGACAGGCCCGCCCCGCCCGCCGTCCGGCCCCCGTCGGCACAAACCGCCCCCGCCCAGCCCGCGGCACCGGCCGACGCCGCACCTGTGCTGTCACCAGCGGAACAGGCGACCGCTTCGCCATCTTCGCAGCAGCCGGCGGATGCGGCGGCCAACCTGGCCGGCCTGCGTCAGACGCTCGCCACCGCAACCGAAGAAAACGACCGGGTCGACGCCGTCGACGACATCGCCGAGTTGGGACAAAACGCCCGCGGGGCGCTCGATGATTTGATCAAGACGACGTCCGACGCCAACATCCGCGTTCGCTGGCATGCGGCCCGTGCGATCGGGATGATCGGCGAAGACGCGGTCTCGGCCATGCCGACGCTGATCGGCCTGCTGGCCGACGCTGATCCAATCGTTGCGACCCAGGCCGCGGCCGCGATCGGCAACATCCGGTCTGACGACGAGATCAAGGCCGACACACCCGCGACCGACATCGCCCACTACGAGTCCGCCACGAAGGCGCTCGTTGGAGCGATGGTCCACAAGGATCCGCGGGTTCGCCGTGCTGCCCTGCGATCGATCATGAAACTGAAGCCTCCGCGTGAGCTTCTGATCCCGCTCGTTACCAGGCAGCTTGGTGACGCCGATCCGTCGGTCGTCCTGCCTGCCCTCAATTCGCTCGCCGGGATCGGACCGGCCGCCGTGCCGATGCTCGTCGAATCGCTGAAGGATCCCAAGGCCCGCTACTGGGCCGAGATCGCGCTCGCCGAAATCGGCCCCGCAGCCGCACCAGCCGTCGATGCCCTGGCGGCGGCGGCGGCCGAGGGTGACATGCACGAACGGATGCAGGCGATCCTGACGCTGGCCGCGATCGGCGAACCGGCGGCCAAGGCCGGCGATGTGCTCCGCGATGCGCTGGCCTCGAGCGAGGGCTCGCTGCAGTTCGCCGCCGCCTATGCAGCTGGACGGATGCGTCTGGCATCGGCCGATGAGATGCTCGGCAAGGCCGCCACGGCGGAGGACCCTTTTCTCGCCTCGGTCGCGACATGGGCCCGGGCCCGGATCAAGCCCGACGACAAGGACAGGGTCAAGGACGCGGTCACCAAACTGCTCGCCGGTCTCTCGGCCGAAAATCCGGCCGTTCGCCGCAGCGCGATCTCGGCCCTTTCCGACCTGACGGGCAACCTGGCCGATGCCGACGAGGCCGCCCTCTCCGAAGGATTCATTCGGCTGCTGACCGACGCCGATCCCGGCGTCCAGATGCAGGCCGGCGCGGCCCTCATTCGCCAGGGAGCGGTCGCCGTCAAGCCGCTCAAGGCGGCGCTCGAAGACCCCGACCGCCGCCGGGCCGCGCTCGAGATCCTGACCTCGATCGGAGTGGCCGCCAAGGACGCGGTCGAACCGCTGATCGCCCTGCTCGGCAACGCCGATCCGGAACTCCGGGGTGAGGCGGCGGCGGTGCTCGCCGCCATCGGTCCGGAAGCCGCCCCGGCGGTCCCCTCCCTGCAGCAGACGCTCGCTTCCGACGCGTCGCCTGCCGGACTGCGGTATGCGACGGCCTACGCCCTTGGTCGCATCGGTCCGGCAGCGAAGCCCTGCCTCGATCAACTGATGAAATTCTCGATGTCTGAGGACGATTTCCTGGCCACGGTCGCGATCTGGGCGACCCTCAAGATCAATCCCGGCGAGACTTCGATGTTCGAAGTGGCGATCCCGCGACTCCGCAAGGCCCTGCGATCGGAACGGCAACTCGTCCGTCTGGAGGCCGCCGTGGCGCTCGGCGACATCGGCCCGGCGGCCCGGTCGGCGGTGCCGATTCTCGAACTGGTGGCAGAAGACGACCCGCTGCCGGTCGTTCGCGACGCCGCCGAAGAAGCACTGAAGAAAATTCGCGGGAGCGTGTCGCCGGCCTCCTGACCGTTCCGCCGGCGGTTCCTTGCCTGAATTTCTTCCGATTCCAGCCCACCAGCCGATCTCGGCCGTTGGCAACCTCTGCTGGCCGGCGGTCGTTTTCTGAAGTCCTGGTATCGCCGGGGCCGACCTCCTCTAGGCGAGAGCCGCGCTCCATCGAGGCGGCCGCAGGGGAGGGTTTCCGATGGCCAAACTGGGCTGGTTTCGCAGTCTCTGGCTGCATCGTTTTTCACAGCCGGCCGCCGAGCGGCAGATCTACCGGCTCATCGCCCGCCTCAAGCCGCAGCGGATCCTCGAACTCGGCCTCGGCACCCTGCAGCGGACAGAGCGGGTGCTGACGGTCGCCGGCGGTCAGGCGACGGGTCCGGCCCATTACGTGGGCCTCGATCGGTTCGAGGGACGGCTGCCCGGCGATCCGCCAGGGGTGTCGCTCAAGGAGGCCCATCGGCGACTCCATGCACTGGCCAGGGTGCAGCTCGTTCCCGGAAACGTCGATGCCTCGCTGTCACGGGTCTGCAACCATCTGGGCATGTTCGACCTGGTGCTCGTTTCTGCGGACAACGATCCCCGACACCTCGAGCGGACCTGGTTTTTCATCCAGCGGCTCGTCGGCCCACAGACCACCGTGCTCCTGGAGACGCGGCAGGCCAAGGGGGTCGGCTCGTGCTGGAAGACGATCGACAGGCAGCAGGTCGATGCGTTGGCGTCCCGCAGCGTGCTGAAGCGGGCCGCGTAGTGGCCGGGGTCCGGCCTGCGGGTGGTGGCCGAGTGCCGGATTCACCGGTAGAGTAGGGGTTTCCACACCTCTCCCCGCCAGATCCAGCCATGCCCGCGACGCCCCGCACCCTGCTCGAGAAAATCTGGGACGACCATCTCGTCTCCGCCCCCGCCGGCGAGCAGCCGATCCTCTATATCGACCGACATCTCGTGCACGAGGTGACGAGCCCGCAGGCGTTCGAGGGTCTGCGGCTGGCAGGACGCAGGCTGCGGCGGCCGGAGGCGACCTTCGCCACGCCCGACCACAATGTGCCGACCACCGACCGCCGTCTCCCGATCGCCGATCCGATCTCGAAGCAGCAGATCGACACGCTGCGTGCCAACTGCGAGGAGTTCGGCGTGCGGCTGTTCGACCTCGGCGACGCGGACCAGGGCATCGTCCATGTGATCGGTCCGGAGCTCGGCATCACCCAGCCCGGCATGACGATCGTCTGCGGCGACAGTCATACGGCGACCCACGGAGCCTTCGGAGCCCTCGCCTTCGGCATCGGTACGAGTGAGGTCGAGCACGTGCTGGCGACGCAGACGCTCCGCCAGTCGAAGCCGCGGTCGTTCGAGGTTCGGGTCGACGGCAGACTGCATCCGGGAATCACCGCCAAGGACCTCGTGCTCTACCTGATCGGCAGACTGTCGACCGAGGGAGGGACCGGCTACGTCATCGAATACACCGGTCCCTGCATCCGCAAACTCGGCATGGAGGAGCGGATGACCGTCTGCAACATGTCGATCGAGGCGGGCGCCCGGGCCGGCATGATCGCCCCGGACCAGAAGACCTTCGACTACCTCCGCGGCCGCGACTTCGCGCCGCGGGATTTCGACCGGGCCGTGGCCCGCTGGGAGCGGCTGCCGAGCGACGCGGCCGCGACGTTCGATCGGGTCGAAATCTACGACGGCGGCGACGTCTCGCCGCAGGTCACCTGGGGCACGAACCCGGCACAGGTGGTGGGTGTCGACGCCGTGGTGCCCGATCCGGCGAGTTTCGGCGACGCCGCCGACCGCGACTCGGCAACCCGGGCGATCGACTACATGGGGCTGGCGAGCGGAACCAGGATCGTCGATCTCGCCCTCGACCGGGTGTTCATCGGATCGTGCACCAACAGCCGGATCGAGGATCTGCGGGCCGCGGCCCAGGTGGTGCAGGGCTACAGGGTGGCCCCGAGCGTGCAGGCCATGGTCGTGCCGGGCAGCGGACGGGTGAAGCGCCAGGCGGAGGCCGAGGGGCTCGACAGGGTCTTCAGAGACGCCGGCTTCGAGTGGCGGGAGGCGGGGTGCAGCATGTGCCTCGGCATGAACCCCGACACCCTCGCACCTGGACAGCGGTGCGCCTCGACGAGCAACAGGAACTTCGAGGGACGACAGGGGAAGGGGGGCCGCACCCACCTTGTGTCGCCCGCCATGGCGGCCGCGGCGGCCGTCACGGGACACTTCGTCGACATCCGCGGCTGGAATTATCGCGGGTAGCCTTCCATGCAGCCATTCGTCTCTCTCAGCGGCATCGTTGCCGCCCTCGATCGGGCCAACGTCGACACCGACCAGATCATTCCCAAGCAGTTTCTCAAGAGGATCGAGCGGACGGGTTTCGGCCAATACCTGTTCTTCGATTGGCGGTTCCTGCCCGACGGTTCGCCCGACCCCGCCTTCGAGCTCAACACGCCCGCCGTCGCCGGGGCCAGCATCCTGCTCGCCCGCCGCAATTTCGGCTGCGGATCGAGCCGCGAGCACGCCCCCTGGGCGCTCGCCGACTACGGCTTTCGAGTCGTGATCGCGCCGACGTTCGCCGACATCTTCTATTCCAACTGCTTCCAGAACGGGATGCTGCCGATCCGCCTCCCCGAGTCCGACGTCGACGAACTCTTCCGCCGCGCGGCCGCCGCGACGAAGGCGGGCGGCCAGTACCGCCTGCAGGTCAACCTCGACTCGAAGACGATCCGCGACGACGGGGGCTTGCAGCTGGGCTTCGACGTGGACGCGTTTCGGCGGACCTGCCTCATGGAAGGGCTCGACAACATCGCCCTGTCGATGAAGCATCTTGACGAGATCGCGGCCTGGGAGTCGGCCCACGGCCTTCCGCCCGTCGCCGCAGGCGGCTGACCGATGACACGACCCAGCCGGCGAGCGGTTCCGTTTCTGACAGCGGTCCTGCTGGCTGCGATCACCTGTTTGACTACAGTTCAGGCCCGCGGCGACGAGGCCGGTCGGCAACAGATCGTGACCCTGGTCGAGGACATGCCCGGGGCGGAGTGGCTGGCAGCCCCGGCGACGGGACAGACGCTCTACGTCGTCGACGGCCAGCGCCGCGAGGTCGTGGCCCTCGATCCATTCGCACCAGCCAGGCGTTGGAAGGCGGTCGATGCCCGCACGCTCGCGGCATCGGGATCGGAAGGGGAGGTCCGGCCGGGGGCGATCGCCTGCATCGATTCGAACACCCTGGCCGTCCTCTGCGAGCAGGACGGTGCCTGGTCGGTTCGCAGCTTCCGGCTGGCGGCTCCCGCATCGACCACCGAGTCGGCCAGTCTGCTGCAGACGCTGCCGCTGGGCCGAGGGCCGGCCCGGGAGGCCGCCCCCGCAAACAGCGGCCGGGCGAACCCGGAGATTCTCGTGAGCCCGTCCCGTGACTGGCTCGCCCTGGTCGGCCTGCCCGCTCCGCTACCGCCGATCCTGCGGGCCCGGATCAGCGGATCGAACCTCGGTTCATTCACGGAGCAGCGTTGTCCGCGGCCCGACCGCACCGCGCCGGTTTTGGCCGCGACCGTGAGCCTGCTCGACGAATGGCTGGTGTTCACGGCCCCGCTACCATCGGCATCGGCGATGATGTCGCTCTACGCGGAAGCCGGCCAGCAGCGGCTGCTCCATCTCGACACCGGTCTGGCCGATGTCCGCGATGCGGCCATCAGCCGGGGTTCGGGCCTGCTCTGGGCCGTCGGATCCCGGGCCCAGACACCCGCCGGACCGCGGGACGTCGGACTCTGGCGGATCGATGCGGCGCTCCTCCGCGGTCGACAGATCGCCAGGCCGACCCTTGTCGCCCCGCTCGAATCGCCGTCGTCGCTGGCCTGCCTGTCGGATCGGGCGATCGCGGTCACGGCGGGGGGTCCGAACCGCCGCGTGGTGCTCGTCTCGCGCCCGCCAACGGATCACGAATGACAACCGAACAGGGCGTCTGAGCCTCGCCGCTGCCAGATTCCAAAACCCACCACACGCCCGAGGAGGACAGACGCATGCCCAGCACGCGACGCGAAAAGATCGAGGCCATGCTCAAGGACGAACCGGACGACGTCTTCCTGCGGTACAGCCTGGCGCTCGAACTGGCATCGGAGGACGCCGTCGATCCGAGCCTGGAGATCCTCGAGTCTTTGGCTCGCGGCTCCCGGCCCTACGTGCCGGCATTCCACATGGCAGGGCAGCAGCTGGTCAGGCATGGGCGGATCGAGGAGGCCCGCAGGGCGCTCCGCGAGGGGATCGAGGAGGCCAGGCGGCAGGGCAACAGCCATGCGGCGGGCGAGATGGGGGAACTGCTGGCCAGCCTCGGCGCGGCCGGAGAGCACTGATTGAGGGCTCTCCTCAGCCGGGCATGGCGGGGGGTTCGGCCGCCTCGGAGCCCCGGGTGATCACGAAGCCCATCTCCTCGATCATCCGATAGTCGGCCTCGGGCAGCTGCCCCTTCGTCGTCAGGTAGTCGCCGACGAACATCGAGTTGGCGGCATAGAGTCCCAGCGGCTGCAGGCTGCCCAGATGGATCTCGCGGCCTCCTGCGATCCGCAGCTCGGCGGACGGGTTGACCAGTCGCATCATCGCAAGCGCCCTCAGGCAGTCGCGGGGCGAGATGCGATTCGTGCCCTCGAGCGGAGTGCCGTCGATCGAATTGAGGAAGTTGAGCGGGATCGATTCGACGTTCATCGACCGCAACTCCAGGGCCATGTCGATCAGATCGTCATGGGTCTCCCCCATCCCCATGATGCCGCCGCTGCAGAGCTGCAGACCCGCCGCCCGACAGGCCTCCAGCGTGGCGATGCGGTCTGCGTAGGTGTGCGTCGTGCAGACTTCGGAATAGAACCGCTCGCTGGTGTTGAGATTGTGGTTGACCTTGTCGACCCCCGCCTCGGCCAGCCGCCGGGCCTGCTCCGGCGTGAGCAGCCCGAGGCAGGCGCAGACATTGAGTTCGTACCGCTGCTTGATCTCCGGAACGATCGAACAGACGAAGTCGATCTCGCGTTCGGAGGGCCCCCGGGCCGAGATCACGATGCAGAAGGTCTTCGACTGGCGTTCCGCGGCCAGCCGGGCGGCATCCAGCAGTTTGGGGGCCGAGAGCAGGTTGTATCGCGGGATCTCCGCGTCGGAGACCTTCGACTGCGAGCAGTAGCCGCAGTCCTCGGGACAGAGGCCGCTCTTGGCGTTCATCAGGAAGAACAGCTGCACGCTGTTTCCGAAGTGCCTCTGTCGCACCCGCCAGGCCGCGGCCAGCAGCTCGAGCAGTTCGGCATCCGAGGATTCGAGGATCGCCCGGGCTTCCTCGCGGTCGATCACGCCGCCGGCGAGCACCCGCGATGCCATGGCATGCCACCTGGAAGGGGCGAGCGTGTCTTCTGGAAACTGGGCAAGGGACATGCGTTGGGCTCCTGGGTGGGCTCCGCGATCCGGTTCCCGTCTGCCGCGGTCGCGACAGAGGCGGGGCGAAATGGGCCGACAGGGCTGACCGGAAGGACGACAAATGTAGCAGACGTCTGAAACTTCAGCACCCGAAAAACCGATACATCCCGCAGGTCCCGCATCCCCAGAAGGTGTTTCCTGCCATGCCACGCACGACGACTTCCCAGGCACTGCTGATCGGACTGCTCGCGGCCCTTGCGAGTTTCTGCGGCCTCAAGGCCTTCGCTGACCAGCCGTATTCGATCGTCGCCCAATCGACGAAGGAAACCGCAGCCACGGGCCGCCGGCCGCTGGCCCAGCGGATCAGCGCGGCGAACCTGCCGGTTGTTGTGCCTGCCCGTCAGCCGTCCGTCAGCGATGCCTGCGCGTCGGCCGCCTGCAATTCAGCTGCTGAGATCGTCGCCGATCCGATCAGCGAGAAGGTCGCCGCAGAAACGCCGAGAAGCGAATCCAGCGTCGAGGAAGAGGCCTTGATCTGTCCGGAGCCCTCGCTCGACGACGCTGCAATCGCGGACGAGATCGGCTCCGGTGCCCCCGACGCATCTCTCCTCGCCACCGATCCGACTGCTCCGCCGTCTGCCGAGGAAACCCTCCCGCCCGTGATCGATGGTCTGCCGTCAACGGAGCCAGAGCCCACGGTTGGCCCGGCGGCAGCGGCCGCATTGCTGGCACGCGTGAAGGCTGTCCTCGCCGCCAGACAGCAGGCTGCAAAATCTGAGGACCTGGCTCAGGGTGAACTGGCCCAGAACGAAGCTCAAACCGAAGCCCATGCCGGAGCGGCCGTGCCGCCTGCCATTCCTGCAACATCGCCCGAGCCTGTCGCCGCTGTCCCCGTCGCCCCGGCGACCACTGCAGCGGCAGACGCACCGGCCCGACTCCAATTCGACATCCACGAATCGAGGTCGCTCGTCCGCGAAGGGGAGCAACTCGTGGTCCGGCTGGCGGTTCGCAACGTCGGCGGGGAGACGGCTGAGAAGGTGAACGCAACCCTCTACTTCGCCGAGGGCATGGAACCGGTGCAGGCGATCGGCCATACCGCCCAGCTCCTCCCCGGCGAGGTCCGCTTCCAGCAGGTTGCCGCGATCGAACCGGGGGCGGCCGTCGATCTGGTGGTGACCGCGATCGGAACCAGGCCGGGGAGCGTGATGTTCCGGGGCGAGCTCGAGTGCAGCCAGATCGCCGGACGCATCGCCCGCGAGGGTGCGGTCACCGTCCGCCCCCGAGAGGCGACCGGCGAATGACGTCCCGCCGCGATCCGCACGTCCTGCTGCTCTCGATTCCGGGCCTGCGATCCGAGGATCTGCCCCGGATGCCGACGCTCGAGCGGATCGCCCGCTCCGGCAGCTGTCTGCCGCTGGCTCCGCCGCTGCCCGCGGTCACATGCCCGGTGCAGGCGACACTGACGACCGGCCGTTCCCCGGCGGTGCACGGCATCCTCGCCAACGGCCTCTTCGACCGCGGCACGAAGCAGCTCGAGATGTGGATCAGCCCGGACGGCGTACACCGCGCGCCCCGGATCTGGGACCAGCTCAGGCAGGCACGCCCCGGGCTGCGCACGGCCGCCTGGTTCCTGCTGCAGTCGAAGCATGCCACGGCCGATCTCGTCTGCCTGCCGGCGCCGAAGCACAATGCCGACGGCAGCGAGACGATGTGGTGCCACACGCGGCCGGAGGGCCTCTACGAGCGGCTCCGCGACCGGCTGGGGGAATTTCCGCTCCATAAGTTCTGGGGACCGGTCGCCGGGATCGAATCCTCACGCTGGATCGCGGCCAGCTTCCTCGAAGCCTCGCGGGGCGACCCGCCCGACTTCGCCTGCGTCTATCTGCCCCACCTCGACTACGCCTCGCAGTCGCAGGGCCCTGACAGCCCGGCGGCCCATGCCGCCTGCGCCGCCCTCGATGCCGAGATCGCGACGCTCGTCGACGGCTACGCGAGTCTGGCCGACGATCCTGAAACGATCCTGCTCGTCGCCGGGGAGTATCGGATTCGTCCCGTCGCAGACACGCTGTTTCCCAATCGCCTGTTGCGCGAGGCGGGCCTGCTCGCAGTCTCGGAAGGTCCCGATGGCGACCTGCTCGACATCGCCAACAGCCGGGCCTGGACGCTCGCCGACCACCAGATCGGACATGTCTACATCGCCGACCCCGCGGATCGGTCGCTCGTCGGGGAGGTCGCGGCGGTTTTCCAGGGTCGAAGGGGTGTGGGACGCCTGCTTGCGGGGGACGATCTGATCGCGGCCCGCCTGACCTCGACCGTACCGGCAGCGGCCAACGACCGCTGCGGCGACCTGGTGATCGTCAGCGCAGCCGACAGTTGGCAGGCCTATTACCCCTGGCTCGACGATGCCCGCGCCCCCGGTTTCGCGAGAACGATCGACATCCATCGAAAGCCCGGATACGACCCGCTCGAACTCCACCTCGACCGGACCCGGCTGCCGGCGATCGCCATTCCGCTCGACACGACGCTCGTGAAAGGATCCCACGGCGCCGTCGATCCGGCGAATCCCCACGAAACCATTCTGATCACCTCCCGACCCGGGTTCGCATCCGGACCCGTGGCGATGGATGAGATCGCCGGGATGGTGAAGTCTCTCTTCGGCTGCGGACACAACTCCTAGCCCGCGTGCAACCTTCCGCCCACGCTGGGTCAGGGGGTCGCGGGCTGCAGCGGCTTGGGCTTGGGCTTGGGCTTCGGCTTTTCGTCGAGGTTTGCGGCCAACTCCTCCGCCGTCAGCGTCGATGCGACGCCATCCGTGGGCACGTCGCGTCCGCTCGTCCAGACGAGCGCGTTGAGCATCATCCGGCGAAAGTCTTCGTTGGCCCAGTTTCGGTGAAAGTGGGCCCCCGTGCAGCCGAAGCCCCGGCCGCTGTCGGGCCGCTCGTAGGCCCAGGCAAGCACCTCGCGGCTTCCCCGTCCGGCACGGACGGTCGGGTTGTTGCTGTGCGGACCGTCGGGCCGCTCCCGGGTGGCGTCGGGTGGAATCGCGGTCAGGATCGGTGTCAGGCCGGTCATCGGGTCGCGAAACCGCATGTGGTAGTACCACTCGTCCTGGATCTCGAACGGCCGCACGCCGCGGCTGATCGGATGGCCGGCGGCGAGTTCGGTCTTGGCGAGCATCCAGTGGGGATTCACCGACCAGTTCGGCTCGAAGTATCCCCCCAGCCAGTCGAGAAAGGCGGGGCCGCCCTTTTCCTTGGGCACCTCGACGGCGTAGTGCAGACAGGCGATGCCCACGCCCCGTTTGGCGAGCGCGTCGATCTGTCCGAGCCGTTGGCTCTGCAGGACGGGATGGCCGACACCACCGTCGGAATAGAAGAACACCGCGTCGGCGTTGTCGAACGCGGTCGGGTCGGCCGGCCAGCCATCGAAGTACGAGGCGGTGACGAGCCCGGTGTCGGCCGCATCGAGACACTTTTCGACCAGCATCACACCGGCACGATGCTCGTGCTCGCCGGGTGGATGGCTGGGCCGGCCGGCCACGAGGACGAGCTTCTTTCGCCCGTCGGCCAGCTTCAGCCGCTTGAGGCCGATCTCCTTGAACTCCACCTTCATCGGCGGCCCGGCGTGCAGCTGCAGGGCGAGGATCCCCTCGGCGGCCCGCTTGCCTGCCTGATCATCGATCAATTCCGACATCAGCCGGCCGTTGATGAAGTGGGAGAGTTTGTTGCCCCTGGCCACGATCCGATAATCGTTCCAGTCGCCCTGCTTGATCAGCTTCTGCAGTTCGTCGGTGGGGCCGATCGGCTCGCCGACCGTCTTCCTGCCGTCGGCGGCGATCGACACCCGCTCGCCCCGCAGGGCGAGAATGCCGCGGCCCTTCTCCTCATAGACGATGCCCGAATACTTCGTCCCGCTCTCGAAGTCGGCCTGATACCCGCCGACGACCGAATCGCCGAGGTCGCGGCTGCGATACTGAACGCCGCTGTTGCCCCCCGTGAGCCGGTAGCGGAGCCGCAGTTCGAAGTCATCGACCGTGCCCTGACGCCAGATCAGAAACGTGTTGCCCTTGGTCGGCCTCTCGGTGGTCGTCTCACCGACGATGGCGCCGTCGCGGACCGACCAGAACTCCGGCTTGCCTTCCCAGCCCGAAAGACTCGTGCCGTCGAAGAGCGGGACGAAGCCCGCCTCATCGGCGGCGGCCGGCTCTGCAGCCGGACAGGGCCGGTCGGATGCCCCGGCGATCGCAAGCATCAGCGCCGCGATCCGCGGCAACGCAAACGGGAGACGCCCGTGCGGGCGCAGGGGAAGGGCGGCCATGGTCGATTGCTCCTCGGGGGCGAAGGCAGCCCGGGAGCACAACGCCCCGAACGCCGCCGGGATCAGTATGCCAGACCGGCGGCACCGGCGGGGAGCGGGCCGCGGTCGCCCGGTCGAACCAGCCGGCTGGCCTCGATCGCCGACCGGTCGATCCCCAGCATGTCGAGGAAGCCGTCGATCCCCACGACCCGAATCCCGAGCCGTTTCGCCTCGTCCAGCTGCTTCTTGCGGCGAGTCTCGTCGGCCGGCCTCCAGCCGGCCACCTTCTCGCCACCGGGGACGATTTTCGGCAGACCGGCGTCGATCAGCATGGTCGTCGACGGGATCACGTTCTGATCGACCCTGCCGCCGATCCGCTCGACGAAGTTCTGGAGCCTCTCCGGGTCGGGTTTGAGGTCGTTGTCGAGCTGCACGTAGCCGACGATCACCGCCTCGAGCGGAGTCCGCGGCGACCAGAGGCTCGTCGCCACGAGGTCGCCGGCGAGGATCGGGTCGGTGATCGAGTCGTCGCGGATGCGTGCCCGGGCGATGGCGTCGCTCTCGACCGCGACCACCTCGACCACCGCCTTGTTCCCGGAGAACAGGGGCCGGTCGTCGCCCGGGGCGTAGACCCGGAGCACCAGTCCGGTGCGCAGCCCGCCCGTCGAGCCGAAGTCGATCAGCACCGAGCCGTCTGCCTCGTTCACGGTGAGTATCCGGCCGTCGAAGCCGTCGATCCGGTCGTCCTGAGGAGTGGCGGCCAGGACGGTGTTTTGGAGTTCCGTGTCGGCGACTCGAAGCTGTGCAAGCACGGCGTTCTGCCGGGCGATCACCCGCTCCCGCTCGCGGAGTTCCTCGAGCACGAGGCCCATTCTGGCCTCCGGCTCCTGGGTCTTGAATTTCGCCTGACGGGTGGGCGGCAGGAGGGGCTCCGCCTTGGCCACCTCCTCGCCGAGGAGCTTCAGCTGATTGGCCCGTTCGAGGGCGATCTTGTGCTCCTCTGTCAGTTTCTTGGCGAGATCCTCGTGCCGCGCCCGATCCTCGTCGAACTGCTTCTTGATGGTCGTGGCTTCCTCCTCCTTGGCCTTCATCCGGGCCTCGAGGTCGGCCCTGGTGCGGTCGGCCTCGTCCCGAGTCTGCTTCGACTCCTCGATCAGTTTCGCCTTCTCGGCGTTGAGGGTCTGGATGGTCTCGTCCTTGGACTTCATCGAGGAGAGCAGCCAGGAACTCAGGCCGGCGTAGGCCTTCTGGTCTTCCTTGAAGTCGCCGAACTTCTTCTCGAACTCCTCGTTGGCCTTGGTCTCGATCTCGGCGACCGTGGCAACGTCGGGGAAGCCGAGCAGTTGCTTGAGCTTCGCCTTGTCCTGCTCGGCCGCCTGCTGGGCCTGATTCGCCTCGGCCATCTTGGACTCGGCGGACTGGGCGGCGGTTTCGGCCTCGAGTTTGTACTTGAAGAACAGGTAGGTCGTGACCGCGAGAATGAACGTCAGCATCACGAACACGATCAGCGCGATGCTCAACGACTGGACGACGGTGGCCCTGCTGGCAGCCATGTCAGCGATCCTTCTGCTCGTGACGGTTTCCGGTCAGGGACGACGGGCCTCAAGCCCCGCCGTCCCGGTATCGGGGAGGTATCGACCTCCCGGTCAGGCCCCGTTGACGAAATCGGCAAGTGTATGGACTGGGCAATCCTGGTGGCCCGGCGAAAGGATGCCATCCCAGAGAACCTCGCGGCCCGATTCGGCCGCCATCCGTCCGGCGATCGCGGCCAGCGTGCTCCGGCACATGAATCCGCCGTCATCCGGCGTCTGGTCCGAGCGGATCGCGTCGACGAGGGCCGTCATCGTCGTCTGGTACATGCCGCCCGACCGGGGCATCTCCAGTTCGGGTTCGCCAGAGGTCCGGCTGGCCGCGAGGAATACATGACGAAGGATGTCGCAGGAGCCCTTCGACCCGCTGGCCGTCTCGACCAGCCGGGATCCGACCACGGGGGCCCTGCTGCACGAGGCATGCAGCAGGCTGCCATCGGCGAAGGAAAACCGGACCCCGGTGAACTCGGCACAGTCTCCGGGCAACGCGGCCCTGTCGGATCCAACCGGCCTTCTGAAACCAGCCGGTTCGGGGCTGACCGCCAGCGGGGTTTGGTCGCCGAGGGCCCAGAGCCCCCGATCGATCGCATGGACGTGGTGCTCGACGAAGTGGCCGCCGGAGAGGTCGCTGAAGGAGATCCAGTTCCGCTGTCGGATCTCGTCCTGGCCACGGCAGGGATCGCAGGGCCGCCACCATGGCAGGCCGATGCGGGCATGGGCATGGAGCAGGAGCGGTTCGCCGAGGACGCTGATCCCGCCCTCGCGGATCCGCTCCATGGTCTGCACCGTTCGCCCGTCGCGTCGATGGCAGAAGCCCGACACCACAGCGAGCCCCGACCGCCGGGCCGCCAGACAGGAGGCGATCACGGCCTGCAGGCCGGGCAGGTCGACCGCGACCGGCTTCTCGCAGTAGATGTGGACTCCTGCCTCGACCGCGGCCCTGAAGTGGAGCGGCCTGACATGCGGCGGTGCCGTGAGCAGCACGAGATCGACGCCGCTCGAGAGAAGCTCCGCGTGGGCACCCGTCCCGATGAACCGCCGCTCTTCGGGACAGTCGAACCGGGCCCCGAGTCCCCTGGAAAGCAGTGCCGCGGAGGATGCGATCTGGTCGGCATAGAGATCGGCCAACGCGACCACCCTGAGATCCGCGCAGGCCGCCGCGGCCTGAAGTGCCGCACCGGTACCGCGCCCCCCGCAGCCGATCACGCCGACACGGATCGATTGAGAAACACCGCTGAAGAAACCGCCGCCGAGCGACTGCCGGGGCAGGGCCGCGGCCGCGGCGATGCTCGCCGAGATTCCCAGAACCCCACGCCGCGACACGACCGCGGACCGTCCAGCATTCGACTTTCCTGGCATCGATCGGCCTCCTGACTCATGAACCCCCGGAACGTCCCACCGGCTGTCAGACTCTGCGTCAGACTCGGACGCCGAGATTCTACCGGAGCCGGGCGATGAATTTCAGCAGCGGTTCCTCGAGCGCCTCGGGCTCGGCTCCGAAGGCGTCGAAAAAGTCCTGCCGACGCGTCTGCCGATCATCGGCGGAAAGGGGCGGTTTCGCCGCCAGCGTTCGGATGTATTCGACGAAGGCGGGGCGACGTGTCTGCATCAGGAACGCCGTCAACGCCCAGGCGGTGGCGTAGGCGTCGATGGCCTCGTCGGCGCGGCGGAATGACTCGTCGTCGAGCACGGTCGCGGCGAGCATGCCCGGTCGGAAGGCCGTCCGAAACCGTTCCAGACGGGGACGGTTGACACCCCCCACGCCCCGCCATCCGCGGCTGCTGGCCAGGTCCGGCGTTTCGAAGTAGGTGGCGACGCCCTCGCTGACCCAGAGCGGCACGGCCGCGAGCCGCCGGTGGAGTCCGCAATTGAACGCCATCTGGTGGGTGGCCTCGTGCACGAGCGTGGAGACGAGCCCCGCGGCCTCGGGTTCGGCGAGGATCTCGAGGCCGGCACGTCCTGCCGATCCGGCGGGTCGACGGACCAACGAGTCGCTGCCGGTGAGGTCGAAGGTCGTGACCCGATTGGAGAGCAGGTTGTAGTAGCCGACGACGCGATCGGCGGCCGCCCCGAGATCGCCCGCGGCATGGGCCTCGTACCGTTGGCGGTCGGCGAAGATCACCACGATCAGCGGACCATCCGGCTCCACCACCTCGATCCCTGCCCGCCGCCAGAAGTTCACGAAGGCGTCATGGAGCCGCTCGAAGAGGCTGCCGCACCACTGGGCGTAGGCACGGTTGGTGTCGAAGCAGATCAGGTAGTGCCGGGTTGCGATCTGGTCGAAGCCCCGGGGAAGTTCCCGCAGCACCCGCTCGCCGAGGGCCCGCGGGGCCTCGACATTCCCCGCCGGATCGACCTGCTCGCGGGAGACGATCTCCGCCGCATCGATCAGTTCCAGTCGCTGGTCGTCGGTTTCGAGGAGCAGATCGCCATCCACGGCCTCCTGTTCGACGGCGCCCTCGAGCGTCCTGTCGGCAGCGTCACCGCGGACGACCAGCCTGACGCGAGGCCGGACCCCGCGGACGGTTGTCGGAGGATCGGCAGGCTCGGCTGCGATCGCGACCATGGCCGCGACCGCGGCGGCGATCAGCACGGGACGGCGGCGTCGGTCGGACATGCGGAAACCTCCTCCGGACAATCGGTCGCCAGATTGCCAGCCCCCATGCGACCACGTTCCGAAGGAATGGGGAAGTGCAAATCCGCCGCTCGCCGCGGGGTTCATGCGGCCATCTTTGCTCTGGATTCAGTCCCCCGTCGACGCTAGTTTCCCGGCCCGTCCCCCCTCCTTTCATCCCCACGCCATGCCCGAAGCCACGCCTCACAGCCTGCGTCGTCGGGGAATCCAGGCCCGCTGGATTCCGTTCCAGATCGCCCTCGTCGTGGCATCGATGGGGCCGGTCGCCGGCTGCTCGGGCTTCGCCCCCTGGAAGCAAAGCGACAAGGCGGCCCGCAACGCGGAACTCTACGGCCCGACGGCAAATCAGCGGATCAAGGCTCTTCAGCAACAGGCCAAGGCGGCGAAGGCGACGGGCCAGGCCGCGAGCGTCGATTTCACGCAGGAACTGATCGGCAAGGTGCTGGCCGAGCACGATGCCCGGGTGCGGTGCGAACTGGTGACCCTGGCTGCGGAGTTCGACACGGCGGCGGCGGCGTCGATCTGCAAGGGGGCGATGCAGGATCCCGACGAGCGGGTCCGGATGAGGGCCTGCGATGAGTGGAGGAAGCGGGGAGGTTCCGAGGCCGTCGAACTGCTCGCACAACGCTACCGCACAGACCGTGAACTGGATGTCCGCCTCCGGGCCCTGCGGATGCTGGGCGAACTTGAAAACGAGGCCGCGATCCCGGTGCTCGCCGAGGCGCTCGAGGACCCGGATCCGGCCGTGCAGTACAGGGCCGTCGTCTCGCTCAAGCAGGTCAGCGGCCGGGACCTCGGCAACGACGTCAACGCCTGGCGGCAGTGGGCGGCCGATCCGAACGCCAAACAGCCCTGGTCGATCGCGGAGACCTTCCGCAAGCTCTTCTGACGCCTGCGGACGCCGCCCGGCCAGGGCGGTCCTTCAAACTGTGACGTTCTGGCGGACGGGGCGGTCTGCAGGAAGCGTCCCAGGGCCGGACTCGGGGCCCATGATCGCCGCCCCGAATCGGCCGATACCCAGAGCACTGTCGCGAGTGCTCCGACCGGAAAAGCCGGTGGAGCCATAGCTCCGGCGTCATACCGTCCTTCGCACAAGCACCCGGGTTTCGGCCGACGCATGACGCTCCATCCTCGACCCACAAGCACCAGCGGACGCCGTCTGGCTTCGCTCGTGGTGGGCTGTACCGCGATCCTGGCTGCCGTCGCCGTCAGCCCCATGCTGAAGCCGACGATCGCCGCTCCACCCGGGTCGAAATCGCCCGCCAAGCGGTTTTTCGAATCGCTGACCAAGCGTCCGGAGCCACCCAAGGCCTTCATTCCCGCGCCGACTCCGCCACCGCTCGTCGCGGAACCCGGTGAGCCGAGTCCCGATGGCGGTTCCAAGAATTCCAAGACAGCCCCGGAAAGGCTGGCTTCGGTCCCTCCGGCCACCGTCGGCACCAGGCCAGCTCCCGGCAAGGCGGCTCCAGCCAAGGCGGCTCCAGCCAACACATCGAGGCCACCAAGCTGGCAGGAGATGGTCGCGTTCACGGGTTCCCTGCGGGCCTCCGCGGAACGGGTGGCCTCCGCGGCGATCGACCCGGCCTATGCGCCGAAGCTCCCGGTTCGGACCGCAGCCCCATCGCGAACGGCCGCCCGGCCGGCTCGGGCGGTCCCCCCACGGACGAAGTCAACTGGCATGGCGTCCGGTGCCCAGCCCCCGCAGACCAGGCGATTCCAGCAGCTGCGGGCCCTGGTCGCCCAGACACTCGACACCTACCAGCGTCGGCCGCTCAACACCACCCACCATTCGCCCTGGGAGGTGATGCACGGCTTCATCGCCTTCGGAATCCCGACCAAGATCCGGGTCGGAGGCCCCGGCGGCGATCTCGTGAATTCGATCGGCTGGATGAACATGGGCGGCCGCTGCCACGGGCAGGTGATGCTCGCAGCGGTCGACGACCGTCTCGTGGCGATGAAGGGAATCGGCGTGCAGGGACACTCGGCCCAGTACCTCGCCATCCTCGCGCAGTGCCGCGTGGCGGTGAACTCGCCGATCACGATCCAGTCGAAGTCGTTCACCGTCGCCGACCTCGTCAAGGAGGAGCAGCTCTCCTGCAAGTCGAACACCGAACTGACGTTCGCGCTCATCGGCCTGGCCCATTACCTGCCGAGCAACTCGACCTGGACCGCCCGCGACGGCAAGGAGTGGTCGCTCGAGAAGCTGGTCGCCGAGGAACTCGAGCAGCCGATCCGCGGCGCCCCCTGCGGCGGCACCCACCGGCTGTACGGACTCTCCTACGGCTGCCAGCGTCGGCTCAAGGCCGCGGGCGGGCTCGACGGCCACTATGCCCGGGCGGACCGGTTCGTCCGCGACTACCAGCAGTTCACGCTCACGAAACTGCGAAACGCCGACGGCTCGTTCAGCACCGAGTGGTTCAAGTATCCGGCCGACCGTGACGACGACATCGACCGCAAGATCCAGACGACCGGGCACATCCTCGAATGGCTCGTCAGCTCCGTCGACCAGGAACTGCTCTACGATTCCCGGATCGTGGCCGCCACGGAATTCCTCGCCCGGTCGCTGGCCCGGGAGCCGTCCAGAGAGTGGAAGATCGGCCCGATGGGCCATGCCCTTCACGCCCTGACCATTTACCAAGAGCGGGCCTGGGGCGTGGTGCTGCCGGGCAGCATCGCGGCCTACCACGGCCCGATGAAGGCCGCCCCCGATACGGCACGGATCGCCGATGCCCCAGAGGCCGCGGGCAAGCCGAAGTCGTCCCGGCGGTAGCGAGCCCCGGGGCTGGCGAAGGGGATCGCAGACTCGATCGCGGCCTGACGGCCGCTGCTTTCTTGAACGGACCGAGGGCACTCCGTAGGCTTGGCTCGCGGAGTCACGGCCAGATGTCACATGAATTCCCAACCCAGTTACAGCACCTCCTCGAGGCCGGGAGCCGGCTCTTCGAGTCGACGGAGTGCGATGCGGTGCTGCTGCTCGTGGACCAGGCTGTCGACTGGGAGCGGGTTCGCTCGCTGGTCGGCGCCGCCACGGTGCTCGTCGCCGCCGACGAGGAGCCGCACCTCGCCGGCGTGACGGACCACGGGCTCAAGGCGGTGCTTCTCGACGTCGCCGGTCTCCCGGTGCACGAGCGGCTCACCCAGGCGCTGCTCGAATGCGTGGCGGCGGAGATCATCGCCCCGGAGGCCCAGGTGGTCGCGATCTACAGCGGCTTCGAGGCGGGCACGGTCGACTCGGTGAGCCTGCTGCGACTGGAGGAGCATCTCGGGCAGCTCACCAGCCGCGACCTCCGCAACCTGGAGACGAAGGTCCCCCTGGAAACGCTCAAGATCGTCGTCGACCTCGCCGTCGAGATCGGCCGCGAGGGCCGCGAGGGGAAGCCGGTCGGCACGCTGTTCGTCGTGGGCGACACCCGCAAGGTGATGCAGTCGAGCCACGCGACTGGCTTCGACCCGGTTCGCGGCTACAGCCGCACCGAACGGAAGCTGACCGACCCGCGCGTGAGGGAGGGCATCAAGGAGATCGCCCAGCTCGACGGCGCCTTCGTGGTCGGCCCTGACGGAACCGTCGAGGGGGCGGCCCGCTACATCGACGCCTCGGCGGAGAGTGTGTCGGTCGCCAAAGGTCTCGGCGCCCGCCACTGGGCCGCCGCCGCGATCACCCGCCGCACCCGCAGCGTGGCCGTGGCCGTGAGCGAAACGAACGGCACCGTCCGGCTGTTCCAGAACGGCGAGGTGGTGCTGCGAATCGAACCCTTCCGTCGCGCGATGAAATGGAAGGATTTCGAGTACGAGCCGCCGAGCGCGGACTAGTTTCATGCTTCACGCAAACACACGGCATCCTGCCGTTGTTTGCTTGGCCGGCTCCGCCGGCTGGTACTTACCCGACCCTCCGGGCCTGGCGCGGGGTGGTAGTGCTTCGCGGTGACAGGCTGAAGCCTGTCCCACATCGGGCAGGAAGCCACGTCTCGGGAGGCGAAGGGGTCGGC
>Ga0136644_10001171_pt1 | contig 20882 bp, 12 predicted proteins | sample C_130820_EF_Meta_FD_94780 | JGI IMG/M metagenome (GOLD analysis project Ga0136644, IMG submission 94780) | Freshwater microbial communities from Lake Croche, Canada to study carbon cycling - C_130820_EF_MetaG (v2) (version 2) | ecosystem: Environmental > Aquatic > Freshwater > Lake | place... | reverse complement strand
TCTACTACTGCTACTATAGCTAATACTGCTGGAAAATATGAATGTTTTTCCAATAACTATCAAAACAGAACTTTTACAATTGCTTTTTGGTTTAATTTAAATAATCAATTAAATGGTTCGGGTGCGGGCACTTATGCAAATGATCAACTCACCCTGGTATCAGTAAAAAACGGCGCAACAGTAATTAGTAAAATTGTATATGATTATAAATCTAATACTATTAGATATAATTTTCCAGGAACCAACAATATAGATTCCTATACTATTTTAGATGATTTAGATAAACAATATTATGTGGTTGCAACCTATTCTAACGGAGGTCACTCCATAAAAATAAATGGAATAAATAGTTCTATTGGATCAATTAATGATTTTTCAAATATAACAGCAGCAACAAAAAATAATATATCTTTTGTTATTGAAGATACAAATACCACATCAAATTTTCTTATAAATAGTTTAGCTTTTTATGATTACCAGCTTTCAGATGAGCAAATAAAAAGACATATTCTTTGGGCGGGAAATGATGAAAAACCAAACTTTCAAGGTTCTATTTCTGCAAGTACATCTATATTTACATTTTTAGATGACAGTCAAGATTTAGGATATGCAAAAACTATTTCTGGACAAGATTTTTTAATACTTGGAGAATTAGATAAATTAAATGTAACTGAATCTGGACTAACCCCATTAAAACTAAAGGATCCAACATTTAATATTAACTACGACAATACAGCATCGTATACAATAAATAGTTCTTCTGGTATAAATTGGTCAGGTTCTGCGGGAGTAGATATTAATTTTTTATCAAATTATTTCAATATGAAAACTGGATTTACTTTATACATGACAATAAATAGAACTTCTACTGGAAGTTATAATGAATATTTATTTGGTTTATCAAATGTAAATGGACAAAGCATGTTTTTAGAGTACAATGTTCCAGATGGAAATACAAATTATTATTTAAAAATGTATGATTCTTATACTGGATCTACCACAACAATTGTTAGTTTAGCTAGTGGTCAATTAGCATCTACCGCAAAAACTTCAAATGTTGCTGTGCAATTTTCTGGAAGTTTGATTAATCTTTATACATCTGATAATTCTGGAATAACAGCATCATCTACATCTGGTTTACCTCTTAACATGAATCAAAATTCAATATTAACTTTAGGAAATAATTATAATTCTCCAAAAACTTTATATTCTTATATAAAAGATTTTGGTATAACAAATCAATATTTTGCTAGTGTTACATCAATTCCTTTTGGTAGTGTATCTAATTTCATTATGCCGTTAACAGCATCATCTAGCCCATTTCTTATTAAACAAAGAGGAACCTGGATACATCAAATACCATCCGTAGTTATACCGTTTTATAAATTTTATGGAACAGTCTTTGACTGGAAAACAATGGATAATTGTCAGGTATCCTACTCTGTTGACAACGGTAATACCTATAACATTGTAAATAGACATCAAACTGCAAGTTTGTATAATACAATTGGGGTTGCGGGAAATATTGCAGTAAAAGTTCAAATTGATACAGATTATGTATTAGATTATAAAGGGCAGTCCTTTAATAATTTTTATTATAATATTTATGGTCCGATGAATCTGATATCTGATAATGAAATGTATAGCTTGTCATCATCAACATCTAGTGTTAGTCCAAATTTAAGAATATCAAATGGAACAAATAATATTTTGGCAAGACAGAAAAATTTTGGAATTAAATTTGATGGGGGATTACCAACAAATGCTCTTATTACTGTACCAGATTCATCTTCTTATTCCGCCATTGAAATGTGGTATAGACCAGATTTTATTCCAACTCAAACATTAAGAACAAATAGGTTGGCAAACCCATCATTTGAGTCTTCTAACACTCAATATTGGGCAGTTGTAGCAAACAATAGAGTTTCTACTGGATCATCTTTATTTGGTGCTTCAGCGTGTATATCTGTTCAAAGTGCAGCAAATACAGCTGCAGGTATTTCTGCCTATGGAAATACTGGAGCAACAACATATATATCAGCATCACCTAATACTTATTACACTTTTTCGGCATATGTTAAAAATTTAAACTCTCCAGGAGGATTAATTACTGCAAGAATTAGAGACATTAATGCAACTACATTAGCGGTATCTGCAACTACATCAGCGGTATTTGTAACATCAACATCTTCATGGACAAGAGTCTATGTAACAATTTTAACAAATTCTAGTACTGGATATATAATTCCAGCAATATTTAATACAACTGGGGCATCAGCATTAGGAACACAAGTCTATATAACGGACGGAGCCATGCTAGAACAATCGTCATCATTAAATGAATACTTTGACGGATCATTTTCCACAGCATCTTGGAATGGAACTACTAATTTATCAACTTCAAATTTGCTATATGCTAGTCCAGTACATATAATAAATAATAAAATAGACCAAAGTATTAGTTCTGCTTCTATTGCTACCGCTCCAGCTATATACATAGATAATCTTGGAAAATTTAGATCTTTGGGGGGCACACTTTATATAAATGGAGCATCCGTAATTGACGGAACTTATTCCGCTAGTCAGAATGAAGTGTATCATTTAACACTTGTTTTATCTTCTCCAACTGCATCTAATTTATATTTAAATGGTGGAAATTTAGTAATGAACTCTACAAGAAGTAAGGGTACATATGGTTATTTACAATTTTGGAATAGTCCACCAACTTCAGAAGATATTTTAGACAGATATTCTCAGTTTACTGGCAAAACAATATATTCAATTACAGATCAAAATACAACAAAATTATACTCTGCTTCGTCAAAAGAAAGCTATATCATAACTAATCTTGGTTAACATATGTTACAAAATTTCGTTTTCGCAAACAAAAATGGTAAAATCTAGTTATGGGAAAAATGAATATAACAGAAGTAGAAGAAGTCTCTTACGGTCTTTATCTTTGGGAAACGCCAGAGGGTAAATTAGTAGTAGACGAAGATGGCAATTACCTTAATGTTCCTGCTATAAAAGGTGATATTGTTAGAATAAATAGATTAAAAAAAGCAGCAAAAAATATGGGCTTAGAAGGTCAGCCAGTTTGGTTTTCTGGACATCGACAAGTAACTGAAGATGAATATGAATATCAGAAACAAAGAATGGACCTTGGGTTAATTCCAGATGAATTAGATGTTCCTGCAATTAAAGAAGATATTGAACAAAAAAGAAAGATGGGTCTTTACAAATAATGACTAGCCTAACACCAGTACCTGATGATGATTTTGATTTTATGCAAACAATAAATATTGTTTCGGATAGAGATCGTGTTGCAAAATCTAAAGAATTTGAGTATGATGACCCATTTTCAAAAAATTGGGGAGAACTTAAAAAAGTTGATGGTCTTAGTGAAAACTTTAAACGTAGAGCAAATAGACTAGAAAAATCATTTACTGGTGTTGATGATGCTAAATCAAAAAAACTTGACCCACTTGACCTAACAGGATATTCCCTGTTTATGATTGTCCAGCCACCATATAATGTTATGTACTTGGCTCAACTTTTTGATCTATCTCCTTTTCACCATGCAGCAGTTGAAGCGAAAGTTGCAAATGTTATTGGTCTTGGATATGAATTCCAAGAAACACAAAAGACTTTAGATAAAGTTGCAGATGTAATGGCTACACCAGCAAAACTTGATAAAATTAGAAGAAATATTGCTCGTGGGCGGGTAGAATTAAAAAGTTATTTAGAAGGAATGAACTCTGACGATGGTTTTCTTGAAACACTTAAAAAAGCATATACAGTTTTAGAAGTTACTGGAAATGCATATATTGAAATTGGTAGAACTTCATCAGGTAAAATTGGATACATTGGTCATATTCCAGCAATTACAATGCGTATTCGCCGTCACCGTGATGGCTTTGTTCAAGTTGTTTATAACCGTTATACATTTTTTAGAAACTATGGAGATACCTTTACAGAAGATCAAATTGGTACAGATCCACGACCAAATGAAGTAATTCATTTAAAGAAATACTCACCAACAAATACTTATTATGGTATTCCAGATATTATGTCTGCAAAAAATGCAGTAGCTGGTGATGAGTTTGCTCAAAGATTTAATCTTGATTATTTTGAAAACAAAGCTGTTCCAAGATATATTATTACTGTAAAAGGTGCTCGCCTAAATGCAGAATCAGAACGAAAACTTTTAGAATTTTTCCAGACTGGTCTTAAGGGTCGTAATCACAGAACTCTTTACATCCCGCTTCCGTCAGATGGTGAAAATGCTCGTGTAGAGTTTAATATGGAGCCAATTGAAGCTGGAATTCAAGATTCATCTTTTACAAATTATGCAGTTGAAAGTCGTGACCGTATTCTTTTAGCACACCGAGTTCCAATTAGTAAGTTAGGAACTCCACAGGGCACATCTTTGGCGGGAGCTAGGGATGCAGATAAAACCTTTAAAGAGCAGGTATGTCGCCCAATGCAAGACTATATTGAAAAGAAACTTAGTGGAGTTATTGCTGAAATTACAGATGCATTTACTTTACAACTTAATGAACTTACACTTACTGACGAAGAGACACAGGCAAGAATTGATGATGTTTATCTTAAAGATCAAGTTATTGTTCCTAATGATGTTAGACTTCGTAAAGGTATGCCACCTAGAGCGGGCGGAGATGACCCATTAATAATTGGTGGAAAAGATGCAGCAGAAGCAAAAACTAATGCTAATGGCACTCGGCAAAGAGACCAAAAAAGAAAAATAAACGCTCCCGACACTCAGGGCGAAGCTCGTAGTCCAAAGGGTGAGGGAAGAACTCAGGGGTAATATGATACCGCAAATTTTGTATTGCATACAAAACTTGGTATCATTTAAGTAATATGAATATTCAAAAAGCCACATGGTTAAATGGGGATCGTAAGATGAGTCTTGCATTTCCATTTGCCAAAGTAGATAAAGCAAATCGCACAGTATCTGGCTTTGCTACATTGGACAATGTAGACAAGCATGGTGATATTGTTACATCGGATGCCAGCAAAGCTGCATTTGAAAGGTTTCGCGGAAACATTCGCGAAATGCATCAACCAATTGCAGTAGGAAAAGTTCTTTCATTTAATGAAGAAGATTATTACGATGCTAACGAAGGCAAAAATTATAAAGGTGTATTTGTACAAGCGTATATTTCAAAGGGTGCTCAGGATACTTGGGAAAAAGTTCTTGATGGCACCCTTACAGGTTTTTCAATAGGTGGAAATATTGTCACAGCTTCTATGGAAAAGGGTAATAATGAAACAGACGAAGAGCGTAGAGTTATTAAAGAATATGATCTACACGAATTAAGTCTAGTTGACAATCCCGCCAACCCACTTGCAAATGTTTTTTCAATTCAAAAAAGTGGAGATAATTTAATTTTTAAAGGTATGGCAACAGAAATTGAAACAGAAAATGTCTTCTGGTGCGGAACAGACCAGATTGCTACAGCTTATTCGGGAGAAACAAAGGATTGCAGCATTTGCGGCGATTCAATGGATACCATTGGCTGGGTTGAAAAAAATGATACAGAAAAGAATTCAGCTATTCAGAAAGTAGTTGACGGGTACTTGCAGAAAGATGATGCTCCAGGTCCAGATCATGGTCCAAATAATGTTGCATTGGAATCTGCATCAAGCCCAATTAATTCGCAGGATACAATTAATAGGTACCCTGACCAGAATAACATTAGTACCACCCGACAGGGTGTTATGGATGATACTAGAAAAAAAATCAGCAAAGGAGGTAGTATCGTGACAGAAGAAAATACAGAAATTCAAGAAGCTGAAGAAATTAACGAAGTGGTTGAAGAAAGTGATGATGCAGCAATTGAAAAGGCTGCAGATATTTCAGAACTAGAAGTCGATGAATTAGATTTCACAAAGATGGTTACAGACCTCAAAGACTTTGTTGGTGAAAAGCTTGAGAAAAGCGCAGATAGCGCAAAAGATAGCACAAAAGAATTTAAAAAAGCTCTAAAGGCAGAGACATCAGATTTGATAAAGAAATTTGATGAACTTACTGCTGAAAAAGAAGAGCTTGCTAAATCAGTTGATGCTTTAAACAACCTTGTTACCGAACTACAAAAGTCTCTTACAGAGACAAACGAAAGAGTCAACTCTTATGAGAATGACACTGCAATTAAAAAGTCTGGTGAAGTAGATTCACCAGCAATGGTAACAAAGGATGACGATTTTTGGCAAGGATCCTTCCTCGGAGTAAATGCCCTATAAAAAAACCACTATGAAAGGTAGGTGAAAAAATATGAGTAACGAACTTTTACAGAAAGTAATTGATACAACAAATCTTGGAACAACAGGATCTGATTTGTCAGGTGATGGTCGCACATTGTCAGGCACAGGTCTTCTTTACCCAGATCAGGCTAATCGTTTTCTAGATTACATGTGGGATGCAACAATTTTGGCTAAGTCAGCTCGTACAATCCGTATGCGCTCAAACGTAACCGAAATTGATCGTGTCGCAGTAGGTCAGAGAATTATGACAGTAGCTTCTGAAGATAATCCTCGTGATTTTACAGGTCAGTCAGGTACTAATCAGTACACACAGGCTGGTGCAACATTCTCAAAGATCTCTTTGACAACACGCAAGCTTCGTCTAGATTGGGAACTTTCAGCTGAATCTCTTGAGGATAACCTTGAGGGTCCAGACTTGGAAGATCACATTGCCCGTTTGATGGCAACACAGGCTGGTAACGATGTCGAAGATCTTTTGATTAATGGTGATGGTTCTTCAGCAGGTCTGATGGGTGCTTTCAAAGGCTTCCGCACACTTGCTAATACGAATGCACATGTTGTTGATGCACAGGGTTACGGTCTTGATAAGGCTGTATTCAACCTTGCTATCAAGCAGATGCCTCGTAAGTACAAGCAACGCCGTAATCAGCTAAGATTCTTCGCTGGTTCTAACTTGGTTCAGGATTATTTGTACAACTTGACTAACACAGTTGGCAACTTCCTCCCATTTGATATCTCTTCAGGTATCATCCGTGGTGATGTAGCTGCTAACGATGGTGGTCCAGGTACCACAACGCCATTCGCGTTTGGTATTCCAGTTATCAATGTTCCGTTAATCGATGAGACTCGTGCTGGCACATACGCTGGTGCAGTTACAGGTTCTCTGCATGGTGATGTCCACTTGACATTCCCACAGAACTTTATTGTCGGTATCAAGCGTGATGTTGTTGTTTATCGTCAGTTTGTGGCAAAGAAAGATACAATTGAATACACTCTATTCATTCGTGTCGGCTGTGCCCTAGAAAACTACGATGCACATGTTCTCGTTAAGAATGTTAAGGTAGCAGGAACAACTGCACCACAAAGTTCAACATTCGGTTCTCTTGCAAATGGGTCTGGTCTAACAGACGACACCGCAGTAAGAGGTTCAAATGTAAACTTTACGCCAGGTACTGGTGGAGTTTCAACCTTCTAACACTAAGCATGTTATGGGTAAAGGGAGCATATATTGGCTCCCTTTATTCATTTTTAATATTATTTGGTATAATAACTATATAAGAGAAAGAGGAATAAAATGTCTTTTAATACTTTAAAAGTACAAGAATTGCGAGATATCGCAGAATCATTTGCCGTAGATTTGCCAGCAAAAATTTCAAAGCAGCAGCTAATTATGCTACTTGAAGAAGAAGGCGTAACCTACGACACATACCAAAGATTTTTTGAGAGTGAAAAACTTGAACCACAGCCAGATCCAAGCCCAAGGGTACAAAATCTGGATGTATCTGCACCAAATGTTGTTTTGGTAAAGATGGAAAGAGGCAATATGTCTTATCAGGTTGGAAACTATGTTTTCAGTTACGAACATCCATTTGTTCCAATGGCAGAATCAGATGCTCAAAGAATTTTTGACACCTATGAAGGTTTTAGATTAGCTACACCTAGAGAAGTCCAGGAATTCTACGGCTAGTCTTATTGGAGGAATTTAATTGCAACAGATCCACAATGGAACTCAAGAAACAGTTTCATTAGAAATTTATAAGCAAGGACAATTAACTAATGCTGACGGAGCAGTATTAGTAAAAATTAAAGATGCAGATGACGGTACTATCCTACTGTCCTCTGCATCTGCTATTAACGAACAGCCCGAAGGCTATTACTCTTTTGAAATTACCCCAGATTTGACATCTGAAAATAGGGTACTTCAAATAATTTGGTCCTATACACTAAGTGGAAAATCCACATCACAAACACAATATTTAGAAATTATTACTCCATACGCCTTAGTTAGTGATATAGTTGATTATTATAATATTGGCACAAAGCCCTCAGAATTAAATTATTATTCACAATCACAGATATTGTCTGCAGAACAAATTGCTAGAACAATAATTAATAACTATACAAGTCTTGACTTTGGTAGAAGGTATGGTTTTCAAGAAATTTTTGGTTCTGGCAGCGATGCTTTAGAATTAACAGAAAAAATGCTTTATATTGATAAAGTATATGAAAATGAAACTTTGCAAATAGATTATACCGCAAGCCCAACATATAATGTTTTTGGGTATGACATAGAACTAAGTCCTACAGGAAAAGTTGCTAGAATCTTAAATACATTTAGTGATGTTAGATATGACAATCAGGTAGATCCAACAATTTTATATTACGGCAAATTCCGCGATAATGCCCGCTACAAAATTTACGGAGAAATAGGGTATAATTATGTACCCCAAGATATTAAACTTTGCTCTCTGTTGCTTGTAGGGGACCTACTGAGCAATGATTCAGCATGGCGCACAAAATATTTAAAGAGAGTAAATCTTGCTGAAGTAACCTTTGAATTATCGGCGGGAGCTTTTAATGGTACTGGTAATGTCATTGTTGACGGAATCTTAGATCAATACCGCAATTATAATATTGTGGTGATTTAAATGGCTATATTTCAACTTAACTCATATGTAAATACATTTATGAATATGTCTGCTGATATATTTGTTCAAAAAAATGTACAATCTGAAAGTGGTGCTATGACTCGTCAATGGATATATGATCAAACAATTCATTGCAAGGTTATGCCAGTTCAAGATAAAGGTGGTCGCGGTGTGTCAGATGATAAAAAATATAGCCCTGGATCTGCTGGATATATTGAAGATATTCATGTTAAAATGCAATCTCCAATTAGGCTTAGTAAGCGTTGGCGGATAGGAAATGTAGTTGCAGCAGATGGAGAAAGAGTATTTATAGAGCCAGATAAATTGGACCTTGAGGATACAATTTTTGATATTGTTTCTACCCACCCTGTTTTAGATCCATTTGGTCATATTGCTTATTATGAAATTAATCTACGAAGGGCACAGGTTCAAAATAATGATATCATTACAGTTTAAACATATAGATTCTTTGTACAAAGAACTAGAAAAAAAAGTTACTGGAATTGCCGAACTTATGACTCCAGCTACTAAAAATGAAGTTTCTAAAGCATTATTTACACTTACTGGTAAAAAATTTATAAAAGATATTGGAGTGGCAGCAAAACTAGATCCACAAAGATTTTTTCATGTATACGAATGGGGACAATTAGGAAGTCCAGCTGGAAAACTTTTTATAATTAAAAGAACAAGAGTGGTTAGTGGAAATCTTAGTATTAATTTTGCATTTACTAAGTCTAAGAAAAATGTTCCTGTTCCCGCCAAAATTAGTTCTAAAGTTAAAAAAAGAAGTATTTTTGCAAATAAGGCAGAAGTTATGGAATCTGGAAAACCTGTATCATTTACCACAAAACAAACAATTGTATTCTTGAGTCAAAAAGATGGCAATGTTCATTTTGTTGGACCTCGTGTTTTAATAAATATAAAAAATCCTGGCGGTAGAAAAACAACTGGAGCTTTTGAAAAATATGCTCATACTTGGTATTTAAAAAAATCCAATATTGTTTTAAATTCATCGGGACTAATAAATGCATTAAGTAAGTCTGTTACATCAACACTAAATAAAAAAGGTGCTGGACCAACAGAAGCAAGAATGGCTATTGCTAGTACTGCTCAAAAATATTCACAAGGAGTAACTCAATTTTAATGTCTAATTACACTACACTACCAGTCTTTGAAATAAATAAATATATTTGGGATCAGCTTAAAAATAATCAAATACTTGATGAAAATAACTACTATACAGATGAATTTATGGATATCCTAATACCAATTGTACCCGCTCAACAAATTCCAGAATTTAACAATTTGCTTCCAGGTCAAACTTATTTGATTTATGACTATGAAGATAAACCTAACCCAGAACATTGGTGGATATCCGAACAAATACTTACTTACTCAATTGTTTCTCCCAATTATGACACAATTAATCAAGTTATGAATATGTTAAAAGATCAATTTAGAAGATATGACGATTCTGCAAAAGATTTAAATACATGGTCTGGCAAATCTGGATACTATAATTTTCATTTTATATATGTAGATAGCGTAATTTCTCCGCAACACTTTGCTAGTGAAGGTGGATTTATGATGGGTGAAGTTCAAATATGCGTATCTTATGCAAGAAATTTAGATCAAAATGGTAGATTTTCTTAATTTGCTTTAATAGACCATTGTGGTAAAATTAAAACGAGGAAGAAAACTTGCCAATATTCTAAAAAAGAATAGAGGTGAAAAATAAATTATGGCAGATGTAAAAAATATTATTGTTGGTGCCGCCCAGATTTTTATATCTACAGGCACTAACGCAAACCGTCCAGACACAACAACAGGATCTTTAAACTTCTCATCTTCACTTAGTGCAAGATCAACTCTTCTTGGCTCAACTAACTGGAGAGATGTTGGTTACACAAATTCTGGTCTTGAGGTTTCTTACGAACCAGGTTACAACGATGTAATGGTTGATCAGTTGCTAGATGCAGCTCGTTTGTTCAAGTCAACAATTAAGGTAATGCTTAAGACTGAATTGACTGAAGGTACTCTTCAGAATATCAACTTGGTATTTGGTCAGGCTGAAACAATTACAGCATACACTGGTTCAACAGCTTCAAATATTGGAATTCTTAATGCATCAAGTTACACTGGTTCAGCAGCTTCGGTTACTGGTTCAGCAACATTGAACATTTCAGGTGGCGCACTTGGTGACGCTCCTGTAGAGCGTTCTTTGATCGCAGTTGGTAATGCTCCAGGTAAACTCTCGTTATCAGCATCATCATCAACTGGTGATGTTGCACTTGCAGCAGGTGCTAGGTCAGAGCGTGTCTATGTGGCTCGCCGTGTTGTACAGATTGAAGCATCATCCCATGGTTTGAAGCGTGATTCTGCAACTGTATTCCCAGTTCAGTTCCGTTGCCTACCAGACGATGCAGATAAATATGATGGCGCAGAATACGGTGTAATCATTGACCGTGTTCTAGGTAGTTAATATCTAAAACTTAGTAAACACCCCTCCAATTTATTGGGGGGGTGTTTATGTATTAAACAATAACTTTGGTATAATTCTAGTATACAAATAAAGGAGGTTGCTGTGGCAACAACAGTATATGATGTTGAGGAAATTCAACTATCAAATGGTGAGACATTAGTTATCAAACCACTTACAATTAAACACTTAAAGAAATTCTTAAAAGTAATGAAGAAAATGGAAGATCCTAAGATCGAATCCGAAGAGCAAGTTATGGAAATTTTTGTTGAAGGTGCAATGGTTTGTCTAGAACAGTTAAAACCAGAACTTTCAGAAGACCCTGAAGCATTTGAAGAGGTTATTGAAGTTCCTACACTTATGAAAATTTTAGAAGTTGCTGGAGGCTTAAAACTGAATGACCCAAACCTAAGCGCAGCGAATCTAGCTGGGATCAACTAGACCTCGCTGAACTAGAGTCAGAAGTCTTTCTTCTGGGTCATTGGAAAAATTATGATGACTTGGAAGCCAGTTTATCTGTTGAAGAATTGCTTGCTACACTTAAAGCAGTTTATAATCGTGAAGACAGATTCAATAGATTCCAAGCTGCGTTACAAGGGGTGGATCTTGATGAGAAATCAAATGATGAGGAACTTGTTTCGGATGTTAAAACCCTTACAGGGTACAGTGCTTCAAAGGCAGGATTTGGCATTGGTCTCGGTTTGGGATATGTGGAGGAATAATAAGTGGTAAATCGTATCGACATTCAAGTCAATGCTACTGGAAACTTTAGTCAACTTAATGCTCAGATAGCCGAGTTAAAGGCTGCAGTTGCACAACTGCAGTCTAAACCACTTTTAGGAGATACTGGAAGAGCAACTACCGCTCAACTTGCTCAAATTCAAACGCAGTTTGACAAAATGCTTTTGTCAACAAGAGCATTTAATATTGAAACTGTAAAGATGTCAAATGCTATTGACAACTTTGGAAATAGGCTTCAGGCAGGAAAATTACATTTTTCCGAATATGCCCGCATTTATCGTCAAACAATGAAGGGTATGCGTACAGAGCTGGACTCTCTTGCAGAATCTCAAGCCAGGGTTGCAAAATCCGTTGTGTTACCAGACGCACTAAGAACTGGGTACGCTAGAGTAATTACAAATCTCACATCTGATCTTAGATCACTTAATGCTGCAGAAGAAGCAGCAATTATAAAAACAAAAGCATTAAATACCGTTATACATGGAATGGGAACATCCCTTGTTAACATGGGTAAAAATACACAATGGGCAGGTCGTCAGCTTACCGTTGGTTTGACCGTTCCTGTTGCAGCGTTTGGTGCAATGGCTGCTAAGGTATTTAAAGATGTAAATACAGAACTTACTAGAATGCAGCGAATGTACGGTACTGGTCTTACATTACCAAGCGAACAAGAAATATCAAAAGTATCAAGTCAAGTTATTGCTCTTAGTAAAACAGTTGCTGAGAATATGGGTATTGCTCAAGCAGAAACTGTTAAGGCTGCTGCAAACTTTGCTGCAGTTGGTGTAACTGGAGATAATCTTGTTAAAGCAACAGAACAAGCCATGAGGCTTTCAAAACTTGGTGCTGTATCTTCAGATGTTGCTCAAAAAACAATTGTTTCTCTACAGACAACATTTAAGGTTGGCACAGAAGGTGTAGCAGAAGCTGTAAACTTCTTGAATGATATTCAAAAGCAGACATCTACAGACTTGCAAGATTTGACCGATTCAATTCCCCGTGTTGGTCCTATTGTTGCACAATTGGGTGGAACATATAAAGATACTGCCGTAATGATGGTAGCTATGAAAGAAGCTGGTGTTCCAGCAGCACAATCTGCTAACGCAATTAAGTCGGCAGTTGCATCTATGATTGGTCCAACTAGCCAAGCTAGGGCTGAATTTGATAAATATGGAATTAGTCTTACAAAAATAAAAGATAGTACTCAGGGCAATCCAATTCAAATGATTCAGGCTTTGCAGGATTCTATGTCTAAATTATCTCCACTTGTAAAAGAACAATTAATTGAAAAGCTTTTTGGAAAATTTCAGTTTGCTCGTGTTACCGCCCTGCTTGAAAATCTAGGTCGTGCAGGAAGCCAGACCGAAAATGCTTTTAAGGTTGCAAAAGCAAGTGCTTCAGAACTTGCTAATCTTGCTAATCAAGAAATGAAAATTGCTACAGAATCAACTACTGCAAAATGGTCTAGAGCATTAGAAAGTTTTAAAGCAACATTAATGCCACTTGGCGAAAAGTTTATGAAATTTGGAACAAAGGTTCTAGAATTTTTTACTAAAATTATGCATTTCTTGGATAGATTTAAACCATTAGAAAATTTGTTAGTTAATGTTTTGGGTGGGGCAGCCGTAGTTGGTCCAGTTTTAATGTTGGTTGGTTTGTTTGGAAACCTTTTTGGTAATATTATTAAAGGCGTAAATTACTTCAGAATATTTGCTCGTGGAGTTAAATCTGGCGGGGTTATAGAAGGCTTTAGAAGCATGGCTAACTTCTTTGAAATGATTAATGTTGAAACATTAGCATCTTCAAAAAATATGGATGGTCTTACAACATCCACTGAAAAAACCGTAGAAGCGTTTACCGTACTTAACCATGAAATTGGCATAATGACCAAAAGCCTTAATGAAGTATTTGCTCGTAGTACCAGAATGCCAATAGTTGCGTCTCCATACGCACAACAAACATTAGCTGAACTACAATATGCTAATCCAAATTATAATAAAACTGCTGGTGCTACTGAATCTATAGAGCGAGCACATATGTTCGCAGGAGCAAGAACTTGGGGGGGTTGGATAAATAACGAGCAAAATATTCAAGGTCAACACCCGATGCTTGAAAGGTTCTTAGGAAATAAATCAATGTTCCCTAGCACATCAGATCAAGAAGCTTGGATGAGAAAAGGTACATCAGAGCAATGGGGTGCACCAGTTCCATCTGGCGGTGCTGCTGCAGAACTTCAACGAAAATTTAAAAAAGAAGATGTTATCTATGGACCAAAATTTGGGGTAAGCAAAGAGGATGTTTATACTAGAGGATTCCAAAAACTAGAACAAATAAAACTTGACATTATTACTGGAGAAATTAAAGCAGATTCTAAAGCAGCTGCAGAAATGGAAAAAATTGCTGCCCTGCCAATAGAAGAGCAAACTGCAGCGTTAACATCAATTATTGATAGAGTTGTATTTAGCGAAGAGCAGTATTTTAAAAATCTAATTGAAACACTTGTACAATCTCAAGCATTACTTTCTGCTCCAGAAGACATGCTAAAAGCTGTTGACATGAAAATTAAGACAGTTATGTCTGATCCAACCATTGCAGATAAACCAGCAGAAATTCAAAAAGTTATTGGAGATTTTAATAGAGACTTTAAGCTTCTTGGTGGAACTATTGTAGAAGATATTTCTGCTTACCGACTTTTAGTTGAAGAAGCAATTATGAGCACAAATAGTGCATTTGAAACAGCAATTGTTGCAGCGCAATTTAGAGCAGGAATTGTTAGTGGTGCAGAAATTTCTGGTGGCATTAGATCATCTGCACTTGGCAAAGTTGCAAGTATGGACAAACAACCATTATCTCAGGCTTTATTATTTGCTAGACAAGTTCCAAAAGGTTTTCAAACTGGTGGAGCAATTCATGCACAAGATGGTGTTTGGGTTCCAGGTAGTGGTTCTGGAGATAGAGTTCCTGCAATGCTTGAGCCAGGAGAATTTGTTGTAAATCGTAATGCTGCTAAACAATATGGCGGGTTATTAGAACATCTTAATTGGAATGCTGCTCCAAGATTTGGGACTGGTGGGGATACTGGATTAGAATCGATTGGAATTAGAGGATATCAAAATGCTGGAGCAGTAAAACCAGATACTAAAAGTACTATAGTTGCTAGATTTGCAAGAGAGTTACTTGGTCCAGAGTGGGAAAGCGTTGAAGGGGTTTCAAGTCTTTTAGATTATTTTGGAAAACCAGAATTTAATTTTGCCGAAGCATCTCATGGACTTGTTGGAAACTCCGAAATAAAAAGAATCAAAGATATTGTATTTGGCTCACATTTTCCAACTGGTTCGGCATATATTGGTTCTGGAGAATTAAATCAAATATTTGGGCATTTATCTCATAACCCAGAACTTTTAAATAAAATTTACTCACAAATGCATCCAGATTTAGTAAGGTCTATTAGTCCAAATATTTCAACAATGATAAGGCGTGGAACACAACCAATAGATTTTGAAGAATTTAAAAGTGCAGAAATATTATTAAAAGAAATGACTAGAACTATGGGAAATTATGTTCCTACTAGATATGGGGTACAAAAAGTTTCAAATGCTATTGAACACATACAAGAAATGCTTAGGGGAGTTACCAAAGGAAATGAGCATATTCTTTATAATAGAATTGGTGTAGCTACTCTACTAAGTGATTTTGTTAAAAGTCATAGAGGCTCTCCGCAAGATTTGATGAAATATATAGAGTCTGGTGGAACAGTAGCAAATCCATCATTGCATGGAGATGAACAATACTTAAAGGAACTTTATCCAGCAATGGCTGAAACAATGGCATCATTAAAAAATTCATCAAACGAAGAAAATCTTTTGCGCTTAGAGTCTATGCCAAAACCATTTCAAACTTTTAGTTCTAAATTTTTAGGTCCAAAACTTTATCAAAAAGGCGGTGGGATTTTAGGATATCAAAGTGGAGTTACACCAGTCCCAAGTATGGCATCTTTAACTAAAGAAGAACAAGACGTTTTGATGAAAGAGTATATTCAAAAAACTATGCGCCCATCAAGTGCGTTAAGTTTGTTACAAGAACAAATTTATTCTGCTGTTACCCCAACTCAATTAGATTTAATGCGAAGAGGTTACGGACATGAAATTTTACAAAGCAATCCAAAACTTGCAAAATTATTAGAAGAATATACTTTTAATACAAAATCATTTGTTCTTCAACCAGGGTATTTACCAGAAAAAACTAAATTTGACTTTTTCAATACATTAGGTAAAGATGAAAAATTCCTTTTAGGTATGAGTAAAACTCAATTTCAAACTTGGCAACCAACATCAATGTTTTCTACTAGCGAAAGGTCTCCTTTATTTACTAGAACTTTAGCTCAGGCTATTAAAGAACAAGGAAGAGGAATTGGAAGCATTGGAATTGTCCCAGAAGAATTAGATTTAAGTCCGTTTAGTCAAAAAATGTATGAAAATTTAAGAAAACGGGGAATGCCAATAGAAACTTCGGGCAGGGAATATGATTTTAGACCAAACTTATACTCACAAAATGATGTTGGTTTAGAAGACTCAAGAAGTACAACAAGTAATATTGTAGATAGACTTTTAAGAAGAATAACAACAGATGCTCTTTTTAATAATTCATTTACCTATGGCAATTATGGCTCTTCAGGCAATAGACCTAATTCATCTTTTATTAATAAAGCTTATGTAGAACAAGTGGATGTTCAGCATAGAATTCCAGAAATAGAAGCAAGAGCAACTATGATGAGATTTTTGAGACAAGGCTTGCTTAAGCAAAAAGGTGGCGGAATTCCAGGATATGAAGAAGGTGGCGGTCCTACATGGATGGCTAGAGGTAATCCATATACAGAAGAACAATTCCAAAAATCTTTAGAATCTTGGATCCGCCCAGTTCTTCATGGAATGGCTCCTTGGAATAATCCCGAAAAAGATACTTATAGACCTATGGGAGAAACATACAAGGGTTTCTACAGAGATATATTTAATGACCAGATGAGAAATATTGGTAGACAAGATCTTTTAAGAGCAATGGTTGTTGACAATGTTAAGGGTGGACAAAATATGCACCCCTGGATTACAAGTCTAGTAAATGCAGCAGAAGATCGTTATTACCCAGAAGGCTGGATGTCTGAATCAGGTAACAGGGTTCCAGCTATGGCAAATTATCAAGGTCCTTGGGAAGCATCAACAACAAGACCGTTTACATCCTTTACTGATATTAAAGATACTAGATTTTTAAAGAAAAGATTTATGCCAGACTTTGATGATAAAAGATTCTGGAATGCAATGGTTCGTGGAAATAAACTTCCATTTTTCTTCCATGCAATGACTGGACCAGAAACTATGGGTCTTCCAGTTTCAAAATTGTTTAATGGACAAACTTACTATGGAAATGAAAAAGAGTATGTTTTACCACAGGGTCAAAAATTTCCATTAACTGGATACAGTAGTGACCTTGCTACTAGATTGCCAATTGTTCACTCTATTGCTCCTGGCTCAACTAAAATGATTAATGGAGTTAGAATTCCTGTTGCTCAAACTGGCGGTATGATTCCAGGATTCCAAGAAGGATATACAGATTATCTTGGTAAAAAAATTACAGGTCCATTAGGTTATGCTGTTCAAAGTGGAATTACTGGAACATATGATTTAGAAACTAGCACAGGACCACAAACAGCATATCTAAAACAAATGTTTGAGCCTGGAATGTTTGATTATGGTGAGGCTCCAGTAGATAAAAGAAAAATGATTATGGAGGCATTCCTTAATCAATTGCAAAGAGGTTTAGGCGGATCTCAGGCTGCAATAGATCAAGTATTTTCAAGACTTATTGACCCAGCTGGTGAAGGCGCACTAAAAGAAACTTTTGTTTTAAGATCAAAATTTTTGGAAGGTTTTGATACTTATAAGGGTTCTGGATTATCAACAACAGTTTCTCCACAAGATTTTAAAGGAAGAATTGATCCAAGACAAACATTCCAAAGACATATGGAATCATTACTTATTGGCAATCAAGACCTGCATGACGAAAATTTTGGTTATGTAGGCAAAGTACCAACAGTGGTTGACAGCGGAATAACTTCCATGCATTATCTATTAAAAGATTCTGGTGGATTTAATGGCAAAATACCTGAACATGTAGATATGGGAAGCATGCATGAAATGGGCAAACTTGCAAGTGTAGCAAAAACTTTACTTAAAGAACAAGGAATTAACATTGAAGACTTTAGTAAAGGTTATTTAGAAACTTTAAGGTCAAAAGTTTCAGAAGAACTTATTCATAATGCATTATTAAAAGCAACTGGTGGAGTTCCTGAATTAATGACAATATTTGATGAACTTACACAAAAAAGTTATGGGGCAAACTTTGTTCCAGCAATTAATAAAGTTTTGCATGCAAGATTAGATAGCATGGCAATGTATACAGACCCTACAAATTCTTTTTCAAGAATACTTTCGACTTATGCACCTGTGTCTAAACCAGCAATGACACCCAGTTTTATGAAAAACTTTATAACTACTAAACTTCAGACTGGTGGAAGTGCTTGGGTTCCAGGATTTGGTGAAGGAGACAGGGTTCCCGCCATGCTTGAGCCTGGTGAATTTGTAATAAATAAAAAAGCTGCTAAGGCATATGGTGGCTTATTAGAAGATATTAACTGGAATAAAGCTCCTAGATTTGACACGGGCTATACTGGTGGTCGTTCACCTAGAGGTCAAGGAGATTATATAACTCGTGCGAGGGAACAACAAAGGGGACTAAGTGCTAGAGAATTAGTCAGAGCTGAACAAGGAATGGGCAGTGGAACAACTCCTGTAGATGCAGCAAGAATTAATGCTGCTCAAACACAAGCACAATTTAGCAGAATGATGTCTGGTCTTCCAAAAATTGGTTCAACCTTAATAGAGTCTGGTGCTAGATTGCGAGATGGAGTTCTAATGGGTGCACAATCTATGAAAGATTCTGCAATAGCAACTAGACAAGCTAATGGTGCTAGAGCCATGATTTTAAAAAATGAAGCTTTATCTTTACAAAAATGGCAAGAAAGTAGAACAATGTCTGCATTTAAAACTGGTGTTCAAAATCCAGCTTATTTTGGAAAAGCTCCAGAAAGTTTTACTACTGGTCAAAAAATAGCCTATAATGTTGGAGCAATGACAAACCCATCACTTCTGGCACAAAAAGGACTTTCTGGATTAATGTTAGCTCAACAAGGTGCACAAAAAATAGTTAATGCTGGTTCTAATTTTGGAGCTGGATTCTCTGGAGCAAGGCAAATGTCAACTCCGTACATAGATGCTAAGGGAGAAGTTGCTTATCGATATGCAAAGATGAGCGACATGAATACTATGGGACAAAAAGCTGGTTTCTTAATGGGTAGACAATCTAGACCAGGAATGGGATCTATGTTTGGTGGTCAAATGGCTATGATGGCAACACAACAAGCTACAGCTAATATGCAAGAAGGCACAACAAAATCTACCATACAAGGACTTGGAATGGGTGCGATGATTGGTGGCATGACCCCACTTGGTCCAATTGGTGGTGCGGTAGTAGGAGCAATTGCTTCAGGTGCCTATAGTATGTATAAACAGCATGAACAAAAATTAAAAAATGCAGCAGCTTTTGTTAAAGATGCATTAAATGTTGATGCTGTAGCAATGGAGCACCTAGGATTAAAAGCTAGAGACTTTTCAAACATCATGGTTGATTCTTCTGGGAAAATTACAACAGCAACATCAGATTTTCAAAAACAAGTAGCAGATTATAAAAATACTCAAGATGAAGATACAAAAACTGCTATACAAGGACTAAAAGATAAACTTGCTGGCGGAGATATCTCAGGAATAACCGCAGAGCTAAAAACTAGAATTGGTACTGCAATTAGCAGCCTTCCAAATCCACAAGATTCAAAAGCTATTAAAAAAGTTATGGAAGATAACAAAGCATTCTTAGCTAGTGCTGGTGTTGGAAATACTACAATTCAAAAAATAACCAAAGACCTTGATCCAACAAAAATGACTGCTAAAAGCATTCTAAATCAATCTTTATCTCTTACCCCATTTACTGCACATAGGGTATCAGGGCAAATGAATCCAAAAACAGGAAAATATGATACATATAATACTTATGATGTTGCGGATAAAGATAAATTTAAAGCATTTTTAACACAAGCTCAAACAAAAACTGATCCGTTGCAACTTGGAGCAATGTTTTCTGGAAAAAATCCAAAAGCATCAGATAGTTATGACAAAAATAGTAGCAATTTTGCTAAATTAAAATTAAGTATGAGAACAGATCTTGCAGGAATTCAAGGACAAAGTTCAGGGTGGAATATATTATTAGATCAAATGAAAAAGGTAGATCCTCAATTAGCAAAAATAGATCAAGGATATGCACAAAATATTAAAGATGGAACATCTATTATTAGAATAAATAATCTGATGTCTATGGGTCTAAAACAACTAACATTTGCCCAACAACAAAATATAAATACTCATCCAGAGATTATTTCAGGACTAGAAAGACAATATTCAACACAGTCTGCAGTTACATCGGGCATGTCAGATTTTCTTTCTAATGCACAACAGTATGATGCTCAACAAAATGATCAAGCAGATGCTGCAAATAGAGCAGCAGAAGCTTTGCAAAATCAAAAAAATCATATAAATGATTTAATTAATGGACAACAAGACTAT
>Ga0136644_10001167_pt1 | contig 20910 bp, 21 predicted proteins | sample C_130820_EF_Meta_FD_94780 | JGI IMG/M metagenome (GOLD analysis project Ga0136644, IMG submission 94780) | Freshwater microbial communities from Lake Croche, Canada to study carbon cycling - C_130820_EF_MetaG (v2) (version 2) | ecosystem: Environmental > Aquatic > Freshwater > Lake | place... | reverse complement strand
CAAGGTGTGACCGACCAAGATGCGCATATCGCGGGTTACATTTTGGAGAGTGGTCGAGCCGTGGTCTTGGCTGTGAACAAGTGGGACGCCATCGATCGCTATCAGCGAGAGATGGTGCAGCGCTCGATAGAGACGAGACTGCCCTTCTTAAAGTTCGCCAACTTGCATCAAATATCTGCCATCAAGCGCCAAGGCTTGGGGCCTGTTTGGGACTCCATTTCTCAGGCCTACAAGGCGGCGAATTGCAAAATGTCCACGCCCATTTTGACCCGCTTGTTGCTTGAAGCGGTGCAATTTCAAGCGCCCAAACGCGCTGGTATGTTCAGACCTAAATTGCGTTATGCCCATCAAGGCGGCATGAACCCGCCCATCATCGTGGTGCACGGCAACTCTTTGGAGCACGTGACGGATTCTTACAAAAGGTTTTTAGAAGGACGCTTTCGTAAAGAGTTTGGTTTGCAAGGCACGCCCCTTAGAATTGAGATGAAAACCACCCACAACCCCTACAAAGATACTTGAATTTTTCAATTGCAGGGCATGTTGTGGTATCGTTACACATTATCACTTCATCAGTAGAACACGGAGAATATCGTGAACAACAAAGGTCAACTCCTTCAAGATCCTTTTTTAAATTTGCTGAGAAAGGAGCACGTGCCGGTTTCAATTTATCTGGTCAACGGTATCAAACTTCAAGGTCAAATTGAGTCCTTTGATCAGTATGTGGTGCTGCTCAGAAACACCGTCACGCAAATGGTCTACAAGCATGCCATCTCGACCATCGTGCCTGGGCGTGCCGTGAATTTCTCGGGCAGCGAGCTCGCCGAGCAAAGCGCAACTCCTGACGCATAAATCCCTTCTGTTTACTTGGCTTCACTCGACCCCCTTCGCTTGGCTGAACTTGTTTGGCTTTTGCAGCGTAGCTTGGGTGTTTGATGTGCGCCAACTCGGCCTGCTTGCATGCGTCTCCAAGTGCCATGGGGCACCTTCTTTTTGAACTCCTTCATGGTCTTGACCCTTGATTGACACCGGCCCCCTGTCCACCGCTCGCGTTCTCTTGGTAGGCGTTGACTTGGGCGTGTCCCACTTTGATGAACAACTCGAGGAGCTCGGGCTCTTGGCTCAAACCGCAGGCCTGCAGCCCGTGAGGGCCTTTGTGTGCAAGCGCAAGGCCCCCGATGCAGCGTTTTTCGTGGGCTCAGGCAAAGCGCAAGAGATCAAAGAATTGGCGGTGTCTTTGGGTGCGCAGGAAATTCTCTTTGATCAAGCGCTCAGTCCCGCTCAGCAAAGAAATTTAGAGCGACACATGGACATGCCGGTCAATGACCGAACGATGCTCATTTTAGAGATTTTTGCCCAGCGGGCTCGCTCACACGAGGGCAAGCTTCAAGTTGAATTGGCGCGCTTGCAGTATTTGAGCACCCGTTTGGTTCGCAGGTGGTCGCACCTTGAGCGGCAACGAGGCGGCATTGGTAACCGAGGTGGCCCAGGTGAGACGCAAATTGAGCTGGATCGGCGAATGATCTCTCAGTCCATCAAGCGCACCCGAGAGAGGCTGGAGAAACTTAAAAAGCAACGCACGACCCAGCGTCGTCAAAGATCCCGTGGCGGTCATCTCGGTGTGTCCCTGGTGGGCTACACCAACGCTGGCAAGTCCACCTTGTTCAACGCCTTGGTCAAGGCGCGAGCTTATGCAGCCGATCAACTGTTCGCAACATTGGACACCACCACCAGGCAGCTGTATTTAGGCGATGCGCAAGGTTCAGGCAGGACCGTTTCTTTGTCCGATACAGTGGGATTCATCAGAGATTTGCCGCACACCTTGGTCGATGCCTTTGAGGCCACTTTGCAAGAGGCCGCGCAAGCGGACCTGTTGTTGCATGTGGTTGATGCCTCCAATCCGTCTTACCTGGAGCAACTCGTTGAGGTGCAAAGGGTGCTAGAAGACATTGGTGCATCCCAGGTGCCGCAATGGTTGGTGTTCAACAAAATCGACGCCCTTGCTGAGGACCGCTTGCCCTTCAGGCGCATGGACACCTATGATTTTGAAGGTCGCGAGTTGCCTCGCCTCTTTCTTAGCGCAAAGAGCTCAGAGGGCTTGGACTTGTTGAGAGAAAAATTGTCCCATTGGGCGTTGAGCCCAGAGGAGCCAAGTTGGGAGCAGTCTGCTGGTGTTTTGGGCTTTTGAGCCCAGACCGTGGTCGCCGAATGCTGCTCTTGATCAAGCGCGCGTTCTTGAAAAACATCACAAAGCAAAGCGTTTTTAGCCAAAATATCCATTTGCATAGAGAGAAAAGTTTGCGTGTGATTTTGGAATTCAACCCCGTTCCCTCGTAAAATCCATGTGTATTCCATGCACAATGAGAGTCATGCTAAAGAACAGTGCACAATAAGAGACTTGATACAGAAAGATTTGATCGACATGGATCTGAACTTAAAAACACGATTTTTCAAGCCTCTGCTCTTGGGCGCGACTTGGCTCAAAGCTTGGCTAACAGCTTCAATGCGTCGCTTGCAACTGCCAGGCTTCAAGGGCCATGTGCACGCTCAGCCAAAACCAGCCAGTTCACTGGCCGTGTTGTCGCAAGAGCCCCCCAAGGACCCCTCACATTCACAGCCCGAGGGGCCGTCAGCCTCGGGCTCCAATGAGCCCCAAGAGCCCAAAAACCAACCCCAGCGGCCCAGATCCAATTCAAGTGGGCCACCTGACTTGGATGAGTTGTGGAGAGATTTCAATCGGCGAATTGAGGGCCTCTTCAAAGGCAAGGGCACCTCGTCCAATGAGCCTGGTGGTCCAGGTGGTCCAGGTGGTTCCGGGCCTTCGCCTTTTGGCGGTGATTTAAGGGCGGCCAAGTTGGCCGCCACGGTCGCAGGCGTGGTCATTGCGCTCATTTGGCTGGGCTCTGGTTTCTTTATTGTTCAAGAGGGACAACAAGCCGTCATCACCCAGTTCGGTAAGTACCACAGTACCTTGGGTGCGGGTTTCAACTGGCGCTTGCCCTATCCCTTGCAACGCCATGAGTTGGTGTTTGTGACACAAATTCGCTCTCTCGATGTCGGGCGAGACACGATCATCAAGGCCACGGGGCTCAGAGAGTCGGCCATGCTCACCGAAGATGAAAATATCTTGGAGATGAAGTTTGCGGTTCAATACCGATTGACCGATGCCAGAGCCTATCTCTTTGAGAGCAAGAACCCCACCGATGCGGTGGTTCAAGCGGCAGAAACCGCTGCCAGAGAGGTCATCGGCAAGATGCGCATGGACGCCGCCTTGTCCGAAGACCGAGATCAAATCGCACCGCGCATTCGCGAGATCATGCAAGTGATTTTGGACCAGTACAAGGTGGGCATCGAAGTCGTGGCCATCAACTTGGAGCAAGGCGGAGTTCGTCCACCCGAGCAAGTTCAGTCGGCCTTTGACGATGTTTTGAAGGCCGGACAAGAAAGGGAGCGCGCCAAGAACGAGGCACAGGCCTATGCCAACGATGTGGTACCTAGGGCGGTGGGTGCAGCCTCAAGGCTCAAAGAGGAGGCCGATGGTTACAAGGCACGCATTGTGGCTCAAGCCGAAGGAGATGCACAACGCTTCAAGGCCTTGTATGCAGAGTACCAAAAGGCCCCGCAAGTCACCAGAGACCGCATGTACATCGATGCCATGCAACAAATCTACAGCAATGTCTCCAAAGTCTTGGTCGACTCGCATCAGGGTTCCAATTTGCTTTATTTGCCCTTGGACAAAATCATGCAGATGACCCAGGCTTCAAACTCATCGAGTGGTGCCGCAGGCTCTGCCAACTCCAACAGCACCAACACGCAGAATTCAAACGCCAACTCGGCCATGGGTTCTTTGGGCTCGGGCTCGCAACCCTTTACCGACCCAAGTGGGTTCAACTCTTCGGTGCCAAGTTCGCCTGACATCAGGTCCAGAGACGGAAGAGCCAGAGAAAGAGACGGGCGCTAAGAGCCAAAGCGCATTGGCGTGCATCGTCCAAGAGACCCACGTCTGGGCAGCACGTCACCCTTAAGAATTGAAGGAATTTGTCATGCACAAAATTGGTTTTTATATTTCATCTGCTTTGGTGGGTTTGGCTATCCTTAGCTCCACCATTTTTGTGGTCGATCAACGCCAATTCGGTGTGGTCTATGCATTGGGACAGATCAAGGATGTGATCACCCAGCCGGGACTCAATTTCAAACTGCCCCCGCCCTTTCAAAATGTGACCTACATCGACAAACGCTTGCTCACCTTGGACAATGCGGACACCGAGCCGATGCTCACCGCTGAGAAACAACGCATGGTGATCGATTGGTTTGTTCGCTGGCGCATCACCGACCCTTCCAACTTCATCCGTCATGTGGGCTTGGATGAGCAAGCGGGTGCGGTCCAACTCTCACGTGTGGTGAGAAATGCCTTTCAAGAAGAGATCAACAAAGTGACGGTCAAAGACTTGCTGGCCCTCAAGCGTGAAGCAGTGATGCAGTCGGTCAAGGCCGAGGTGATTAAAAAAGTGCAAGGTGCTAAGCCCTGGGGCATCGAGGTGGTGGATGTGCGCATGACCCGCGCTGACTATGTCGATACCATCACCGAATCGGTCTATCGAAGAATGGAGGCCGAGAGAAAGCGTGTGGCCAATGAGTTGCGTTCAACCGGTGCGGCCGAGGGCGAAAAAATCAGAGCCGATGCGGACCGTCAGCGTGAGGTGACCATCGCCAATGCCTACCGCGATGCGCAAAAGATCAAAGGCGAGGGCGACGCTCAAGCGGCCAAACTCTTTGGGGACGCATTTGGTCGCGACCCTCAGTTTGCACAGTTTTACCGCAGTCTTGAGGCCTACAAGTCGACCTTCAATAAAAAATCTGACGTCATGGTGGTCGACCCCTCCAGCGAGTTCTTCAAAGCCATGCGCGGCTCAGGGGCCTCGTCCTCAGGCTCGGGCAAAAAGTAGGGCCCCTAGGGATGCTGTTGGCTTGGGATACCCTTTGGGTGGCTTTGGCTTTGGTGTTGATCTTTGAGGGCTGTTTCCCCATGATTTCGCCAAAAGCTTGGAGACGCATGTTTGAGCAGATCTTGCAACTCGAGGATGGTCAAATACGATTTTTTGGTTTGACGGCCATTGGTTTGGGTGTTTTTTTGCTGCTTTGGGTGCTTTAGACTCTTTCAACTCTTTAGATAGGTGTACTTGGGGTACAGACACATGACCACTCTACATTCGCCTTTTCAGCTTGAACCCAAGCCAGGGGTGTCTCTCGCCAAGGAGCCTTTACGAAAGGACAAGGATTTGTTCAACCCCCTTGAGTTGGACCGCCTGTGGGAGCTGGTGCAGTCTCATATCGATGAGGGTCGTTACACCGGATGCCAAATTGCCATGGCCCAGGAGGGTGAGGTGTTGATGGTCAAAAATTTTGGCTGGTCAAGGCTCAACACCTTGGCCCCCAATGAGAGTTGCGCCGTGCAAGATGACACCTTGTTTTTGTTGTACTCCAACACCAAGATCATGATCGCAACGCTGCTTTGGAAGTTGTTTGAGCAAGGACGATTGAGTTTCAGCGACACCGTATGCTCCTACTTAGAGGACTTCGGGCGGCATGGAAAGGGTGGCATCACGCTCTTTCAATTGATCACGCATCAGGCTGGTTTTCCCAACCAAGAAGTGCCTCGCGATGCGTGGCTAGATCACGACCGAGTTCTGAAGGCGGTGTGTGATTTCCAATTGGAATGGGCGCCTGGCTCAAAAGTTTTTTACCATGGGCTGTCAGCGCACTGGGTGTTGGCAATGGTGATCGAGAAGATCACGGGCGTGGATTTTCGCCAAGCTGTCCAAGAGATGGTGTTAAAACCTTTGGGTCTTGAGGAGGACCTCTTCATGGGTCTGCCCCCACAAAATCCCTCGCTTGCGCAAAAGGTGGCGTTCTTGTACGAACCCCAAAGAGCGCAGTTCAAGCCCTTGGCCTTGGACGCGGCAAAAGATCGGGCAAGCACCTGCGCTCAGTTGGCGCAGAGCATGAAGCTCAGAGAGGAGAGCCATGACAGCGTTTGGCAAACGGCGGGTGTGCCAGGTGGTGGTGCTTATGGCACTGCCAAGGGCATGGCGCTGCTCTACCAAATGATGGTTCAAGGCGGTGTGTACAAAGGCGTTCGGTTCTTGTCTGAGAAAACCTTGGCGTACGCGATTCAAAACTACACGGGCGAGCGCGTCGATGAGATGATGGGCATGCCCATGCACCGTGGCTTAGGGCCTCACCTTCGAGGACAAAGCGTCCATATTCGAGGTCTGGGGACCTTGTCGGGCCCCAGGGTGTTTGGCCACGGCGGTGTTGGAACCTCCTACGCCTGGGCCGATCCAGAGCGCAAATTTTCTTTTGCTTACATCACCAACACCCGTCTTGCCGACCCCTGGCACTCCAAGCGACTAGAAAGTGTCTCCAACCAGGTTCAGTTGGCCTTCATATAGACCTTCTTTTAGACCTTCCTATGGACCTTTCCATGGACCTTGATCTTAAGCGGTCTTGTATCCTTCATTGGTGCCCATGGTAGCGCTGCAGCGTGCGCAGGGGCTGATTTTTTTAAGTAGCGCACAAGCTTTAAAAAGCCCGCTTCAAAAGAGTAAAATAAGTTCTTTAATTCCTACGGGCCTTCTCTGAATGATGTCTTCCGCTTGGGTGCTGCCCGATCACTTGGCCGATGTGCTGCCCTCAGAGGCCAGACAAATAGAGGAGCTTAGGCGCTTGTTTTTGGATTGTGCCCGCTCCTATGGGTATGAGTTGGTCATCCCCCCTTTGCTGGAACACCTTGAGTCCTTGCTGAGCGGGACGGGTTCTCGACTGGATCTTCAAACCTTCAAACTGGTCGACCAACTCTCTGGACGCACCTTGGGCGTGCGCCCAGACACCACCCCTCAAGTCGCCCGCATCGATGCCCATTTGCTCAACCGCGCTGGCGTGTGTCGTTTGTGCTACTGCGGACCGGTCTTGCACACCTTGCCTGATCGTCCTTTTGCAACGCGTGAGCCCTTGCAACTCGGAGCGGAGCTTTTTGGCCATGCTGGGCTTGAAGCCGATTTAGAGGTCTTGGAGTTGGCACTCTCAGGACTCAAAGCGGTTCAATGCAGCGACCTTCAAGTCGATTTTGGGGATGCCCGTGTGCTCAGAGGTCTTTTGACAGATTTGCACTTGAGCGAAGAACAAACCTCAAGCCTTCGTCAGGCGGTGGCCAACAAAGATGCTCAAAAAGTGCTTGCCTTGGCCCGTGCTCTGTCCTTACCCGACGCGACCCGAGAGGCCTTGAACGTCTTGGTGCATTTGTATGGAGACGCCTCGGTGGTGCAAGAGGCCATCCAAGCCTTTGCGGCCTGGCCACACGTCGTGCGTGCATTGCATGAATTGCTCTGGTTGTCCACGCACATGAGTGTGCGTGTCAGTTTTGACTTGGCCGACTCAAAAGGCTACGCCTATTACAGTGGTGCTCGATTTGCGATCTATGTGCAAGGCGGCTCGGATGCCTTGGTGCGAGGTGGTCGCTACGATGAGGTGGGCGCGGTCTTTGGCCGAGCCAGAGCGGCGGTGGGTTTTAGCCTGGATTTGAAGGCGCTGGTTGAAGTGCTTCCCAAACAAGCCCCTAAAGCGGCCATCAAAGCGCCTTGGTCCGAGGATGCTCACTTGCGTGAGGCGATCTCTCAATTGAGGCTCTCAGGTGAGAGCGTCATTTGTGCTTTGCCCAGTCAGGTTCAATTGCCCGATGAGTTCGAGTGTGATCGCGAGCTGGTGCTGCTGAAGGGCGTGTGGTCTGTGGTGAGCTTGAAGGTTTAGAGGGTCAGGGCTGTGAGCTTGTGTCAGCATGTGAGCGCCAAGGGGCATGATGCCAAGGAGCAGCCCCTTTGCACAACGCATCACCTTTTTGAAGGTTTGCAAAATGGTGCATGTTTTTTTAACTTTATCGACAATAGGTTTTTGTTTTTATGAAAAGCACCCCAGGAAGAAATGTTGTGGTCGTGGGCACTCAGTGGGGTGACGAGGGCAAGGGCAAACTGGTCGACTGGTTGACCGAATCTGCCCAAGGCGTGGTTCGCTTTCAGGGTGGACACAATGCAGGGCACACGCTTGTGATCCAAGGTGTGAAGACCGCACTTCATTTGATCCCCAGTGGTGTCATGCGAGAAGGCGTGAAGTGTTTTATTGGCAATGGTGTGGTGCTCTCGGTGCCCAAACTCTTAGAAGAAATTGCCGGACTCGAACGCGTGGGCGTCAAGGTGAGGGATCGACTGCGCATCAGCGAAGCCTGTCCTTTGATCTTGCCTTACCACTCTGCCCTTGACATCGCCCGTGAGGCTTACAAAGAAAAAACCGGCGGCAAAAAGATCGGCACAACGGGCCGAGGCATTGGTCCAGCCTACGAAGACAAGGTCGCCAGGCGTGCACTGAGGGTGCAGGATTTGAAAGATCCTGTTCGTTTTAAAGAAAAATTACAAGACAACTTGCAGTTGCACAATCACATTTTAAAAACCGTGCTTGGCGCGCCTGAGGTGGACTTGGAGAGCACGTTCCAAGAGGCCATGCTGTACGCCAAAGAGCTGCTCCCCATGGTGGCCGATGTGTCCAAAGAACTCAATGCTTTGCACAAAGCTGGGGCCAATTTGCTCTTTGAGGGCGCTCAAGGGACCTTCCTTGATGTTGACCATGGGACTTACCCCTTCGTCACCTCGAGCAACTGTGTGGCTGGCAATGCTGCCGCTGGCAGCGGCGTGGGTCCGGGACTGTTGCATTACATCTTAGGTATCACCAAAGCCTATTGCACCCGCGTTGGAGGCGGTCCATTTCCCACCGAACTGGAGTGGGAGACGCCGGGAACGCCTGGTCACCACATGGCCACTGTGGGTGCAGAAAAAGGCGTCACCACGGGTCGATCCAGGCGCTGTGGTTGGTTTGATGCTGCCATGCTCAAACGCAGTGCACAGGTCAATGGTTTGAGTGGCCTATGCATCACCAAGTTGGATGTCCTGGATGGACTCACAGAAATCAAACTGTGCACGCACTATGTGATGGGGGGTCAAACCGTGGACCTCTTGCCAATGGGGGCCGACGACATCGCTCGTTGCGAGGCGGTGTATGAAACGCTGCCCGGCTGGAGCAAGCCCACCCATGGCGTGACCCACTTTGAAGACTTGCCTCTTGAGGCGCAGAATTATTTGAAACGCATTCAAGAGGTGTGCGAAGTGCCCATCCACATCGTCTCGACCAGTCCAGACCGCGCGCACACCATGGTGCTCACCGAGCCTTTCGTTGCGCCTTGATTCACCCAGTTGATGGCTGATGCTGAAGCGTTTCGAGTCATTTTTGTTGATTTAAAAAATTAAAGGGATAGTTTCTATGTTGACTGAAGACGGTAAACACTTGTATGTCTCCTATGACGAGTACCACAACTTGATTGAAAAGTTGGCCTTGAAGATCCACCACTCGGGTTGGGAGTTTGACAACATTTTATGTTTGGCCAGGGGCGGTATGAGGCCAGGGGACATTTTGTCAAGAATCTTTGACCGCCCTTTGGCCATCATGTCAACGAGCTCTTACCGCTCAGAGTCGGGCACCGTTCAAGGTCACTTGGACTTGGCGCGCTACATCACCACCCCCAAAGGAGAAATCGCCGGTCGAGTCCTGCTCGTCGATGACTTGGCCGACTCGGGCCACACCTTGAAGGCCGTGGTGGATTTGCTTAAAACCAGCTACAAGCCCATCACCGAGCTCAAAACTGCCGTTCTTTGGACCAAGGGACTCTCAAGCTTTGAGGCCGATTACTCGGTGGAGTTTTTGCCAACCAACCCTTGGATCCATCAACCCTTTGAGGCTTATGATGCCCTCAGGCCCGAGCAACTCCTCTCCAAGTGGAAGCTCTAAGGGCTTGCAGGCGCTAGCACGCTGGACAGCAGCTTCATGGGGGATGATGATGTTGAGAGTTCTACCCCAAAGTCAGGCGCATAAACCTAAAGGCCGCCAAGATGTCTGAGATCAAGTCCACCCATCTGATCCATCACCCGTACCAAGCGCCCCAAGAGTTTGAGTCCCCTCAAGCGCCCATTTACAAGGCCTCCACGGTCATCTTCCCCAGCGTGCAAGCGATGAAGGACAGGAGATGGCAAGATAAAAGTGCCTACACCTACGGCCTTCACGGCACGCCAAGCACCTTTGTCCTTGAGGAAAAACTAGCCACCCTGGAGGGCGGCACTTACTGCTCCTTGATGCCCAGTGGCTTGTCGGCCATCGCGCATGTGAACTTGGCTTTTTTGCAGGCCGGCGATCATGTCTTGTTGCCAGACAATGCCTACAGTCCCAACATCAGCATGCTCAAGCACTTGTTGTCAAATTTTGGCATCACCTCCACGCGCTATGACCCGATGTCATTGTCCGACTTCAGTGCCAAATTGAACGAAGGCACTCGGTTGGTGTGGTTGGAGGCGGCAGGTTCTGTCACCATGGAGTTTCCTGACTTGGTGGGTTTGTGCAAGGCCACTCAAGCTCACAATGTTCGGCATGCGCCCTCGGGCAGGCGTCCAAGCCTGCTCGCCTTGGACAACACCTGGGGTGCGGGCTTGGCCTTCAATGCCTTTGAGTTGGGGGTGGACATGACGGTCCATGCCTTGACCAAATACCCCAGTGGCGGCGGTGATGTGCTCATGGGGTCGGTGGTGTCCAAAGAGCCTGCCATCGCGCAAGCACTCTCTCAAGCACACATGCACTTGGGCACGGGTGTGGGGCCCCATGATGTGGATGCGATTTTAAAGGGCTTGCAAAGCATGGTGCTGCGCTACGAGGCGCAAGACCGAGCGGCTCGGTTCTTGGCCCATGCCTTGATGCGGGAGAGCGCTTTTGCAGAGATTTTGCATCCGGCTTTGCCGCATGCCCTAGGTCACGCCCACTGGAGGGCTCTTTGCGTGACTTCGCAAAGACCTGAGGGCCTGGCCGCAGGGATCTTCAGTGTGGTGTTCAAGTCCGAGTACTCGCAAGAGCGAGTTGAAGCGTTTTGTGATCGCTTGAAGCTCTTTCAAATTGGCTACAGCTGGGGTGGCCCCATGAGCTTGGTCGTGCCGTACGACATCGGCCCCATGCGTACATGTTCCCAAGCACCCTGGCGCGATCAGCGCGTGGTGCGCCTTTGTATCGGTTTAGAGGACCCCCAAGATCTGTTGGATGATTTGAGGCAAGCCCTCAAGGTCTTGTGATTCGCTCGCTCGCCGCAGCTTGCCTCACCTGATGGGCCAGGGCTTGGGTCTGAAGTTCATCCAAAGACGCCAACTTCAAGTGCAGCGCTTCATCAATTTTTTGATAGTTTCTCTTCATCGATGCGTCATAGGTGGGGTCATAGTGCTTTTCTAAAAGCTCCTGCACGACTTCACGAATTTGACCTGCCTTGATCCACTCGCACCAAGTGTCAATCACCGCTTTGCCTCTCAAAGTGACCAGGGCTTGGAGTTTTTGCATGAAAAAATCCGGTGTATCGGCCATGAAGGCATAGTCTTGCATCAACAGCTCGACGCGGCCTTGCATACCCAGCTCCAAGTGCGTGCAGGGGCTTTGACGCATCTTTTGCATCAACTCCTCAGGCACGGACACGTTGCCCACTTTCTTGCTTTCAGACTCCAGAAAAATCACGTCTTTCGGATCAAAGCTCAACAGTTTTTCCCAAACGAGGGTGTCAAAATGTTTTTGTGAAGGTTGGGGCACGCCAGGCACTTGGCCCAAGACCGAACTCCTGTGGCAAGCCAAGTCTTCAAGATCCAAGACCTGAGCACCATTGGCTTTCAAGGTGTGTAAAAATCGCGTTTTACCAGAACCCGTTCGCCCGCAGATCACGTGAAAGTGAAGGGGTTCGATCAGTTGGGGAAGCTCTTGCATGACTTGTCGACGAAAGCCCTTGTAGCCGCCTTCCAGCAGATGCACCTTGAAACCAATTTGTGAAAGCACCCCGGAGATGGAGCCGCTTCTTTTGCCCCCCCGCCAGCAATAGATCAAGGGCTGCCAATCTTTGGACAAGTCCAAGACGTGCGCTTCGATGTGCTTGGCGATGTTTTTAGCAACCAGGGCCGCCCCTTTTTTTTGTGCCTCAAAGGCGCTGACTTGTTTGTACAAGGTGCCAATCAAGATGCGCTCTTCGTCATTGAGCACGGGCCAATTGATGGCGCCTGGCCAGTGGTCCAGGGCAAACTCACCTTCGCTTCGCACATCGATGATGGCGCTGAAGGCGGGGGTTGGCTTGGACAGACCTGAGGTCTGGTTGACCCAAAGCGCCACCGCCTCATGGGGCGAAATCTGTTGAAGGGCCATCGGTTCAGTCCTTCATGGAGTTTTTAAGTGTTGGCCAAACGCCTTGCAAGATGAAGGGATGCGCTTTGGCCAAAGGATGGATGCGATCGGCTTGAAACCATGCATCGGTTGGGTCTTGTGCGCCAGGTGACTTGGCGATGTGATCGACCAAGCCTTGAAAGAAAAAAGGCACCAGCATGGATTGGCTTTGTTTGGCCACGAGCACATAGGTGGCCTTCAGGTCTTCATTGTATTGACGCCCGTAATTGGGGGGCACTTGCATGCCCAAGAGCAACAGTTTGGCGTGGGCTTCATGGCAAAGCTTGGCCATGCTTTGAAGGTTCGATTGTGTCATTTTCAAGTCCAATCCTCGCAAGGCATCGTTGGCCCCAAGCTCCACCACCACGACTTGGGGGCGATGTGTGGCCAAGAGTGCCGGCAACCTGGCCAGTCCGCCAGAGGTGGTGTCGCCACTGATGCTTGAATTGATGACGCGCCAAGAGGGTTGCTCGGTCTTTAACTTCTCTTCTAGCAAAGCGACCCAGCCCTGACCCTTGATCAGGCCATATTCTGCGCTCAAGGAGTCGCCCACCACCAGTATTTTTTTGAAGGGGCCTTGGCTCTGCGAGCTTGAAGTGGCGAGGGTGTTGTCGCTGGGACTGCTTGGTGCGCCAAGGGCCAAGGGAGGATGCATCAAGCACAGGATGACCATGGACCATGCCAGAGCAAAGAACAGCAACTGCTGGAGCGCCGCACAGCGCTCAAAGAAAGGTGCTGTGCGTGAATTTAAAGCGAAAGTTGAGAGACAATACAAGGTGTTTGGGCCTGGAGGATCGTTGGATTGAACAAGCCCCAGTATAAATCACGCCTTTAAAACCCTTTGTTGGCCTGCGCAAGGCGCCCTTGCGTGAGGGTTCAAGACGATCTCTTTTTTTTCTAAAAGCTCCACTGCATGAATTCACCGATCATTCGAGTTCAAAACTTAAGCAAAGTTGTGCCCGACTCTTTAGGAGAGTTGGTCATTCTAAAAGACATCGATTTTGAACTGCAAGCCAAAGAGACGGCCGCCATTGTGGGCGCTTCCGGTTCTGGCAAAAGCACCTTGCTCTCCATCATGGCGGGCTTGGACCGACCCAGCGTCGGAACAGTGTTTTTAGAGGGGACCGATCTTTTTCAAATGGACGAAGACCAAAGGGCCCATCTGCGCGCGCAAAGAATTGGATTTGTCTTTCAAAGCTTTCAACTTCTAGGGCACTTGAACGCCCTAGAAAACGTGATGTTGCCTCTAGAGTTGATGGGCAAGCCCAACCCCAAGCGTGCTGCTCAAGAGATGCTTGCTCGGGTGGGCCTAGAGAGCCGATTGGCGCATTTCCCCAAGGTCTTGAGTGGCGGTGAGCAACAACGCGTGGCCTTGGCAAGAGCCTTTGTGGTGCAACCCGCCTTGCTCTTGGCCGATGAGCCCACGGGCAGTTTAGACCATGCCACGGGTGCGCGGATCTTGTCCTTGATGCTTGAGCTCAATGAGGAACTCGGGACCACGCTCGTCTTGGTCACCCACGACAACGCTTTGGCCAATCAACTGGGTCGAAGAATTGAGTTGGTGGCTGGAAGATTGGTCAGCGCTTGAGGCCCTTGTGTTGAATTGAAATCAACCCTATTTTGAACGCCCGCAAGTTTTGATGTTGAAAAGGGCCAAGGCTCATAGGGTCCTCTAGGCCATCGGTTGAAGATGGACGATTTGTGAACTCAAGGGCTTTGAGTCCAGTCGTTATCTGTCATACTTGAGGCATGACTTCAAATACAGCCAAAGTGATTTATGGGTTTCACGCCGTGGGCGTTCGCGTCAAAACAGCCCCCGACTCGATCGTTGAGATTTACATCGAACCCACTCGGCGGGATGCGCGAATGCGTGGTTTCCTTGACAAAGCCAAGGAGGCTCAAGTTCGGTTGATTGAAGCCGATGGACTGCGACTGTCCAAGCTTTGCGGACAACTGGGTCATCAAGGGGTGGTTGCGCTGGTCAACCCTTTGGTGCAGCAGCATTCGTTGGACGATTTGCTGGACCTTCTACCCGGCGAAGTCCCCCCCTTGCTGTTGGTGTTGGATGGTGTGACCGATCCCCATAACTTGGGGGCTTGTTTGAGGGTGGCCGATGGTGCAGGGGCGCATGCGATCATTGCCCCTAAAGATCACGCGGTGGGGATCAATGCCACGGTGGCGAAAGTGGCCAGTGGAGCAGCAGAGACGGTACCCTACTTCATGGTCACCAACCTTGCTCGAACCCTCAATGAGTTGAAGGAGAGAAACATTTGGATCGTGGGTGCTAGCGATGAGGCGCCAAAGACCTTGTACCAATCCGATTTGAAAGGTCCCATCGCTTGGGTTTTGGGCGCTGAAGGCTCAGGACTCAGGCAGCTGACCAAAAAGACCTGTGATCTCTTGGTGTCCGTTCCGATGATGGGAGCCGTTGAGAGTTTGAACGTTTCAGTGGCCAGCGGTATTTGTTTGTACGAATCTTTGAGGCAGCGTTCAAGCTTGTAGCCAACCCAAGCCCCCAAGCAAAGCACCACTGCCTATCAAGAGGAGCAAGTGCATCTTGGTCTTCCACACCAACATCGTGCTCACCAAAGTGACGATCCAAAGAGGCCAGTCGGTGGACAGCTTGTCGTTGTGCATGCTGAGCACATAACCCGCTGACAAGAGCAAACCCACGACGATGGGCGCCAAGCCAGCTTTGAAGGACCTCACGATGCTCAGGTCCTTGTGCTTTTGAGCCAACTTGGTGATGAACAAGGTCAAAATTCCAGAGGGAATCAGCATGCCCATCAAGGCCGTGTAGGCCGCCATCATGCCAAAGGCCCATGCTTGCCAACCGGCTTGAACACCACCGCTTGCAATGAGGCCTACATTCATTCCCATCACGGCCACAAAAAGCACATTGGGCCCAGGTGCTGCTTGAGCGACGGTGATGGAGCTTGCAAACGTGGCGTCATCCAACCAGTGATGCTCATCGACCAAAAACCGATGCATCTCAGGTGCTGCGCTGATGGCGCCGCCCACGGCCAAGAGGGAGGCCCCAATGAAATTGAGGAACAAAGAAAACCAATCCAAAAGGGTCAAAGACATAAGCGTGTGATGGGTTTGATGAGTGTGATGGGTGTCATGGGTGTCATGCTTGGGATGAGTTTGGGATGAATGGCGTGTCTTGGGATTGAAGAGAGATGCATCAATGCGCTCAATCGGGCTCTATGGCCTTGGCTTTTTTGATCTGCTGATTGGCCAGGTAAGTCGATGCGCCACCAATGACCAGCAAAATCCAAACGGTGGGCAGTTTAAACACATTGATCAGCACCAAGGTCAAGAGCACGACAAAGATGCACAGGGAGTAACCCAAAGGGTTTTTTTTCAGTGCCGGGATGAGTTTCAAACCAGTTGCCATGATCAAACCCGCTACGACCGCATTCATGCCTTGCAAGGCGTTTTGGGTGATGGGGTTGTCTGAAATGCTTGCATACACCATGGCCAGGCTCAACACCACCAGGCTTGGGATCAACATCAGGCCTGCAGCGGCCGTCATGGCGCCTGAAAATCCAAAGTGCCGCTGCCCAATCATCAGTCCGAGGTTGATCACATTGGGGCCTGGAAGGACTTGAGCGATCGACCAGTCTTCAAGGAACTCTTCGGTCGTGAGCCATTGTTTTTTCTCCACCAACTCTCTTTGCACGATGGTGAGCACACCGCCAAAGCCTTGCAAAGCCAGTCGGGTGAAGGACCAAAAGAGATCCCAGTGGCTTACAGGGCCACGTTGAAGGTGTTGAGTCATGCTGGCGTTAGAACAAATGAGGTCCTGTGATTTTAGTTTGAAATCAAAGCCCCTCATCGGAAGTACAACTTTTTCACCAAGAGCCATGGGCCTACATGAACCCCTGGCAAAAAGAGATCAAAAAAATCAAAAACGCCACAAGCGTTGGAAAAAGTCTCTAAATGCCACACAATCAGTCACAAAGACATTCGAATCATGTTGGCAAATCATCGCTGGTCTACAGATCTTGTCACTTGGCACTACACTTGAGGGTTGAACTTATGAACACCCTGACAGACGTCTCTTTTTTCCACCGAGCTGCCAAGCCTTTGACTTCTTACAAGAAGTACTGGGCCCAGCGGTTCGGTGTCGCCCCCTTTTTGCCCATGAGCCGTGCCGAGATGGATCTCTTGGGATGGGACAGTTGCGATGTGATCATCGTGACAGGTGATGCCTATGTGGACCATCCAAGCTTTGGCATGGCCGTGATTGGGCGAATGCTTGAAGCCCAAGGTTTTCGCGTAGGGATCATCGCTCAGCCTGATTGGCAAAGTGCTGAACCTTTCAAAGCCTTGGGGCCACCCAATTTGTTTTGGGGGGTGACCGCTGGCAACATGGACTCGATGATCAACCGTTACACGGCCGACCGAAAAATTCGCTCTGACGATGCTTACACGCCTGGCGACGTCGGTGGCAAGAGGCCAGATCGTGCCGCCATTGTCTACAGCCAACGCTGTAAGGAAGCCTACCCCCAAGTGCCCATTGTCCTTGGAGGCATCGAGGGCTCTCTCAGGCGCACAGCGCACTACGATTACTGGTCAGACAAGGTGCGCAGGTCCATTGTGTTTGACAGCAAGTGCGATCTGCTGCTTTATGGCAACGCAGAACGTGCTGTGGTTGAAATCGCACATCGCTTGGCTGCCAAAGAGCCTGTTCATCAAATGACGGACATTCGAGGAACGGCCTTTGTAAGGCGAGAAACGCCCATCGGATGGTTTGAGATCGACTCCACCAGTGTGGATGCTCCTGGTCGAGTCGAAGCCCATGTGAACCCTTATTTGATGGTCTCCGAACAAGCCGTGGCGCAGGGGCAAGAGTGCAAGGTCGATGTCGATGCGCAGCAAAAGGCCCGTGAAATAGAGCGCTTGGGTTTGACTGGACAACCCATTCGAATCGTGCCTAAAGTGCAATCCCTTCAAACTCAAGCACCTCAAGGGCCTCAAGGGCCAGGGCAGGAGAGCTTTGACACGCAATTCGTTGGCAAAGGCGCTTACAAGGTGCCCCCCAGAGACCGCTCGGTCATTCGGCTGCCCAGTTTTGAAGCCGTGAAGTCAGATCCGGTTTTGTATGCGCATGCCAACCGAGTGCTCCATCTAGAAACCAACCCAGGCAACGCCCGCGCTTTGGTGCAAGCCCACGGGCAGGGCACCAACAGTGCGCGAGATGTTTGGATCAATCCACCGCCCATACCCCTGACCACCCAGGAGATGGATTTGGTGTTTGGTCTGCCTTACGCCAGAAGTCCGCATCCGGTCTACGAAGACCCGCAGGGGCGCCATGACGGCGTCACCAAGATACCGGCTTGGGAGATGATCCGGTTTTCTGTCAACATCATGCGGGGATGTTTTGGTGGCTGCACCTTTTGCTCCATCACAGAGCACGAAGGGCGGATCATTCAAAGTCGAAGTGAAGACTCGATCATCAAAGAGATCGAGGACATCCAAAGCAAGGTGCAAGGGTTCACTGGGGTGATTTCTGATCTGGGGGGGCCAACTGCCAACATGTACCGAATTGGTTGTAAAACCCCGGAGATCGAATCGGCTTGCCGAAAGCCCTCTTGTGTCTACCCCAGCATCTGCTCCAATCTCAACACAGATCATGGTCCCTTGATCAAGTTGTACAAAAGAGCTCGTGCACTCAAAGGCATCAAAAAGATCTTGATCGGTTCAGGTCTTCGATACGACTTGGCCGTCGAGTCGCCTGAGTATGTCAAGGAGTTGACCACGCACCATATCGGCGGGTATTTGAAGATTGCCCCAGAGCACACGGAAACTGGCCCTTTGTCCAAAATGATGAAGCCCGGCATGGGCAGCTACGACCGGTTCAAACAAATGTTCGATCGCTTCAGTGCCGAGGCGGGTAAAAAACAATACCTGGTGCCTTATTTCATTGCCGCGCACCCTGGGACCATGGACGAGGACATGATGAGACTGGCCCAGTGGCTGAAGAAAAATGGTTTTCGAGCCGACCAAGTCCAGACTTTTTACCCAAGTCCCATGGCCACGGCCACGGCGATGTACCACAGCCGTAAAAATCCCCTTAAAAAGATCACCCGTGAGAGTGAGGAGGTGGATGTGGTCAAGGGCGACAGAAGAAGACGTCTTCACAAAGCCTTTTTGCGCTACCACGACCCCAACAACTGGCCTCTTCTAAGAGAGGCTTTGAAGGCCATGGGTCGTGCCGATTTGATTGGCAATGGCAAGCACCATTTGATCCCGACGTTTCAGCCTTTGACGGATGGCACCTACACAAGCGCCAGAAAAAAGAACTCGACCCAAGCGCACGTGGCGTCGTCATCCAAGTCCATTTCAAACCAAGCTGCCAAGGGCGCATTGGCCAAAAAGATCCCCACCAAGGGGCAACTGCTGACCCAGCACACGGGTCTGCCGCCCAAGGCTTCAACCAAGAGCACGCCTTTGAAAAAAGGACTGGGTACAAGGCTCAGGGGTGATAAAACCTCAGGCTGAACTGGCCGAAGGTGCTGAACGGGCCGAGTGAGATCAACCTGGGGCCAAGGCCGAGTCTTTAGCTGGCCTTGGGCTTGAACTCAATCCAAATTTCGTAGCCCTGGGGCTTGTCTTTGAGCTCGTTGGGTGGTGTGGGAAAGACCGCCTTCAGCACCGCTTGAAGCGCAGCCCTGTCAATGATACCGATGCTGCTGCTTTGGATGATTTTGGCATCTGTTGCCGTGGTGTTGGTGAGCGTAAAACTCACTCGCGTGCGCCCTGTCAAGCCCATTTCCTGAGCCGCCATGGGGTAGTAAAAAGCGGCTTGAACAGCAGCCTGTACTTTGGCTTTGAACTCATCGCTTGGACCCAAGGGCTTGTTGTTCACCACGGGCATCACTGGAGGGGGGACTGGCGCACTGAACGCGGTGGGGGTCTCGACCACGGGGCTTGCTGGTTGGGGCGCAGGTGTAGGCGTTGGGGCAGGGGGGGGTGTGACAATCGACTTCAGGGGCTTGGGTTCAACTTTAGGCTTGATGGGCTCTGGTTTTTTAGGTTCTTGCTTGACGGGCTCGGTTTTAGGGACATCTTCAATTTGAATGGGCAAGGACGTGAAGATGGGCGCAACTTCCCTAAAGATCAAATAGCTTGCAAACAACAAAGCACAGGCGAGCTCGATGGTGAACGCCACCCCAAGAGAGCTCCAAAAGGCTTTTTTGGCGGGGGGCGTGTAATTAAAAACCGGTGATGCAGAGCTGTTTTGCAACTCTTGCATGCTTGGAGACCTGGCGCTCATAGGCTGAGGGTGGTGAATTTAAACAACAAAGAAAAGCTCATGGTGCTTGTTTAGCCGCCAAACCTATTTGGATGGCACCACCGCGTTTGACCGCGTCAATGGCTGACATCAATTGCTGTAAATTGACTTTGTCCGAACCGGCAAGGGTGACAGCCAATTCGCTGGGGTTTCTGGACCTGACCAAGTTGGTGATTTGTTCCGCGTTCCTGTCTGAGCCCTCTGCATAAAAAACACCATCCTCCTTGATCTCAATCAAGAGTTTGGGGGGTGGCATTTTTACGGAGGTCGAACTCGTGGGCAGTTTGCTGATGTGACCTGAGGTTGGAATCATCCTCAGCGTCATCATGGCAAAAAACACCAATAAAAAAAGCATGATATCGATCATCGGAATGATTTCAATCCGGGCTTTTCGGGTTTCAAAGTAACGCATGGTGTCTTACAAAAATAATCAGTGACGTTGTTGACCTGCTCGACGGTTCAGCAGCATGACTTTGAGGGTTTCCAATTGGTGGACGATGACCCTGACGTGGGTGTTGAGCCAGTTGAAGAAGATCAAACCAATCATGGCGATCAATAAACCGCAGGCGGTAGCGACCAAGGCCTCGGCAATGCCCCCAGTGACTTGGGAGGCCGCGTTTTGAATATCATCGAGCACAGAAAACGCGTTGAACATGCCAATGATCGTGCCAAATAGACCTAAAAGTGGTGCCAGTGTGATCACCGTGTCCAGCATCCAAAGGGATTTGTCGAGCATCGGCACCTCGTGCATCAAGGCTTCTTCAAGGTGATCGGCCACACGCTCTTGAGAGGTCGTCGTGGGCTCGTGTTCCAGAATTTGTATGATTCTGGTGTGTGGCATGTCCTGGAACTTTTGCATCAACTCTTTGGCGTTGGCACTTTTGAGAAGGGGGTCTTGTCTTAAAAGTTGCATGAGTTGTTCACCGGCACTTTGCATGTTCAACAAGTGTCGGGTGCGCTCGATGATGACGGTCAAGGCAATCAGCATCAGCACCGCCATCAGGTACAAGGTACCACCAGAGTCGTTGGCGATGGTCAATAAGTTGTCTAAATTCATGGTCTATACAATCAAAGAGGGCCAGCATTGCTGGCCCTGGATACATCTGAGAAATTTTAGAAGTCTGCCTTACCAGAGAGCATGAAGCTTCTAGGCGCTTGGTAGAGGTACTGTGTTGAAGCACTGCTGATCGGACCAGAGGCCGCAACCAAGCTTTGTCGATCTGTCAAATTGAAGACGCTGAATTGCAACTTGAAGTTCTTGGCACCCAAGGTGCTTACTT
>Ga0136644_10001164_pt1 | contig 20938 bp, 12 predicted proteins | sample C_130820_EF_Meta_FD_94780 | JGI IMG/M metagenome (GOLD analysis project Ga0136644, IMG submission 94780) | Freshwater microbial communities from Lake Croche, Canada to study carbon cycling - C_130820_EF_MetaG (v2) (version 2) | ecosystem: Environmental > Aquatic > Freshwater > Lake | place... | reverse complement strand
TGGTAATCTAGGTGAAGAATCTGGCGATTTGGATATTTTAGGTAATATTTTTAATGGCGCGATTGGTAGACCAAGTTACAAGAAGCTAGAGTTTTCTGAGATTGAAATACCAAAGGATGCTGGACTCGCATTTATTACAACTCCTAGCTTAGACGCTGCTAGTGATGAAATAATATCTAACATCAAAGATTGGTTGTCTTTAGGTGATAGAACTCTTGTTTTAGTAGGCAACGATCCTGTTTATGAAGATAATGGTAAATACTCTAAATCAAATGAAATAGTTAACAAAATTTTAGATAAGTTAGATTCTAGAATGAGGTTGCATCCAGCTAAGAATAAACATGAGGCATTAGCTGAAAGTAGCAATTGTAATCAAGTTAATATTTTACCATCATTTCAACCAGCAGATATTACTCCAACGTATGTAAATTATAATCAAAATTTTACAGGCTATGGAGCAGCTGATATTAGAATGCATATGCCAAACCACAAAACTCTTTATATGCCATTTTGTGATCTTGTTAATAATAAGTGTCAATTACCACTAGCCCACAATGGAGATTTGAGAGCTTCTTTCAATGTCAAGTATGAATCTAAAACAGTCGGTAGAAAGAGGCTAAATGGAGCAGCTATTAATTGGGCAAGGCTTTTTAGGTCATACAAGCCATCTAATTATTCTTCTGAAAGTGCTTTTAATAATCCTTGGAAATATTCTTCTATTTATAACTTACCCAACCAAGAACCAATACCATTATTAGTAGCTGGTGAATATCTACCACCATATACATTATTTTATCCAGCAGAGCCTGCTGAGTCTGGTTTATTTCCCGTATATAGAACAAGAACGGTGCAACTGGAAGACTTAATAGAGAATGGTACAGAATACTATTGGGATGCTGAGAATGCGAAAGATTATAATAACCAAATTCAATTTTTGTATAACTTTCAAAGTGGCTCACTAACTTACGGTGGTGATTTTTTTGATCCATCTCCTACAGATCGATTTGATCCAATCATTCAAGGAAAAGCAGATATTAGACAATTTGATCCAGTATTAAAACCAAGACAAATTGCTGATAGACAAGTTTTATGCGCAGAAGAAATATATAATACGCCAGATAACATTAGTCATAATTCACAGGTTGTATTATTGGCAACCGTATTGTCAGAAAGTAAGAGTAGTTTATTAGGCGGTAGTCAAGATATTAATATTCAATTTTATACTAATCTAATCACAGTCAATGAATCGGATGTAATTAAGTTAAGAAAAAATGACTATGAATGTATAACACCGGCAACTATAGGAATTATTGGCGGCTGGACGGGAAGATCTTCTTTCAAAGATGGTTACAGCGAATCATTTCTAGAAGAACTTTTCTTTGACATTAATAGTATTCAAGCAGATGTAAAAGTATTTACTGGCGAGATACCAAGTTATATTAATGTGTGCTGGATACCAAATACAAAAAATACTAAACCCTCTGATTTAGATATAGAAAATATTAAAAATTGGTTGAACCTAGGTGGTAAAAAACTTATTGTCACATTTGACGATAGTGCAGTTTCTGCTTTGGCTGTCAGAAATATTTCAAACGGATTAAATATTAATATTCAGCCAGTTTATTTAAATACTGCTGGCAGATTTGCTAGCTCTTTCGATAAACAATTCGATGGAACAAATGATGATATAACAATATTTAATGATGATAGTAGTATTATTAAGTCATGTCTATATTCTTTAAATAATGAAACTTTGATAATTAACAGTTTTTATCCAGAATCATTATTTACTGCTAATAACTTTATACATTCACCGTTTACTCCAATACAGGGAAAGTATTATTACCAATCTCAAGAAACAGTAAGAGATGTTATTACTCGCCCACTTCCTATATATGACAATGAGTTTGTTAATGTTCCAGCGATATGGGAAATTGATGGTAGTGCGAGTGTAGATATACCAGTTATACAGAATAGTGGTTATACTATCTTTATTAATTACATATCAGAATTTCCAAATGAGGTACTACCTATTGTAATAGATTCTCCAAATTTTACAAATAATCCAGATCCAAATCCATACGATGAAGATAATGTAATTTCTTTTGATACACGCTTAAGTAACTCTGGTAGATCTTTATTACAAACTAGCACATTTACTGGAAAAGCAAAAAATGATTTTATAAGAATCAATTTTAGGACATATAATAGCAACATTGGATTATTAAATAATACAGACTATGTACCACATACACATAGAATAGTATCTATTTCTGGAGTATTTCACCCAATAGGAAGCACATCATTTGTAAGAAGAATACCTAGATCATCATATATAACTGAACAGGTTGGTCAAGAGTGGAGAATTACTAATGCTGGAAGAGCAGAATATTCAGTAACAATACCACCAAAACTTAGGGCGATAATGAATAACAATACAAAATATTGTGAAGATATATGCGCCTATAACAACGCGAACGGTTTATTTAGTGAATTTTATGAGCCTCCAATGACTCCCAACGGAATGCCACCATCTGAGAGTTTTGCTTTTTATTGTGATAAATATGAGATACGTAAGAATTTTGATTTTGACGAAGGAGGTTATTTAGATCAACCATCTTTACTTTCTACCGTTAGTTGCTCAAATAAAGAAATAGAAGACGGCCCAGTAGTGGCAGCACAAGAACAAGAACATTTCTCTAGATTTTTTAATGGAAACAAAAGATCAAATATAATTTTAATTAGTGACAAAAGCTTAATACAGGGTCAATGCACTTTAGATTCTAATGGACTTCTTAAATCTAATATAATTAATTTTATTTCTAGCTTATATCCAGCAAATGCACCAGCAGATCTTACAGCGCGCGGCGGTAGAAGATTTAATATCAATTCTAAGATTATATCTCCAGAACGCGGAAGCTCAGTCAGATACTTTCACGCTAGCGGATTACAAGGTTTAAGAAATGCTTTTGGTACAGGTTCACCAAATAAAGACATAAATATCTTAAATAAACACAGTATTAATTTATCATCCATAAATCCAGGTTCTATCCAGAGAAAACAAAGGTCTGGATACACACAAGAAAAAGAACAAGAAGATCTAGAAAATTTCTACCAGGACATTGTTAGTAACTATAGTTATATAAGGTGGGGTGCGTCCGGTGTAGTCTTTGAGGGGCCAGATGGTAGAAAAAAAATCGTAGATCGTTCTCAATATTCCGATAGTATAAATGGTCAAATACCAAGAACTTTAAGTAAACTGGGTAAAGATTTCATTGATATAGAATATAACAACATTATCTTTTCTGGATTTGCTGGAGATTTATTTGGATATTCTATCGCTCTCTATAGAAATAAATTAGTGGTTGGATCTCCATGTGCGGGATTTAGTAATCAAAACTCAATTTATAATTGGAGTTCTGGTAATATTTCTGATCTAAAATTAAGTAATTACGGTGGAGCCGGTACGGTTTATATTTATGATAACGATGGAAGCGGAGTCGATGAGATTGGTCAAGCAAGTCGCTGGAGTTTCAGACAAAAGCTAAGACCAAGCACTATTAATGTAGGACAAGATATTATTAACTATCAAAGTTCTCTAAATACAAATATACTTGGTAATCACAATTACGCTTCTGGATTTTTATTCGGCAATAGCGTATATCCAGATAAGTTCGGAGCTTCATTAGATATTGACGGAGACATGCTTTTAATTGGCGCTCCTTTCCACGATTTTTCTAATCGTGTGGAGGATGTATATAATAGTGGCGCGGCATTTATAAGAAAAGAATTTGATTTTCAATTCAATATACCACTACATAAAGTAACTGATTTAGGTTCATCTCAAAATAGAATTTTATATAGTGGCACTCCAATCTTGAACAGGGGTGCTGTTTTCAGTTATGAAAATGAGATTGATAATTGGGAATTTAAGACGCAAAAGTGGACATTAAAAGAAAAAATAGTGCCACAGGGATATAACTCAAATCTACAAAATTATTCAGAAAATAATATGTTTGGTAACTCTGTAGCAATTGAAAGAGTTGACAGAAAAGATGCAAAATATAATGCTATTATTTCTGCACCCTTCCACGGATACGGATTAAACATTTCAAGTTCAGGTATAGATAAAGCTGGTTCTATCTATATATATGATGGAATGATTAGAAATCAGCCACCGGCTCTTAGCAACAAAAACATGTGGCTTGACGCTAAAATATTTTCTGACGGCAAAGACTTATCTGAGGTTATTATATATATTGATAAATCTAGATATGATAAAATTAATACGGAAGTTATTTCTACGGGAATTGTATTTACAAATAGTCAAGGAGAACTTTACCTTGAAGGATCTGGATTAGATGGAAATCAATACGGAAATATAGAAAATAGGCCATATATAGAAAGCGTTTACGGTCAATTAGTACAGGGTTCTAGGATAGAAGACGGTATTAGATTATTTAATGCTGGGGCTGACAGACATCTAGTAAATAGTGGCCACATGATATTACAAGTTGTGGCACCTTCAAGTGCGTATGTGTATAATACATTGGATTTTTATACAGATAGTATTATTAGTAGCGGCTCAAGATCGTTGAATTTATTTAATAATGCCGGTACTATTTCTGGAATTAATAATTCACTTAATATTTACATTAGTGGACAAGGACTGTTACCATCCACTTTATTACTAAGAGGACAAGGCAAATAATATATGATATCTGTAAGTGGAGCAAAGTTAGGACGGGAGTATTTTATAAGGCCAACACCACTTATAACTATTACTCAACAAAATAATAGAACAAGTTCTGTTAGATTTGGTAATTCTTATAAGATTGTATTAAATGGCACAATTATTGCCGGTAAGGGAACTCCATATAGTTCTGGTACAATAGATACAAATCCTATTTGGTATACAGGCTCAAATTATTCAGTATATAATGGCAGTAGCGGTTGGGATCACAAAGGGCCACTAAGACATAATCCCGATCCAGACAAAAGATTAGGATCTATTCTTATACAGCAAAGGGGATTGAGAGAATTATTTGCAACGGACGGTTTGCACCTTAAAGTATATCACACATATGACACTGGTGGTAATCCAGCTATAAGTTGTAACTGTGTTGTAGACGCCATTAATTTTGAAGAAGGTGTGTGGTTTGATACATGCAAATATACTATTGAGTTAACAACTTATCTGTTATATCATAATCAGTTTGGACCAGCAAATTATCCTTACGCGCTTCCATCTAATCATCCAGACGCCCACGCCTCTGGATTGTCTCCAACAAACTTCAATTTCTTACACGGCGCTAGCGGTTTATCAACAAGTAGTGGATATTACAGTGGAGCTTATATAGAAGATTTTTCTGAAGATTGGTCAGTAGAAGAAGATGATCAGTTCTTTAGCATAGATGAAAGTGGCTTTGTAAAAGCTCCAGCCTATAGAGTTACACGCAATTTATCTGCTACCGGAAGAACTGCTTATTTTGACAATGCTAATATTGCCGGTTGGATAATTGCTAAAGATTTTGTAAATAATTACTTATCTGGTAGTAGCGGAACAAATTCTCCAACTAAAGGCTTGATGGATTTTTATGTAAATCCTAACAATTTAGGTAAAGGTTATTTTATATCTTCTTTATCAAGTGGTGATTATTTTAACCATACTGTTAGTGAAAATTTTAGCGTAACAGAGGGATCTTATTCTTTATCTGAAACATTTTTGGTATGTTCTGGCGGTACTGCTAGCGGAGCTATGGAAACGTACACTATGCAAGTGACTAGCGATCACCAAAGTCCTTTTGTAAATGTTTCTATAAATGGAACTGTGCAGGGTCTGGCAGCAAGACCTTCTGGAGAATATAAGCCACTTATTGGTGAAAGTGGCAAATATGATATGGCTATTAAACATTGGGGTAAAATTAGTGGTAGTGGAATCTTTGGTATTAGCTCATCCATTTATAAAAGGGCTAATAGTGCTGTTGGCGTAGCACTAAATTCTCAACCAAAAAATATTTCTATAGGACTAAACAAGATACAAGGAACTATTGATTACGCTTTGGAGTTTGATAATCGCCCCACTAATTTTATGTCTGGAGTGTCATATGAATCAGTTTCTATCAATGATACATATCCCGGTGACGTTTATGCCACTATACCAGTAATTGGTCGTAAGCAAGGCCCAATTTTTCAATCTATGGGAACTAGAACAGAGTACAGAAGAGATGTATCCCTTGAATTTGTTTTAGATTATTATGACACTTATTATCCAAGTGGACAAGCAAACGCTGGTAAGTTGGCAATGTTAAAAAAACCTATATTATATGATCCATATCGCACACAAATTGTTAACTTTATAAGTGGCGTGTCTCCAATGGCAGAGCCTGGAATTCGAAAATATTTTATGAATCCAACTACAGAAACTTGGTCGCCTAAAGAGGGGCGCTATTCACTAAATCTTAGCTGGACATACGAATTGGATAAATAATATGGCTAATAATCCAAGTCACTTTGCTAATGATCCAAATAAATATCCCACTAGTGGTATAAAGGGTTACGTTTTACCAAGTGGTTATGCACACTTTGCAGACTCTTTACAAGAACAAATTAATCGCGGTGGAACATCATATATTACAGTTTTTCCTAGCGGGTGGGATGAAAATGTTACTGGAAAAGAAAGATATATTAATTTAGACCCTTTTGTTAGCAATAACGCTGTCTACTTCCCAATTTTCACAAGTGGTATTAATGCTAGTGGCTCTCACGCTATTTATACAGCAAGTCCTGGCGGCAGTGGTCATAGTAGTATGTCAAATCTTTTTGGATAATTTATATGTTTAGTAATGCTCAACAATTATATAATCAAGCATCTAGTGGCAACTATCAGTTTGATGCTAGTGGCTTTAGAAGACAGGGCAGCGTATTAAATAGGTCTGGTCAAAATTTTATGTTTACTAGTTTTAGTAGTCAGCCTAGTAATAGTGGCTTTAATCTAAGTGATCAAACAGAGCCATTTCAGTATATCGTCAAACCTTCTAGCGTATCAAATGTTTTTAATAGCGGTAGATATAGAGTATATACTACACTTAAAGGAATTGGTAGCGGCGTATATACTTATCCTTCTGCTCCAGCACCGTCTGGTAACAATAACGATAATAATGATCCAAGTAGAAGTGGAAACCGATGACAAAATATAATCAAAGTTCCCCATTAGGAACATATGGTGTAGTTCCAGATTCTGGATTTTTTGGTCAAGCTCCACAATTTAGTGGAGTAAGAGATCTTCCACAAAATGCCCAATTTGTAAAAGCTGGCTCATTCCCGTCTTCTTTTTCTAACGCAAGTTCTAATTCTTATGTACAACAAACTTTTCTTGGGGCTACTGTATTAGATTTTTCTATATCTGCTGGATATGGAGATAGCGCATCGCAGTTATCAGTAAGCGTTATTAATGATGAATATAATAAGTCTGATAATACTCCGCTGGGTACTGGGGCAGATATATATCATTCCGGCGTTAATGGCGATAGGTTCAATCCGCCACCCGTAGGTTCTCCCGTATTTTTCACGTTTGGTAAAGGTGGATTAGTTGATGTTGAAAAAGTATACCAGTGGCAAACCAGTGGATTGCCATATATGGACAACTGGATGAGCGGCAATTCACTATCTTTTACCGCTCCGACTCAAAGCGGTAGATACCATTTTGCATTTGGTGGTATATTACAAGGTTGGACACAGAACAGAAGTCCTAATGGCTTCACGTTCAATGTTAATGTTGTTGACCCAAGACAAATTTTATCTAACGTTAAACTAATACTAAATAACTATGCGGAAGGTACATATAAAACAGAAAATATAATAAATGTGTACGGCTTCTTAGAACACAATCCAAGCCAATCTTTATTACAGACGCTTTCACAGAATTATAATCAAAGTGGCATATTAACAAAATACTTTGTGCAAGATGAAGGAGGGAATTATACTGGTAAATTTACATATATGGGATCTCCTGTAAGTGGCTTATATGATAACTACTACAAGACAGGATATCACGCTAGTACTTCTAGTGGCTTACCTAGAAATTTTCCAATAACAGGAACTGGTATGTCTAGGCGCTCATCTGTTGGTATTCCATTCTATAGAATAATAGATGGAATTTCTGCACAAATGAGACTTTTTGGTGATTTACCACAAGAGTATATAGATAATGGATTTGAAACCTTTATTAGATTTCGTGGATATAATTATATTATAGATTTTGGCAGTTTACCCACTGAATATATTCCAAGATTATACTATGTTGATTTTGAAGAAGTTTCATTGTTAGACTTTATACAAGAAATTTGCGAAATAGTCAATCACGAACTTTTTGTTTCACTATTGCCAGTAAATGGTCATCCAAGATATCAATATATCAAATCGTGGAATGATTTTTGTAAAACGCCACAGGGAGACGTTAAAAAAATTGTTGCCGGAATTATAAGAATAGACGCCATTGATAAAACCCCAGCTCAAGAGTATGGTAAAATAGCTGAATATATTCGTGATAAATTAGATGTTGTATATAGAAATGATGGCACGGTAATAAATTGTAACGCCACAAACTTAAGCGAAGATGATCGTAAAAAATGCTTAGAAAAACAAACAGTTACAAGTTCTGACATAGGTTTTGAATTAACAGATGTAACTACAGAAAAATTTGTAGCTGGTGCTAATGAAGTTAACATGTACTTTTTTACTGGTAGTACCGACAGGGATACAAACTACAACACATCACAAAGAGATTTATTACAAGCAAGACAGTATACCCACGATGAAATGATTACTCAGCAGATCCTTCCATACTATGGAATGTTAGGATTTGGTGAAAATGCTGCTGTTACAATACCTAGAGGTTTTGGCGCGTATCAACAAATTTTATTAGATACAACTTCGCTAAATGTTGATGGAGTTGGAAGTTATTATGTTGCAACAGAAATGGAATTAAGATGCGCTATGGTTTCTTTTGAGAGGTGGAAAGAATTTTTATTAATGTATAATGACGTATATATGGAATCTACTGAAGAAAATGACATTATTGAGGGTGCCGCTTTGCAATCCACGCCACAGAGAGGATTAATAAATAATCCAAATTTAAGTAACAATTACGCCGTCACTGTACCAAGATGTGTTTTTGAGTCAGATAGAAATTATTTAGGAACTGACGGATTGCCAGCTAGTCCATGTGCGCCCCCATATGGATATCCACTATATTATAAACGCTCATTAAAAATAGGTATACCAGAGGGCGGTCTAGCAGGCGTGATGGCTAACTTAACACAGGTTGTTACAGATTTGGCAAAGATGAAACAAGAAGCCAAAGAAAATTTAACTAACAGCCAAATGAAAGGTAAGAATTGGAAACAAACAGCTATATGGATCAATAACGAATTTAATACAATGCGTGGAATTGGATCGAATACGTTTCCAAAAACAGAAAGTATGATTACAAACGCACAAACAACTTTTGTGTCATTATTCAATTCAATTAATAATATTAACAATGAGATAAGAGATAGGAATTCTCCATACCGTGAACATGTGGCATTAATAGACAACGCAATGACTGAAGCTTCTAAAGTAATGAGTATTATGCCGAGATTAGGTAGAAAACAAAATGAGAATGCTAAAAAGGTTTATAACTACATAAAAAATATTGCAGAAGAATGCTTGGGTAAAAAATTCCTAATTAAAATACCAACCTACGCTAACACATATTACCAAGATAAAGTTGAATATATATCGTCTTCTCAACCATATACTGTAACTAAAGGTCCATTTGGATTTAAACCAAAGACACTTAATAGTAACTTTGAGATTAATGGCGTAAGATATCAAACTTTTTCATCGACTATTACTCCCCCTCAAGGCTGTCCACCACTTAAAACGTATTTGACAAGTGGAGTTTATGCTGGTAATAATATTACAGGTATGTTGCGCGATGGGGCGCTAAAGTCTAATTATATGCCCATTACAGACACTGTTGAATTTAACTATGTTCCATCAACTGAAGGTGGATTTTTTGATTTTGATTTATATGATAATGTATTTAGCTCTAATGAGATGCTATACATGATGAATAACTATCAAGATAAAGTACCTAGCGGCGTAAGAAATCTTTTAATTCCTCAAGATTTAACCCCATTTATTTCAGACAATGGTAGAGTATCAGCTTATGTTAGATTTGATTGGAGTAACTACTTAAGTCTTGAAGGTTTTTCCGCCAATGACTATACTCAACAGTCTATATCTACTAGTGGATTACTAGGCGGCATGATGCCAGATATTTCTAACACTTTAGACAATGTTGGTGCAGATTTTTCTTTCGCTGAAAGTAAAGGTTTAGAAAGCGGAGTAGACATAACTAATTGGACTTGTGCGTTTGTTAAGTGTGATCTAAGTGAAAAGTTTTACATGCCCCCAAAAACAACAAAAAGAAATATTAAACCGTTTGGAAGCGATGTAGTTGATATTGGCTCTTTGGCCCCACCCAAAGAACTATTTAATGAAACAACTTGCGAGTTTGAAACTAGTTTTTCTTATTACTTAGCCCACTATATTCCTAGCGGTCAAGCATATGACGATATAGAGATAAGAGAATTTGATAAAATATATGAGCCAATTTTTTCCGGCAATTTAATTGATACAAGTAAAAAAAACTTGGATTATAATAATGTTTACGCATTAATTACTTTACCTGGGCGTCCAGTTCCACTAAAAGATATTAGGTTTAGAGATGCTATGTATTTTAGTCAAAATCCAGTTAAAATGAAACATATTCTTACTCAAGATACAATTAAAGACCCAACAAATATTCTTGGATTTCAAAATCCAGCATTTGTGAAAAAACCAACTAACATACTTAAAGATTATTGTAGTCAGTTTAGTTCTAGCAATTTGGCTAAATCATTTCATATATATAAAGAAGCAATGAAGGGGATGACATTTGGCCTGCCACAAAGAATGCACGTAGCTGTTCCATCTCCAGTATATCCAGACGTAGTTTCTTTATCGCTTGAGTCTAAAGAGAGATGCTATGGACCTTGGATAACAACCTTGATGAATTCTGGTAACTTAACTCCAGAATTAGCACAGGAATATGGGCTTTCGCAATATAGAAACATTGGTGGAAAAGTAGAGTATATACGCGATGAAAACTTAGCACCTTGGAATTATAATGGTCACGACTTAATGAATGAGGCTGGTAGATTAAAAGCTTCATACGGTAATAGTTTAATGTTACATTCTGAACGTGGAGGCTTTGTATACGCCGACGCACCAAGTGGAATTAGTATTGGTAGAGCGTTAATGGAAAGTGGAGCGTATGTAACTAGTATAGATGTTAGTGTATCTACAGCCGGAATACAAACCACGGTTAAGTTAGATTCTTATACCCCACAGTGGGGTAAGTTAGATAGGCAGAAAGAAATTCAAATATCTCAAATTAGTAGAGAACGCCAAAAGTTAAGAGATACAAAAAATCAGTTTATAAGAAGAGGAATAGGCAAAGCTCAAACCTCTACTAATTATGGTAGTATTATAGGATCATTAGAAAATTCTATAAATGATACAATGAATAGAACTAAATATAGAGTGGGCAGTGTTCAGAAGCAAGAAGAAGATCGCTACAGAACCTCTCCCGGTAATCCTTCTTCTAAAACTCAAATAAATAGCCACCAATTTTACGTTGGTAGTACTGACAATTTTGGCATAGTAGACGAACAACAATATCATAGTGAGTCCCAGTACGCAGTTGTAGAACCTGAAAATAAAAATGATATTATAGCTACTAGAAACCCACAAGCGAAAACTGGGGCTGTGAAAACTCAAATAGCGAACAATCAATATCGCATGTCGCAATATTTACCAGATAGCGAACTTGCAAACCAGCAAGGTTGGAATACATCAATAGGATAAAGGGAAATAATTATGAAAATTGGAATTCAAACTTATGGTGAAAACGGCGCTCACCTTTTTACAAACGATTCTCCAGAATTAGAATATGTTGGATTGTCTAGCTATAGTATGTACCAACTTAGTGGCATAGTTTTATCTAGTGGTCTTTATAATCTTAACATTACTCCACGCAGTACGATATTTACAACTTTGATAGGAGAAACTGCACATGGGGATGCTAAGTATTTAAAATATAACAAAGAAACTGGTGGATTTTCAGAAGTTACTATTGATAAAAACAAGATTAAAAATCTTATTGAGTGGCACGAATTCTTTAATGAAAATCCTAGATATACATCTAAACCAGCAGGTGGCTACACTATTGCAGAAGCTTCTGGACATTTAATAGACATATCTAATAGTTTATCTGGATGTTTAACATTTTTAGTTAGTGGTCAAAATCAAATAGATTATACTGCTCCAGAAAATAATGCAGGATGTCAAAAAGATCTTATTGCTAATATAAATCTTCATTTTACAAAAAGAAATGATGACGATACAAACCAAATTGTTCAAAAATTTCATTCTATGGCTGGTATACCCAACACTCCAGCTGGAACGACATACAGTTGGACGGGAACTCAAAAGGCTACATCAAACAAGCATCCAGGAGTTTTAGCACCAGTTCAGGATGGTGGAGAAAAAAATGTAGATAATATGGTTTCTGCACCAATAGCTAAATCTTATTGTTCTAATACTGCAACGTGGGAATTTGGAACACAACAAGTATTAGTTAGATTATTAACGAATATCGCAGCAGTTGAGGAAACTCAGTTAGATGCTGAAACTTTTGATAATATATCATTTGAAGAATTATCAAATCCCGGTTCAGCATTTTATTTAAGTAATTATAAAACTGGTTGGGCTTCACCCATATATCCACAAAATAAAAATCCAAATTTAGCCATGCCAGCATTTACTACTAAATCTTGTGATGACAAAAATACTAAAGAAAAAATAATTGTTGTCAATAGAAGCACAAGACCTTATGCCATTGGGGAATTAGCAAAAGCTGCAAGAATTTGTGGAGAATGGATTTTATCACCACTATCTGACCCCAAGCCACAGGTATTTACGCCAGTAGTTAATAAGTGGCGTTTTCAAAAATTTATTGTAGATTCTGATAGCTACTTTAAAAATTATAAATACTTTGAATCTTTGAATTATGATGGCAAGTTGGTAGATGGTTTAGAAACAAAATATGCGGCTAATGTCAGCCCCTCACATTATGAGTTTAGTATGACTAGGTTATATTTTATAGATATGTCTACTATTTCACATTTTCCCATATTCAGCTTGAATGATAAAGTTAAAATTGCAAAAGCAAATCTAAATGCAGCAGTACCACTTGAAACTATAAGAAACTGGACAGATGAAAAATGGGATGAATATACAATTCCAGCAAAAAACACACAAATAGAACAAGGTAGTATAATTGTACCATCTGATAGATATTGGCAAAGTACCGTAGCAGATCAAATGGGTTTTTGGACAGGTGGTGTTAGTAACTATAATATTATTGGTAGAACTAACATTGCGGTAAATAATAATCCAGATGAAGAAGATAAGGCTAACTGGGCTTATAAGTTTAATCATTTTTGGGGACCAATATTTAACGGTGGATATGATGGTAGTAAAATAGGTGCCATAAAAGATGGACAGGTAAAGTTTAAAGTTTATAGAAATAGTTCTAAATATTTTACTGGTAGTAATGGTAGTGTCCACATAAATGATATTAGTTTAGAAAGAAATATACAATATGATTCTGGTAGATATATGTTCTCTCAAGTAAATGATGGTAGCTGGTCACAATTTCCAGCAGAAATGGCGTTGCTAGGTGGACCCAATGCTAAAAACGGCGGGCCACAAGAGTGTTTTGACGTAATAAAAACTAAAATTGGACCATCTTTATCTGAACAAAATTCATATTCTAGTATTAGCGATGTGATGAATTACGACAGTAGTGGTATCCCACAAAGGTGGGATTGGCTATATATAGATAATGAATCAAGTGATGACTATTTAGTAAGTGATTTATATGATCTTAAACCTCAAGGTTTAACTTTAACTTTTATGCCACTATCTGCCGAGATGGTAGGAAGTTCAGATAAATTCTCAGATGATTTAGGTCCAGTAAAACAGGGAGTCACTGGAGATTTAGATCCGAGTATTACCATACTAAGAAAATTATATAGAACAGCTAGAGGGTTTAAACAAGGTGATGACTTGTGGGGTCACACTGAAGATGGTGCTGGATATAAATCTAGATTCCCATTTTTAGCTGAAGATTATTGGATTACTGCAATTGGTACATCTACACTGCCACACGTTTGGGGTACTAAGTTTTTTACAAGAGAAAAACAAGAAGGTTTTAATAGTTTTAGAGAAATGAAAAGTTATACTAGCGGTCCAGTAACTAGAAGTTATGATGTGATCCCATACGACTACGCAGTTAAACAGACATCTTCACATGCTAATGGCAATCCAGTTATTTGGTTTGCTTTTAATAGTGATGAAGATGATTCTACACAAAAAGTTCGTTACGGTGGAAAAATAGATTCTGCTAATCCTAATGCAGATTGTGTAGGGGTTATATGTGCCAAAGTTAGTTTGTCTTGGAATCAAGAAAGTATACCAATTACAGTTTCTGAAAGGTTCGGTTTGAATCAATTAGGATATACTCTAAATGTTGGAGCGAAAGATTTTCAATTTTCTGTTACGCCACAAGGTGGATTTTACGCTGGTCCTGTTGAGGGTGAGTCAAGAAGAGTAAACACCCCAAATTGGGGATCAACAGTCGATAATGCCGAAGGTCTATATAGTTTTTCAACCAACGCTTTATATGCAAGAACATTTACTCAGTGGCCAGAGAAACAAACGTTATTTGATGGAAGATATTTTGGAGTATTACATTTTAATCCAATCGCTATATCTGGTGGAGATGCAGTTGAGACAGAAATTAAGTCTTCTGGAGTTACATTTAACGGAGCATGGAGTCCTGCTGTATCTATTACAAATACTTATCGCACTTCCACATTGCCAGACTACGAAAGAAGTGTTGATAAGATAACATCAGCTGTTGATTTTAGAGTTCCAACAATAGCTCATCCAAAAAATGGTGTTGATAATTCTATAGCTAGTGCAGGATTAATCGTTGATAGGTGTGGAGTAGGTAATAATGTACTTAGACCATTATCTGAGTGGCGCGTCAATCCAATTAGAAGAGGTAAAATGTTCGCAATATATGGTAGTAAAAGAAGTTTTAGATACTTTAAACGTGTAATTGGTGTAAGTAAAGATATAACTCATTGGAAATACGCATATGCAGTAGATTCTAATGGAAACGCTCTTGCGGGAACGGGCGCAGATGATGGAAAAGGTAAAAATTATTCTGGTGGAGATATAATAGGAATTTCTGGGGGTGGAGGCATTGGAGCTAAAATACAAATAGTGACCACTGGTGCTGGTGGCTCAGTCATTACATTTAAGGTGATTGATCAAGGGCAGGGTTATTTACCAGTAAATTTTAAAGATACAAGCTGGGGTACTCCCGACAGTAGAAAATCTGATCCACTAACTGTATTAACTGCTAATAATATAACAGTTAAAAACCCAAAAGCTACAGGGTTAAAACTAGGACCAATAGTTGGTGAGGTATATGATAGATTAGAGGAAGATGTCGGACCCTCAGAAGTATCTACAATGACTCGTTTATCATCACCAAGTGCTGGTGGAGAGGAAGGAATAATAGAAAAAACGACTAAAAGAGCAATAGTTTTAAGCAAAGATGTAGCATCTAGTAAATATGACGTTTTTTTTCACTTTCACAATGATATTGCTCACACTTTATCTGCGTGGAGGGAGTGGCAAAGAACAAATAGTAGTGGACTCGCTCAGTATTGCACTATAACCATTGGTTAATGTGTATTATAAATTACAAGTTATTTACCAAGGAGAATAAATATGGCTGAAATATTATTTTTTGCTAATGAAGTTGGATCTAATGGAGACTACCAGATAGCTCATACAGCTGGGTCTGGCTTAGGATTTTATGGCTTGACATATGGAGCCTCCGTACCAATTGGCAATCAGCAATCCACAACATTTGTTACTAATTCTAATGGTACTTCTACTGAAAGAGTAGAGTTAAACAATACTGCCAAAGTTACTAATGGTAATAGTAGTACTGCCGGTAGAGTATTAGTAAATAGATCTTCTGAACTTGCCTTAAATAATCTACCAAATAATAAGTGTCCATTAAACGTTAGATTCGTTCACAATGAGTCTGTACGTGTACAAAACTGTAAGCTAAGAATATTTGATAGAAACAATATAAATAATCACGCATCTGGTGTCTCAACATATATTTACGAAGCGAGGCATCCATCTCCAGATCAAGGCGTGAGTAATCTAGCATATAGAGGTAGGTCTGCTAATTCTTGGGTAGAGTTTGATCCCACTGACGGTGGATCTCCACTAGATATGATATTTACAGATTCTCCAGGCGTAAGTGGTAAAAATACATCGCCACAAGATACCAATATATCATTGGGTTATAACACAACTCAAGGCGCAGCACACTCTTCGCTAAGACACGATTGGTATATGGCAATAAGTTCTGAGCCTCAAAGTATTGGCAGTAAAACAAATTACGGTTTATATTTTACCGTAGAGTATCTATAAAAATACTCGTAGCAAAATTTCTTCTGCTACGAGTACTCAACTAACAACATTTACTCAGACTGCTCAGTTTTTGGGTTCCACTTAACCCATCCATTGTCGGGTAGCCACTTTCCTTCAGCGTCTTTCCTCTTGGGGAAAAGACCGCCACCCTTCTTGTTTACTCCAAAAGACAATCTAGCTCCACAGTCCAAACATCTTAGTTCGTAATATAGGTTGTCATCAACATTCCTAACTACGAATCTTAGATTTTCTGAACTGCACTTTCCACAAACGCTCTCATCAAAAACCTCTTGAAACTTAGATAGTGACTCAAAAACATCCTTTTGAGACTCACCATCAATCTCTACCTTTAGCCTATTATTCTTTGTAGTATATGTAACTTTCATGCATTTCTCCAATCTTCGTTATAGCCTAATAAATCACTCGGAATTGTGTTTTTGTCTCTCTGATATTCATTCAATCGATCTATAATATCACTAGCGACCTTCTTTGATATCTTCTTATTGCTATCAACCTTAAATACTTCCTTAAATAGCTTTGCTCCATTGATATTTAGTTGCTTGCACTTAATATCTATGAAATTATATTGAGCATCGCTCATCCTTCCTTGATCGTCATAATCTCCGCTAGTAGAAGTCTTTTGCTTAGATATATCGCGTACTATTTTAGCGGTATCTTTCTTAGTTAATTCTTCTGCCGCAACACCCTTTATTTTAAGTGCTTTTCTTAAAGCCCTAGCTTCCGCTCTTGTGCTTGCAATGGCTACTGCATACGCACAAAACATATCGTCTGTATTGCCTTCCCAAGCGTCAGCAACTTCTGAATAGGTAGACCCATTAGCAAATGTTACCGTAAACACCACAGTGGCTCTTCCGTGATGATCTGGCGTTTGAACTGGAAAGACCTGTGTAGGCCCGCTAAAAACAACTTGGCCTATTACAAGCTCTGCTACGCGCCTTAAACCGGCAACTAGCGGATGCCCATCAACTAGCTCGTCTTCACTAAAAAGCTGCATCGCAAAATCGTGCCACTCCTTAGACAACATACTTGGGGCATCGGCCAATACTACATTCTTAACGGAAGTGTCAGTATTAGATGGTGTCTGTAATTCTTCAACTTGTTCGAACAAATTTTCCTCTGTCATTAGTTTTCCTTTCATAATTCAATTTCAATATAGCGCTTAGATTCTTCTGGATAATTATCCTCAATACCGCTCAATATATTTAGTATAGAGTGTTTTAGCTTTTCTTTGTTTGCGTATGTTAGGTTGTGATGTAGATGTTTGATTCTAATCATAACAAAACCTTTGCTCAAAACGAGTCCGTTTTTTTCCATATCAGACTTGATTTGTTTTTTAAGTTTTTCTTCACCCCATATAGGCTCAAAGTGAGAAAGCCCGTCTACCTCTATTATAGCCTTGAGCGCAGGAATGTACATATCCACTTCCAGCTTATTGCCAGTTATAAGATTATCAATATGATATAGAGCGTGATATCCATTTTGTTTTAATATTGACCTTAAAAATTTCTCTAATTTTGAACCTTCTTTACTTGCACGATGTATTTCTATTAATGCTCGTTGACGCATTTTTTCCTTTTCTGATTCAGATAAATTATTCCATCTTTCACGCGCCTTATTACATCTCTCTTCATATTTTTCTGATGGTATTGTTTCCCAGTTTTTGGTTAAACTTTTACTGATCTTTAGTTTTTCTACTTCAGTTCTTTTTCTACCACTTGTGGGAATAACTGAAATGCCTTTTTCTAAAGCGTTTTTTTGAGCTTCGCTTTTATCTCTAAGTTCTATACCTAACTTCTTAAGTCTTCTCCTAACTTTATTAGGATATGTATTAAGAATCTTAGATATCTCATAAGGACTATTACCTTCCTTATATAGTTTAATTAAATCATTATCAATTATCATGTAACACCTTCACAATGCCAGCCATATTTTCACACTGATTTAATGCACTACAGCCAGTTAGTCTGTAAAACTCTTTTACGCTTTCTTCTGAACTTGGAACTACCTTACAGTTACTGTCTATCATCTTAAAAAGTGATAAAACGTTGTTGACGTTATCTTGATCGTAGTATAAATATGTTTCGAACTTATTAATTATATTGTTAGCCTTCGTCCATAAATCTTCTGAAAAGACGATTAGCTTTCCAGTAAACGACCATAGCTCAGTAGAATTAAAAAGTGCAACTTCGTAACCAAAAGGAAAGGGACCAACATTATCATAAAATATAGATGTGCTTGATATATATTTTTTGTTTATTTGTGTTTCTGTGATAATCTTATTTACTAGATCTTGATCTTTAAGATCGTTGATATAAAAGCCTATATTCATATTTTCTTCCTTATTGTATTGTAAGCCTGTTCTATAATACTGACTCTCTTTTTATAAGTATGATCTTTTGCTAGTATTAATCCATTATTACTAATTCTATTTAGTTCATTTGGATTTTCAAGTATATGTTTAACTTTTTGCACCATCTCCACGGCATTTCTATATATTATACAGTTCTCACCATCTTTAAAACCCAAAGTGGATAAATGTTTATTGTAACTAGTTAGCAAGCACGTTCCACACCCAATGGTTTCGAAATGTCTATAATTGATATCAATAGAAATATTTGCATTAAAATGTATTCTATATTTATTTATAGCCTCCACCATATTGTCGCCGCGAACGCCTTTGTCTAACTTAAAGTCAAAATTAGCTTGCAGTATATCTATTAATACTCCACGATTATTTAGATGTCCACAAAAACCAACATCATATTCTTTTTCTATACTTAGTGGCTTTATAATATCATCATCGTAGGCATTGGGCATCCAAACGCTTTTTTCGTTTAAAAATTCTGGTGTTGCTTGTAATATGAAGTCATAGTTTCCTTCATTAAATGTTTTTAAATAATGATGAATACCTTTACAGTGAGCATCTATCACCCATAAACACTTAGTAACTTTTACATGGCTAAGATTAGGAATCCAATTGATTAAATCATAGTTTTCTAAGTTGATAATAAAATCATAATTATTCCAATTTGGTATTTCTTTAAAATTATCATGACCTAATCCCCAAACGTGAGCTACATGATTGTGATACTCAAACGCTCTTCTTAGAGAAATACATTCTCTGAATTGATAGTCTTTTTTGTCAGCACTAGCCTCTTGTATTAATAAGATTTTCATAGATTATCTTTGTTTGTCCAAAAAAATTGTTCTAATGGATATTGATTTGGCGTTTTACTTTGGCATACTAGCGGGATATTTGTTATTCCATGCATTTTACCATTTTTCATATCTACTGAATACTTATTTCTAAACATAAAATGTCTATTAAAAGCTGAGTATTTACCAAAAACAGTTTGCATGTTCTTACAGGCTCCACTATATTCAACATGATTTATAACATTATCTATGTTTATAGATGGGAATTCTTTATCATACTTTTCACCCCATCTAAATTCCATATCTCCATCTTCTTCTCCAATTCCCAACATTCTTTCATCAAACCAACCTAGTTCATTTATAGTAGTTCTATCTACAAAATAATGGCTCCAGCTTCCATTGATTTTAAATGCGTTGTTATGAACATGTTTTTCTAGATCATCAAAAAACTTATCACTTGTAATAGATATATCATCATTTAATATAAGTATCTTGTCACAAATAGAATGTATAAGCAGCGTATTCCAAAGTTTAGATAATCCCCTAAACACAGGAAATATAATTGGGAATACTTCATTTACTTTTGAGCAATAGTTTAAAATATTAGCTCTGTACTCTTTGTTAAAATCTTCTTTATAGTTTCCATTAATCGTAACAATAATTGGTATATTGGGTCTATACAATCGAATACTATCTACTAGTTTTACAAAGTAACTATTAAATCTATAGTCGTATGTTGTTATGCCAATACAATATTTAATCATTTGTAATTTTTCCTCTAGGAAAACCCAAAGTCTTTCTCTTGTTATATACTACTCCATCTCTTCCAGAAAAAAATAAGGTCTTTTTTGCAGAGAAATCTAAATCTCCAGAATTAATATTACCTTCCCTAGAATAATGTTCATGTTTTATAATAACGTCTGGTAAGTACTTTACTTTGTTCAAAGCCTTGACCACTTCTGTGAATTCATTATCACAATATAGGCTTTTATAGTCTGGATGATATATGTAACCAAAATAATTGTATAGCTTTTTACCTAGTATAGATAGTGTAATCAAGCTGTTTTCTGTATAGCCATCA
>Ga0136644_10001163_pt1 | contig 20940 bp, 17 predicted proteins | sample C_130820_EF_Meta_FD_94780 | JGI IMG/M metagenome (GOLD analysis project Ga0136644, IMG submission 94780) | Freshwater microbial communities from Lake Croche, Canada to study carbon cycling - C_130820_EF_MetaG (v2) (version 2) | ecosystem: Environmental > Aquatic > Freshwater > Lake | place... | reverse complement strand
TTTGCCCTGCGAGCCCTGATTCGGGGATTGGTCGGAATGGCTGGAGCCGTTCCCGCTTGCGGTTGAGACATCGGCCGCCTTGGCTTTGACAGCCTGCGCCTCGTCATTGCGGCGATCGGCCAGCTGATGGTCGGCCTGACGGCTGCTAGCCTGTTGGTCGGACGCATCGCGGCTGTCGGCATCGCGTTGCTGGATCTGCTGGATATTCTGCTGGTCATGGGCAAGGGCTGCAACATTGTTGTCAACCGTTGCCCCATCACGCGGCAACGCGGCCGGGGAACCGACCGGCTTGCGGGTCGTGCCAGGTGTCGAAACCGATGCAAGACCGGTTTCGCGTGTTTGCGAAGCCAGAGCTGTCTGGCCTAAGCCAGACTGATGCGAAAGGGGTTGAACCAGTGTTTGGGCGGCAATAACAGCCTGCTGCTGCACCATCGCGGCATCCGTGATCACAGGCTGCCCGATAATGGGCAACGGGGTGGAGATGTCTTGGGCTTTGACAGGATCATCTGTGATTTGTGTGGATACAATACCCGTCTCTGACAGGCCCGTGGATTTGGACGTCTCTGCCTTCTGGCCGTTGACAGGCTGCGAAGCCAAAGACACTTTCAGTCCGGCAGCTTGGGCCAGCGCAGACACAGCGGACAACTCTGTCGAAGTCTGGATGGTTGCAGGCGTCACAGCAGAGGCGTGACCAACCGGAGCGAGGCTCTTGGTGCCATCGGCGAGAGCCCGCAGAACCGATTGGTCCTGCGCGCTGGCCAAACCGGTTTCATCCGGCTTGACGTTCAGCACACCAAGCCCATCGCTACCCGGCAGTTTGGCTGAAGGATCAAGGCTTTGCGCCTGTTCGGTTTGCACCAGAGCAAATTTGAAGCCGCCATCAGAACCATTGTCCTGGCGCACCAGTATCGTGTTTTCCGATGGAAGATCAGCAAATGGAAAGGGCTCCAGCAGATCAGGTGGCGTCACAGCCACAGACTGATCACCATTGGGCAGGACGACCGTCACTTCTGTAAGCCCTTCAACCGGAACGATCGCATCAACCCCATCAGGTTGGGTCAGGGCAGGATCAACAGTCTGCGGGTCACAATTGACCGGTTGAACCGACGGATCAGTTGCGACAGGCGCACTCTCAACCGGGACAGCAGCGGTCTGGAGGATGACCCCATCCACCGCTGCAACAGCATGTTCATCAGGAGCAGGTGCAACAGCATGTTCATCAGGAACAGGTGCAACGGACCCGGCTGCTAACGGCTGCTGAGCCGTGCCGTCCACAGGCAAGGCCAAAGCCTCGCTTCCGACTGTCGGAGCCACAACGGTCGCCTCGACAGGCTGCACCAGCGGTGCCATTTCGGGAGCGCGGTTGTTGAATTTGAGGGTCAGGGTAATGTTGGCCAGATCGGCGGCGGGGCCGGAGGTCGGCGATTTGGCCTCAGCACTGGCGACCAGTCCATTGGACACGGTCTGCTTGAGCATCAGCAAGGAGGCCAGCCCGGCATCGACCGATGACAAGGAACTTACATCCAGCGGTTTGGAAACAGCGGCGGCAACTAGCGTCGGATTGGCGGTCAGGGCGGCCACGGCCAAAGCGGCAGGAGGCGTATCGGTGGCCGGCACGCCGGACAGTTCGACATTGGCCGACACAGTATCCAGCAAGCCGGTCAGATCGAACAGCGAACCAGCCCCGGCCGACGATGGTACGGACACGGCATCGCTCACGGTCGTATCCACCGCTGCCACCGTCCCTGCCTGCCCTGTTACGCTCTGAACCACGAAACACCCCACTACGAAACACAATCAATTCGCAATTATATTGCAATTTTTGTGCCACACCTTGTACGCATCACGGCAAGCGATTTGCTGCCGCAATTACAATGCCCTGCCCCGTCTTTTCCCGTTAGCGGGGACGCGGCGCGGGCATCATTCTGTCCGCTATTTCCTGCTTTTCCTCACGTTCCTGAATGGCCATGGTTTTGGCCTGATCCTCGAGTTTCTCGACCTCGCGCTTCTTGCTGATGACGATGCCGGTCAGGCGCGCGCGTTCTGTTTCCAACATATCGTAACGGGCCTGGTCGAGCCTTCGGCGCTCCGACAGTCGATGGAAAATGTCGATGATGGTCATATATTCGGTCGCGCTCATTTCCGGCATGGCCAATTGCTGCTTGTAGCCGGTTTCAAGCTCCGCGACCTGCTCGATGCGCTTGTTCAAACGGTCAAGCTCGCTCTTGAGCTGGTCGGCCTCGCGGCGGAAGCCAAGCAATTCGATGTTTTTCTTGATCGAATATAATTTTACACGGCGCGAATTCATTCAGCCCTCCTCACGGGAACAGGGCTTGCAGTCGGGCTTCGCTTTCGACAAGCCCGCTGCGTTCATGCATGGATTGGGTGATGAAGCTCAGCAGTTGCGGGTAGAGCGCAAAGGCCTGATCGAGTTCGGGATCCTGACCAGTCTGGTAGCCGCCCAGCAGCACAAGATCGCGGTTCTGCTCCCACAAACTGAGCAACCGGCGGAATTTGCGGGCGCGGGTCATCTGTCCGGGGGACACGCAATCGGTCATGGTGCGGCTGATCGAAGCCCCGAGATCGATAGCGGGATAGATCCCCTGCTCGGCCTGACGGCGCGACAGCACGATATGCCCGTCCAGAATAGCGCGCGAGGTATCGACAACCGGATCATTGGTCGTGTCATCGCCATCTGCCAGAACCGTGTAGATCGCGGTGACACTGCCGCCGGTATCGCCGTCCAGCCCCGCACGCTCGAGCAGGCTGCCGATCAGCGAGATCACGGAAGGCGGATAGCCCTTGGCTGTCGGATGCTCGCCCAGAGCCAGTCCCAATTCGCGCTGGGCATGGGCCACGCGGGTCAGACTGTCGATCATCAAAAGGGTATTTTTGCCGCGGGCGCGGAAATATTCGGCATAGGCGGTGGCCCGATAGACGCCGCGGATACGCAGCACCGGTGACTGGTCGGCCGGCACCGCAACCATGATCGTATGGGCGAACGACGGTGATTGCTGCAATTCCTCGACAAAGCCCGACACTTCGCGTCCGCGCTCGCCGATCAACCCGATCACCACCACTTCGGCCGTCGTGTAGCGGGCAATCGTCGACAACAGCGAGGATTTACCGACCCCCGAGCCCGCGATGATCCCGATACGCTGGCCGACACCCACTGTGAGCAGGGCATTCATCGCCCGCACACCGGTGTCCAGAGCCTGTTTGACCGGACGGCGGCGCAAGGGATTGACCCGCTCGCCGCGCAACGGCCATTTTTCGCGCAATACCGGCGCTTCCATGCCGTCCAGCGCATTGCCGGCGCCATCGAACACGCGGCCCAGCAGCCCGTCGCCGCACGGCACCAGATCGACCCGTTTGACGGTTTCGACCCTTGCGCCGGCTACAATCGCGCCCTTGCCGCCGGTCAACACCAGAACGGTATATTCATCAAGAAAACCAATCACTTCAGCCTCGGCCCAGGAGCCGTCATCCAGATAGATCCGGCATTCCTGCCCCACCGAGGCCGGAAAGGCGCTGGCATGGATAATCTGGCCGTCAAAGCGTTTGACGCGACCGACCGCATGGATCACCCGTTCGGAACGGATCGCCGACAGTGAACGCTCCAGATGCTTGATCGCCTGGGTCATGCCTTATTCCTCTTCCCCGCCCTCGATCAGCGGAGTGTCCTCGACTTCGAGATCACGGGAAGACAATCGGAAGGCGCCGCGCATCATATCGGGGTCTGCGACCACGCGGATCGACGCAAACACTTCGTCACCGGCCAGGGCATCGGTCAAAGCCTTGGCATCGTGACGGGAAATCGAAATGGTGAATTCGGTATTGGCACGGATGAACAGATCGGCAGCGCGGCGGATGCGCTCGATGAATTCCTGCGGAATTTCGGCAAACACCGTCCCTGCCAGATCCTGGGCAATGCGGCGCACATGCTGGGCCATCATATTGGCGGCCTGCTGGCGCGCTTCGTCGGCCTGGAAGACAAGCTCGGACTCCATCGAACGCAGGGCCAGCACGGCTTCGCTCAATTCCTGGCGGGCGGCAGCAAGACCCTGGGCATAGCCATTGGCGCGGCCTTCCTCGCGGGCAGACTCGATGGCTGCCAGGATCTCGTCGGCAGAGGGGGGTGGATCCTGTTCGACAGGCGGAGGCGGAGGTGGCGGCGGAGGTGCGGCGGCAGCGCCTTCAGCGGCCGCAAGCATCGCGGCTTCTCTGGCTGCCTGCTCGGCCTGTGCCTCTTCGGACTGCTGCCCTGCCTCGCCCGATGGCTCGGGCTCTGACGGCGGCGGGAGTTCGGGAACAACTTCGCGGAAATTGGCACGACCCCACGGCACGAAATTGCCGTCTTTCTGGCGACCGCCATGGCTTGTTTCGACGAAGGCGCCATCCCGTTTGAACAGGCCAGACACTTCGTCGATACGAACCCGGCGTGTCGACTGATCAGACATAGTCGTCGCCTCGGCCTGCTAGGACCATCTGACCCGCATCCGACAGACGACGGGCAACCGCAATAATCTGCTTCTGGGCTTCCTGCACTTCGGTGACGCGCATCGGGCCCTTGGCCTCGATTTCGTCGACGATGGCAGCCGCCGCACGGGCCGACATCGAACCGAGGATCTTGTCGCGCAGACGCTCGTCCGCACCCTTGAGAGCCACAGCCAGATTTTCGGGATCGACGTTCCGCATGAGCACGCCGAGGTTCTTTTCGTCGACCATGATGAGGTTTTCGAACACGAACATGCTGTCCTGGATACTGGTCATCAGGTTCTTGTCGACCTTCAGCAAGGCCTTCATGATGCGTTGTTCGACCGGTGTCTGGGTAAAGTTCATGATCTTGGCGGCGGCCTTGATGCCGCCCACTTTCGAGGCGCGCAGCGAGGTCGAGGCCTGGAAACGCATCTGCATGACGCGTTCGAGCTGGGCAATCGCTTCCGGCTGCACAGAATCCAGTGTGGCCACGCGCTGGATGACCTCGTGCTGCAGGGCTTCGGGCAATTGCACGAGCACGTCGGCGGCCACCGCGAAATCGAGATGGGCAACGATCAGGCCGATGATCTGCGGATGCTCGCCCTCGATCATTTCGGCGATGGAGCGGGCGTCCATCCAGTCGAGAATTTCAATGCCCTTCGAGCCGCTGGACGGCGCGATACGGGTGATGATGCTGCCGGCCTTGTCCTCGCCAAGCGCTTTGGTCAGCACGCGGCGGATATAGGCATCGGCACCGAGACCGATGCTGGTCTGGGCTTTCATGATGTCGAGAAATTCGTCCAGCACCAGATTGACGGTGCGCTGGTCGAGATCGGCCACCGAATACATGGCACTGCCGAGCTGCTGCACTTCACGCGGGGACAGGTTTTTGAGAATTTCGGCGGCTTCATCCTCACCGAGCAGCAACATGACGATGGCGCACTTCTGCGTGCCGCTCAACAGCTGATAGGCACTGTCTTCGTGGAGTTCGACTTCAGCCGCTGACTCAGCCATGGTTACGCCCTTTATCCATCTTCACCATCATGCCGCCCGATTGTCGAAAACGTGGCGGCCTGATCTAAAAATGCCTCTTTTAACCCACACACACATCAGGCCCGCCGAAGCGGGCCGGATGAACTCAGGATCAGTTCAAGTCCCTTTGGATCATCTGCTTGAGCACGGCCGTCACACGGCTGGAGTCGTCGCCCACCAGAATTCTGATAACGGCCACTTTGTCATCATAGGAGTTGGCCGTATCCAGCATTTCGGCTGTGATCGCTGTCTTCTTCGGCTTGAGGCGGGCCTTGATGTCTTCAAGGCTCTCCCCTTCCTGGACTTCGATGGTCTCGCCTTCACCCATCACTGTCTCGCTCTGCAGTGCGGCATAATCGGCACGCGACATCAGTCGGACCAGCAGCGGACGCAGGGCACCCAGAACAATCACGGCCAGCACCAGCAGGATGCCGCCCTGACGGATCGCATCCTCGATCCAAGGCGCATCATACCATGAACGTGAAACCATCGGCTGCTCATCGGCAAAGCTGGTCGACAGGATCGACACGCGGTCGCCGCGGTCCTGGTCAAAGCCAACTGCCTGCTGCAACAGGGTTGTCAAACGGGTGCTTTCGGCTTCGGTCATGGCCTTTTCGACAGGCTTGCCGGTCTTGGGATCGACGGTTGTGGAGGAGCGCAACAGCACCGCCACCGACAAACGCTTCACTTCGCCGAGCGCAGCCTTGCTGGAGCGCACCTCGCGGCTCACTTCAAAATTCTGCAGCGAGCTGGCGGCATGGTTTTTGGGGCCTTCGGGGGTTGCTGCCGGAGCGGAAGCAGCTTGCGCCAGCTGCGGCGTGGTCGGAGGCTGGTTCGAGGTCGCTCCTGGAACGCCACGGGCAATCCCTTCGGAAGAGTCGGTGGTCGATTCCTGCTTGGAACGGATCGCACGCGATTCTGGATCATAAATCTCGCGGGTCTGTTCGGAGCGGGTGAAGTCCATCTCGACATTCACTTCGGTCGTCACATTGCCATAGCCGACAATCGGGGTCATCAGATTGACCACACGCTCGCGCAGCAGTTTTTCGACGCGGATCTTGTGTTCAAGCTGCTGGGCGGTCAGGCCCATATCGGCATCACGCTGAGGATTGGACAGCAGATTGCCGTATTGGTCGACCAGTGTCACGCTGGCCACGCTCATGAACGGCACCGAGGAGCTTACAAGATGCAGGATCGACTGGACCTGGCCGGGGCCGAGGCTGCGGCCTGCTGAGAGTTTCACAAAAACCGATGCTGAGGGCGGCTGCTGGTCGCGCACGAAAGCCGAACGCTCGGGAACGGCCAAATGCACACGCGCCCCCTCGATGTCACGGATTTCCATGATCGAGCGGGACAATTCGCTTTCCTGCGCCTGACGCAGTTTAACAGCCTCGACCGAGCGGCTGGTGCCCATGGGCATGGATGTCAGCAGATCATAGCCGGAGGTCGATGCCTTGGGCAGACCATTGGCGGCAAGGGCCATTTTGGCACGGTAGAAATCGGGACGCTGGACCGTAACCTGGCCTGTCAGATTGTCGAGCTGGCCCTTGATGCCCTGATTGGTCAGGATCTGCATCACCTGGGCTTTGTCTTCTTCGGCCAGTTTGGGGAACAAAACCACCATCGGCGGTTCGCGCATCATGATGATCAGGGCAATACCGACCACAACCACAAAACCGACAAGAATCATCGGCATCGAGCGGATGACCGCAGGCTGCTTCATATAGTCCTGCAAGGACGAGAAGGCTTGCAACGCACGTCCACCGGGAGACACATCCCCGCCTGGCGGCATATAGGTCATATTATTTTCGGCCATAGCCTAATCCCCGAACCCGTTCAGTCTCAGCAGTGCATCCGGAATGGGTATTCCCATCCGGACTTGGTCAAACAATCGTATCAGACAGGCATCGAAATGACGTCTTTATAGGCGCTCAGCAGCTTGTTGCGCACCTGCAAGGTCGCTTCGAACGACAGCGAAGCCTTTTCACGGGCCAGCATGACCTTGGTCACATCCACTTCGTCACCGGCCTGGAACGATTTCACAATATCGGCGGCTTTGTTCTGGGACTCGGACACCTGGTTCAGGGCCTTGCTCATCACATCTGCGAAATTCGACGAGCCCTTGCCCTGCGGCTGGAGCTTGGAGGAGGCCTGCGAGAGGATTTCTGTAGCCAACCCGGTCGAGGTAATGATTGCCATGGTCGTATTCCCTAACTAATCGTTTGAACCGGATTAAGCGCTGACAGCCTGCAGACGCGGACGTTTGTCATCCATGTCATCGGCGAGAAAGACATCATTGGGGTCGATCATCAGATGATCGGTCTCGATCATGCCATCACCCGCCAGAACCAGAGCGCGTTGAACCACGTTTTCCAGCTCGCGCACATTGCCCGGCCAACTGTGGGCTTCCAGCTTCTCGATCGCCGCGTTGGAGATCGACGGAATTTTGGCAAATCCCCCCACATGCTTGGCAAGCAAGGCAATGGTGATCGGCAGAATGTCGCCCGTGCGCTCGTTCAGCGATTGGGTCGCCAAGGGGAACACGTTCAAACGGTAGTACAGATCTTCGCGGAAGCGGCCGACCTTCACTTCGTCAAGCATATGGCGGTTGGAGGTCGCGATCACGCGGATATCGACAGGAACCGGCTTGGAGCCGCCCAGAGGTGTCACTTCCTTTTCCTGCAACACGCGCAGGAACTTGGCTTGCAGATGCAAGGCCATTTCCGAGACTTCGTCGAGCAACAGGGTGCCGCCGTCGGCTGCGCGGAAAATCCCCTTGTTGGGGTGATGCGCGCCGGTAAAGGCACCGCGCTCGTAACCGAACAGCACCGCTTCCAGCATGGTATCGGGCACTGCCGCACAATTGACGGCGATAAAGGGTTCTTTGGAGCGTTTGGAGCAATTATGCAGGAAGCGCGAGAACACTTCCTTGCCGGTGCCGGTTGGTCCCACCAGCATCACGGTCACGTCCGACATGGCGACGCGGCGGGCCAGGCGCAGAAGATTATAGGTCTGGGGATCGCCGGCAGCGACGTTCTGCTCGTCATCGACGAAACGGGCCACCACTTCGGAGGCAAATCGCCAGCCGTCTTCCGCAGGGGTGATCTTCAACACCGCACCGTTAAATTCGCCCTTGATGGCAAATTGAGGGGCCGGCGGATCAATCAGCACAATGCGGTCGGCCTTCAGGGCCCGGCACTTGGCCGCAAATGCAGCATTGTCAGCTGCGAATTGCTTGACACTTGCATTCGCGATGACCAAGGCGCAACGCGACCACTGGTCGCCTTTCATGGTGGCAAGGGTTTTCAAGTCAACCGCCTGCGCATCATGGCCACGCATATAGAGATGGGTCACCCAAGCTTCGCTATCGGGCAAGCCATCTGTCAAACACAATACAACACTCATTCTCTACTCCAACGCCGGTTTGAGGACCGCGACACAGGGAATGCAAAGACCTTGCCAACAGCATTGTGCGAAACTTGACTGTTATGATTAAAATCCGACACCTTGGTCTTAAGTTACTGTTTGTTAATATTAATTTTTCGTAAATTAAATTTCGGACAAAATTTTTCCCTGATAATTTCATTTTGCAACCATAAGGATTGTTGACACCTTCCCCTCATATCGTCAAAACCAGCACTGAGGATGTCAAAAGTTTGACAGGGCTGTGGATCGCATGCCCCCAAACCTCTGAAGACCAGGGTGTTGTGTTGAATAGAGTGGGTTTAATGCGTGAGGTCGTCGATAGCTACTTGGATCTTCCAAGTGCTGTCATGCGTCATGTTGTCGACCTTGTGACCCGCGTCGCGCCTCTTGACACAACTGTGAGTATTTTCGGACCCTCCGGCAGCGGCAAGGAATTTATTGCCCGCGCGGTGCATGCCTATTCCAACCGCGCGCACGGTCCGTTCATTCCGGTCAATTGCGGGGCCATCCCGCGCGATCTGCTGGAAAGCGAATTGTTCGGCTCGGAACGCGGCGCCTATACCGGCGCGGTCAAGCTGCGCCAGGGTTATATGGAAGCAGCCATCGGCGGCACATTGTTTCTCGACGAAATCGGCGAAATGCCAATGGAGATGCAGGTCAAGCTGCTGCGCGTGCTTGAAGAGCGGTCATTTACCCGCATCGGCGGCAATGAACCCATCCATGCGGATGTGCGCTTTGTCTGCGCCACCCATCGCAATCTCGACCAACTGGTTGATATGGGCCATTTCCGCGAGGATTTGCTCTATCGCCTGAATGTCTTCCCCATTTCGATCTCTGGGCTGGACGAGCGGGTCGAGGACATCCCCAAACTGATCGAGCTTACGCTGGTGCGGTTCCAGGAACAGGGTTTTCCGCATCTGCCCGATCTCTCCAGCTCCGGCGTTGCGGCCCTTCAGGCCATGCGGTTTCCCGGCAATATCCGGCAATTGCGCAATGTGCTGGAACGCCTGGCGATCCTTTATCCAAACAAGCAGATCGACGCGGCGATGGTGCAAAGCATCTTCCGTTCGGCGGCCAAGCCTTCTCCGGTCAATGAAACCGAAAGCCTGCGCAAATCGGTGCAAGGGCTCGCCCAGGTCAATCTGGCCGCACATGAACGCAATCAGGCGGCCTATCGCACCCCGATGGGCGGGATGTTCGATCCCCTGCCCTCAAGCAACAGCGTTCCTTCCGCTATGAGCAGCGCGCTGGCTTCCATCGAAGCCTCGATGAACGACCAGGGTGACACGCCGTTTACCAACTCCTCTTACAGCGCAGCACATCGCCCGGTCGATCCGCATCAGGTGATCGCCATGAGCGAGTCATTTGATTTGCGCGAATATCTGCTGGATGTGGAAGGCACATTTATCCGTTACGCGCTGGATAATGCCAAAGGTTCGGTCAGCAAAGCTGCCCGCACGCTGGGCCTGCACCGCACCACCCTGATCGAGAAGATGAAGAAACTCTCGCTCGATGATGCTGAGCGCTGAAGCGCCCGTATCGCCCACAAACACCCCCTTTTTTAAGTCCCGATGACAAACAACAAAAAACCGGCCTTGCGGCCGGTTTTTGATGGAGAGGATTTGCGGAGGCCTCTCCCACTTCCGATCAGGAAAGTGTGGTCTCAGGCTGCAGCTTGTGACGAAATCTGGTCCCAAGCATCGGCAATTTCAAAGATAGCGTTGCGGATACCGCGGCAACGCTCAAGCGAGTTGTCCTGTGTGAGAGCCAGGAGCTGCCCACGCACCCAAGCATAGAAAGCCGACAGCGACTGGGCCACTTCACCACCGCGCTCGAAATCGAGGCTGGTCGAGAGCACATACACGATGGTCAGTGCCTTGGATGATGCAGCTGACTTGCCGGCGAGATCATTGGCTTCCAGCGAAAGGGCTGTGCGGTCCATCGACGCGAGCAATTCGGTGAACAGGATTTGCACAAGACGATACGGATCAGAACCATCAACGAGAAACTCCTGCTCAGCTTGCTGGTAGGCGCGTACTGCGTTCATGTTCAACATTGTCATCACTCCGCATTCATTCGACATCCACTATGACGGTCGCCAAACGGATTCCTTTAAGGGTCCAGCCTGCCTTTTTCTAAACTTTTTGGATCTTTTTATGCCTCCGCGCAAAAACCCTAGACAAATCCTCGAATTTTCTTCATCTGTAAACGCAGGCGCTGGCGGTGACGGACAGACAAATTTGTTTACCGCCCTTGTTTTCCCATCGGGAGAGAGTTGGCACGGGACTTGCTGAGGTAGGTCATCGAATAACTCTACCAATGGGGTAAGCCATGTCTCTCTCAGTTACCATGTCGGGTATGAAGGTCGCCCAAAAGGACCTCGACGTGATTGGCAACAACATCGCCAACGCCGGTACCGACGGTTTCAAGCGCTCCGTCACCTCGTTTGCCGATGTGTTCCCGAACGATCCGTCAGCCAGCCCCAAGACCGCTGTCGGTCAGGGCGCGGTGGTGTCGCTGATCAGCCGCGATACCTCGCAGGGTTCAATGTCCTCGACCGGCAAGGTGACCGACATGGCCATTTCCGGCTCCGGCTATTTCACCTTGTCGGCTGGCGGCAATCAGGTTTACACCCGCGCAGGCTCGTTCTCTGTAGACAAGAATGGCTTTCTTTCTGACTCATCGAGCAACCGCGTGCAGATGGCAGGGACAGGCACCGCATCAGGCCAGAGAGAAGGCGTTACTTTCAACGCAACGGATGGAACATGGAAAACGGTACCACCCGCCCCAGTTGCAACCGGCCTGACGGATATCAAATTTCCTGTCTTCATGCGTCCAGTGATCGATAATACCGGGGCTAAACCAGTAGCGGATTACACCCAGGAGCCGACCGCGGTCTTTCAGGGCGATGCTCCACCAGCCAACCCAAGCGATGCTGCATTCGACGGCCTCCTGCAATCCGTGTCGATCGACTCCAACGGCCTGATCAGCGCGAGCTATTCGGGGTTCCAGGTTCCATACCCCATCGGCTATCTGGCCATTGCCAATTTCCCGAACCCTGCTGCTCTGCAGCCGATCGGCAACACCGATTTCGCAGCCAGCGGCGACAGCGGCAACGTCAGCCTCTCGGCCGGCGGCACGCCTGGTACGGGAACCGTGATGTCGGGCGCGCTGGAATCCTCCAACGTCGATATCACCAACGAACTGGTCAAGATGCTGAAGGCCCAGCAGCTGTATAACGGCAATGCGCGCGCCCTTCAGACGCAGGTCGAAGTCGCCTCGCGCGTCACCGACAAGCTCTAAGAGACAGACTTTTTCTGTGCGGCTTGACTGAATTTTGAGGGTCAGTCAGGCCGTACAGGAGATACACTGTTTATAGTAACAAGAGAAACCAGCGGGCTTGAGGGTCCATCGGTTGTTGATAGAGGCGATACGCAGACCCCCGTCTGTTTGTCCTGTGGCGTAAGAGGATGCGATGCTGAGCATTGTCGGTCTGGTTGTTGTGATGGGTGCCATCTTCGGGGTTTTCGTCGCCCACGGAGGCGATTTGACACCTATTATTCACGCAGCCCCTTCAGAATTGGCGTCGATCGGTGGCGCGGCTGTCGGCGCTATGCTGGTCGCCAACGGGATGGATACCATCAAGGGCGTGGCTGGCGGCTTCGGCAAAGTGTTCGGCGGCCCCAAATACAACAAACAAGATTACCTTGATGTAATTTTTCTGGTCTCGCGCCTGCTCAAAATCCTGCGCGTCGATGGTCCGGTGGCTCTCGAAGCCCATGTGGAAGACGCCCACTCCTCGGCGATTTTCGGCGAATATCCCAAATTGCTCAAAGACCACGTGCTGATCGATATGATCACCGACACCATCCGACTGATGGTCGTGTCGTCGGGCGGTCTCAATGCCTATGCGGTCGATGACGTGCTCGATGTTGCAATCAAGCATCACCATCACGAAGCCATGCGTCCGGTTGAAGCGCTTGGCGCGATGGCAGGCGCCTGCCCGGCACTCGGCATCGTGGCCTGCGTGTTGGGCGTGGTGAAAACCATGGGCGCGATCGACCAGCCGCCTCCGGTCCTCGGTGGTCTGATCGGGAGCGCGCTCGTCGGGACATTCATGGGCGTGTTGCTGGCCTACGGCGTGATCGAACCGATCGGCTTCCGTCTGAAGCAGGTGCTGGAAGAAGAAGCCGAAATCTATCAGGTCGTCCGCCAGTTGATTGTGGCCACCTTGCATGGCCATCCCCAGCCTCTCGTGATCGAAGCCGCCCGTGCAGGCATTGGCCATCATAACAAGCCATCATTCGGCGAAGTGTTTGACGGGCTCAGAGGCAAGTAAAAATGGCCGAAGCCGCTAAAAAGCCGGAGAAAGGCGCTGCGGAAGCCCCCGCAGCCGCCATTATCATCAAAAAGGTCCAGGGCGGCCACGGTGGCGCCCATGGTGGTGCGTGGAAAATTGCGCTCGCCGACATGATGACCGCGATGATGGCGTTCTTTCTGCTGATGTGGCTGTTGGGTGCCACCAGCGAAGCACAACGCAAATCCGTTGCCGACTATTTCAAGCCGACCCCGAAAAGCCGGATCCAGATGGGCCAGTTGGCCGGATCGAATGGCATTCTGGGTGGCCGCTCCATTCTGGACCCCGAAGGGATGCCCTCTTCCGCCTTCCAGAACAGCCTGCTCGATATGGCTACTCCGCAGGATACGGAAGGCGGCAAGGACCGCGACAAGGGGTCTGAAACCGATCCGTCCCCGCAATCCGAAAATCCGGGCAACAATAGCGGTGGTGCGTCTGAAGGCACCCAGGCCGGCGGCAAAGGCAAAGGCGACAAGACCGGCGGCGAAGCCGACAAGGAAGGCGCTGGCCAGGGCAATGCCGGTGCGGGCACCAAAGGGGCCGGCAATGCCGGCGAAGGCGACAAGGGCGCAGGCAAAGCCGGAGAAGGTGCCAAAGGCGCTGGCAATGTCGGCGCCGGAGACAAGGGCGGCGGCCAGGGTCAGGGCGGTTCCAGCCAGGGCGACGGCAAGGGCGGTGGTCCCGAACTGACCGAAGAGCAGAAAAAAGCGCTCGCCGATGCCCAGGACAACAAGAACTTCAAGGACGTGCAGCAGGAACTGATGCGCCGTATCGCGCAGGACAAGACACTCGCAGGCCTGAAAGATCAGGTCCAGTTCGTGCAGGACAAGGATGGTTTGCGCATCGAGATCATCGACAAGGCCGATTTCGCCATGTTCTCGCTCGGCACCAACCGTCTGCAGCCCCGTGCCCAGGCGCTGATCGAGGCGGTGGCAAAAACCGTCTCGGAAATGCCCAACAAGGTCAATGTGCGCGGCCATACCGACAGTTTCGGCTTTGCCAATCCTGACCAGCGCAACAACTGGATCCTGTCGGCAGAACGTGCTGAGTCCACCCGCCTCCTGCTCGAAAAGCAGGGTGTACCTCCCGATCGCTTCTCGCGGATCGAAGGCGTGGCGGACAAGGAACCGTTCAATTCCGCCGATCCCTATGATGCCCGCAACAGGCGCATCAGTGTGACACTGAAATTCCAGAACGGCGAGAAGCAATAACGTCCCGTTTGCTCACAGACAAAAACCCGCCAAGGGTCACCGCGGCGGGTTTTTGTCTGTGCAATCCGGGCTGGTGAGGCTGGCTTATTTCCCTGCCATCATGATCAGCTGCAAATAGCAGATGCGACGGCGGAAGGTGCGCTCGGCATTGCATTCATAGATCACCAGTCTGGGGCGGTCACGATGCGGACGGTCGACCTTCAAATCGATCTCGTCGGGCAGAAGGATACCGATCTGGCGCAAGGCGCGGTGCGGATTTTCATCCAGCTTCCCCATCAGTGTCGGATCGATCCAGCAACGCGCCAGTACGGCACCGAGATAGTCGACGATCCTTTCGCGAACATTGTGGGCATCGATCACGAATTCGATGGGCGGATCACTGCTGATATTCTCGTTAACGGCAGATGGCGCCGCAGACTTTTCGGTCTGGGGAGCCCCTTGATAGACGCGGTCGTCATGACGGACGGCCGGAAGGCCTCCCGACGAGATCAGGGCTGGCAGTTGATGTCTGTAATCCGCGTCACTCATTGCCAAGCCCTTTCGAACCAGCGGTTGAAAGATTTACGATTGGAGGATCGAGCCTCAGGCAGATCCCATCATTGAAATCCCAGATCATGTTTTTTTGGGGGCGCAGGTTTTGCGCCCCCAAATCGATTGGTCCGGCCCCTAATCAGGCTTTGACCGTCGAAGCGGCAGCCAGCTTGTGGGCATCGCGTGACAGGCTGTCAGCCAGATGGCTCAAAAGCTGGGTCTTTTCTTCGGTTGTGAAGGTTTCCAGCTGGACCAGCATGGTTTTGATCTCGGGCTTCAGTGGCGGGGGTGGTGGTGGAGCAGCGGCCAGTTCGGCCATACGCGCCTGGGCCTCATCTATGGCATGCTGCTCAATCTCCAGCTCGACATGATCGGCAATACCCATGCGATGGGCACGCCTAGCCATCATCCGGTGCTCGGCCTCGGTAATCACACCATCGGCCGCGGCCTCTTCGGCCATTTTATTGAGCTCGTCCTTTTGCTGGCGAATCTTTTCCGAAAAGCCGGAAGCCAGCATACCTGTTGGCAAAGCGACGAGAACCACACCGATAATCGCTGCCGCCGAGGCAAAGAACTGCCCCAACGGTGTCACCGGATAATAATCCCCGTAACCGACCGAGGTCAGTGTGATGATCGACCAATACATCGCCTCCGGAATGGAGTTGAACTTGTCAGGCTGGGCTTCATGCTCGAGAATATAGATCGCGCTGGAGGCAAACAGCGAGATCAGCAACGACACGAACAAAGCCGCCGACAGCACCGGCAATTCATCGCGCACCACCGAGATCAATGTCTGCATGGCGGTCGAATAGCGGGTCAGCTTCAAAATCCGCAACAGACGCATCACACGCAAGAAGCGCAAATCCACTGTGACGAAGAATGTCAGATAGAACGGCAGGATCGACATCAGATCGATAAGCGCCAGAATGGTTGTGCCGTATCGTACACGACCCGATATCCGCTCCTTGTATTCAGGGTTTTCGGTAATGGAATAGATCCGGAAAACATATTCCAGACTGAACACAAACACCGAGAACATATCGAACAGATGGAATTCCCGCTCGAGCAAATCATGGATCGGCTGAACCGATTCAAGTACCACCGCCAACACCGAAGCGGCAATCAGCATAACCAAAGCCGTATCAACGATCCCGTGGATATCACCGGAATAGTCATCCTCGTTCAGAACAGAATAGACTTTCTGTTTGAATGTCCGGCCCTGGTTGAGTTCACGGAATTCTTGGATTTTCGGGACGATGAAGCGAACGAGTTTGAGCACCCGTAGCAAACGCAGCAAACGCAGGAAGCGCAGATCGATTTCGATCAGGAAGGTCAGGTAGAACGGAACAATCACAAAAAAGTCGACCAGTGCCATGGGGGTAACGGCATAGCGAAGACGTTTCATCTTGAAGTTCTGGTAGGCTTCCGACTCTGGGATGCAATAGAGACGAACAAGATATTCGAATGTGAAAAAATACACCGAAAACTTGTCAAAGGCTGCCAATTCACTGTGATAGCGCTCGTGCAGCGCGTCGATATGTTCGACACCGATGGCGCAGACGCTCAGGATGATCAGGCCGACAATAAACCGGTCGATCAGCTTTTCTTCTGGCGGGGAATCGTGCGCCTCGAACATCAGTCGATAGACTTTCCGTCGGAAAGTCACTGGTGTGTCGGACGCAGCCGGTGCGGCCTCCGTGTGGTGATGTACACTCATCTCGATCCCCTCGCACAACGAAAAAACACGCTTTGATAATTCAACTGGGCCAGCAGAAACAACGGCTCGCCCAAAACACTTGCCCTTTAAAACACTTGACCCGAACCCGCCAAATCACCGGCCAGATTTGCGCATTTGCCACAAGTCCAGACGACCGTGCTAATAACGGTCCAAAGTGGCTCTTTCTTTAGCGCAATCGACAATGTATTTTGTTAGAATGCGAATGGCGGAGATGACAGTCGAAGTCTGATCGGCGTTGTCAGATACGGGTTTTGGATTGATACGGGTGTTAAGTTGATGTGCCTGGCGCATCGCGGGAGCGGCGGATGAAATTTGCGTTTAAGTTCAGCATGCCAAAATGGGAGCGTCCCAAGCAGGAGGCACCCTATATTTCCAATCCGCTGATCAATGAACTCGAGAAAGTCGATTTTGCCAGCCTGACGGCCGAGCGCAGACAGGATATCCTGCACCGTCTCAAACTGGCCTGCGCCTCGATTGCCGAGGACCGCAGACACCAGCCCGCGATCTTGAGCGACCGGATCCGGTTGCAGAAAATGTGGCAGGACTATTTCAGAATCGCCCAAACGACACCCGCAGGAGATAATCAGGGCGAAAACCTCTCGGTTTCGCGTTATTCCGGGCAGGAAGAAGAACAAAAGCCGCGTGCTCTCGGTGCCGTCATGACGATGCAGGAAGAAATGGTCGCTGCGGCCAATTTCAAGATCGACCTGGGTGGTCTCAACATCAATGACATGGATGATATGGACGATTTCAGCCCGTCCTCCATCCCGCGCGCAACCCAGGCTCCTGCTTCTCCTCCACCCGCCCAGGCTCCTGCCCCGCATGCCGCAGCGGCCCATCTTGCGGCTAGCCGGCTTGCAGATGCCCATCCGGAAGACGAAGCAACGGCCAAACTCGCCCCGCCGAAAGCACCGAATGCTGCCGAGCAGGAATTGGCCGAGCAGATGGCCAAGATCAAAGCAGTCACGCCAATGGCCCTGCCGCCGATGGCATTCCCGAACGAGCCAGCCCAAGAGCAGACCGCATTTGCGGTTGTATCTGAACCTGCCTTCAGCATCGAATTGAGCGAGGAAGAGCCGCAAACTCAGCCAGTCGAGGCCGCACAAGCCCTCTCTCCCGACGAGGAATTGGCCGAACAGATGGCCAGGATCAAAGCGGTTGCGCCGATGGCCCTGCCACCGATGGCATTTCCGTCCGATCCCGCGCCGGAACAGGCCGCCATCGCATCGCAAGAAGAAGCGGCTTTCAGCATCGAGATCGGTAAAGACGATCCACAAGACAGCCCCCCTGTTAAGCCCGTTCAAGCGCAAGACCTTGACGAGGAACTGGCCGAACAGATGGCAAAGATCAAGGCCGTGGCCCCGATGGCTCTTCCGCCAATGCCCCATCCGGCTGACAGAGCCGAAGCCCATTCGGAAGCCGCCTCCCCACTGGTCATCGGGGACCATGGGGCCAATGATCATCCCGATATCCCGGAGATAATCGAGGAAGACACCCTGCATATCCATGACGGGCACCTTGAAAATCCAGCCCCTGCCGCTCTCACGATCGATGCGGAGGTCGTCGATGCAGAAACAGTCACTGTGGTCAAAGCCGCCGATGAAGCCGATGCGTCCGGTTTCAGGCCACTGACAATACCTGTGATCGAGGAAGAGGCTGCCATGCTTGAGCCTGTTGAAGCTGTCCAAGTGGCTGCTGAGATCGTTGAAGCTGAAGCGATTGCCGTTGAAGTCATTGAAGCAGAGCCCGCTCAACCCGAAAGTGTTGAGGCAGAGGCACTCTCGCCCCTGCCCGTGGAAAGCCCCGTGCCAGCCGTTGCGCAGCCGGCGGTTGAGTATACCGCTGAGCCTGCGCTAGATGAGCCTTTGCCAGTGGAGACTGCACAAGTTGAACCTGTGCAAGTCGAACCTGAGCAAGTCGAACCTGTACCGGCAGCGCTCGCACCCGCTCCCGTTCCGGTCGAAGCCGAACAACCGGCCGAGCCGAAGCCCAAGCGCTCAAGAAAAGCCAGTGCTCTGGCCACATTGCGCTCTATGCTGTCGCCCTCGCCTGCTGCGGAGCCCACCGCAGCCGAGGCAACACCCGAGATTGCAGACGCCCCTGACAGTGCCGCAAACGAGGTGGAACCAGCTGCCCCGGTGACCGACCAGTCTGAGAGCGCGGCCATCGAGGCGGCCCTGCCACCGAAAGAGCGCGAGGTCAGTGCGACCCCCAGCACCAAGGAATGGGTCAATATCAAGCTGCTGCGGCCAAGCGTGATCCGCGGCCTGCCCCTGCCCGACCAGGTCATCACCATCGTGCCCTATACAGAAGCCAAGCGGCTGGAAGAAAACGGCAGCGCCATCATTCTGAGCAAGCCTAGAACGCCCAGAAGCCCGAAGTCCGAATAAGCCGCCGCGATCCTGACAGGCGGGCCTCGTGTCTTGTTGGGAGTATGCCCTTGTTTCTGTTGCGTTAAAGGTCTTGACTATGATTGCTGAGGCTCTCGAATGGCTGGTGACACCGGCATCAAGCCTTGCGCGTCAATCGGGCCTGCTGGCAGGACAGATTGCGATCCGGCACAGGGCGGCCCGTTGCCGGAGCTTGTGGCAAGGGCATTTGCAAGCCACCCGCTCCTTTATAACGAACCAGATCGCCGCCATTTTGCCGCGCCCGCAACAGGTGATTGTACTGGGCAGCGGCCATCTCAACGACGTCGATCTGCAGGCCCTGCTCGACCATGCCGATCATGTCGTTCTTGTCGATATTGTGCATCCGCTCGACGTGCGTTGGAAAGCCTTTCGGGCCGGGGGGCGCATCGAGTTGATCGAGGCCGATATCAGCAGTGCACTCGCCAGCGCCTTGGCAGGCGGCAGAGCCATCCATCCGGTCGACGAGCCACTCAGGCAGCGGATATTGTCGGCCGATTGTGTGGTCTCGGTCAATATTCTCTCGCAATTGCCGATCGGTGCCCAAGGTTTATGGACCCGATCGGGTTGTAGCGAAGCCGAAATAGACCGTCTGTCCCACAGCATCATCAAGGCGCATCTGGATCTGTTGGTTCAGTCCCGCCACGCTGTCCTGATCAGCGATCAGGCGGCACGGCTTCGTGGCCCCGATGACAACGGTGCCATCATCACCGGCACCTGGCAGGATTTGCTGTTCGGTTTCGCTCTTGCCCAAGGGGATGAGGAATGGATCTGGAATATCGCTTCCGCCACGGAGCGAGGTGATGGCTATGAGGAAGAGCGCAAAGTGGTGGCCATGCGGCTTGCTACCCACCTTGAAACGTCAAAATCCGCTTAATTGCAGCGATCAATGGTGATTTTCTGCATGAAACGGCCATTTTTATCGCTATAGCCGTAAACCCATGACACGCCATAGAGGATCAGTTTCAGCGTCTCGCCAGCGCATAATTCGGATTGCAGCTTCTGGCGGCGCTCATGGAAACTCGGTTCGATCAGGCTGTCATTGCGGCCGATCGGCAGTTTGATGTCGATTTCGATGGCCCGCTGGTTGCGGCGCACGGCGCGGATCACCGACCCGTCCCGTAAGGGCACGCCAATCTGCTCGCTGGTGCCCCGCACGATCGAGTCGAGCTGGCGCTCCACCAATTTGACCAGCTCTTGGTTTTCATCGCCCTGAGCAGCCAGTACAGAGGTGGAAAAACCACCAAAAAGCCCAATAAGAAGCCATACAAGGGTGGAATAACGCGCCAATTCTTGCACAAAGGACAGTTTCATGGAGTTTTTCATCTTGGATCCATCCATCTCAAGCCCATGCTGCCAGCCGTCCATGACCGATTCGGCATTGGAGCCCATCCATTGACACCATCGCCGCAATCCTAACCCGTATTGGTTGCGGCGATAGATTACTATCATCAGAAAGTGTGAACTGTCACATACCCGCCCCCAAATGCCGGTTGATAGCGGATTTATTTGAGCGGCTAGGATCTTAAAAGCACGTCATATCTGTTTCTCAACCTTTGTTTTTCGGTTGAAAAGAGTTATAGTAAAAATTCGAAATTTGAGTCTGCCACCATTCCGCCTGCTGTAAACCCGCATGCAGCGTGAAGGAGGTGGCCTCGGTTTGGCAATCGTATTGTACACGTTTGTGTCGAGCGAATGTTGTACAGTGGTTCTGTTACGGAGTGAGCTGATGGCTGGGCTAATTAACTGGCTTGATTT
>Ga0136644_10001162_pt1 | contig 20942 bp, 18 predicted proteins | sample C_130820_EF_Meta_FD_94780 | JGI IMG/M metagenome (GOLD analysis project Ga0136644, IMG submission 94780) | Freshwater microbial communities from Lake Croche, Canada to study carbon cycling - C_130820_EF_MetaG (v2) (version 2) | ecosystem: Environmental > Aquatic > Freshwater > Lake | place... | reverse complement strand
CTCATATTCTCGATGTATGGAACGATATAAGCGTAGACGCCATTTTGATCGACAACCAGGTCTATCGGCACGCGCCTGGTACCTGCATTGCCATGCAGGCGGGCAAGCACGTCTATATTGAAAAACCATGTAGCCACAATCCCCGCGAGGGCGAATTGCTGGTGGCTTTTCAAAAGAAATACGGCAAAGTGATTCAAATGGGTAATCAGCAAAGATCGGCCAGAGAGTCTCAGGAGATTATTGGGGAGATTCACAAAGGAGTGATTGGCGATGTCTACAAAGCCCTGGCTTTTTATTCCAATACCCGTGGTGCCGTGCCCATTGAGAAAAAAGCGCCTGTTCCCGAAGGACTTGATTGGGAGCTTTGGCAGGGTCCGGCTCCGCACAGAGAATACACGGATAATACCTGGGACTATAACTGGCATTGGTATGGCTGGCATTGGGGTACCGCTGAAACCGGTAACAATGCAACTCATGAACTAGACGTGGCGCGTTGGGCCTTGCAGGTTGTCTATCCTGAAAAAGTAGAAGTGGAAGCGGCCAAGCGTCATTTTAAAGACGATGGTTGGGTTATGTATGATACCATGGACGCCACTTTCCGTTTCCCTGGCAATAAGATTATCCAGTGGGATGGTAAGAGCCGTGGCGGTTATAAAACCTATGGCTCTGACCGTGGTACCATTATCTATGGTAGCGAGGGTACCGTGTTTGTAAACAGAGATGGCTATACCTTATATGACCGCGTGGGTAAAAAAGTAAAAGAGAACAAAGCTTCTGGTAATGAAGCGGGCACGGCTTTAGGCGGCGGGGGCGATATGACCGATGCGCACGTAGCCAACTTTTTCAACGTAATACGTGGCAAAGAAACCAAACTGAATTCTCCTATTGAAGAAGGCGCTATTAGCCAGATGATGTGTCACTATGCCAATATTGGTTACAGGATTGGTAAGTCTTATGGAGTGAATACCCAGAACGGGCATATCCTGGACAAAGACGGGATGAAGCTTTGGGATAGACAGTATGAGAAGGGTTGGGAGCCTAAATTATAAATGACTTTTCTAAGACCTCAACAAAACGTTGGGGTCTTTTTTTTAGAACTGTTTATCAATTTGGAGTCTATAATTAAAATTTACCAATTCAAAAATGTTCAATAATTTTGAATGTTCATGAATCATGAACATTCAAAATTATTGAACATGGAAACGCAAAATATATTACAAAAGGCTATTAATCAGTTTACACTAGCTACTGGAATTGATGCTAAAATATTAGATAAACAACCTAAAATCAATCAATTACAGAATACAGATGATTGTGTAGAAATAAAAGTAGGCAATCTGGCAATTGAGTTCCCAACAATCATTAAAAACGAAATCAGAGAACATAACCTCCCCGAATTGTTGCAAAAACTGCAGCAAAATAAAAAGGAAGGATTATTGGTATGCCGGTATATTCCTAAACCTATTAAGGAAATTCTGAAAAACCAGGGTATCAATTATCTTGAAACTACCGGTAATTGCTTTATAAGAAAAGAGGGACTTTACTTTTATATAAACAACAAGACTGTAACAAAGGAACGTCAAACCAAAGACGGCAAACTATGGAAAACAGCGGGTATTAAATTTATATTCGGGATCCTCTTACAGCCAACACTACTAAACGAACCCTATAGGAAGATGGCCGAAATCACAGAGGTAGCATTAGGGAATATTGGTCCATTTCTGGAGGAGTTAAAAAATGAAGGATTTTTAAAAGAGGGCATTGAAAATGGTAATCCAATTTTGTTCCTTGAAAATCTGGAGACATTGCGTAACAAATGGATAGCAATGTTTAACGCGGTTTTGAAACCAAAATTAAAACAGGGGCGCTTCAAGTTTGTAGATAAGCAGATATTGAATCATTGGGATCAGCTTCCAAATGGAGATTTCTATTGGGGAGCTGAAACGGCAGGAGCAGTTTTAACCAATCACCTTCATCCCGAAGTATTTACAATTTATACAAAGCAGCCTAAAATAATTTTAATGAAACATTTAAGGTTGGTACCAGATCCGGCAGGAAATGTAGAAATTTTGGATGTATTTTGGCATGACCAACTTAATTATAAACAAGGGCTAGTTCCACCCCTGCTTGCTTATGCTGACTTGGTTACTAGCCTCGATAGCAGAAACAGAGAAACAGCAGTAAGAATAAAACAGCAATACCTTGAAACAACCCATTGATCTTTTAAATCCTTTAGTAGCAGAAATGCTGAAGATCATGGAAACTGTTTTCCGTACGTATAAAGTTGATTATTACCTGGTAGGTGCCATTGCAAGGGATATTAGTTTATCTACACAAGAAGGTTTTGGAGCTAAAAGAAAAACAAATGATGTAGACATTGCTATTTTATTGGACAATGAGAAAGAATTTTATGCTATTAAAGAGGCATTGGTGGCAACAAACCTTTTTGAGGAAAGCAGTTACAAAGCCATTAAATTAATATACAAAGCTGCCATAGAAGTTGATCTACTGCCCTTTGGAGAAATTGAAAATGAAGCAAGACAGCTATTACTTAGTAGACATTCATTATTAGTAATGGATATGAAAGGTTTTAAAGAAGTCTATCCCTTTACTCAAACTATCAAAGTAGCAGAAGGCCTTTCTTTAAATGTTTGTTCACTGGAAGGGCTTGTTATTTTAAAACTGATTGCCAATAATGATAATCCAGACAGAACAAAGGATATAACAGATATCGAACATTTTATTGAAGTGTATTTTGATTTGAAAACAGACGAAATCTATAATGACTTTATGGATGTAATGGATCTTTATAATACAGAACAAAATAATTTTCTGAAACTGGTATCAGCAAGAATCATTGGTAGAAAAATGAAAGAAATGTTGGAAAACACAGATACAACGCTACAACATTTGAAAATTATTTTGAGCAAAAGACCTGTTGATACATGGATTGCAATGATGGAAGGGATAAGCGATTAGCACTTCAATTAATGCATTATTCGTTGATTATCTTTCTTAGAATTGTTTGTAATGAAAGTCTTAGTAATTTAGTGTTCTCACAACGCTAAAACTTGTCTATGAAACAGCTATTCACCATTGTCTGTCTGGCTTCTTGTTTTCTTTTTGCCTGCGGTAAAAAAGACGGCGGATCGGCTTCTATTATTCCAACTAACTTGATGTTTAGTGCCGTTGTAAGTACGGACAATAGTGGTAATGTAACTTTTACAGCATCGGCAACCAATGCGGTGAGTTATGAATTTGATTTTGGTAACGGTTTGTTCCAGACTTCTACCACGGGTTCATTTACTTATATATATCCTATAGTGGGTACTTATTTGGTAAACGTGATTGTTAAAATAAGCACGGGTGAAACTGCTGCTAAGATCACAACCATTATTGTTACCAAGGCATTGGCAATAGTTTTTTCTGATGAGTTTGACGTGGATGGTGCACCCAACAGCAGCAAATGGGGATATGATCTTGGCGCCGGTGGATGGGGTAATAATGAATTGCAGAACTATACCAACCGAATTGAAAACAGTTTTGTTTCTGGGGGCACGTTGAAGATCAAAGCCATTAAGGAAAGCTTTAGCGGTAGCCTTTATACTTCTGCTAGATTGCTAACGCAGAATAAATTCTCTTTTAAATATGGTAAGGTGGAAATCAAAGCCAAGCTTCCCGCTGGTGTGGGAACCTGGCCCGCCATCTGGATGTTGGGATCCAATATTACCAGCGTTAACTGGCCTGCCTGCGGCGAAATAGATATTATGGAACACAAGGGCTCTACCTTGAACAAAATCTATGGAACCGTTCACCATCCCGCGCGCTTTGGCGGCAATGCCGATGGTGCTACCAAAGACATTGCAAACGCTACTACAGAATTTCATATTTATACCATGGAATGGGATTCCTATACCATTAAGTTTTTTGTTGATGGTACTCTTTTTCATACTGTTGGAAATAGCGGTTCTCTGCCTTTTAACCAGAACTTCTTTTTAATCATGAACCTTGCAATGGGCGGCACATTTGCCGGTCCGGTTGATACAGGATTTACCAATGCTAGTATGGAAGTGGACTATATTCGAGTGTATCAGTAAATCTGTTGACGGATTTAATAGTGTCTGTCTGTAAATGCTGTTAGGACGTTTTAGAACCGGTTGATCCAACTGAAATTTTCTTGAATAATGCTTTGTTTTTCTGCTGCCAGCTCTTGAATAAAAGCCTTTGCCACGGGCGATAGTTTTTTGTCTTTTAACCACACTAAGTTCCAAGTTGTTTTGAGCGGCAATCCCTTGGTGGGTATGATTTGTAGCTGTTTGTTGGCCAACTCATTTTTTAAACCAATGATGGGCATAATGGAATAGCCAATGCCAGCCAACACCGCTTGCTTTACCGCCTCATTACTGGCGAGCTGGATTTTTTTTCTAACGGTGATGCGTTTATTTTCTATAAATTTTTCCATGGCCAGTCTTGTTGCAGAACCTTCTTCTCTGTAAATGAGGGGTAGGGTTTCTAACAAACTTTTGTTCATGGGTTCTTTTTTATAAGGGTGATCTGCATTACCCACCAAGAATAGTGCATTGGGCATCAGCGAGATACTATTCAAATTCAAGTGACCGGGTAGTACCGATACAAAGGCAAAATCGGTTTCGTTTTTTTCTAAAGTTTCTACCACCCTTGATTTGTTTGAAACGTCTAGTCTTAATTCTATACCATCATTATTTTTCAGAAACCCAGATAGAAAATAGGGGATTACGTACTTACCTGTTGATACGCAGGAGATTTTTAGCGTGCCTGTTAATGCTCCTTTAAACTGCATGAGTTGATAGTCAATGCTTTTTGCTTCATTCAAAATATTCTCTGCGCACTGAGCAATCTCCATTCCAAAATCGGTGATATAGACACGCTTATGTATGATTTCTATGAGCCCTAGGTCAAACTGGTTTTGAAAATTCTTTAACTGTATAGATACCGCCGGTTGCGTTAAATGCATTTCTTCTGCTGTTCTGGTAATGCTTTTTGTTTGGGTCACTTTTAGAAAAATGGCAAGTTGGTGTAGGGTATAGTTCATATAATTTATTAATGTGAACTAATATAATTATAAATAGTAGTATATGGATAAATTGGTTCAAATTTGCGGTTTAGCTAAAAGCTGCCAGGAATAATCAATTGGAACGAATATGAACTTTGAAGTACTGATCTCCAACTTAACCAATCCAACTTTATTGTTTTTTGTATTGGGTATTATTGCTACACTGATTAAATCGGATCTTGAAATTCCAGGTCCTTCTATCAAATTTATTTCTTTGTACCTCCTGTTCTCTATTGGCTTCAAAGGTGGTCAGGAATTGCAACACAGTAGTTTCAACGCAGAGATTGGTTACTCCCTAGTTTTTGGAATGCTGATTGCTACCATTATTCCGCTTTACAGTTTTTTTATCCTCAAAAAAAGAGTGGGGGTGAGTAATGCAGGAGCCATCGCGGCAGCTTATGGCTCTGTTTCTGCCGTTACCTTTGTCTCTGCGGTTTCTTTTTTGGAAATACAATCCATTCAGTTTGGGGGTCATATGGTGGCCGTGATGGCGCTCATGGAATTTCCCGCCATTGTAGTGGGTTTTATCTTGATCATGCAATTTGACAAGTCAGAGAAAAAAGAAGGGGTTGGTATTGGGTCCATACTGCGCCATGCCGTTTCTAATGGAAGTGTGCTCATGATCATGGGTAGTCTCTTGATTGGAATTATTGCCGATTCTAAACAGGCCGAGGGCATCAAACCTTTTACCACCGATATTTTCAAAGGCTTTCTGGCTATTTTTCTCTTGGAGATGGGCATGGTTACTGCCAAGCGTTTTGCCGCTTTTAGACAACACGGGTGGTTTGTATTTTTCTTTGCCATCATTGTACCCTGTATCAATGGTTGTTTGGTGGCTTATGCCAGTCAGTTTATTACCCAACAAGCCGGTAACCGATTCATCTTTGCCATCCTGGCGGCCTCTGCTTCTTATATTGCCGTTCCCGCCGCCATGCGCTTGGCTGCTCCAAAGTCCGACCCCGGTTTGTATATTCCCATGGCCTTGGGCGTGACCTTTCCCTTTAATGTGACCTTGGGTATGCCGCTCTATTATATGATCATTCATTGTTTGGGTTAAGCCCCACCCCGGCCTGCGGCCACCCCTCCCGTGAACGGTAGGGGAATAAATAGGAAAGACATCTACTAAACATTTTGGCCTTTTGATTTTATAAACTAAAATCTTTTTACTTAATATTGCTAAATAATTTAGCAATATGACCCTCACCATTCTGGGCAAATCCAACCGAACCATCTTGCCCATTCGCAAGATTCTCTTTATCAAAACCAGTATTTCCGCAGGGTTCCCCTCGCCGGCGCAGGATTTTATGGAGGACGATATTAACCTGCAGGAGATGTTGGTGCCCAAACCACTCTCTACTTTTATTATCCGAGTCAAGGGCGATTCCATGGTCAACGCCTTTATACCGGACGGCTGCCTCTTGGTGGTGGATCGGTCTCTGAAAGCGGGGCACGGCAAAATTATTGTGGCGGTATTGAACGGAGAATTTACCGTGAAACGATTGGTCAAGACCACCCGCTCCTGGGTTTTGCACCCTGAGAACCCAGCTTACAAACCGATTGTGCTCACAGAAGAAATGGACTTTAAAGTTTGGGGGGTGGTAACCCGAGTCTTGGTGGATCCAAAGTAGATTGGTCCCAGATCTGGATCCTGAACCCTCACTCGGATTCACATCCCAGAACTGAACCTGAAGCCACACCCACAACCCAAACTCACAACCTGACCCTCCACATGATCGCATTGGTTGACTGCAACAATTTTTATGCCTCCTGCGAGCGGGTTTTTCAACCCCGCTTGGAGGGAAAGCCCATTGTCATTTTGTCTAACAACGATGGTTGCGTGATTGCGCGCTCCGATGAAGCAAAAGCTTTGGGAGTGAAAATGGGCGCCATTGCTTTTATGAACCGCGAATTCTTTGAAGCAAACGGGGTGCAGGTATTTTCTTCTAACTATACGCTCTATGGATCTTTGAGTAATCGCGTGATGCGCAAGCTGGGTAGCTTTTGTAATAACATTGAATACTATTCTATTGACGAAGCTTTTTTAGATTTTAGCTCACATGTTTATCATGATTTGTTACAAGTGGGTTTTGAAATGAAATCCCAAGTGTTTAGCGAGATTGGAATTCCCGTTTCGGTTGGCATGGGTCCCACTAAGACGTTGGCCAAGATGGCCAATCGTTTTATCAAAAAAACCAATAAAGAAAAGGGCGTACACGTGTTGGATAGCGATGATAAAATTGCGGAGGTCTTGGCTTTTACTGCCGTGGGCGATGTATGGGGTATTGGGCCGCAGTATGCTAAACTCCTCCAACAGCATGGTTTTCTTACTGCGGCCGATCTGGTGAAGGCACCCGAAGAATGGGTACGCAAACAGATGTCCGTTGTAGGTCAAAGAACCCTCAATGAACTCAAGGGGATTCGCAGCATTGCACTAGAAGAAGAAATTCCTACTAAAAAAAATATCTGTGTTGCAAGAGGTTTTGGACAACTAATTAACAACAAGCCAGAACTGAAAGAAGCGCTGGCCAACTATGTGAGTATTGTAGCAGAAAAATTGCGCAAGGGCGCACTTTGCACCAAGCACTTGCATTTGTTTGTACAGACCAATGAACACCGTGCACAGGATGAACAATATTATAGATCTATTGATGTGGCTTTGCCAGTGGCTTCCAGCGATACTTCAGAATTATTGCACTATGCCAATCTTGGGTTAGACAGAATTTTTAGACCCGGGATCAACTACCACAAAGTGGGATGTATGGCACTGAATTTGATTCCCGCCAATCAAATACAATTTAGTATGTTCGATGCCCAAAATAGATTGCGCAAGAACACCATGATGAAAGCATTAGACAATTTGAATCTAGACCTAGGAAAAAACGCAGTCAAATTTGCCACTCAGGGTTCCGGCAAAAATTGGCACTTGCGCCAAGAAAAATGTTCACCCTGTTATACCACACGATTTAAGGATATACTAACTATTCAGATTTAACATCAACCCAAAACATCAAAACATCATTCACTAGGATCAACATGACCCCGCACAATCCTCTCACACTTTTCACATCGCAGTTGTTAGCGGTTCATCTCCAAAGTGGGAACAGGTATTTCGTACGACAATCCTATGAACGAGGACTATCAAGCTCGCAACCCCCCACAAAAACAAATCCTTCAAATAATCCTCCCACTAACCCCATCGGTCTCAAAGCCGCGTTCTTAATTTCTGAATACACAGAACTTTCCCGCGCCAATATTCATTTGGCTGCACTGGAAACAGATACACAAGCATATCTGTACGATGCAGAAGACCCAGAGCACTTGCGCAGATTAAACATCGCCGCAGGCCAACCAGCGGGCTACGCCATTTATGCGCCTCTATTGGCCATGCGTCAATGGAAACCAACGGATTTGTTGAAAGCAAAAATCAAAACCTATATAGAAAGCAAACTCAAATGGAAGCCCCGCGGTTCCGATGATATTGGCGCCGAACTCTTTTTGCATTTTGGAGAGCTTTTCATTACTTTAAAGTTTGGGCATGACCACGCAAAAGTGAAATTGCTAGAGATAGAAAAACACTAACCATGTGCTACGACCTTTCTTTTAAAACCAGCTTACAAAGTATTCACGATATTTTTCCAGGCCTCATTCAGGATGATCAATTTCAGATTCATCCAGACAAGAGCGCACATATTGTGGCGCATTCTTTTGAAGAGCATCCCATTGTGATGCGTAATAGAGAAGATGGGTTGCTGCATTTGAAATTAATGGAATGGGGTTGCATTCCTTTTTACACCAAGGACGAATCCGCGTTTATGAAACAGCGCATCATGATGCTCAACGCACGCAGCGAAAGAATTTTGGGAGACAGCACCAGCTATTGGTTCAAAATCCGCAACCGCCGCTGTCTCATTCCAGTCACCGGCATTTTTGAACATCGCAAAGTCACCGGCCTCACCAAAAAAGTTCCCTATTTTATTTATCAAAAAACAAACAAAATCGATCTATTAAACCCCAATCCACAAACCCTTTCCACAGAATCTTCAAACCCCAATCCACAAATCCTTTCCACCCAACATATTCAACCCGCCCCCTTTTTTTTGCCCGGTCTCTATTCGGTTGCGGAACTACCCAACCTGCAAACAGGCGAGTTAGAAAAGCGCTGGACCTTCACACTGATTACCCGCGCCGCCAATTCCTTGATGCAACAAATTCATAATGACGGAGAGAACAAATGGCGCATGCCCCTTTTTCTTCCCGTTGATTTGCGCAATCAATGGATGGAACCCGAACTATCAACCGATGCACTCCAGTCTATTTTGAATTATGAACTACCCGCCGATGAATTAGATTGCTGGCCCGTTTACACCATTCGCTCTTCCAAACCTCGCCCCGACGGTCTTTCCAAAACCGATCCCTTTGTTTGGGAAGGCTTACCCGCGTTGGAAATTTAAATGCATTTGCCTTCGGCGATAAACAACGTACAACAACACCCACCAATTCATCTTTCCTTATCCTTTCCAGAACAATTACTTTATCACTAACCCCCACTGAAAAATCTCTTGTGATCACCCAATAATCAGCCAATAATGGTATTGATTTGTTCTAGAGTGTACTTGTTTTTTGGAGTTTTGAAAAACCCCCATTTTTATACTGTATCGAGTATAAAAAACGGCCCTTTTTGACATCGAGATTTTAATAATATGTTAGTAGCATTTTTAAACCTGGTATAAGAATTTAAACTCAAATATATGATTGCAAGAAAACTATTGCAGGAAAAAGCTTGCAGAAAAATGTAGGAAGAAAGTGTAGGAAGAAAGTGTAGGAAGAAAGTGTAGGAAGAAAGTGTAGGAAGAAAGTGTAGGAAGAAAGTGTAGGAAGAAAGTGTTGGAAGAGAGTGTTGGAAGAAAGTGTTGGAAGAAAGTGTTGGAAGAAAATACAGAAAGAAGACAATAAAAATCTCGGAGAAAAACGCCGCTTGAATTTATACTCGAACTAGTATAAAATTGGCCTTTTTTTGAAAACCTCGAAAAATAGGTACGCCAGGGGTTAGTTCCAAGGGGAAGGGAGTCGGAAATGAGAAATGAGAAGTGAGGAATGAGAAGTGAGAAATGAGGAAAGAGTGAGGAATGAGAAGTGAGGAATGAGAAGTGAAGAAGAAGAAAGTGAAGAGATAAAAGTGAAGAGATAAAAGTGAAGAGAGGAGGAAAGGAGTAAGAAATGAGGAATTAGTGAGGAATGAGAAGTGAGGAAAGAGTGAGGAATGAGAAGTGAGAAGTGAGAATGAGAAGTGAAGAAGAAGAAAGTGAAGAGAGAAGAGTGAAAAGAGAGGTGAATAAAAAATCAGTTTTGGGTTTGGAGTTAAAAGATGAACAGAAGACTGGTCTAAAAGTTTGGAGAATCAAGCTTTTGTTCTGCGGCATTTTTCACTGCAATATTTTACCTGGTCCCAATCCTTCTCCCACTTCTTGCGCCAAGTAAAGGGTCGTAGGCAAACCAAGCAGATCTTTTGTGGTAGATTTTCTTTTTTGGGCTTTTTCAAGAAGTTGGTATTTTAAATAGTGAATTGATTTATTGTGAATCTATAAAAAGTGTAGAATTAGTATTTATTGGTGCTTTTTCAGCATATAACGGTTTTATTTATGCAATACCTTATTCACCGCTTTCCAATAAGCAAAGAAAGAGGGATAGTATCCTTGCACTGACGGAGCAATCCAATTGCGGGGTTCGCAAATTCCTTGGTAGCCCTTGTTCAATGGATGTTCTTTATATCTGATTGAGTTGATTAAATTTTCTCTTATGGTGGTATTTTCTGTAGTAGCGTTTTGTGTTTGGTTTGAATGTTCTAACTCTTTCATGAGAGAAGCAAATGATCCGTGAAACACCTGAAGGTTGGGTATCTGGTCTGCTAACTGCATCATAAATTTCACACACTTCTCACTAATGGGATACTGCTGAAAAAAATCGGGTTCCAATAACAAGATTCGCTGGCCTGGCTGGTCCTTGTGCCAGACTGGATCTAGGTTATAATAGTTATAAATGAAGACGGGTTGGATTGTATCAGGATGTTTGGGTTGGGCGAAATCAATTTGGTATGGTTGGGTGGTCTTGGGTTGTTGATTGACCATTATGCGCTCGGGTTCAAACGGCGCAATAGTTTTCAGCACTTCTGGAATCTCCATGGTTGCCAGATCCTCATAGGAACAATCTAAAAAGGTGTTTCGCTGAGATGTCTTTGTATACTTATTAATATTCTCTTGATCAGCATAATATTTCTTACCACTATTAGCCGCGGCTACCCATTGCCAGCTACAGGCATTGCTGGCCCAATCGCCATCTAGTAAATGATAGTACATCCACCGAGCAGGCATGAGCCAATCTGATTTGGCAATATTACAGACCACTGAAGCTGTATACATTCTAGCGTGGTTGTGCATATATCCTGTTTCATACAACTGCTCAATGGCTTGGTCAATTCCTTGAATACCTGTCTTGGCTTGTAGTATCGCTAAAGGGATTTGTTCATGCGCCACATCGGTTTGCGCCTGTTTAATGGGTAGGGATAGACTTCTTTCTTGACCTACGCGTTGAAAATAATCGCGCCAGCAAAGCTCTTTGACAAAGGATTCAATTTGATAGAGTTTGTATCCCCTTTTCATCACCGATTCCAGCACTTGCTTGGTGCTAATCACGCCTCTTGAAATATAGGGCGATAAATAAGTAACAGCTCCATCAATATAATTGCGACTCTGTCCGTAAGCTATGGGATCTAGCGCTTCTATTTGCGCAACTATACTGGCATAATCTGTTTTGAAATCTGGTTGCATGAACGGGAAAATTAGTCGGGTAATATTATTGGGGGATTATCATTCTTGCACCATCAGCGTTTGCTAATCTTATTCATACTAATGGTCTTCTGCAATTTGCACTTGAACCTGCTAATAGATTGATTTCTGATCACTGCATGTTTTTGACTCACGCCACTATTCACCCTTTTGCGCCATAGATTAAAACTGCTTCGCTTCAACTCCTTACGCATAGTGGCAATGACCTGCGCTTCGGTTAGTCCAAATTGAAAATGGATAGCTTCAAAAGGGGTTCGATCTTCCCAGGCCATTTCAATAATTCTATCAATATCTTTTTGCTCCATCTCTATGGTTTTGCATAAGGCAATCTGCCCAACGGCGATGTGGTAAAATAGGCATCGAGCCCCTGACTCACTAATACACCGGCTTCTGAAAGATTGACAAACCCATCGGCCCCTACCAATGAATTATCAATCGATATTTCTTGCAAACTACCTACAATCAAAACGGTTCCATTCAATTTGATATCTATACGCTCTTCAAATTTCATGGCAATCTGCACCACAGCGTTTGCAACAAAGGGTGCAGCAAAATGGGAATGGTATTCTTCTTCAAATCCTACTTGTTCAAACTCGGAAACGCCAATGGGATAGCGCGCCGATGTTTGATGTGCTTTTTGATATTCAGCCCCCGTTACAAAATTCAACGTATAGACGCCTTGGTCCTGTATGTTTTGTAGGGTATCTCGTTGCACGCTATCTGGCCTATTAATCAGGCCAAACATAGCGGGGTTGGCGCCTAAATGAATCAATGAATTGAAGATGGCCAGATTTGTTTTGCCAACCGCGGACTGGGTTCCCACCAATACAGCTTGTCTAAAACCTGCCAGTGAATTGATAAAAGCCCTTCTGTATTCCTTGTCTAGTTCTGTAATACCTTCCTTGTTAAGAATCATCACTTTATAACAAAGCGAGTCCGATAATGTTTAAAGGCTAAGTGAAGAGATTATAACGGCCTTTAATTATCACCCAACCAATCCTTAAACTCATTCACCCTTTCTCTGGAGACCACGGTTTCTACTGGGACAATGGGATTCAATTCTAGTTTCAATCTTCCGCCTAACCAGGTATGTACTTTCTGAATACTGTCTATATTCACCAGCAGGTTCCGATTGATGCGGAAAAACTGTTTGGGTTGTAGTTGCTCTTAATCAGAATCCGCTCCTTGTATTTTATTTTATATGGGAACTTAAATTATCAGATTGTTATCTTAAAAATTAAAACCCAAAGTTCCAGAACATGGTAGCTTTCAAGATGCTGCTATTTTTATACTGGGTGCCTGCTTGATTTTGTTGTAAAATATTCAAGTACCCAAAGACCAGGTTATCGTGTTTGTTCAGAGCATAATTAAAACCTAGAAATAATCGGTTCTGGTCAAACACGTGATTGGAAAGGGTGGGTCCGTAGTAGAGGTAAATTTCATCGCCCAAGGCAAGCGAAAGGGTTTTTGGCGCAAATCCGTCTCTGCTCAAAGGCAATTGGTAAAACACATTGTAACGCAGTTTGTAATAATTGGTATAACTGCCTGCAGTGGTGGAATCATTCAAGACATTGGCCTTCCATTTTTCTTCTACACGCACCCAGTTCATGAGTTTGTGTTTTGAAGTGTTCATGAAAAATTGAAACTGTTGCCAGAGAAAATGCTCGGGTATGGCAATTTGTTTGTGGTTGTCTCCAGGAAAAAAATCAGTAAAGCCGTAGCCTGCAGAAAATCGGTTCTTGTTTTTTAAATAATAAGAACCCGCAAACCTAAACGTCATCTGGGAATACTCATTAAAGAAATGATCCTTGGTATGTACTTCTCCGTCTAACCATAAACCCCAACGGGGATGCAGTTTGTAATTGATATTGTAACCCGCCCAGGTTTGTTGTTCATATTGCACGGGCTTTTGGGCCTTTAACCCCATTGTTACCAACATGATTAAAAGCAAAAAACTGTTTCTTATGAGTTGTGAAGCCTGTTCCAATTAGGGTGTAATTTACAAAAGATATACTTTTAAGTAGTCAAGTTAATCTAAGATTTTATGAATTTAATAAAACGCGCACTTACTTTGTTACTCATACTTATTTCTTTGTTTGGCACTGTTATGGCGCAGCAAAAGACTGCCATGATCAAGACACCACCAGCGGTATTACAGGATTTTATGGACCAGCGTTTTGGTATGTTTATTCATTGGGGTCCCGTGAACTTGCGTGGTACTGAAATTGGTTGGAGCAGGGGCAATGGTGTGGATACGGCTGATTATGATCACCTCTACAAAGAGTTTAATCCGGTTTTATTTAATGCAGAAGCCTGGGTTTTGGCGGCCAAGAACGCGGGAATGAAATACCTGACCATTACCGCCAAGCACCACGATGGCTTTTGTTTGTGGCCCAGTAAGTTCACGGATTATGATATCATGTCATCGCCTTACAAAAAAGATATTCTGGATGAGTTGAGTAAAGCCTGTTTAAAACACGGCATCAAATTCTGTGTCTACTTTACGCTGTTGGATTGGCATGATCCACTGTATCCTGTAAGCAATATTCCCAATGCCGGTCTCAAATCTACTGGCGATATGCGCAAATTAGTAGACAAGATTAAGGGTCAGTTAACAGAGATTGTAAAGGGCTATCATCCTTATATGTTGTGGTTTGATGGTAATTGGGAAGCACCTTGGACTTTGTCAATGGGACAAGAAGTATATGCGCATTTAAAACAATTGGATCCCAAGGTGATTGTCAACAACAGGCTTGGCAAGGGAACGCATAAAATCATGAATGACCAAACGGTGGGTGACTATGCCACACCGGAGCAATTTATTGGTGAGATTAATATGAAGGATCCATGGGAGTCTTGCATTACCATCTGCAATCAGTGGGCTTGGAAACCCAATGATAAAATGAAGACCTTGAAAGAATCCTTGCAAACCCTTGCTGGTACTGCGGGTGGCAATGGTAATCTATTGTATAATGTTGGGCCAATGGCCGATGGTAGAATGGAAGAACGCCAAGTAAAAATGCTTGGAGAAATGGGCAAATGGTTAACGCAATATGGTGTTTCTATTTATGGAACCCGCGGTGGTCCATATCCACCCAGCAAAGATTTGGTGGCTACCAGAAAGGGCAGCAAAGTTTATCTACACTTACTTAAAACCAGCGCTACTAGTGTTGCACTTCCCAATCTTCCTACCAAACAGCGCCTGAGTTCTGTGCGTTATCTCAATGGATCTTTGCTTGCTTTTCAGCAGGATGAATACGGAATCAATATTCCACTCACGGGCAAACTGACAGACATGAATGATACTGTTTTGGTCTTGGATTTTGTGGGGGATGTTACTGAGGTGGAGATTGTTCATTAATAACTGAAATTTGTCCCATGTTTGGACCGCCGGTGTATTATACAGCTGATGAATCTGGTTTTAAAGGGCCTATGTTGGACACCCTCTTGGCCAATGGATTTTACCGGATGCAACACCATGTCTTTACTACCAACCATACACAGTTTGATGTAAATAGTTATATGATGCCGGTGTTTTGGCTCAGGTTAGAATTGGCCAAAGTGCAGGAATCAAAATCGGCACAGAAGATTCGGAAAAAATGCGCCAAACTGCAAGTGATCATCAAGCCTGCTGAGATTAATGAAGAAATACGCCGCCTCTATTCCCTTTATTGGGAGTTTGTGCCTTTTAGTACATCGGAGCAATGCGATGATTATTTGCACGATGCTAACTTGCCCAATCCCTTTGATTCTTGGATGATAGAACTGAGGGACCATGGACGCTTGGTGGCTGTGGGATACTTTGACAAAGGCACCAATAGTATTGCGGGGATCCTCAATTTCTTTGACCCAGAATACCAATCCTATAGCTTGGGCAAATACCTGATTCTTTGTAAGATGGATCATGCTCGCAACCTTGGCTGTCGCTTTTATTATACCGGTTATATCAGCACCGCAACAGAAAAGTTTGATTACAAACTTTTCCCGGACATCAATGCCATTGAAGTTTTTCTGCCTCTTGAAAAGCATTGGGTGCCTTATACCAACTATGATAAAACCATGCTAGAGCAATATTTTTTTAATGGCTTGGAGTAGTTGCTCCATTCATTTTGTATCTTCCGGAATCAACCAACTAACATGAAGCAAATCAATTTGGCTATTGGCTTATTCTTTTTGACCATCGGTGCGCAAGCGCAAACAAAGGCCTTTGTGGGCGGAACACTCATTGACGGTTTTGGCGGCAAGCCAATTTACAATAGTGTGATCATTGTAGAAAACGAGCGAATCAAAACCGTGGGTACTGTTGGCGCTACGCCCATTCCAAAAGGAGCAGAAATTATTTCTACGGATGGGATGAGTGTACTACCTGGTCTTTGGGACATGCACGTGCATTTGATGATCAACGGGCATAGTGATTACGACCATTGGGATAGTGCGTATATGAAGGATTTTGAGAAAGTGGTGATGCCGGCTTCGGCCCACCAGTTGCTAATGGCCGGGGTGACCAGCGCGCGTGACTTAGGTGGGCCGTTGGAGGCAAGCATTAATGTCAAGAAACGCATTGACAGGGGTGAACTACCTGGACCAACCCTCTATGTATCTGGACCCTTTATCCAACACAAACCTTATCCACATACAGAAGCCTACAGATGGGGTGTGAATGGTGTGGAAGACGCAAAAGCAAAAGTGCGCAAGCTGGCAGAAGCAGGTGTGAACGTGATTAAGTTGATTGACCAAGACGAAATGACTTTGGAAGAAGCCCAGGCCGTGGTTGATGAAGCACATAAATACAAATTGCCCGTGGTAGGTCATTCGCATAGACCCAATGAAATTAGGGTGGGTATGAAAATTGGCGTGGATTGTTTTGAACACACGGGTTTGGCATCGGCTCCGGAATACCCGGAGGATATTATTCAAATGATCAAAGAGCGCACCGCGCAGATGAGCAAGGGTCCCTTCTTTTGGACACCTACAGTGGAGGGTTTGTACAACTATGAATACATCAGAGACAATCCAGAAAAACTGGATGATCCTTCTTGGCAATTAGACCTGCCCGATAATATTATCAAGGATATTAAAGAGTCTCTCAAGTATCCAGGTAGGATGCCTTATTTTCAGATGACGCCCATTCGGCGCCCTACGCTGGAGAAAAAAGTGAATCAATTGAAGAATGCAGGCGCCGTGTTGTTGATAGGAACTGATAGCGGCATCCCCATGAAATTCCATAGCCAAAGTACTTGGAACGAGCTAGATGTATGGGTGAACAAATTTGGTTTTGACGCCATGTACGCCATTAAAGCTGCCACTTACTGGCCAGCACTAGCCATGCGTGTAGACAAAGACTATGGCACTATTAGTGAAGGCAAGTATGCCGATATCATTGCCGTGAAGGGCGATGTGTTGCGCTATATTGATTTGTTGCAAAAAGTGGATCTGGTGTATAAGCATGGTAAGAAGGTGAAATAATATCTAAAAAGAGATTGGATCCACCCCGGCCTTCGGCCACCCCTCCTTACACTTTGTGCAAGGAGGGGAATAAAAAATGAAAAAACGAATTGTATGAAAAGAATATTAGTTGCATCAGTTTTATTATTTGCCACACAAAGTTTAAAAGCACAGAATCCTATTGCGCCTCCGGCGCTGAATGCCATTACGGTTGCTGATTTAAAAAAGGATTTATATGCCTTGGCCGATGCGCATTATAAAGGTAGATCTGCAGGAACCATTGATGAGCTCAAAGCTTCTATGTGGTTGGGTGAGGAGTATCGAAAAATTGGACTCTTGCCTGCTGGCGATGACGGTACTTATTTTCAGTACTTCAATATGTGGCATAACCACATGGCCGATAATTCTACCATCAGCATCAACAACAAAGCTTTGACGCTATGGCAGGATGTGACCATTGCACAGATGGCGCACACGCAAATTGATGCACCCATTTTGTATATGGGCGATGCAGCTACCATGAACACCAATCAAGACGTAAAAGGGAAAGTATTGGCTATTGAAGCCAATGCAACAGGTATTAATTTGAATGTGTCTTTACCAACCTGGCGTTATCCAAGAAGCGTGCTAGCCAAATATGGAACAGCGCTGATTAATAAAGGAGCTGCAGCCATTATTTTTATTGCTGATGATGTGGCGGAACGTTCTTGGGCCGATGCTAACGAAAACAATTATCGTGGAGCCTTTGATATTGAAGGTGGTCCTAATGCTGTAGTGAGAACTACCGTACCTGTGCTTTGGGTGCACGCATCTGCCAAACCATTGTTACAAAGCAGCGGTGCAACGCTCAAAGCCAATTTAATTTTGGAACACCAGTCCTATCCATCTGTGAATATTGTGGGTTTGGTAAAGGGAACGGATAAAAATTTGGCATCGGAATATTTGTTGTACAGTGGTCACCAAGATGCACACGGCATTCGAAATCCGCAACACAACGATACCATCTATTATGGTGCTGATGATAATGCCAGTGTGGATGTTGCCATGATGGCCAATGCAAGGGCATTTGTCAAAAACCCTTCTAAACGTTCTGTACTATTTGTGATTCATGGGGCCGAGGAACGAGGCCTTTTGGGTTCCAGGTATTATTCCTCACACCCTACGGTTCCACAAAAATCTATAGTAGCCGTTTTGAATGGCGATATGATTGGCAGAAACAATCCAGACAGTGCAGCACTCTTGGGTGTTCAAGCGCCACATAGAAATTCTGCAGACCTAGTAGCAATGGCCCTCTCTGCCAATGCAGAAGGTCCCAAGTTTAAACTAGACACGCTCTGGGACAAACCCACCCATGTAGAAGGATGGTATTTCCGTAGTGATCACCTGCCCTATGCACGTTTGGGCATTCCTTCCATCATGTATTCCACTTTATTGCATCCAGATTATCATACGCCCTTGGACAATGCACAGAATATTGACTATGATAAGTTAAAGAAAATGGCAGACTGGATGTATAGAACAGGATGGAAAGTGGCCAATGCGGCAGTAAGACCAGCCACCGATGCCAATTTTAAATTAGAGCGATAGAGATTTGATGACCATTTCAAAAGCTAATTTCAAATGGACAATAGCGTAGTAGTTGTAACAGGTGCAGGCATTTCAGTAGACTCAGGGATTCAACCCTTCCGGGGAAAGAACGGTCTATGGAATGAAAACCCAACTACCATGGCAACCTATGAGAAATTCAAAACAGATCCCGGGCATTTTTTGTCTTGGTATTATCACAGATTTGTTAGCTGCCGCGATGCGCTTCCGAATGCCACCCATGAAATTTTAGCTGTTAATCAGATTAGGGTGATCACGCAGAATGTAGACAACCTACACGTAAAAGCCGCACATCCTGCTAAGCGATTGATTGAGATTCATGGAAACATCAATTTCAAAAGACGCATACCAGCAGAATCAGAAGAAGAATTGGTCTTGGCTAATTGGGATGTTGTACAAGAAGCGGAGGAAATAATTCCTGCGCTATTTGAACTCTTTGAAATTGGTAAGGGCGGAAGTATTGATTTTGATAAATCGTATCGGCCACATATCCTGCTCTTTGATGAATATTATTCAGACCTCTACAAAACGGAAACAGCCATGGATTGGGCTGCAGAAGCGGAGACCGTCATCTTCATGGGCACTTCCAATTCAGTAGGTATTACCAATATGGTGTTGGAATCAGCACTCAGGGGTGGCAAAGAAGTAATAGTGGTTGATCCTAATCCAGCGCCTTCTTTGCGCTATCCCGGTATTCAAATTTTTGCTGAGTCAGCTATGGATTTTTCTAAAAGATATTTTTAAATTAATTCACCAAATCATACAATAATACCGTTCTTGGATCAAGTGATACAAATGCAGGTTTTGTTGCGGATGGAATTTTGAAATCAGCGGTCTTGGTATTGAGCTGTTGTTTTACAATTTGACGGTCCGCCATTCCGTCTTTCATAATTTCAAACTCTACGGGTACATCAAATACAAATCCAGATGATTGATGCTGTTGCACATGAATCAAGATTTGTTTTGTTGCAGCATCATAATCCCAGGTCCAACTCAGTTTTAAATTATCGGGTTTGTTGAGCCACTGATTAAAAAATGGTTCTAGATCTTGGTAAGATGCATTTTCCATTTCTGCAATCAGATCATGCGTGGTAGCATTGGCATTAAAATACTTTTTATAATAAGCCTGTATGCCATTTCTAAAATTCACTTCTCCAATTTTATCGCGGAGCATATGCATGATCCAAGCACCTTTCTGGTAAGTTAGGCCACTGGTTACAGCACCCGTTTCTGCTGAGCGATTACTAACAATACTGAATAGCGAATCTTTTTTGATATAATCATACACAGAATTTTTGGCGTTTTTAACACCAGCTATATATTCCTCATGTCCAAAAGCGTGTTCAATAAAAAGCAGTGTAAAAAAAGTAGTCAAACCTTCACTTAACCAAGCATCATCCCAAGTAGATTCTGTAACGGCATTTCCAAACCATTGATGTGCTATCTCGTGAATGACAACATTTCTTAGACGTACTTCTTTTTTACCAGTGATTAATTTCTCGGCATAATAAATAGCCGAGGAAGTTTCCATGCCCCCACCAGAAACGGTTGATTGAACATTGGCCAGTTTCTCATACGCGAATGGGCCAACATAATCACTGTAAAAAGCAAGTACTTGTTTGGTGGGTTCTGCAAAATCGGCAAAGCCCGCTTCGCGGTCTTGAGGATAGACCCAGGTCTGAATGGCTTTTCCATTAAATTGATCAACCTGTTGAACCGCAAACTCTGCTACCCCCAAAACAAATAACCAACAAGAAACCGGTACCGATTGTTTCCAGTGAGTGAGTTTGGTATTGTTACCAAGAACAGATTCTTCCAGTAATAAGCCATTGGAAATCACCTGGTATTTTGATGGTGCTTTTACTAGGAATTCGCTGGTGGCTTTGTCATAGGGATGATCAATAGAAGGCAACCAGTATCTGGTTTTGTTGGGCCAGTTCTCACTAAAAAAAGTTCTG
>Ga0136644_10001161_pt1 | contig 20955 bp, 26 predicted proteins | sample C_130820_EF_Meta_FD_94780 | JGI IMG/M metagenome (GOLD analysis project Ga0136644, IMG submission 94780) | Freshwater microbial communities from Lake Croche, Canada to study carbon cycling - C_130820_EF_MetaG (v2) (version 2) | ecosystem: Environmental > Aquatic > Freshwater > Lake | place... | reverse complement strand
GCTTATGATCGCCATGACATTGGCCAAACAAAAGGCTTTAATGGCGATACGATTGCTGCATTGAAGTCAATTAAAGCAAAGACGCTGATTCTTGCAGGGACCGGGGATTTGCTCAATCCAGAATCTGACGCCAAGGAGTCAGCAAAATATATTTCTCAGGTGAAATATGTTGCGATCAATGAGCTTGCACCCATGGGACATCTTTCGGGGGCAGGAGTTACGCCAAACGAGAATGAAGTTCAAAATAAAGCAATCAAGCAGTTTTTAAGCGCGCTAAAAAAGTAAATAAAAAAGCCACCCAAAGGTGGCTTTAGTGGTGAGAGTGATTATTTCACTTTGTTTTAACAAAAGTGACCCAGTTGGCTCCTTTGCCACCAGCAACTCTTTCAATCAGATTTAATTCACCATTGGCTTGATTGATTGAGTAGAGAGATACCTTGTCAGACTTTTGGCCGGAGGCAACTAAAAATTGACCACTCGGATCAACATTAAATCCTCTCGGCATTTCTTCTGTAGGCATTGTAAATAGATACTTTACTTTGCCTGTCTGAGGGTCAACTTCAAAGCCGCTTAATGTGCTCTTGGTTCTTTCGGATGTATAGAGAAATTTACCGTTAGGCGTCAATTTAATTTCAGCGCAGAAAATCATATTAGAATCATCAAACGCAGTCGCTTCTGGTGAACCAGTCGGAGGCCTTGGTCTGCCAGGCACTAATTTACTGTCGGCCGGAAGGCTTGATACAGCCTGAATTTGAGTCAATATCCCTGATTTGATATCCCGAGAGAAAACCACTACCTCACCAGTCATCTCTGTAATGACATAGGCAAATTTATTGTCGTCTGAAATAACAATATGTCTTGGACCTTGTTGTTTTTGAAGGGCTACTGAAGTTGATGTTTCAGAGAGGGGCTTGGCTTGAGATGCATTAAAAGTATGGATTTTGATTTCATCTGTACCTAGCTGGGGTACGTAGACAAACTTATTAGATTTGTCAAATACGATTGCGTGTGGATTTTTTCCTCCACTTGGAAATGCTTCCGCTGGAACAGGATTCACATAGCCATTTGCTTGTATTTGGTTCACGCTGTTGTTATGGCCGCCAAAAGAGGTTGCTAATAACCATTTACCAGTTTTGTCAGTAGATACGCTAACCATACTATCGGCTAGGGGCACTGCACCAGTCCATTTTAGTTGTCCATTGGACTGGTCTATTTGATACATATATAAAGAAAAGGGCTTGGAGCGTACAGAGGCATATAAATTTTTGCCATCGGGTGTTACGGCCATAGGCATTGCGAATTTTCCAGCAGGAAAGCGTCCAACTAAATTTAAGTGTGGACTTGATCCAGTTGTTAGTTCGTAAGCGGCTATATCAGCATCTTCAATATTTGAAATGTATACGTAAGTGCCGCAATATGCTGTAGTTGCTATTGTCACTCCAGATATTGCAAAAGCTAACTTCCCGAAAATAGTCTTCATAATTACTCTCCCTTTGGTATTTTTTATTGAGTTTATTTTTATTAGTATTGGTTCAGAATAACAGTTGTTCTTGCTATGAGAATATTGCCATCTTACATTAGTTTTATGTCAATTAGCGCTTTGAATGAGACCTAGCTGGGGTTAGTCATCTTGGCTTTTGCTAGGTTGAGAGGGGAAAAGAGGTAATATTATTTTTCTGATAAAAGTCTACGAACCATTTAATCAAAAAATAATTAATAACTAGGAGAAGTGATGAATCGCGAGAATTTTGAAAAAGGGCTAAAAACCCGTAAAGAAGTATTAGGCGCTGAGTATGTTGAGAGCTCACTCAAGAATGCAGATGATTTCAATATGCCAATGCAAGAGTTGGTAACAGAGTATTGCTGGAACGAGGTTTGGAATCGCCCCGGTCTAGAAAGAAAAACACGTAGCTTTTTAAATCTCGCCATGATTGCAGCGCTTAATCGCCCACATGAGTTGAAGTTGCATGTTAGAGGAGCTATTAATAATGGCTTAACAAAAGAAGAGATTCAAGAAGTCTTTTTACAGGTTGCAATTTATTGCGGTGTCCCAGCTGCGATTGATAGTTTTCGCGTGGCTAAAGAAGTATTTAAAGAAATGGGTATCTAATGCAAGCATCCGATACAAAGATCGCTTTTGTGGGTTTGGGGCTTATGGGGGTGCCTATGGCAAAAAATCTCCTGAAGGCCGGGTATCAGCTTGCTGGATTTGATCTTAATCCAGAGGTCGCAGCAAAGTTTTTGGATGAAAAAGGATTTCAGTTTGTATCGAGCCCTGCCCAAGCAATACAAGATGCTAATCTCACAATCTTAATGTTGCCTGATAGCACCATTGTTGATGCACTCTTGTGGGGTAGCAATGGATCTGCAGGTATTGCTACTCAGTTGCGTAAGAATAGCTACTTAATAGATATGAGCTCATCTAGCCCAATCTCATCCAAAGAAAACAATCAAAAATTAGAGAAGTTAGGTATTAAGTTTGTTGACGCGCCGGTATCTGGAGGAGTTAAAAAAGCAATGAACGGATCACTAGCGATTATTGTTGGTGGAAAAAAAGAATATTTTGGAGAGATTCATCCCTTACTCGAATGTATGGGTAAGAGTATTGTGCATGTTGGTGATGCGGGTGCAGCGCATGCAGTGAAGGCTTTGAATAATTATGTGTCTGCAGCTGGATTAATTGCTGCCTCTGAGGCGCTCAATGCAGCCAATAAGTTTGGCTTAGATCCTCATGTAGTTAATCAAGTATTTAATGCTTCAACTGGTCGTAATAACACGACTGAAAATAAAGTTGAAAATTTCATGCTCAATGATGCCTTTAATTCTGGCTTCTCCTTGGCTTTAATGCGTAAAGATGTGCAAATTGCACTGAACTTTATTGAGAATATGAATTGCTATGCAAGCCTGGCAAAGCAATGCGTTCTCACTGCCAAAGAGGCAGATGAGAAGTTGGGCAAAGGCGCAGACCATACTGCCATGTTTGACTATGTCAGGTCTGCAGCTCTTTAATCGTGCAATTATTTGATAGGAGTGTTATGAAATTCATCTACAAACTTCTTTTGGCATTCAGTTGCTTGTCGGTATCTCTAGCATTTGCCGTGTATCCTGAAAAGCAACTCACTATCGTTGTGCCATATCCGCCCGGTGGCTCTACAGATGTATTAGGTAGAATTTTGGCGCAGTACATGTCGAAAGACTTAGGGCAAGCTGTCATTGTTGAAAATACTGGTGGCGCAGGCGGAACTATTGGTGCAGCTAAGGTTGTCAAAGCGGGTCCAGATGGATATACCTTACTTTTTCATAATATGGCCCAAGCATCCGCACCAGCACTCTATGCAAAGTTACCTTATGACCCTGCTACTGACTTTATTCCGATTGGTATGGTGACTGAGGTTCCAATGGTTCTGGTTGCCAGAAAGGATTTTCCAGCAGAATCACTTCAAGGTTTTATTGATTATGTTAGAGCAAATCCCGATAAAGTAAATTTTGCCAATGCAGGTATTGGCGCTACATCGAACTTGTGCGAAGTGCTCATGAAGTCGACTTTGGGGGCATCTTGGCTATCAGTTTCTTATAAAGGAACTGGGCCAGCGCTCAATGATTTGTTAGCAGGGCAGGTAGATGTCATTTGCGATCAACCTGCCAGTACATTGCAGCATATTCGTGCTGGCAGTATTAAGGCACTTGCTGTGGCTAATAAAGAGCGCATTAGCTCTTTACCTACAACGCCTACATTTAGTCAATCTGGCATGCCCGGCTTCCAATTATCGGTATGGCATGCTTTATATGCACCCAAAGATACTCCTAAGTCGGTGATTGATCGACTAACAAAGGCATTAAATAATGCACTAAAAGATTCTGTCTTAGTGCGTCGCTTTGGAGAAATGGATGCTTCTGTTGCTACTCCTGCAATAGCTAACCCTAGCTATGCATCCAAATTTTTATTGACAGATATTGAGAGATGGAAAGTTGCAATGAAAAACGCCGGAGTTAAACCTCAGTAAGCTCATATTCATTGAATTATGGAGAGCCCCCGACTTAATCACTAGTCCTGACGGCTCACTGCAAATAAAAACACCAACTATTAAGTTGGTGTTTTTATTTGTCCCTGCAGGATAAGTATTTACTTAATCCAGCGAATAAAGCTTTCTTTAGCGCGCCTAACCTTCTTGAGGTTAAGCAACCAATCCTCATCAGTTTTTCTATAACCTAAGGGCAGCATGACAACACTGCGTAAGCCTTTTTCTTTGAGGTTCAGAAGAGTGTCTAGCGCCTGTGGATCAAACCCTTCCATCGGGGTGCTATCTACCTCCTCTTCGGCAGCGGCAATCAGTGCGGTACCAAGCCCTATATAGGCTTGCTTTGAAGCGTGTGTGAAATTGATTTCCGAATCTCTTGCTGGGTAGACCTTGAGAAGCATTTGGCGATAAGCTGTACCAGCGTCGCTTGTGAAGTTGCGAATTGTCTCAGTCATATCAAATGCATCATTAATACGCTCTGCAGTGTAATTATCCCAGGCTGCAAAGACGAGTAAGTGTGAGCAATCAACAATTTGAGATTGGCCGTTTGCAATCGACTTTATTTTTTCTCGGATCTCTTTATTGGTAATGACTAGCACCTCATAAGGCAGTAAACCACTAGAGCTAGCTGTTAAGCGAATAGCTTCAAGAATTTGCTCAACCTTATCCTGTGGCACAGCTTTTGCCGGATCCATCTTTTTAGTGGCATAACGCCATTGCAGCTTCTCAATCAGACTCATCACTCTTTCCTTAGATTTAATTGTTCTAAAAGACTCCTCAGTTTAGTTTAAGTTCAAAGCTTTTGTTTGGTGCGCCACATCTCATCATGTATTTCCCTAATTGGCGCCATCAATAATCCACTGCATGAGTTCCGTTGCATTAGTTGGACTTAATGCTTGGTGCGCCTTGATATTCCTAAAAAAATTACCCTTCCTCAATTTTTCTCCTTGAACACTTGCTGCCTCTGCTTAGCCACGGTATTTCTAATATTTATTTGCAAGTTCGGGCCATGGTGGCGCATCCATTTCAGTATCCGCATGGCAACTCATACAGCCATTGCGCATAGCGAGCTGACGGTTTGCATAGGCTAAATTAGGAAGTAATAGCGAGAAGATAAAGGCTAGAGCGAAAATATTTTTCATGTTGAACCAATCATTAAGAGTGATACTTCATCTTTCATGCTAGTTCTTTATGATTATAAGGGCTTGATCTAGATCATTTTTTAGTTTGATCTATTGGGCTTGCTATCAATCGATAGATACTATATCTACAAGGAGATTAATCACCATTATCAGTAATGTCGGATTGAAGACAAATGAGGTGATACCTTAGATAAAAATCCTCGCAAGATAAGCCCAGAAAAAACTGCCAGTATCAATGTCAAGGAAGCTTGGATTGATGGCAAAAAGCAAGTGTGGTGATCGCTAGTCTCTATATTAGTATTCTTGCTGAAAGCTCAGGGCTGTTTTGATGGTCTGGAAATGGATATCTACAGTAGATTCAATTTCCTTTCCATAGCCACCTGCCATTGATATCGCTATTGGCAGTCGTTTATCTAAGGCGTACTGGAAAACGGTTTCATCTCTGAGGCGCATTCCATCTTTACTAACCTTCAGCCTACCAAGACGATCACCTTCATGAGGATCTGCTCCTGCAAGATAAATCAGGCAGTCTGCTTGGAAGCGAGAACTAAGATCATCTAGGCACTGCTCTAAAGAAGTCAAATAGGTGTGATCATTACAGCCATCTGGAAGACCTAAATCAAGATCGCTGTGCTCTTTCTTAAATGGGAAATTATTTTCACCGTGAATGGATAGCGTGAAGATCGAGGGATCATTTTGTAAAATAGAGGCAGTACCGTTGCCTTGATGAACATCTAAATCAATAATTGCAATCTTCAGCTTTGCATTTACTTCTTTCTGGAGCGTACGTGCCGCAATAGCAGAGTCATTAAATACACAAAAGCCACTACCCATATTGCGATAGGCATGGTGAGTACCTCCAGCTAAATTGACGGCAATACCTTCTTTAAGAGCGGTTTTTGCCGCAGTAACAGTTGCACCTGCAGAGCGGCGAGAGCGCTCAACCATTTTTTCACTCCAAGGAAAGCCAATTTCTCGCTGCTCTTGAGGGCTTAATTTCCCCTCCAAGACCTTGATGAGATAGTTGGGATCATGGACATATAGAATTTGGGTATCACTTGCGGCAGGAGCTTCGATTAACTCTATATCAGCAACAGCCTTTACTAAATCTCTTAAGCAAGAATATTTCTCCATTGGAAAGCGATGTCCCGCTGGTAGCGGTAATACAAAATGATCTGTATAGAAAGCCTTCACACTTCGCTCGAATATTCTTTCAAAATATCTAAGGGGACAGTTTTGAGTGCATTGATATGAGTGCTCTCCAATTTGATTGAAGGGGCACATTGCGCATTCACAGCCTCTACCCACCGAGAAATACAGAGACACCATTGATCTCCTGCAACAAGGCCTGGAAATTGATACTCTGGCCGAGGGGTGATCAGATCATTGCCCTTTTCAAGACTAAATTGCAAAAATTCTTTCGTTACAACAGCGCAAACTAAGTGACTACCAACATCTTCATCATTGGTTTTGCAGCAGCCATCCCTAAAGAAGCCTGTCAGTGGATCAAAGGAGCAGGGGATGAGGGGCTCTCCAAATACATTTAAGGCAACTTCTTTTGGCATAGCATCTTTCGATAGTGTGGTTATCAGCCAGTTTATTCAATAAGGCTTAAACTTGCTTAGAGATGCATTCATTAGAAAAACTAACTCTCTTTTATGACACTGCCTGCCCTTTGTGCCAGGCAGAGATTCTATTTTTATCCAGAAGAAACCAGGCTGGACTATTGGATTTTGTGGATATTAATTCTGAGCGCTTTGATTCTGCCAAGATTGGTATTTCCTGCGACCAGGCCTTAGCAGCCATGTATGGCCAGTATGGCAATGGTGAGCTAATTCAGGGCGTGACTGTTTTCTCCGAGGCATATCGCAGGGCGGATCTCCCATTCTTAGCATGGATATTCTCTAGAAAATCATTACAAGGAACCTTACAGGCGGCTTATCGATTCTTTGCTAAAAATCGGCATGCCATTTCTAGATTATTGGGTCCAACGGCCTTGTATTTAGTTAAGGCAACATCCTCAAAGGGTGCGCCATGAGATTGATCAAGATCCTTTTAACTTTGTCTATCTCCACTTTATTATTGACATCCAATGGCTTTGCTCGAGACCTTAGCTATATCGATAAGATATTAAATCCTGCGCTGCTTCAGGGTAGCGGGAGATTGAATTGGTGGGGTTTCCATATTTACGATGCATCTTTTTATCGTGTGGGAACAACATCTTCACCCGAGTTTGCAATTGATATACGTTATCAAAAATCATTCTCAGGTATTTCCATTGCCAACACCAGCGCAGAGGAGATGAAAAAAATGGGTGTTCCAGATGCACAGGTGGCGCTATGGGGCAAAGAGCTTGCAAAAGTGTTCCCCAATATTGAGTCTGGCCAGACTTTAACTGCTGTCTATGCGCCAACACAAGGAACTATTTTTTATCATGATGGTAAGCGTATTGCTCAAATACCTGGCGCAGAGTTTTCAAAAGCTTTTTTTGGTATTTGGCTAGATCCTAAAACAAGCGCACCAAAGTTGCGAAGCGAATTACTGGGCCAAGGTTGCCCACCACCACTTTTAAATGAGGCTTGCTAAATGAATCAATATCTCTACCTGAAGTCTTTTGCCGCAATTGCTTGTGCATCATTTTTACTTGGGTGTACAAGCCCGCACGTTCAGCAGTATGCAAATGAGAAACCCACCTTAGATCTTAGTGAGTATTTTTCAGGCACTATTGATGCATACGGGATCTTCACAGACCGCAGTGGTGAAGTAAAGAAACGATTTACAGTAATCATCAAAGCAGACTGGAAAGTAGTTGATGGTAAGAAAGTCGGTACTCTCGATGAGAGCTTTGATTATTCCGACGGAACCAAGCAAAAACGCATTTGGACTTTGATTGAGCAATCCTCCGGAAAATATATTGGCAGGGCAGATGATGTTGTGGGCGAGGCACAGGGGGACCTAGCAGGTAATGCGCTCAATTGGACCTATACCCTAGCCTTGCCAGTAGACGGTACGATTTACCACGTGCAATTTAACGATTGGATGTACCTCATAACCCCGAAAGTAATGCTCAATAAGGCCAAAATGAGCAAGTTTGGCATAGAGCTTGGAGAGGTTACCCTAAGCTTTTACAAGCGCTAAGCAGACGCCCTAATTTTGTGTCACACTTTCCTTGAGGCGATATATTAGGCGTTCGTAGCGTACCTAAAAGTACTTTAAAACCCATGGAGATGAATATGAATACAACATTAAAGAAGGTAGCGATCGGTCTATCTGTAGCAGGACTTTTTACCTTAGTTGCTTGCCAATCGATGGAGCAGGGCACAGGCCAAAAAGCGAGTGCTAGCTTAGATTCTAGATCTGGATCCAATACAAAAGGTGAAGTGACTTTTACCTGGCAAGGCAGCAATGTTTTAGTCAACGGAAAATTTTCTGGATTAAAGCCTAATACGGAGCAGGGTTTTCATGTTCATGAAAAAGGCGATTGCTCTGCACCCGATGCTACTAGCGCTGGCGGCCACTTCAATCCAGACACAAAAAGCCATGGCATGCCTAATAGTGGGATGAATCATGCTGGCGATATGCCGAATATTAAGTCAGATGCGAATGGCAATGCTACTTACACAGCAACAATGTATGGTTTTGCTGTCAATACAGGACCCACTGGCGTTGTGGGTCGCTCAGTTGTAGTACATCGTGATCCTGACGACTATAAGTCTCAGCCAGCTGGCAATTCAGGGCCGCGTATTGCTTGCGGCTTAATTAAGTAATCAATTTAGGCGATGCAAGGGTTTTAATGAGAATAGAAGATACCGATCCAGCTAGACATGCTGGGATTGAATATCCAATGGAGGTTGGAGCCCCTGTATTTGCGCCTATTAAGGTGGTTGAAGAAAAAGATAAGGCAGTGAATGTCGCACGCCAAAATGCAAAGCTAGAGTACGAGCGCATTATGGAGCAGGCAGAGGTTCTGATGAAGCAAGCGCGGGCCCTGCAATCCAGGCTTGATGCTACTGAGATGGTGCATGCCGCAAAATTTGGTTTTAATCCGATTCATGGAAAAATATATCACCTCTACTATGACAGCAGAAATGCAGTTAATGTCCTCATTCAGAATGGCCCTAAAGAGTGGAGTTGCGGTATTCCAGATGGTTGGAACTATTCAATGGCAGTGAAGAAGTTAGGTGATAGTACTTGGGCTGTGATTGAGGAAGATGCCCTTACAGTATGATTTTTCTATTTAACAATAATTAATAAGGTAACACGTGACAAAAGCTCGAGTGGTTAGTCTTTCCGAATTAGGCGGTGCTGAGGTAATTCAGGTGATTGAAAAAGAATTGCCTCCCCCAGGCAAAGGCGAAGTACAAATTCGTCAGACCGCTATTGGTTTCAATTTCATTGATGTCTATCAGCGCTCAGGTTATTACCCGCTTGACTTGCCTACAGGCCTTGGCCATGAGGCTGTAGGCGTGGTTGAGGCTTTAGGTGACGGTGTGGCAGGTCTTAAAGCAGGCGATCGTGTGATGTATATGAATGCTGGTATCGGCGCGTATGCAAGTGCCCGTAACGTTGCTGCTGATAAGTTAGTGCCAGTACCAAGCAATGTTTCTGATGAAGTAGCAGCAGCAGTCTTCTTTAAGGCAATGACTGCTCAATACTTGATTCAAAAAACTTATAAAGTAAAGTCGGGTGATATTGTTTTGGTACATGCTGCCGCTGGTGGCGTTGGTCAAATTTTGGCGGGCTGGGCAAAAGCACTTGGCGCTTTTGTAGTCGGTAGCGTTGGCTCGCAAGCTAAAGTGGCTGCAGCTAAAGCAGCAGGATGTGATGCAGTGGTTGATTACTCGCAGCCAAATTGGGTTGAGGAATTCTTAAAAGCTACTGACAGCAAGAAGGCGAATGTGGTTTATGACTCTGTTGCTAAAACGACCTTTATGGGCTCGTTAGACTGCGTTGCTCCTTTTGGAACCTTGGCTTTATTTGGCGCTGCCTCAGGACCTGCTCCTGAAATTCAGCCAGAAATTTTAAATAAGAAGGGTTGTCTGTTTTTAACAAGACCTTCTGTATTTCCTCATAACGCTACCCATGCATTGCTACAAGAGAATGCAAAGGCTGTATTTGATGCAATTGCCAAGGGTTACGTTAAGGTACAAATTGGTGCCAAGTTTCCTTTGGAGCAAGCTGCTGATGCTCATCGTGCAGCTGAAGGTAGGAAGGTCTCTGGCGCCATTATTATGATTCCTTAATCGGTATCAAGTTAGCATCTCAAGCCCCGCTTTTGCGGGGCTTTTTCTTGGATAGTGCTTGATGCAATATCAATATATCGAGTGCATCCAGTATTTTGCTTTGCTTAAAGCTTAAATTGGTGCGGTGCCATATAGAGCCTGATTCAGACCCTTATTCTGATTTTGGGCTATAGTTTCTCCATTAATATAAAAAGTAATTGGGAGACGGCGTATGAATAGCATTTCAATAAGTAGTTTATTTTCTACTTGCTTGGTTTCAACAGCCCTGGTGTTGAGCCCTGGAGTATCCAATGCCCAGACTGCAGCTGCTAGCAGTGCGCAGGGTAAGACAGAGATCTTATGGCTGAGTCAAGCAGGTTTTCGTATTAAGACCCCGAGCGGGAAGGTGATCTTGATCGACCCTTGGATTACTGGCGGCCCAAAGACTCCGCCTCAATACAAGAATGATTTAGCTGCCATTGGCCCAATTGATTTGTTGTTAGTGACTCATGCGCACGTTGATCATATTGGTGATGCACCTGCATTAGCTAAGATGAACAATACTAAGTTATATGGCCCTGCTGACATGGTAACGCCCCTCATTACTTTAGGTGCATTGCCTGCTGATTTAGGACATCGTTTTAATAAGACTGGTCGCGTAACGCCTTTACCTGGAATTAAGGTTACAGCTGTGCAAGCTGAGCATTCTTCATTACTTGTCTGGAAGAACCCTGCAACTGAAAAAATGGAATCTCATCCTGCTGGCGAAGCGATGGGCTACATCATTCAATTAGAGAATGGCTTCAAGATTTGGCACATGGGCGACACAGGCTTATTCGGTGATATGAAATTTATCAGTGAGCATTACAAGCCAGATCTCGTCATGATTCCAATTGGTGGAAATTTCACAATGGCACCAGATGACGCTGCTTATGCATTACGCACTTGGGTTAAGCCAAAAATGGTTATCCCAATGCATTACAACTCTAATCCAATGACAAAAGGTACCTTGGCAGAGTTCCAGGAAGCCATGAAGGGAAGTAATATCAAAATTATTCCTATGACCGAAGGTGAAACTGTTCAGCTTTAAGTTGCTACAGACTTTTATTCAATAGGATGTTGTGAATTCCATTTCTCCTGCCGTGAGGGCTCAACTAGCCCCTCACGGTGTTCTTTACGCCGCCGTGTATTTAGGTAACTTTCTGTTAGTTACCGGTAGATCTTCTTCTGGTGAACCCACTGGTATTGCGCCTGATATTTGCCGGGCTATTGCTCAGCGCTTAGGTGTCGAACTCAAGCTACAAGGTTGCGAAACACAGGATGAAGTAGTGAATTCGGCTGCTGATGGGAAGTGCGGTATTGCATTGGTGGGGTCTGATCCAGCTCGCGCTAAAAGAGTGACATTTACGCCTGCCTATGTAGAGCTTGAGGCTAGCTATTTAGTTCCTGCTAACTCGTCTATTGTCGATGTCTCTCAGGTTGACCAGCCCGGTATTCGGATCGCCTCATTTTTCAAGAGCGCCTATGATCTTTGGCTGCAGCGCAATCTCAAGCATGCGACCTTGGTCCATGCAGACAGTGTGCAGGCTAGTAATGAGTTATTTGTTAGAGAAAAATTAGATGCTCTTGCAGGGCTCAAAACAGGGCTAGTGTCTGCTGCTCAAAAAATTCCAGGTGCGCGCATACTCGATGGTCAATTCACCGGTATTCAGCAGGCGATTGCTGCTCAAAAGTCACACCTAGAGGCTATTGAATTTTTAAGTACTTGTGTTGAAGACTTTATTACTACGGGTTTAGTAAGCGCTTTAATTGCCCAATATCAAGTGCAGGGATTATCAGCTGCGCCACTGACTAAAAAATATTAAGATATTTAATATGAAAAAAATTGCGCTATCTTTTATTACTACTCTGGCCATATTGAGTCAGCAGAGTGCTTTTGCTCAGGCTGATACTTATCCAAATCGTCAAATTAAGATCATCTCGCCATTCGCTACGGGCGGTATTGCTGATGGTTTTTCAAGGATTATTGCTCAGGGTTTAAGTGAGGCTTATGGGCAGCCTGTCATTGTTGAGAATAAGACTGGTAGTGGCGGAAATATTGGGGCTGATTTTGTTGCTAAATCTCCCGCCGATGGCTATACCCTCATCATGGGTAGTATTGGTACGCACGCAGTCAATCCCTATCTTGTCAAAAGTATGCCTTATGACCCGATGAAGGATTTTGTGCCAGTAGTCTTTGTGCTCGATGCCGAGGGTTTATTAGCTGTTAATCCAACTCTTCCGGTTAAAAGTGTTAGTGAGTTGATTGCTTATTTAAAGGTAAATCCCGGTAAGGTGGCTTATGGCTCTGGTGGAATTGGTACGGCCAGTCACCTAGCAGGTGAACTCTTTATCCTTACCACTAAAGTGGATATGATTCACATTCCTTATAAGGGTAATGCACTTGCTATTACAGATTTAATCGGGGGGCAAACACAAGTGATGTTTGCAACTATGCCCACCATTCTTCCGTATGTGAAAAGCGATAAGTTACGTGGCTTGGCAGTAACGGGGGCTACTAGGGATCCGTCGATGCCAGATCTGCCTAGTATTAGTGAAACACTCCCCGGTTTTGATGTTAAAAACTGGATTGGCCTATTTGCACCAGCCGGGACTCCCCCAGCCGTTGTCAAAAAGCTCCATGCCGAGGTCAGTAAAATCATGCAGCAAGCCTCTGTGCAGAAAAAGCTAGAGTCTGAGGGGGCCAAGTATTACGCCATGAGCCCTGAGGCTTTTGGGGTCTTTCAGAAGAAAGAATCTGCGCGCTGGGGCAAGATTATTAAAAGCGCCGGCATCAAACCAGAATAGCGCCTTCAGCGTTGGGAAGCAGCTTCCCTTAACTCCGCATATAATCTTCTAAGCATCTGAATTAAAAGGGATTATTCCCAAAAATCCATTTCTGCTTGTTTGACAGTCCTAATGGGCTCTTGGACAATGCATGCGGTGGTTTGATTCAAGCCACAGCCTCACATGACAGCTCACATTTCCACAACCTCTAGTAACCCTGCCTTGGTGCTTGAAGCCCATGAACTTTGTTGTGTCCGCGGTGAAAGAGAGTTATTTTCCGGCCTCAATTTGCATATTAGTTCAGGAAACTGTTTGCATGTCCGTGGTGAGAATGGGGTTGGTAAAACTAGTCTCTTGCGCCTCTTAACAGGTTTATCAAAACCAGAATCTGGTGAAGTACTTTGGGGTAATCAATCCATTGCGCTTGATCCTATTGCCTATCACCGCGAGCTCTTATTTCTGGGGCATCGAGATGCTTTAAAAGAAGATCTCACTGCTTTAGAAAATATACAGATGTACGCAGCGCTAGATGACGTCACTCTTCCCCAAGAAAAAGCCCTGGCAAGTTTATGGCGTTTTGGTTTGCGTGGCCGCGAAAATTTACCCGTCAATTGTTTGTCTGCAGGACAAAAGCGACGAGTTTTAATGGCGCGCATGTCAACGCGTCAGGCCAAGCTATGGATTTTGGATGAGCCCTTTAATGCTTTAGATATTCAGGCAGTTCATGAGTTGCAGAATTTAATGATTGAACATCTCTCTACTGGCGGTCTTTTAGTGTTCACTAGCCATCAAGAGATCAATATTCCCAATATGCAGGTGCTAGAGCTGTGAGAGCCTTGCTTGCCATGATTCACCGAGACTTACTTTTAGTTATGCGTCGGAAGAGTGAGGTTCTGACTGCATTATTTTTCTTTGTAGTGGTAACGAGCTTATTTCCGCTTGGCATTGGTGCTGATGCCGCCTTATTAAGAAAAATTGCCCCCGGCGTTATTTGGGTTGCCGCTTTGCTTTCCACCTTATTAGGTTTACATCGCATGTTTGCAGCGGATTATCAGGATGGGGCTTTAGAGCAGTTGGTTTTATCGCCGCAATCCATGGTTTTATTGGTGACCGGAAAAATCATTGCGCACTGGATTGTTTGCGGTCTACCCTTGGTGTTATTAGCCCCCGTGATTGGTATCCAGTTTGATTTAGATGCTGGTTCTTTATCGGTATTGATGTCTACCCTCTTGCTGGGCACTCCAGTGCTATCCTTGTTGGGCTCTATTGGTGCAGCTCTAACCCTTGGTGTGCGGGGTGGTAGTGTATTGATGAGTTTATTAATTTTGCCTTTGTATATCCCGGTATTAATTTTTGGTGCGGGCGCTGTATACGCAAATAGTGTTGGCTTGGATACCTCCGGCCACTTTTCTTTGCTGGGTGCTATATTGATTTTGGCTTTAGCATTTGTACCTTGGGTGAGTGCTGCTGCTGTGAAGATTGCGATTGAATGAATCAAGAAAATAACTCTGCTTTTTCGAATAGCCGTTTGATTAACTGGTTTAAGTTATCAAGCCCGAGCACCTTCTATCCGGTTGCTGGAAAACTCATTCCTGTTTTCTGGGTGCTTGCCGCTGGATTTGGTTTGACCGGTTTGTGGATCAGTTTTTTTGTTGCTCCAGTAGATGCAGTTCAGGGCCAGGGTTATCGCATTATTTTTATTCATGTCCCGGCTTCATGGATGTCGATGTTTATCTATCTTGTTATGGCAGCATGGGCTGGTCTTAGCTTGATTTTTAATACCCGCTTATCCGCGATGATGGCTCAAGCCTTGGCGCCGGTAGGTGCATGGATGGCATTTCTATCTCTGTGGACTGGAGCGCTTTGGGGTAAACCCATGTGGGGTACTTGGTGGGTTTGGGATGCGCGCCTGACTTCTGAATTAATTTTGCTCTTTCTCTATTTAGGTTTTATGGCCCTGCAGGCATCGATTGATAATCGACGTCGTGCGGATAAGGCTGGCGCTATTTTGGCTCTGGTAGGAGTGGTGAACGTACCTATTATTTATTTCTCAGTGAAATGGTGGAATACCTTGCATCAAGGCGCATCCGTTTCTTTGACAAAAGCACCTGCGATGGCACAGACCATGCTCTGGGGCATGCTACTCATGGCCCTGTGCTTCTGGATGTACTCGATTGCAGTAGGTTTGATGCGAGTACGAGCCATCATTCTGGAGCGTGAAGCCCATACCGATTGGGTGAGACAATTAAGCGAGGTTAAGATCTGATGTGGAATAGTCCAGCAGAATTCTTTGCGATGGGTGGCTACGCGCTCTATGTATGGGGTAGCTTTGGTGTTTGCGCGCTCGTTTTATTACTTGAGCCTTTAGTAGTACGCGCTCGTTTTAAGGCAATTGTGCACATACTCAAGCAAGAGAAACTTGCTGAGCAGTTTGATAGAGAAGGTAGTCAGTGAAATCTAGATATAAACGTGCATTGATCATTATTGCTGCCCTAGCCGTTATTGGGGTTGCTGCACTATTAATTCTGAATGCACTGAATAGCAATATTGCTTTGTATGTCACTCCTAGTGAAGTGTCTGCGGGTAAGGCGCCGAAAGACCAAGCTTTTCGGATTGGCGGCATGGTGAAAGATGAATCTGTAAGGCGTGATGGCTTGACAGTGTATTTTGTTATTACCGATCTTGTGAAAGATGTTCCTGTTGCGTATACAGGTATTCTTCCGGACTTGTTTAAAGAAGGTAAGGGCGCTGTGATTCAAGGTCGCATGAATACTAATGGAGAATTTATTGCTAGTGAAGTGCTTGCTAAGCATGATGAAAACTATATGCCACCAGAGGCTAAGCATGCCTTAGAGCAAGCCCAGAAAAATGGAAGTAATAAATGATTCCTGAATTTGGACATTACGCACTTATTCTGGCACTTTGTATTGCTCTGATTCAGGGTGTACTGCCATTAATAGGCGCGCATCAAGGCCGTCGCGAGTGGTTAATCCTTGCAAGACCAGCTGCACAAACAGTTTTCTTATTGCTTGCTACTGCCTTTGTGATCTTGGCCTGGAGTTTTTATATCAACGACTTTTCTGTACTTTATGTCGCTGAACATTCTAATTCTCAGATGCCTGTTATGTATCGCTTAGGTGCCGTTTGGGGTGGGCATGAGGGCTCATTACTCTTGTGGGTTTTCTTATTAAGTACCTGGACTATTTTGGTTGCCCAGCTTTCTAAAGCCTTAGATGAGTTTATGGTTGCTAGAGTGATTGGCGTTTTGGGCCTAGTGATGAGTGGACTTCTACTATTTGTGCTCACAACCTCAAATCCATTTATGCGCTTACTACCAGCAGCGCAAGATGGTCGCTCTTTAAATCCACTATTGCAAGATCCTGGCCTCGTGTTTCACCCGCCGATGTTGTACATGGGCTATGTTGGTTTCTCGGTAGCCTTTGCTTTTGCGATTGCTTCTTTATTGTCTGGAAGATTAGATGCTGCATGGGCGCGCTGGTCGCGCCCCTGGACAACAGCTGCGTGGGTATTTCTAACGCTCGGAATTGCGCTAGGTTCTTGGTGGGCTTACTACGAACTGGGTTGGGGTGGTTGGTGGTTCTGGGATCCCGTTGAGAATGCATCGTTTATACCTTGGTTAGTCGGTACTGCACTATTGCATTCATTGGCAGTTACAGAGAAGCGTGGTGGCTTTAAAAGTTGGACGGTGTTGTTAGCAATTACCGCTTTTTCTTTATCTCTCCTAGGAACCTTCCTAGTCCGCTCAGGCGTTCTAACATCTGTACATGCTTTTGCTACCGATCCTAGGCGCGGTGTTTTTATCCTGATCTTTTTAGTTCTGGTGGTTGGATCTTCTTTAATTCTCTATGCATGGCGTGCGCCTAAGAGTTCTCTGGGCGGTAAATTTAGCCTGAGCTCAAGAGAGACATTTATTCTCTTGGGCAATGTCTTCCTGGTTGTTTCTGCAGGGTCAGTATTGCTCGGGACTTTATATCCTTTATTAATTGATGCGCTTCATTTAGGAAAAATCTCTGTTGGCCCACCATACTTCAATAGTGTGTTTGTGCCTCTCATGGCGCCTTTATTAGTATTGATGGGTATTGGTCCTTGGACTAACTGGAAAAGCTCTGATCTGCTGGGGGTGATCAAGCGCTTATGGCTTGCAGGCTCGGTTGCAGTGCTTGCAGGTATCAGCATTCCATTGATGATGGGCGAGTTCACCTGGTTAGCTGGCCTTGGCTTCTTATTGGCTTTTTGGGTTATTGCTTCCGGTTGCTTACAGATCATTCGCCAAGCAAAAGCAGGCAAGCCAACCCGCTCATTTATTGGCATGCAATTCGCCCACCTTGGTATTGCGGTATTTGTGATTGGCGTCACGATGGTTGGCGCTTATCAAGAAGAAAAAGATGTGCGTATGTCCGCTGGTGACACTGTTTCAGTAGGCGGATATCAAATTCAGTTTGAAGGCGTTAATGTCGTTCCAGGACCAAACTACCAGGCAATGCGCGGAACCTTCCTGCTCAATAAGAATGGCAATACTCAGACAATAATGCACCCAGAGAAGCGTAATTATTTCTCATCTACTATGCCAATGACTGAGGCTGCTATTGATGCGGGCTTAACGCGAGATATTTATGTTTCTCTTGGTGAGGAGTTGCCTGATAAATCTTGGGCGGTCCGCGTGTATTACAAGCCCTTTGTAGATTGGATCTGGGGTGGTTGCTTATTGATGGCTCTTGGTGGTGTATTGGCGATCTTTGACAAACGCTACCGCATCAAATTAAAGAGACAGGTCGCATGAAGGTAAAGTTTTTACTTCCCCTCCTGCTCTTTATAGTCTTGGTTGTTTTCTTGGCGATTGGTTTAAATCGCGATCCACAAGAAGTTCCCTCGCCATTAATCAATAAGCCAGCACCAGCATTTGAAATTCCACAATTATCAGACGCTAATCAGCCTTTCTCGCCTGCAAGCATGAAGGGGCAGGTTTGGATATTGAATGTTTGGGCATCTTGGTGTGTTGCTTGCCGTGAGGAGCACCCAGTACTGGTTGAGCTTGCTAAATCAAAGGCTGCCCCCATTATTGGCTTGGACTACAAGGATAAGCGTGAAGATGCTCTTGCTATGCTGGCCAATCAGGGTAATCCTTATCTGCTATCGGCATTTGATGCTAATGGACGTGTTGGGATTGATTACGGCGTCTATGGTGTGCCTGAAACGTATGTGATTGATAAGGCGGGCATGATTCGCTTTAAGCATATCGGCCCCATTACGATGAACATACTGAATCAAAAGATCTATCCATTGATTAGCGAGCTTCAGAAATTATGAAGCCGATTTTGTTGATTGCTCTCTGCGTACTAAGTTTTGGCTCATCGTTTGCCAAAGATGCAGCCCCCTTAGCAGACGATCCTGTGATCGAACAACGCTTAATCAGTATCTCCGAAGAAATGCGTTGCTTAGTTTGCCAGAACGAGTCCTTGGCTGGATCACGCTCTGATTTAGCGAATGATCTACGCCGAGAAATTCGTACTCTGATTAAAGAGGGTAAGAGTGATGATCAAATTAGAAACTTCATGGTTGAGCGCTATGGAGATTTTGTGCTCTATCGTCCACCCGTCAAGCCGATTACTTGGCTTCTTTGGATTGGCCCCTTTATCATTCTTCTAATAGGGATAGCAGGGTTATTGACCTATTTGCGCCGTAGAAATCATGCCGTAAGTACTATTACTTTGTCAGATGATGACAATAAAAGGATTGATGCTTTGCTCAATAATAAGAATGGGAAGGAGGCTTTATGACTAGTTTTCTAATTCCCGCCTTCTTGCTACTAGTCTTGGTGCTTGTTCTGCTATTGCGCCCATTTATTTTCCCGCCAAAAGTTGCGGCCACTTCTCGCCGTCAAATGAATGCCGCGATTTACCGTGAAGAACTCGATAAACTGGAGCTAGAGCGTGCATCAGGCTCCATTAATGATGCTGATTATGAAATTGCCCATGCTGAAATGCGTCAACGCCTGTTTCAGGATACAAACGAAGAGGATGATCGTTCTGTAATGGGTTCAAGTAAGATGACTGTGATTGGCCTTTGCTTATTTGTCACAGTGCTTTCAGCAGGCTTTTATTTTTCTTTGGGTGATGCCACTCGTATCGCTGAGAAGAACACTCAACAACCAATGACGCAAGACGGTGTTGAAAAAATGGTTGCCCGGTTTGCAGCGAAGATGGAGCAAGATCCAACTAATTTGCAGGGCTGGGTAATGTTAGCCCGCTCCTATCGAATTCTAGGGCGCAATGCAGAAGCTGCAAAGGCCTATGAGCGCGCTGGAAATTTTATTGACTCTGATCCACAGCTTTTAGCAGACTATGCAGATGTATTGGCTTCTAATGCCAATGGAAGCTTCGCTGGTAAACCGTTAAAACTCATTAATCAAGCGCTGAAATTAGATCCCAATAATTTGATGGCTTTATGGCTTTCTGGAACGGCCTCCTATGCAGCAGGTAATTACAAGGCTGCCGTACAGACTTGGGAAAAACTTGCCCAACAATTGCCGCCAGGAACAGAAGATGCGCGCTCAATCGAGGCTTCGATTGCTGATGCGCGCGCTAAGGGTGGCCTCTCATCTCAAGCTAGCGTTAATACGAAAGGTATTAGCGGCAAGATCGAGATAGCAGCTGATATCAAGTCTAAAGTGAAATCAGGCGATATTGTGATGGTCATCGCACGCAAACCAGGCGAACGTATGCCAGTTGCAGTGCTCAAGACGTCTGTCTCAGAGTTTCCAATGAGCTTCTCATTAACAGATGCTTTGGCGATGAATCCAAGTGCACCACTATCGCAATTATCCGAAGCCTCTATTGAGGTCAGAATTTCTAAAACGGGTATGGCAAAGCCAGAGGTGGGAGATTTAATTTCAGCCCCACAAACGGTCAAAGTCGGAGCGAATAACGTTCGACTAGTCATCGACCAAGTGCGTCAGTAAGCGCTCATTAGCCTATAGGGCGGTTAATGATTGCCTATTTTGGCGTGCGGGGCATAATGCAAAAAACAATATAGATTTTATGAAGCCCATTAAAAGACATCTTTATAACCCTATAGTGATTGGATCCTTATTTTTTGTAACGTTAATCATTACCTTCAATCCAGATCTGAAAGAGAAAAATTACAAAGATCTTGAGGAGATTGAAAGAAGGGTCGGGAATGTCAAAGTATCGATGCTAGATACTAAGGAGTTGTATGACCTGAATAGCCACGAACTGATGTACGTAATCATCTAAATATATTGGGATAGGAGTTGTCATGAAAATCAATCAAAGCAAATGGAAATACTTATTTAGCCTATTTGGCTTATGTTTTGCTGCCCAGCTGGCTGCACAACCATACCCTAATAAATCGATTAATTTAGTCGTTCCACAGGCTGCTGGGGGCACCAATGACATTGTTGCGCGTTTAATTGCGCCCGCTTTTGGTGAGGCAATTGGCGCTTCTATTGTGGTTGAAAACAGACCTGGTGCAGGCGGCAATATTGGTACTCAGGGCGTTGCACGTTCTGCTAAGGATGGTTACACCTTACTATTAACTATCAATAGCGCGCAAGCCATCAATCCATCTCTTTATAAGAACCCAGGGTTTGACCCGGTTAATGATTTTGTACCACTCTATTACATTGGCGCTACGCCCTATGTATTAGTGTCTCCACCCGGATCCCCCTATAAAACGCTTGCTGATGTTGTGGCTGTGGCAAAGAAG
>Ga0136644_10001157_pt1 | contig 20972 bp, 16 predicted proteins | sample C_130820_EF_Meta_FD_94780 | JGI IMG/M metagenome (GOLD analysis project Ga0136644, IMG submission 94780) | Freshwater microbial communities from Lake Croche, Canada to study carbon cycling - C_130820_EF_MetaG (v2) (version 2) | ecosystem: Environmental > Aquatic > Freshwater > Lake | place... | reverse complement strand
TGGTGCGCGCCCGCTCAAACCTGACTTTGCGCGCGCGCGCGCTCCGATTGTTGGCGCTTCGAGAACACAGCCGCGGCGAGCTCGAGCGCAAGCTCTCGCGGTATTTGGCCGAAGAGGATTCGCCCGCCGAGCTCAGCGCGTTGCTCGACGCTTTGGAGGCGGCAGGCTGGCTCTCGGACGAACGCTTTGCACAGCTCTGGGTGGCACGCCGCGCCGAGCGATTCGGGCCTTTGCGTTTGCGTCAGGATTTGGCCGTCCGCGGCGTTGCCGAGGGAGTGTCGCAGGCGGCGACCGCCGCGCTCGGTGCGAGCGATCACGAGCGGGCTTTGGCCTTATGGCAGCGCCGGTTTGGCGGTGAAGTGGCGACCGATCGGGCCGAGCGCGCCCGCCAAATGCGTTTCTTAATCCAGCGCGGATTCCATGCCGCAATGGCCAATCGAATCGTCCACGGGCAGGGGCCTCGTTGAAAGCGCTCATGTTACGATCCGCCCGCGAAATGAATGTTGCAGCGCACGCAGCGCCGCGCTAAAGGGGCCGAACGATGAAAATCCACGAGTATCAGGGCAAGGAAATTCTCCAACGGTTTGGCGTTCAGGTGCCCCGCAGCATTCCTTGTCTGAGTGTTGACGAGGCCGTTGCGGCTGCGCAAAAGCTGGGTGGCCCCGTTTGGGTTGTCAAAGCACAGATTCACGCCGGGGGCCGCGGCAAAGGCGGCGGCGTCAAGGTCGCAAAATCGATCGACGACGTGCGTGCGCGTGCGCAAGAAATCCTCGGTATGCAGTTGGTCACCCATCAAACCGGCCCCGAGGGGCAGCGCGTTCGGCGGCTGTTGATCGAAGAGGGCGCCGATATCCGCCACGAGTACTACCTCGGCCTGGTCATTGACCGCGCATGCCAGCACCCCGTGTTGATGGCCTCGAGCGAAGGTGGGATGGACATCGAAGAGGTCGCCGCCCATACCCCAGAAAAAATCCACAAGGTGGAAATCAACCCGGCCATCGGTCTCACCGACGAGCAAGCGGTTGACGTTGCTCGCAAAATTGGGGTCCCCGATGCCTCGCTGGATCGTGCTCGGGTCGCGCTGCAGGGCTTGTATCGCGCGTTCTGGGAGACTGACTCGGCCCTTGCCGAAATCAATCCTCTCATCCTTTCCGGATCGGGAGACATTATTGCCCTCGATGCCAAGTTGAATTTCGATTCGAACGCGCTCTTCCGCCACCCTGAGATCGTTGCGATGCGAGATTTCGACGAGGAAGACCCGGCCGAGATCGAGGCCTCGCGATTCGACCTCTCTTACATTTCGCTCGACGGCAATATTGGCTGCCTCGTCAACGGCGCCGGGTTGGCGATGGCGACGATGGATACGATTAAGTTGTTTGGCGGCGAACCCGCCAACTTTCTCGACGTCGGGGGCGGCGCGACCACCGAAAAGGTCACGGAAGCTTTCAAAATCATGGGGCGCAACCCGAACCTGCGCGCGATTTTGGTCAATATTTTCGGCGGCATCATGCGCTGTGACGTGATCGCTGAGGGACTCATCAACGCGAGCAAGGTGGTCGGTTTGACGGTTCCGCTCGTGGTGCGCATGAAGGGGACCAATGAAGAGTTGGGTCGCAAGATGATTGCCGAGTCTGGCTTACCGATTATTTCGGCGGAGACCATGGCCGAGGCGGCCGAACGCGTTGTTCGCGCGGCGCAGGGTTAATAGCGAGCCGCGCGCGCTACCCTGATCGGTCCTTTCGCCCCTTAACACTAGCCTTTTCGGACGTTCAAGTATGTCGATCCTGATCAACAAGGACACCAAGGTCATCACGCAGGGAATCACCGGTAAGACGGGTCAGTTCCATACGCGGATGTGCCGGGATTACGCCAACGGGCGTGCGGGTTTCGTGGCAGGCGTGAATCCCAAAAAGGCTGGGGAAGACTTCGAAGGCATTCCCATTTTTGCGACGGTGCGCGAGGCCAAGGCGGCGACGGGTGCGACCGTATCGGTGATCTATGTGCCACCCGCGGGCGCAGCGGCAGCGATCTGGGAGGCCGCGGAGGCCGGACTCGATCTCGCGATCTGTATTACCGAAGGCATCCCGGTTCGGGATATGGTCGAAGTGCGCGAGCGGATGCGCCGTGAGCACTCGCCGACCTTGTTGCTCGGGCCGAATTGTCCCGGGGTGATTACCCCCGATGAGCTGAAGATCGGCATCATGCCGGGCCACATCCACCGCAAGGGGCGGATCGGCGTGGTTTCTCGCTCCGGAACCTTGACCTACGAGGCCGTTGGCCAGCTCACTGAACTTGGCCTTGGACAGTCTTCAGCGGTGGGGATCGGTGGGGACCCGGTCAACGGGCTGAAGCACATCGATGTATTGCGTCTTTTTAACGACGATCCCGAAACCGACGCGGTCGTGATGATTGGCGAAATCGGCGGTTCCGATGAGGAAGAAGCGGCCTTGTGGGCAAAAGCGCACATGAAGAAGCCGATCGTTGGCTTCATCGCCGGCGTCACCGCGCCTGAGGGCAAGCGGATGGGCCACGCGGGTGCGATTGTGTCCGGCGGCAAGGGCACTGCGCATGAAAAGCTCGAGGTGATGGCGGCTTGCGGCATCAAAGTGACCAAGAACCCGTCTGAAATGGGGCGATTGCTGCTCGCTTCGCTGTAAGCCGGGCAGGCAACTGAACGACCTGGGTCGCTGCTGTTTAACTTTTGAGCGTCTATGGATCTGGCTTCTCCTGAATTTTGGTTGGCCCTTGGCAAGATCATTTGGGTCAACGTGTTGTTGTCGGGAGATAACGCCGTCGTGATCGCGCTCGCCGCGCGTTCGCTGCCGCCGAAGCAGCAAAAGCAGGCGATTATGATTGGCTCGGGCGCTGCGATTGCGCTTCGTATCGTCTTGACCTTGGTCGCCGCGCAGTTGCTTTTGTTGCCCTATCTCAAGCTGATCGGCGCGGCGCTTTTGCTCTACATCGGCGTCACGCTTCTGCTGCCTGAGGACGAAAACGATGGCGACGGGGAGCCGGTAGCGGCCTCGATGGCGACCGCCGTGCGGACGATCTTGATCGCCGACCTGGTGATGAGTCTCGACAACGTCATTGCTGTGGCTGCTGCGGCCGACGGCAATATCCCTTTGTTGGTGATTGGCCTGGCCACCTCGATCCCGTTGGTGATCTTCGGTTCCACCTTGCTTTTAAAGGTGATCGAGCGCTTCCCTTTGATTGTGTGGGCCGGAGCCGCGCTGCTGGGCTTCATCGCGGGGGAGATTGCGGTGACCGATCCCGCTGTCCGTGCCTGGATTGCGGCGCAGGAGCTTGCCCTGGGATTTGGCGAGGGCCGCTTGCCGCTGCTCTCTGGGGCGGTGGGCGCGGTCTTCGTGGTGCTGCTCGGTAAGGTTCTCATCAGTCGCCGGGCGGCTCAGTCGGATTCCGCCGTCGCGTAGCCTCCTTGACCCGATTTCTGTCGGTGTGTTAAGGTCTTGGGTTCCCGTTGGCGGTTGTGGTGTCTCTCTTTGATGCCGAGTGGAACGCGCCGCCCCGGATTTATTTAACAAGACAGTGCGGCCAATCCTTGGTCGACAGTAGGTGACGAGTCTCATGCCAAACGTTCGGATCAAGGAAAACGAGCCTTTCGATGTCGCGTTGCGCCGCTTTAAGCGCACGATCGAAAAGGCCGGGATCATCACAGAACTGCGTGCCCGCGAGTTCTATGAAAAGCCGACTGCTGAGCGCAAGCGTAAGAAAGCGGCGGCTGTTAAGCGGCATTACAAGCGAATCCGCAGCCAACAGTTGCCCAAGCGTATGTATTGACCCTCGGCGGTTGCCGAGGGGAGTGGTGCGCTCGGTTCGCCACGGTCGTTGCCCGCAAGGCGGATGGTGATGACACTCAAAGAATCGATTCAGAATGATGTCAAGCTTGCCATGCGCGCCAAAGACAGCGCGCGCTTGGGCACGCTACGGCTGGCCGTTGCCGCCTTGCGGCAGCGCGAGATTGACGAGCGCATTGAGCTCGACGATCAGGGGGTAATCGGAGTGCTTGAGCGGATGCTCAAGCAGCGGCGTGATTCGATCGCGCAGTACGAGCAAGCGGGACGCGAAGACCTTGCGCAACAAGAGCGCTTTGAGGTGGGCGTGCTCAGCGCTTATCTGCCGCAGCCGTTAACGGCCGAGCAGATCGAGGCCTCGGTCGAAGCAGCGCTTGCCCAAGTCGCGGTGGCTGGTGGCGGGGCCTTGAGCGCTGCCGACATGGGCCGGGTGATGGCGCTTCTGAAGCCGGCGTTGCTCGGGCGGGCTGATATTGCGCAGGTGTCGGTCCTCGTTAAAGGCAGGCTTTCGGGTCGCGCCTGAGTCGCCGACCTTGATCCCGCAGTCCTTTATTCAGGACCTGCTGACGCGGGTCGATATCGTTGATGTCGTCGGCCGTCAGGTCAAACTGCGCAAGGGCGGCGCGAATTGGATGGGTTTGTGCCCGTTCCACGGCGAAAAGTCGCCTTCTTTCACGGTCAGCCCAACCAAGCAGTTCTATCACTGTTTTGGTTGTGGGGTGCACGGCACGGCCATCGACTTTTTGATGTCCTATTCTGGCTACGGGTTTGTCGACGCGGTGCGCGAGCTCGCGCAGGAGCTTGGCCTGAGCGTGCCGAGCGAAGCGGGTGTGCGCGATCCGGCGGCTGAGGCCTCACGCGCGAGGGCGCCCGACCTCATCGAGACGCTGCAGAAGGCGGCGAAGTTTTACAGCGCTCGCCTTCGAGATGCCCCGCAGGCGATTACGTATCTCAAAAATCGCGGTGTATCGGGTGCGACGGCGGCTCGCTTTCGGCTCGGGTACGCCCCAGGCGGTTGGCGTGCGTTGGAAGGGGCATTTGCCGATTATGGCGACGACAGCCTCGTGGAGGGGGGGCTCGTGATTGCGAGTGACGCGCCCGCGGAAGGTCAGCCTGCGCGGCGCTACGACCGCTTTCGCGACCGCGTCATGTTTCCGATCCGTAATCCCCGGGGACAGGTGATCGGTTTTGGTGGTCGAGTGGTTGGGCAGGGTGAGCCAAAGTACCTCAATAGCCCGGAGACGCCGCTATTTAGTAAGGGGCGCTCGCTGTACGGCCTTTACGAAGCGCGCGATGCGATTCGGCAGCACAATGCGGTGGTGGTCGTCGAAGGCTACATGGATGTCGTGATGCTGGCGCAAAACGGCGTTGAGAACGCGGTTGCGACGCTGGGTACGGCGACCACCGCGGACCATGTCCGCCTACTTGCACGCTTGGTGGATCGCATCACCTTCTCTTTTGACGGTGACAAGGCGGGTCGCAAAGCGGCGTGGCGGGCTCTTGAGGCGAGCTTGCCGCACGCCACCGACACGCGTCGGATCGATTTTTTGTTTCTGCCACCCGAGCACGACCCCGATAGCTTCGTACGCGCTCACGGGCACGAGGGCTGGCGGGCTGCGCTGGCGGAGGCGACGCCTTTGTCCGAGTTCGTATTGCGTGAGCTGTCCTCTCGGGGCGACCTGCAGACATCCGAGGGCCGCGCGCAACTGCAGAGTCAGGCGCGCGAGGTGCTAATGGCGCTTCCGGATGCCGCCTTACGCCAGCAGTTATTGGCCCGAATTGCCGCTTTGGTCGGGTTGGATGTGGATGCGTTGCGCTCGTTTTACGGCATCGGTGCAGCGACAGTGAGCCGGGAGCCGCGCGTGCCGCGGGTCGTCATGGCGCGTCGGCCCCCAACGGTGCGTGCCGCCGAGCGTGCTTTCGCCCTGGCCGCGCGGCATCCCGCTCTGGTCCACGAACTGCCGGTTGACCCAACGCGTGGGGCGCCGGTTGCAGAGCTTGGCGTCGCCTGGGTGCCGCCTGGGCGGCTTGCACAGGGCGACGAGATGGCGGTCGACGAATTGCCTCGCGAGGTGCTCGACTGGATCGAACGCTTGCGGACCTTGCCGGCCGGCGCCAGTTTTGCGTCGGTGCAGACCCTCCTGGCGCAGGATTCTGCTGCGCTTGCCGTTTTGCAGGCCGATGAGCTGAAACCCTGGGCTGGCTTGACACTCGAGGAGGCGCGCGGCGAGTTCCACCGCGCTCTTGCCGAGGTGGTTCTGGCGCGTTTGCAGGACGAGCTTGCGCAAATCGCGGCGAGTGATCCGACCCGCTCGGGCGCGCTCGATCGGTATCAGGCGCTACAGCGGCGGATGCTGGCTTTGAAATCCGCCTACGGTCGGGTGCGACGCTAGCGGGTGCTGAGCTCCAACGCGCCCCGTTCCGGCGCCCCCGACCCGCGAGCCCACGAGTCCGCGAGCCCACGAGTCCGCGAGTCCGCGAGTCCGCGAGTCCGCGAGTCCGCGAGTCCGCGAGTCCGCGAGTCCGCGAGTCCGCGAGTTCTTTACCTGCCCAAGCCGCGGCCGGGATCGTGAGCTTTGACGCCAAGTGGATTGACAAGCCACGTTATAATGGTCGGTTCACCGCTGAGGGGTTGAGTCGAGCTTTCCCATCGTGGTTTGGAAACCGATCGAAAACCCCTTGCCTCAGCGCCTTCCGACAGGAATCCCATGAAGACTGCGTCGAAGAAAACGGTTGCCGCGGCTACCGCCGTTCCCAAAGCAACGCGCACAGCGTCTGCAGCGTCAACCGCACCTGTGCCGAAAACCGAGCGTGCGGCCAGTGCGAAAGCGAAGGCAACTGGCGCTTCTGCGGCGGCGGCCTCGCCCGAGGCGAAGCCTCAGCGCGCCAAGGGGATGCCGTCGGTCAAGTTGGCCGCTGCCGAGACCAGCGAAGCGATTGCGCGCGCTGAAAAAGCGTCCGCAAAATCGAAGACGGAGCCCAAATCGGTTGCCAAAGCCCCGCTGAAAGTGCCTGCGAAGCCCGCCGCCCAGTCGACCGCAAAATCGGAGCCGACCGCGAAAGCTTCGTCGACGCCCAAGGCGGACACTCAGTCTGCGCCAATCGCAGCTTCGAAGGCAAAGACAGCAACGGTCGCGAAGGCGCTATCCGCCGCCAAGGTAGTGGATGCGGCAAAGGCCGCGCCAATCGCAAAAACCAAAGCTTCGGTGACGGCCATCGGCGCGGTCGCAAAAACGTCCTCTGCAACGGCTGTGAAGGCGGAGCGAGCCTTACCCTCGAAAACCGAGCCCTCCGCAAAGAAGGGCAAAGTGACGTCGATCGAATCGCCAGCGGGCGAGATTTCTGCTGCGGAGACTTCGCAGGAGGGCGCTTCCCGTTCTAAGGCCGTCAAAGTGGCGAGTGCTAAAAAGTCGGTTGTACAAGCTCCCGTTGACAGCGGCGCGGTCGCTAAGGGTTCGTCATCCTCGGTCGCGAAAGAGAGCCAATCCGCCGTGGGCGCGACCCCCGGGAAGGCGAGCAAGGCAACCAAGGTCAGTAAAGCAACGACGTCTAAAGCATCAAGCGCGACGCCTGCCAAAGCAACCCGTCCGACGGCCAAATCGGCGACCTCCAAACGACCCGGGGCCGACGCCGAAGGTGCTGGCGACGATGAATTGAGCGACGAAGGCGCGTCGGGTGAGCTCGAGACGTTTGAGGATGAGAGCGACGTTGACCCCGTACCGGAAGAAATCGTCGAGGTGGTGGCGCCTAAAAAAGGCAAGAGCAGAAAGGCAACCGAGCGTGCGCTGATGAAGGAGGCGTTGGCTTTGCCAGCGAGCAATCCGGAAGAGCAGGAGGCACGTCGCAATAAATTTAAGCAGCTCATTCGGCTCGGGAAAGAGCGCGGCTTTTTGACCTACGCCGAAATCAACGACCATCTCCCGCAGGATTTGGTTGAGGCCGAGCAGATCGATTCGATCATCGGCATCATCAACGACATGGGCATCGCGGTTTACGAGCAGGCTCCCGATGCCGAGACCCTGTTGATGAATGAGAATGTGCCCGTTGCCTCCAGCGACGATGATGCTGAGGAAGAGGCTGAAGCGGCGCTCTCGACCGTCGATAGTGAATTCGGTCGGACGACCGATCCGGTGCGGATGTACATGCGCGAGATGGGTTCGGTTGAACTCCTCACGCGCGAGGGCGAGATTGAAATCGCCAAGCGCATCGAAGACGGCTTGCGCCAGATGGTGTTATCGATCAGTGCCTGTCCAACGACGATTGAAGAGGTTCTGGCCTACGCAGGCAAAATCGACGCCGGTGCCCTGCGAATTGACGAAGTGGTCGATGGTCTGGTCGACCCCAACGCGAAAGACGTTAGCTTTGCGCCGCCGCCGTCGATGGAGGCACTGGAAGAAGAGGAAGGCGATGCCGACGCTGACCCAGCGGTGGCAAACGGCAAGCAACTCGAGGAATTGAAGAAGGCTGCGGTCGAGAAGTTCGCGTTGATCACGGCGGGTTACGAGGCGATGCGCAGCGCCAACGAGAAGTCTGGCTACAAAGGTGTGGCCTACCTCAAGGCGCAGGCGGCGATTCAGGAAGCGCTGATGACAATCCGCTTCACGGCGAAAATTGTCGAAAAACTTGCCGATACGCTGCGTTCGCAAGTTGAAGAGGTCCGTACCTTCGAGCGTGCGATCCTTAATATCTGCGTCGAGAAAGTTGGCTTGCCGCGCGAGAATTTCACGCGCAATTTCCCCGGCCATGAGACGGACTTGCGCTGGAGCGAGAAGCTCGTTGCAGAATTGACCGATCAAGGCGCCCCTTACGCGGGAGTCATGCGGCGCAATATTCCTGCGATTCAGGACCTGCAGCAAAAATTGATCGACCTGCAGGCGCGCGTCATGTTGCCGTTGGCAGATCTCAAAGAGATCAACAAGCAGATGGCGATGGGCGAGGCGAAAGCCCGCAAGGCAAAACGCGAAATGACCGAGGCCAACTTGCGGCTGGTGATCTCGATCGCCAAAAAATACACCAACCGCGGTTTACAGTTTCTGGATCTGATTCAAGAGGGCAACATCGGCTTGATGAAGGCGGTCGACAAGTTCGAATACCGTCGCGGTTACAAATTTTCGACGTATGCGACTTGGTGGATTCGGCAAGCCATTACGCGCTCGATCGCGGATCAGGCACGCACCATTCGTATCCCGGTGCATATGATCGAAACGATCAACAAGATGAACCGGATTTCACGGCAAATCCTGCAAGAAACGGGCATAGAACCTGACCCCGCAACGTTGGCGGTCAAAATGGAGATGCCGGAAGAAAAGATTCGCAAAATCCTGAAGATCGCCAAAGAGCCGATTTCGATGGAGACGCCGATCGGTGACGACGACGACTCGCACTTGGGTGACTTCATCGAGGACACCGCGACCTTGGCCCCTGCCGATGCCGCTCTGCACGCGTCGATGCACAACGTCGTTAAAGAAGTTCTGGATTCTTTGACGCCGCGCGAAGCCAAGGTCTTGCGCATGCGATTCGGGATTGAGATGAGCACCGATCACACGCTCGAAGAGGTCGGCAAACAGTTTGACGTCACCCGTGAGCGTATTCGTCAGATCGAAGCCAAGGCGTTGCGCAAGCTGCGCCATCCGAGCCGCGCCGATAAGCTCAAGAGCTTTCTCGAGGGGCAGTGATCGCCAGTACTTTTTTTCGGGCCTATAGCTCAGTTGGTTAGAGCAGAGGACTCATAATCCTTTGGTCGTAGGTTCAAGTCCTACTGGGCCCACCCTCCACGCGTATGCAGATTTTCCAAGCGGATTCGGCTTCTAACCCCTCGGCGCCAGCGTCGCGCTACGCCGTTATTGGTAATCCGATCGAGCAGAGCAAGTCGCCTTTGATCCACTCGGCGTTCGCCAATGCGACCGGCCAGAATATTCAGTACACCAGGATCCTTGGCGGCGTCGGCGAATTTGCAAAATCGGTGGACGCGTTTCGCGCGGCCGGCGGCAGTGGCATGAATGTCACGTCTCCATTCAAGCTTGACGCGTTTGCATACGCGACGGACCTTGCGCCCAGTGCCCAAATGGCGGGCGCGGTGAATGCCCTGAAGTTTGCGGGGGAGCGTGTCTATGCAGAGAATTTTGACGGGGTGGGCTTGGTGCGCGACGTCGTGCATAACCTGGGCTTCCCCCTGCAAGGCCTGCGCGTATTGATCCTCGGTGCGGGCGGTGCCACGCGGGGGGCTTTGCTGCCCATATTGGCACAGTCGCCTGCCGAGTTGGTGATCGTTAATCGCACGCTGGCCAAGGCCGAGGTGTTGGCGGCTTTGGCCCGCCGGCACCAACGCAGCGGCGTGCCGGTGCAGGGGATTTCCTACGCGGATCTTGGCGCACGCGGCTTTGACGTGGTGTTCAATGCGACCTCAGCGAGCCTGACTGCGCAACTGCCACCGCTGGCGCCGACGGCCTTTGCACCGGGCTCTCTGGCTTATGAGCTCGCGTATGGCAAGGGGCTAACCCCTTTTCTTGCGCTCGCCCGCCAGGCCGGCGTTACGCGTTTGGCCGATGGTGTCGGTATGCTGGCCGAGCAGGCGGCAGAGGCGTTTGACTGGTGGCGAGGTGTACGCCCTGACACCGCCGACGTGATCCGGCAATTGTCAGTGCCCTTAGCGTAAACAGTGAATTTCAAGGCTGGCGTCGTACTGTGGTGCACGGCGTTAAGCCTGCCGAGTCTAGCGCTTTGCCAGCCGGAGTCCCCTTCGCGCGCGGCAACCGAGCGCCATTTGGCCGAGCGCTTCTCAGCTCCGCGTTTTTCGCCGGAGTCTTCAGCGCCGAATCCTTCCGCGCCTGAGCCTTTAGCGCGTGAGCTGTCGGCGCTCGAGCTCCCCGTGCCGCTTACGCGACAGCCTGGCGACGCGGCGCGCGGTCGGGCCATTGTCGCCAATCGCCAGGTCGGCTTGTGTCTCTTGTGCCATTCGGGCCCCTTCCCAGAAGAGCGCTTCCAGGGCAATCTGGCGCCGGATTTGGCCTCGAGCGCGAACCGCTGGTCGGCAGGAGCGCTGCGGGCGCGCTTGGTAGACGCGCGGCGATTCAACCCGGACACGATCATGCCGGCCTATTTTCAAACGGATGGTCTCACCCGCGTAGCCCTGGCGTATCGCGGCCAAACCTTGCTCAGTGCGCAGCAGATCGAGGATGTCATCGCTTTTTTGCTGAGTTTGCCAGCGGGCGGTCGACCTTGAAGGGTAATGGCCTGACAGCGATCGAATCGCGCCGGCAATGGCTGGCCTTTTTGGCTGGCTTTGGCCTCGCCCCCTGGTCGCCGGTGTTTGCGCAGCCCGATGCCGCGCAAGCGGCGATTCGTGCGCTGGTGGCGAAGGCCGAGATTCGCAGCGGGCGCATCCGCTTGGAGATCCCGCCGCTGGTCGAGAACGGGCATTCGGTGGTGATGAGCCTGCGTGTCCAAAGCCCAATGACCGCCGAGGATCATGTGCGCTCGGTCCACGTGTTCGCCGAGGGCAATCCGCTTCCCGCGGTCCTGACTGCCTATTTCACCCCTCACAGCGGCCAGGCGGCATTGACGAGCCGGATTCGGCTGGCCGAAAGCCAACGCATCTGGGCGGTCGCGGTCATGAGCGACGGCTCTTTCTGGCAGACCTCGGCAGAGACCTTGGTGACCTTATCCGCTTGCACGGAGGAACGGTGAGTTTGGCGCAGCGCTTGTTGCTCACCATACCGTCTTCGGCGCGGCGCGGCGAGTTGATCGAGGTCAAGGCGCTCGCGCAACACCCGATGGAGAATGGGTTTCGCCATGATCAGAACGGCCAGCGGGTCGAGCGCGATCAATTGCGCCATGTCGCCTGTCGCTACAACGGTGTTGAAGTCTTTAGCGCCGACCTGCACACCGGCGTGGCGGCGAACCCGCTGATTCAGTTTCGGCTGAAGGTCCTTGAGAGCGGCACGCTGACGGTGGTGTGGAGCGATGACGAGGGGCGGACTTCGCAAACCAGTGCCCGTATCGAGGTGTTGTGAGGGTTCGCGCCCGCAGGCTCGCCGCCGCACTGGTTGCTTCGGTTTGGGTCTGCGCGAGCGCGACAGCGGAAACGCAGCGCCCGCCGGCAAGGCGCTCGGGCACGCTTGATCTTTCTCCTGCGACGCGCGCGATGCAGGAAGACCCTGCGCTGAATCCCGCAACGTTCTGGCGTCTCGACGGGGAAGCGTTGTGGTTGCAAGGCGGGGCTGGCGACAAGCCGTCGTGCGTATCTTGTCACGGTGCCGGTGCTGACGCCATGCGGGGCATTGCGCTTGGGTTTCCCAAGCGAGTAGCCGGGCAGTTACTGAACCTTGAAGGCCAAATCAATCGGTGTCGTTCCCTGCGCCAGGGTGCTGAGCCGTTTGCGCTCGAGAGCCAGCCCCTACTGTCCTTGGCGGTTTTCATTGGCGCCCAATCGCGCGGACTGCCCATCGCGCCCGAGCAGGCGACGAGCGAGCATCTTGCTGCAGGGCGCGCACTCTACGAGCGTCGAATCGGGCAGCTCAATCTCGCTTGTACCCACTGCCATGACGAGCGCGCAGGCGCCCGCCTGGGCGGTAGCACGATTCCGCAGGCGCATCCGACCGGCTACCCGATCTACCGCTTGGAGTGGCAGACGGTGGGATCCTTGCAGCGACGTTTGCGCAATTGCATGGTTGGCGTACGCGCCGAGCCCTTTCCTTTTGGCGCCCCAGAACTCGTGCTACTCGAGCTCTATCTGATGGAGCGCGCGCGCGGGATGCTGGCCGAGACCCCTGCCGTGCGGCCCTGACAAGCGCTCAGTAGCTGAGTCGTCCGATACCGTCGAGCGCAGCGTTTTTGTAGCATTCAGCGAGCGTTGGGTAGTTGAAAACGGCGTCGGCAAAGTAATCGATCGTGCCGCCCAGCGCCATCACAGCCTGGCCGATATGGACCAGTTCGGTCGCGCCCTCGCCCAGAATGTGCACGCCGAGCAGGGCCCGGGTGTCGGGACGGAAAATCAACTTCAACATACCAGTACGATCCCCAATGATCTGGCCGCGGGCAATCTCCCGAAAATTCGCCTTGCCGATCTCGTAGGGCGTTCCGGCCGCAGTGAGCTCGTCCTCCGTGCTGCCAATGGTGGAGATTTCTGGAACCGTATAGATCCCATAAGGAAAGAGTCCGATGCCGTGCTCGCCTTCCTCGGTTTCGCCAAACGCGTGGCGGGCGGCGGCCCGGCCTTGTTCGAGCGAGGTTGACGCGAGGGAGGGGAAGCCGATGACGTCGCCCACGGCGTAGATCGTCGGCACGTTGGTTTGGAAATGCGCATTGACCGTGATCCGTCCGCGAGCGTCGAGTTCGACGCCCGCGCGCTCAAGGCCGAGCTCGGCAGTGGCCCCTGTGCGCCCAATGGCATACAGCGCCGCCTCTGCATGGAGCGTCTTAGCACTGCGCAGGCGCACCTCGACTGGCGCACGCGCGTCCTCGATGACCGACACGCCGGCAACTTCTTCGCCGAGGCGCATCGTGATGCGATTCTGTTGTGCGATGTAGGTCAGTGCTGCCGAAATCTCGTGGTCGAGAAAGGGCAACAAGGTCTGGCGTTTGTCGACGATCGTGACCCTTGTGCCGAGCGCTGCGAACATGGTGGCGTACTCAACGCCGATCACTCCGGCGCCGATTACGATCAAAGAACGCGGAATGGTTTTAAGTTGCAGAATGTCATCGCTGACCAAAATCCGTTGGCCATCAAACGTGATGTGCGAGTCGCGCGTTGCATTCGTACCACACGCGATGACGACTCGATCGGTCTGGATGATGCGCTCGTCGCCACTGCCATCGTCGAGTCGGATGTGATGCGCGTCGACGAAAGACGCAGTCGCCTCGACCAGCTCGATCCGGTTGCGCGCCAGCTGGTTTCGAATGACATCAATCTCGCTGCGGATAACTTGTTCTACCCGAAACAATAGATCTTCGATCTGAATGTCGTGTTTGACCGTGTAAGACGAGCCGTAAATGCCGCGTTCACGGAAACCCGAGAGGTGCAGAACCGCCTCCCGAAAGGTTTTCGAGGGGATCGTTCCGGTATTCACACAAACCCCACCGACCACGCGGCGGCGCTCGACGACGACGACCCGTTTGCCTAATTTGGCGGCTTGAATGGCGGCACGTTGGCCCGAAGGGCCAGAGCCGATGACAACCAGGTCGTGATGCATAGCGGAGATTTCCTCAGTTCGATCCAGGGCCGATGAAGCCCGGATCGTCCCGTCGATGACGCGATTCGTCAACGGTTCTAGCATCTTTTGCGGCTGCCGGCGTACAATGCACGAGTGGCAAAGTGCAGCCTTCGCTGTTTGTCCCGCTTTGCAGACCCAGCGCGTAAGGTCTGTTTATCCCACGACGATGATTCCAGACCTCGCGACCGATCCCGCGACCGCCGGCGCTGATCCGGCCGAGATTACATTTGCAGATTTCGCCCTCGCCGAGCCGATCCAACGGGCGGTCGCGCAGATGGGTTATCGGGTGCCGACGCCGGTGCAGGCCGCGGCGATTCCGATCGTAATGTCCGGCCGCGACGTAATGGCTGCGGCGCAAACGGGCACTGGTAAGACGGCGGGCTTTGCTTTGCCAATCCTGCAGCGGCTGCTGCCGCTTGCGAGCGCCAGCCCTTCGCCGGCGCGGCATCCCGTGCGCGCCTTGATCCTGGCGCCGACACGTGAACTTGCCGATCAGATCTTTGTCAACGTTCGGGATTACGCGCAGTTCACCTCCTTACGCTCAGCCTGTGTGTACGGCGGCGTCGATATCCAGCCGCAGATCGCCCAGTTGCGGCTCGGTTGCGAGGTGCTGATCGCGACCCCGGGGCGTTTGCTGGACCACGTCGGGCAGAAAAACGTTAACCTCAGTCAGGTGCAGATACTGGTACTGGATGAGGCTGACCGCATGCTTGACATGGGTTTCATGCCCGATCTGCAGCGCATTCTTGCGCTCTTGCCGCCGGTTCGACAGAACCTGATGTTTTCTGCAACCTTTTCGGAAGACATCAAAAAGCTTGCCGGCAGTTTTCTTAAATTGCCCCATTTGGTTGAAGTCGCCCGTCGCAATGCGACCGCCGAAAACGTTTCGCAGGAGGTCTTCCGGGTCGATCGCAGCGATACCAAGCGCAGTGCAGTCGCGCACCTCGTGAAGTCGCGCGGGCTCAAACAAGTGATCGTATTTTCAAATACGAAAATTGGTTGCGGTCGGCTTGCCCGTGAGCTCCAGCGCGATGGACTGAACGCGGAGGCAATCCACGGCGACAAGTCGCAGCAGGATCGTCAAAAAACACTCGACGCTTTCAAGGCCGGCGAGACCACCATACTGGTGGCCACTGACGTTGCCGCGCGCGGGCTCGACATTGCGGAGCTGCCTGCGGTGATCAACTATGACTTGCCGTATTCGCCGGAGGATTATGTCCACCGGATCGGCCGTACCGGGCGTGCGGGTGCGAGTGGTATGGCGCTCAGTTTGATGGTGCCCGGCGACGAGCGTTTGCTGGAACAAATCGAAAAGCTGATCGGCCGCAAATTGCCGCCTCATCCGCTCGAGGGTCTTCCCGAGCGGGCGCGCGGTGGGGCCGATGCTGAGGCGAACTACGAAGCGCGAGCGCCGCGCTCGCGATATGCAGAGTCCGATGCGACGACGGGATCGGAGCGCGCGCCACGTGGGGCTCGCCCCTCACGTCCGAGCTTTGAATCGCGGGTGCGCTCGAATCTACCGGGGTGCTCGAGCGATCGTTTCTTTTTTCAGCCTTACGAGCCTTCGGCAGCGGCGCTCGCGGCTGCACAGGCAATGGCAAGCGACGCCTCAGCTGCGGCCCTCAGTGGCCGCAACGCCAGCCCGAGAGCGGGGTCGCAGCGACGGCCCGCGAGTGGCTTGGCGGCATTGCTCGGAGGTAAGCCAGCGCTGTCGAACGCGGCTGCTGCGGCACCGGCCCCGGACGCTTAAGCAGCCAGCCAGCGCACGGCCCACGCCGCGGTCGCCCATGACCAGAAATCCTTGATTAGCCGCTCCGACGCATTGGCGTCGGTGTCGAGTGCGGCGCGTAGAGGCTCGGGCGGATGGCCTAATTGCAGATGGCGAGCGGCCAGGAACAAGGAGCGCAACGGGCGTTCGAGCGCGAGGGCACTTGCGCCGCTCTGCTTCGACAACTTCTGGCCCGTCGCGTCGCGCAAAACCGGCACATGCAGCGTGCGCGGGTGTGTCAAGCCGAGCGCGCGCTGCAAGACTCGCTGACGCGCGGTGGCCATCAGCAAGTCGTCGCCTCGGACAACATCGGTGACGGCGTCGGCGGCATCGTCGACGACGATCGCTAAGTGGTATGACCACTGGCCATCGGCGCGTCGCAAAACAAAGTCGCCGACCTCATCGGCAACACATTGGACAACGTCGCCGACGGCTCGATCGACCCAGCGTTCAATCCCGATCGGGACCACGAAGCGCCAAGCCGGCGCTTGGCGTTGTTGTGTCGAATCGTTTGCGCTGTCGAAAGGGGCTCGGGTTGCGCACGACTCTGGCGCGAGCGACGGCCTTGCTTTGCTTGCTGCTGACGGCCGACAGGTGCCGGGGTAGACGCGCTCTTGCCCCGTTGCGGTGGGGATGCCCTGCTGCATCCAATACCTTGCGATGTCGTTGCGGCTGCAACGGCAGGCGTAGGCCCGATCCTGCGTCTCGAGACGCGCGAAGGCGGCCTCGTGACGCGCGCCGTGCTGGGTCGTTCGCTCAAGCGGTCCGTCCCAGTGCACCCCGTGGGCAGCCAGAGCGTGCACAATTGCGTCCGCGGCACCGGGGACCACGCGGGTGCTATCCACATCGTCGATGCGGAGTCGTAGTCGTCCTTGGTGCGCGCGCGCATCGAGCGAGGCCGCCATCGCCGCCACCAGCGAACCGAGATGCAGGGGGCCGGTGGGCGACGGAGCGAAGCGGCCGACGTAAGGATGAGGCGCTGGCATGGGACTCGAACGGGGAAGCCTCGCCGTAGCGGGGAGAGCGAGCAGTCGCTATTCTGGAGGAAAATACAATGCTGATAAAACGTTTGGCGCGAGAGCGCGGGCATGGCCAACATGGTTGGTTGGATTCCTGGCACAGCTTCTCGTTCGCCGATTATCACGACCCTGCGCACATGGGCTTCGGGCCTTTGCGTGTCATCAACGAGGACCGCATCGCACCGGGCTCTGGCTTTGGCACCCACGGCCACCGCGACATGGAAATTCTCAGTTGGGTGCTGGCGGGTGCGCTGGCGCACCGCGATTCCATGGGCAACGGCTCAGTGATCGTGCCAGGGGATTTGCAGCGAATGAGTGCAGGGCGGGGCGTCCAGCATTCTGAGTGCAACCATGACGCGCAGCAGACCACCCATTTTTTACAGATTTGGATCGAACCCGCGGCGCGTGCGACCGAACCTGGATATGCGCAGAAGCACTTCCCCGTCGCGCAAAGAAGGGGTCGACTGTGTACCGTGGCAAGCGGCGACGGTCGTGAAGACTCGGTCCCGATGGGCCAAGACGCGCTCTTGCTCGCGGGACTTTTCGATGGTGAAGAGCAGGCCACTTGGCCGCTGCCCGTGGGCCGGCGCGCTTATGTGCACTTGGCGCGCGGCGAGCTCACCGTCAACGGCGAACGTTTGCAAGCGGGAGACGCGCTCAAATTGACCGAAGAGGCCGAGGTCGTGCTGAGCCACGGCGTCGACGCCGAGGTATTGGTGTTCGAGTTGGCGTAGGCACCCGGGCCGCTCAAACGCGCTCGGCAACCCCAAGCGGCCCGATCGTCGGGGTGCTTGGCGCAAAGGGGCTCAGGCCCCACGGGGGGTAGAATCGGGGTCCCATTTCGCAAAGTTGCATGGTCGATCCCGCCTTTATTCACCTGCGCGTCCATACCGAGTATTCGGTCGTCGATTCGATTGTGCGGATCGACTCGCTTGTGGCGGCGGCCAAAAGCGACGGACAACCCGCCGTCGCGATCACGGACCTGGGCAACCTGTTCGGCTGGATCAAGTTCTATAAGGCGGCCCGCGCCGCTGGGGTTCAACCGATCCTGGGCGCCGACGTTTGGATCACGAACGACGCCGATCGTGATCAAGCAACGCGCTTGTTATTGATCGCGGCCAATAGCGCCGGCTACGCGAGACTTTGCGAGTTGCTCTCGCGCGCGTGGCTCGAGAATGCTTGGCGCGATCGCGGTGAGATTCGACGCGAGTGGCTTGAGCCGGTTGCTGGCGACGATCCCGCGGGCGGCTTGATTGCGCTCTCGGGGGCCGCGAGCGGCGATATTGGCGAGGCCTTGCTGGCTGGCCGAACCCATCAGGCAGAGGCGCTGGCGCGCGACTGGGCGCGTTGTTTTCCCGGGTCTTTTTATTTGGAATTGCAGCGCGCTGGCCGGGAGAACGATGAGACCCACGTGCGCTTGGCGGCAGCGCTTGCCGTGCGTTGTGGCTTACCGGTGGTGGCCACCCATCCGGTCCAGTTCGTGCGCGCGGAGGAGTTCGCCGCGCACGAAGCGCGCGTCTGTATTGCAGAATCCGAACTCTTAGCCAACCCGCGCCGAGCCAAGCGTTTTACGGAACCGATGTGGTTCCGTTCGCAGTCCGAGATGCAGACGCTGTTTTCGGATCTGCCGCAGGCTTTGACGAATGCCGTGCAGATCGCACGCCGTTGCCACCTCAGCATGCAACTCGGCAAGGCGCGCCTGCCGGACTTTCCGGTACCGGCGGGCTGGAATTTGGACGACTGGTTGCGCGCCGAATCCCGGCAAGGTCTCGAGCAACGCTTCGAGGTTCGCTTCCCGCCTGAAGTCGTAACGACCGAGGAGCGCGACCGTCGATGGGCTCAGTATGAGGCCAGGATCGAGTACGAGTGCAACACGATCGTCCAGATGGGTTTTAGCGGCTACTTTTTAATCGTCGCGGATTTCATCAACTGGGCAAAGCGCAACGCGGTACCGGTCGGTCCAGGGCGAGGCTCGGGCGCCGGTTCGCTGGTGGCCTATGCGCTTGGCATCACCGATATCGACCCGATCCCTTACGCCTTGTTGTTTGAACGATTTCTAAACCCAGAACGGGTTTCGATGCCCGACTTTGATATCGACTTTTGTCAGGACCAGCGATGGCGCGTCATCGAATACGTACGTGACAAGTATGGGGCGCAGGCCGTCAGTCAGATCGCCACCTTTGGCACGATGGCCTCGAAGGCCGTGATCCGCGACGCCGGACGGGTGTTGGATCTGCCGTACAACTTTTGTGATCAGCTCTCCAAGCTGATTCCGGTGGTGCAGAACAAGCCCTTGTCACTGGCCAAGGCACGCGAAGCGGAGCCCTTGTTGCGGGAGCGTGAGGCACAGGAGGAGGACGTGCGCGGCTTGCTCGAGATTGCCGGTCCGCTGGAGGATCTCGTACGGAACGTCGGTATGCATGCGGGTGGGGTCTTGATCGCGCCGGGGCAGTTGACAGACTTTTGCCCGCTTTACAAAGCGCCTGGAACCGATGCGGTGATCAGCCAATTCGACAAAGACGATGTCGAAGCGGTGGGACTGGTGAAGTTTGACTTTCTTGGGCTACGTAACCTCACCATCCTCGACCTCGCCGTGCAGTACGTACGCGAAGCGCAAGCGATGGCGGGGCTGCCTACGGAGCAACAGCTCGATCTGACAACGCTCGAATTCGACGATCCGCGCGCCTATCAAGTCCTCAAGGAAGCCAATACGACGGCGATCTTCCAACTCGAAAGCGAGGGCATGAAGAAGCTGTTGAAGAAGCTCGCGCCCGACCGTTTCGAGGACATCATCGCCGTGCTGGCGCTCTATCGACCTGGCCCACTTGGCTCTGGCATGGTCGATGATTTTATTTTGCGCAAGAAAGGCCAGCAGCCGATCGATTTTTTCCACCCGGACCTGAAAGCGACGCTAGAGCCAACGTACGGCGTGATCGTCTATCAGGAACAGGTCATGCAGATTTCGCAAATCATCGGCGGCTATACGCTGGGTGGCGCCGATCTGTTGCGGCGCGCCATGGGCAAGAAAAAGCCCGAAGAGATGGCGAAGTACAAAGGCACCTTTCTGGCAGGCGCGCAGTCCAAGGGCTATGGCGCTGCGTTGGCCGAGAAATTGTTCGACCTGATGGCGATGTTCGCCGAGTACGGCTTCAATAAATCGCACACCGCAGCGTACGCGGTCGTCACTTACCACACGGCCTGGCTGAAGGCGCACTGGCCGGCCGAATTCATGGCGGCGACCCTGTCCTCTGACATGGACGACACCGACAAAGTGATGCTGTTTGTGCAGGATGCGCGCGCAAACGGCCTCACCGTCCTCGGCCCCGATCTGAATCAATCCGTTTGGCGTTTTGTCCCCGTCGGGGGCGATGGTGCGCCGGCCAGGACGATCCGTTATGGCCTGGGCGGGGTTAAGGGAGTGGGCGAACAAGCCGTACAGCATCTGATCGAGCGTCGTACCGTTGGCGGTGCGTTCACCGATTTGTTTGATTTTGTGGCGCGCGTCGACCGCCGAATCTGTAACCGCCGAGCGATGGAAGCGCTGATCCGAGCCGGTGCACTCGATACGCTCAGCAGCCCGGAGACGGTTTCAAGCGAGCGCGGTGACACGTCCTCGCCAGCGCCGACAACAGCGCCGACAACAGCCCCGACAACAGCGCTCGCAACGCCGCCCACAACAGCGCTCGCAACGCCGTCCACAACAGCGCTCGCAAGCCGCGCCATGCTGTTGGCGACCTTGCCCCATGCCGTCGAGGCCGCCGAACAAAGCGAGGCGGCGGCTGGCCAGGCCTCCTTGTTCGGTGGGTTCGACGCGAACTTCGACGCGCCGCGTCAGTGGGTTTCTGTTTTGCCCTGGGGCGAGCGTCAGCGTTTGCGTGAAGAAAAGGCGGCGCTTGGCTTCTACTTCAGCGGCCATCTCTTTGATGCCTACCGAACTGAGGCGCAGCAGATGGTTCGCACGGGCTTGGCGGAGCTCAGCGCTGCACGCGAACCGCAGTACCTCGTGGGCATCATCGCCGCCATGCGCACGCAAATGTCGCGGCGCGGAAAGATGCAAATCGTGACCCTCGATGACGGTTGCGCGAAGGTTGACGTGGTGGTGTTTGCCGAACTCTACGAGGCGCACCGCGCCATCGTTCGGGAGGACGAATTTTTGCTGGTT
>Ga0136644_10001156_pt1 | contig 20988 bp, 21 predicted proteins | sample C_130820_EF_Meta_FD_94780 | JGI IMG/M metagenome (GOLD analysis project Ga0136644, IMG submission 94780) | Freshwater microbial communities from Lake Croche, Canada to study carbon cycling - C_130820_EF_MetaG (v2) (version 2) | ecosystem: Environmental > Aquatic > Freshwater > Lake | place... | reverse complement strand
CAGCAGATTTACTTGAGAAAGGTGACTTTGGTCCAGTTGAGAAACTTATCAAGGATGCTGTTCAAATCAGTTTAACTAAAGACCTTGGTACCGATTACTTCGCTGATCCTCGTGCTCGTCTAATGAAGATTAAAGATAACAATGGTCAGGTATCTACTGGTTGGAATGCACTTGATCAAAAGTTGTTTGGTGGATTTAACAAAGGTGAATTAAATATCTTTGCTGGTGGTTCAGGTTCGGGTAAATCACTGTTCATGCAAAACATTGCTGTCAACTGGATGCAACTTGGTCTCAATGGTGTTTATGTCACACTAGAACTTAGTGAAGAACTTACATCCATGCGTATTGATAGTATGGTTACTAATATCGCCAGTAAAGATATCTTCAAGGATATTGATACCGTTGATATGAAGGTTGTTATGATGGGCAAGAAGAGTGGTAGATTACAAATTAAGTATTTGCCAGCCCAAAGCAATATTAATGATGTTCGTTCATATGTCAAGGAACTGCAAATCCGTAGCGGTCGTAAGGTTGATTTTATCATGATCGACTATCTTGATCTGCTCATGCCTGTTAGTGCCAAGGTTAGTCCAAGTGACTTGTTTGTCAAAGACAAGTATGTGTCGGAAGAAATTCGTAACTTTGCTAAAGAAATGCAAATCTTGTTGGTTACAGCATCACAGTTAAATCGTGCATCTGTGGAAGAAGTAGAGTTTGATCATAGTCATATTAGTGGTGGTATTTCTAAGATTAACACTGCCGATAATTTATTTGGTATCTTTACTTCTCGCAGTATGCGTGAGCATGGCAAGTATCAATTGCAGATTATGAAGACTCGTTCATCTAGCGGCGTTGGACAAAAGGTTGAACTTGAGTTTGACATTGATAGTTTACGCATTCGTGATTTGCCAGACGATGGCGAAGGGCATCAATTTAAGAAACCTGTTAGCAGTATATTTGATGGTGTAAAGAATAAGAGCACCGTAATACCGAATGTCGAACCCGAAGAAAGTGGCAAGATTGTGGCAGATGTAAACAGCAGCAAACTAAAACAAATGTTAGCCAACATTAAAAAAACTTAAATAACATATGATTTCCTTTCACGATATAAGACATTTACATATGGAATTTAGTTCTCAGTGCAACGCTAGGTGTCCGCAGTGTCCACGAAATCTGTTTGGTTATCCATTTAATATGGGTTACGTGGAAACAAATTTAACTTTGGAACTTATTAAAAAAACTTTTAGTCCACAGTTTATATCTCAACTACGAGGATTATTAGTCAACGGAAATTTTGGTGATTTTACTTCTAATTTGGAATCTATTGAGATATTAGAATATTTCAAATCTAGTAATCCATCCTTAAAAATAAGAATAAGCACCAATGGCAGCGCCAGAAATAAAAATTTTTGGAGCGATCTTGGAAAATTTTCAAATACATATGTTGATTTTTGTTTAGATGGGCTTGAAGATACTCATCACCTATATCGTCAAGATACTGATTTTAATAAAATTTTACAGAATGCAAAGGCATACATGGATGGTGGTGGAACAGCATCATGGAAGATGATACGGTTTGCGCACAATGAACATCAAATTGAAGAGTGTCGTGAACTTTCTGAGAAATTAGGTTTTTATGATTTTGATTTAGTAGATCATGGGCGTAATACTGGACCAGTTTTTAACCGTGATGGCACTTTATCTCATATCATGGGTAACTGGCAGGGTGATACCGTTATTGAAAATATTATTACGGATAAAAGTAATCAAAACAAAGAATTTTACATTAAACCTCATATTGTTGGCATGACACACTCATGTTTTACTAAAAATCAAAAATCAATTTATATATCGGCCGAGGGAAAAGTATATCCATGTTGTTTCTTTGGATTTAGTCCGCAAACCTATGATAAGGGATGGAATGGTAAAATGAATCGTCAGATTAAACCATTGTTGGAAAAGAATAGTTTACATGATTATGATCTTGAAACATGCATTGCTTGGTTTGGTAAAGTTGAAAGTGCGTGGACGAAAGATAGTTATGAAGATGGCGCAATAATGACGTGTGATATAATGTGCGGAAAAGTTCCACAAGCATAGTTTCCAATAAATAAAAGTACGGAGTAATTAATTTTGCGTAAACAAACTCGTAGTATATTGGATGAATTAAGTTCAATACCTGTTGGACAAAATGCTGGTCTAGTTATAGAAAGTCGTGCTAACCATATTATCAACAGTGCAGTAAACTTAATCAATCAAATACGTGAAAATTATGATACTCCAGAAGCAGATGAGTTAGAGCGTAGACTTATTAACTCTATTCGTGGACAAGACCCACAGAAATTCGTGCGTGGGTTAAGGAAGATCAATGAGAGCCGTTGAAATCTTATCCGAAATAACAAAACCAGATGCTCCACCACCAAACCCAGGTGATCCTGAATTTGAGAAGAGTAAACAAACATTTGTGCAAATTATACAGCAAGCTATTGCAGAATACAGTAAAAATCTCAATGATATGAAACAAATGGCTCCTACAGAATATAAAAAACGTATACAAGATCGTAACAAAATGGTTACAGATTTTCAAGAAATATTATCAAACACGTTGATAGCAAAAGGTAATAAATTTATTACTAAAAAAGACTCAAACGATATTGGGTTAACTAAGATTAATTTTAGCAGCGGGTCACGAACACAAAAACAAGCAGCCACACAACCTTCACAAACTGCAAATAATGCTCCGCAACCTATAACTGTTGGCGGTGAAACAATTAAACCAGGTGATCCTAGATATGCATCAATGTCTGCCGCACTTGATAAACAAACTCAAAAAAATGCAACAGGTGAATCTGTTGAAGAAGCAGTATTAAATTTAAAAAATAATGCGATTGTTCTTACACCACGTGAAATTGATGGATTAGCAACTCGTGCAACACAAGTTTGGTATAGAAATCGCCAACTTAAAGCAAAAAATCCACAACTTTGGGCGCAGATGACTGGTGGTGAAACAAACAGTGGAATTCAATCAACTGGAACTAGTCGTAATGGTAAAATAATTTCAAAAGCAGTCGGCATAAACCAAGAAAACCCAGAATTTTTACAGTCATTAGTTAATATACTGTACAAACCAGGCGGATCAACAGAACTTGCTCATAAGTTGCAACAAGCTGGTGCACCAAAACCTAATTCAAATAATAAAGTTTAATTCTATATATTTTTTGCATATCAGCATAAATAATTACAGCGTTGTAATGACGCAAATTTTGGAGAATTAAAATGGCAGATTTTTATCGTATAAGTGGTAACGCTGGCGTAGTTGGTGATGGCAAGGGTTTTATTTCAACTGCTATCGGCGCTAGCTTTATCGGAAAGTTCCCTGTGGCACTAGCAGGTTATATCGCTAACACTAGCGGTACAGCACAAGACATTCGCACAGAAAGTGGTGTAAACAACGCAATTCCTGCAATCCTAAACGCAATTGAGTCAAACGTGACTGTTCTTGCATATCAGATTGAAGCAAGCAGCGGTGGTAACATCAGTCTACTTCTTGAAGGCGCACAAGGTCTTGCATCAACTGATGCTGGTATCGCAAGCGTTGTTCAGGCAACTGTTCGCAGTCTAACTGCTGCTGGTAACAACGCAGTTGATTGCAGTGGTTCAGTATTCGCAAACCGTGGTTTCAAGCTAAGCTACACTTAATATATCCTAGATATATTACAAAGTTCAAGGGCGAGAAATCGCCCTTTTTCTTTGTCTAAATTACTCTACTATAAGTAAAAACATGATTAGATGTATGACACTATTTGATATTACCAGAAATGGTGACTATCATGCTGCAGACCAACTTAAAAACTGGCACACACTACTACAAGCAATTAATTTGCAATCAATCCCTACCATCCAATCTTACCCAAAACGATTTTTTCGCAACATAGATGGTCTAGGATTTGGTTCAAAGTATAGTGGTCACGAAGAAATTTGGATGTTTGACTTTGATATAGATGATTTTGATGGCAATTTAACAGAGTTAAAGAACACTATTAATCTAATACCAATGATTACTGGATTAGAAGAAACCGTAACAGACCTTGACCATTATACAATCTCACATGGTGATAATCAAAATATAGTGTTTTTATTATTATAAGTGTCATAATAAATAATATTTGCAATGCATGGAGTTGTTATGGCAAAGAAACCATATGAAATAGAGCGAACCAGTTTAGAAGCGCATGTCGATATCTGTGCAGAGCGTTATGAACAAATGGATACGAAAATGGACACTATGGAACTTAGACTTGCAAAAGTTGAAACCATAGTCAGCGAAATTAAATCTATGTTAATCGAAAAAGAAACTTTGGCTTATAAAAAACTCGTTGGCTTAGGAATTGGCATTATTGGCTCACTATTAACGGCATTATTGGGACTTATATTATATGTGGCAAAAACGCATAGTTAATTGACAAGTGGTTACGCTTTGTGCTAAGTTAATAGCATGATTAATGAAAGCAAAACCCTCAACAAAATCAAAAAATTCGTCACGGAAGAATACAATCACTTGCCTAACAAGGGCGCAGTGATTGTAAAATCCGTGGGGAACGGATATGTAGTCAATGGTGTCGAAGTAAAACCCAACGACAACTCATGGTGCGTGATTAAAGATAAAACTACTATCACTGTGTTACGACAACGCCGTTTGGCTATACTAACCGCTGCGCTTGTTGCAAAGCGTATGCACCAGGATATAAGCAGTGTTAGCGTGATTGATCGTCAATTAGACATTTACCTTGAAGATCAAAATTACTTTCGTATACGATTAAAGAACAACCCAGAAAATGATGTAGCAGCAGATCGTCTTAGTCGTGTTGACAGTGAATTAGACTTGTTAAGTCAACAAATCTATCTTTTAGAAAAAAGTGTTGCGTTGGCATAAATATTATTAAATGCAAGGGCAATAAAATGTTTGTAAAAGAATTTAACGCTGTATCAGCAAATGACCTGAATAAGCAGCTAAACAAAGTATATAACTGGCAGCTTGATCTTAACAAGATTAATGAAAGCGATGCTAATCGTATGCTGTCAACTATTAACACCAAAATGACAAACATTAAGCGAACTAACCAAGCACACTATGCGGAACGTGTTCCAGAATATATGGAAGCTGTTATGGTTAGCAAAGTCCTAGAAACATGGAAGAACGAAATGGCACATGGTCGTAAAATTATCGCAGAAAAAATGCAAGCAATCACTGATTATTGCGCAGTAAGTCTAAATGAACGTGAGTTATCACCTAGCGAACTTAAGAAGCGTGAGCATTATGCAATGGCTCTTAAAGGTAAGAAAGGTGATTTTGAGAAGCGTTATGGCAAGCGTGGTCAGGAAGTAATGTATGCTACTGCTACTAAGATGGCAAAGAACGAAAGCATTAATCTCCCACCAGCCCTTACCGAAGGTGAAATTGAACAAGCACGTGTCACTATGGCTACTCGTGATCTTACTGATACAGTTCAGGACATCGTTGAAAAAATCAGCAAGATGCAAAATGAACAACTGCCAGCACTTGTTAGTGCTATGAAAGATGAAGTTGGCATGGAACAGGCTAACTCATTTAATGATTCAACCAAGCAAACCCTACAAGGTCTGTTAGACGCTGCAAACAGTGCACGTGATACACTTGATAATGCAAGTCGTGGCGTGTATGGTGGCGGTGAAATGGATACTGGTGCTGCTGCTCCTGATATGGGTGGTGACATGGGCGGCGCTGCTCCTGATATGAATGCACCACTAGGCGGTGATGAGGCAATCACTCCTCCTCGTGGTGGTGAAAGTGAATTAGATGCTGCTGACACTGCTGTTGGTGGCACTGAACAACTAGGTCGTGGTCGTAGAGCATAATTATGAAATTGCTTGAGGTTGCTCCAGATTTCGTAAAAAGTCAGGCAGGTGTTCTGATGACTATTCTGCAATATCTGGAGAATAAAACCAAACCTGGTACACAGATACCAATGGCAAATATTGCCAAGTTAATGAACAATGCTGGTTATAGTTTTAACTATGATAATTTACAAGAACTTATGCAAAGTACACCAGCAATTGAAGACATGATTGGCAATTATAACAAAGATCATATTGTGTTGGGCAAAGAAAGTATTGCTAACAAAGAACCTGATGAAGCAGAGGCTGAAAAGCAATCCTCTACCGTAGATAATATGGCTAGCAAAGCAAGTAAGTTTTAATCTAAATACTTAATGCGCATAGGTGATTTAGAAACCTTAACTACATTTCACGATAAACTTAACCCAGATTTATGGGAAGGAAATCGTTTAAAACCGCAAGTTCGTCTTGCGCTGTTTAAAATTGCCAAAGCATTTGTTGAGTTTATCAATGTAGAAGACTTAGAACTTACCGATATTACAATAAGTGGTAGCAATGCTAGTTTTAATTATAATAACAAAAGTGATATTGACCTTCATCTTATTGCTAACAGTAATGGACCTTGTAAGGTTAATCTCAAAGACTTATTCCAAGCTAAAAAAGTAATATTCAATGACCAACACGATATTACTATCTTAGGACATGCCGTAGAAGTATATGTTCAAGGCAGCGAAGATGCTCACATATCAAATGGTGTTTACAGCGTTTATAATGACAATTGGGTTGCATTTCCTAAAAAGATAACTGCAAAACCAGATATTACTAACATTGAACACAAGTTTGAACACTTAGAAGAAGAAATTAAACAAGCACTTGAAAGTGGCGATCCACAAACTATCGCCAGACTTAAAAAACGCATTAAAGATATGCGTCAAAGTGGATTGGAAAAGAACGGCGAGTTTGGTGTAGAAAATCTAGCATTCAAACTACTTCGCAACACTGGCTTAATTCAGAAATTATATGATGCCGAAACTATTGAAACAGATAAAGAACTAAGTCTTGGTGAAGGCAATGCTTTTTTAGGTGCTCTTAACACTGCCAGAAAAAATAATCTAGAGTATTTTATAGTTGATGGCAAGAAATATAAAGTAAAAAAGAACAAGAAGATTGTCAAAGAAGCGGAACTGACTGAAAAGTGGAGCAAGAAATACAAGCGTAGTATTGATTGTTCTCATCCTAAAGGCTTCAGTCAAAAGGCTCACTGTGCTGGTCGTCGTAAGAAGAAATAAATATACGGTGGAGTAAAGAATGTTTACAGCAACAAATGCAAGAATTCAAAGCATAGACAGTGTAGTCGTTGAGACTGAACTTGCTCTACTGAACATCAATATTATTAATGCGGTTGACAATAACAAAACATCTGTGCAAATTAATGGTAATACACAAACCATGATTGGTGCAAATACCGTTGTTGGAACTCCAATGACACTTGATGCAAACTATTATAGTAGCTGGCAAACTACGACAGCAAATAACCTGGCAGCAGGTCAAATGGCATCTGTGATAGAAAACTTTCAAAAATTAGGTTATACGGTCAGTCGTGCAAGCAGTGATGCTCAACACATTTATTGGAATATTAGTTGGTAATAAACACTTGACAGATTTAAAAATCTGTGGTAGTTTATTATTATGACAAATCCATATGTAACACACAATCCGCTGTATGATTATAAAAAAATCACACGTAAAGAAACTGATGAGGGTCGCAGGTACCAAACGCCAGATGGCGATGTTGTGGCAAGTGTTACAACTATTCTTGACAAAACCAAAAGCGAAGAAAAGAAGAAGTCACTGTATGAGTGGCGCAAACGGGTAGGTGTGGCAAAAGCACAAGAAATTACCACAGAAGCCGCTGGTCGTGGAACCTCAATGCACAAGCAGTTAGAAAACTGGCTTGAGTTTGGCGATCTTAAAACGGGTGGTAATATGGTTCATAGCCAAGCCGCTAAGATGGCAACGGTTATCATTGATGAGTACATGAAAGGTCAGATGCAAGAGTATTGGGGTATGGAAACTGCGCTATACTATCCGCAACTTTATGCTGGCACAACTGACCTTGTAGGCGTATATAACGGTAAACCATCTATCGTAGACTATAAACAAACCAATAAACCTAAGAAAACTGAATGGATTTCGGATTACTTTATCCAAGGTGCTGCATATGCTGCTGCTCACAATAAGTTATTTGATACCAATATTTCACAAATTGTAATCTTAATGTGTTCTAAAGATTGTGAACCACAGCGTTGGATTATTAACGGTGAAGAGTTTGATATATGGACACAAATTTGGTGGGATAGAGTTTGGGAGTTCTATGCGGATAAACCATAAATATCTCTAAAGAGAGATATATATGTCAATCGTTCAAATATCACGTATTTCACATCGTAGTGGCTTAAACCAGAACCTACCACAGTTAAGCAAAGCAGAACTAGGCTATAGCGTAGACACTCGCCAATTGTTTATTGGTAATGGTACACTTAATGATGGTGCGCCAGAAACTGGCAACACTGAAATTCTCACAGAATACAGTGATATTCTAAACTTAGCAAACACTTATAGTTTTAAGAATAGTGATGCTGGTTATAATCCACAAACAGGTAATGCTCGTGCAGTATACAATGCCGTGGCATATGGTAATAGCACATATGTTGCTGTTGGTAGCGGTGGGCATATCTTATACAGTTTAGATGGCGTTACTTGGACAAACACAACTAGCGGAACAACAAGTAACCTAACTACTATCACATATGGAAGTGGTACATTTGTTGCTGGTGGGGCAAACGGTACAGTAATTTATAGTAGCGACGGAAAAGTTTGGCAGAAAAGTGGTGCAGTTTCATATACCACAGTAAACAATATTGCATTTGGTAATAGTTTATTTGTTGCCGTAACTCTTCTTGGTGGCATTTATACCAGTAGCACTGGTGTAACCTGGACTGCTCGCACAAGCGGTATAACAACTCCACTTAACAGTGTTGTATTCGGTAGTACTAAATTTGTTGCTGTTGGTAGCGGCGGCGTAATTCTAACAAGCAGTGATAATACAGCAACAAGTTGGAGCAGCCAAACTGTCGGCAACAGTGATTTGCTTGGTATTGATTACCAAGGCAGCACATATGTTGCAACTGGAAAAAACAGTAAAGCACTTTATAGTAGCGATGGCACCGTATGGTATCGTAGTTTAATTGACACCTTTGTTGCAGTTACTACAGACAGCACATTTGGTTGGGCTATTACTAGTTGGGGTGATGTTTACAAGGCAACAACTACATCGTTTGTTTATGTTACAAATGTTGCAAGTGGTATTGAAAATTTTACAAACATTTATCACAATGGCGCAGGATTATTTACTGTACTAACTGGCAGTGGCGGAATTTATACCAGTAGTAATGGTACAACTTGGACTTCTCGCACAAGTGGTGTGTCAACTGGTCTTAACGAACTATATTACGATGGAACAACATGGGTTGTCGTTGGTGATAGCGGTGTAATTCTAACCAGTACAAACGGTACAACATTTACATCACGCACTAGTGGAACTTCAAATAATCTTCTAAGTGTTTATAAACTATCAACAACTACTTGGATTGCGGTTGGTGCAAGTGGAACTGTCATAACTAGTCCTAATGCAACAACATGGACTACTCGTAGTAGCGGTGTAACAGTTGATTTGCGTAGTGTTACGGTGGCTAATTTAGGTGGCGGTACATATAAGGCAATTGCTGTTGGTCGTGGCGGTATTGGTATTACTAGTAGTGATGGTACTACTTGGACTACTGCACTAAGCAATAGTGCAACCGATCCTACGGGCGCAACCGTAAGCGTTGGTGATTTGAACCAAGTTATATATCTGACATTTACTGCTCCCAATACAACAACATATAGTTACTATATTGCTGTTGGCGACAATGGCAGATTGTTACTAAGTTCAAATAGTACAACTTGGTATACAAAAACAACTTATACTGTAAGTGACTTCCAGAGTATTGCTTATAGTGGCACATATTTTTATGCAGTAGGTGATATTGGTTTAACATATATTACTGGAAGAGATGCTTCAACCTGGTCTGCAAATAGTGTTTATTATAGTGCTAACTTGTTAACACCTGATGTTTATAGTCTAGCAACCAACGGAACATACAATGTAATTGTTGGTCAGTATGGTTATACATATCACAGTACGAGCCAATACAAGTACTTCCGTCAAAGTACACAACAACTTTATGACACGTTAAACAATGTAATTTATACTACTCAATTTGTTGCGGTTGGTGCAAGTGGTCAAGTTTCTTATAGCAGTGATGGCATTGCGTGGACTAGTTTAAGTTTTAGTTATGGCGGAAATAGCACCGTCAGAAGTTTACAAAGAAAGTTAGATGACTTTGTTAGCATAAAAGATTTTGGTGCACATGGCGATGGTGTAACTGACGATACAGAAGCAATTAACCGTGCGTTATATGAACTTTATTGCAGAACAAGCAGTATTGCTGCCAGAAAAACTCTTTATTTTCCAGCAGGCAATTATATTGTAAGTGGCAGTATAAATGTTCCTTCACATGCTAGAATTATTGGCGAAGGAACATTTAATACACAAATCACACAAACTGCAAATCCGTATGTATATCCATATGTTACTTGGGTAATGTATACTGCTGACAATTTGCAACAAACTGGAAACTTAATTGGATTGAATGGCGCAAGTTTGCCAACTGATATTACAATTACTAACTTAACGCTACAAAGTTTAAATGATGGTATTATTATCGATAGTGCCAGTCGTGTCACTCTTGATAATGTGCGACTACAAGGACCAAATAGTACGGTAATTTCAGCAACTGACACGATTAGTGGCAACACAACTGCTGGTGTTAAAATATTAGGTCGTAATCTTGCATTTGCAAGTGATGTTAATATGATTGATTGCCTATTCAATGGATTTAATAGTGGCGTTTACTTGCCAGCAAGTCAATATGCTTCTAATGCACTTATTGATAGTTGCACATTCTATAATCTTTATTATGGTGTATACCTAATTGGAACAAATTCAAAAGGATTTACACTAGCAAATAGTGTCATGGATGCTATCTATCAAAATGGTGTTTATGTAACAAACAGTAATAACTTTACTAGTTTAACAAATTATTTTAAAGATGTTGGCGATCACTTAAATGGTGCATCAACTCCATCCACGACAGTAATCTATTGGGACAACACAGCCGTTGGTTGTTCAAGTATTGGTGATAGTTATGATAGAACCGATACAAATAAAGTATCAGAAACTGCAAATAGTAATGAATGGAATTATAGTGAAGCCCTAAGATTAGGAACCATACAGCATAATAATGGCCAGAGTTTAGCAATTGCTGCCAGTACTACTGCTGCACTGGCTACTGGATATGATGATGGATTCACTGGTGTAATAGCCAATATTCTCATGGATTATAGTATTTCACGAAATAGCGGTGTGCGTACTGGTATGTTAAAATTTAGTTTGACTTCTTCTGGTGTTTATAGTATAGATGATGATAGCACTCAAAATTCAGATGTTGGAGTAACATTTGGTTTCAATGGAACCGATTTAACTTATACATCAGATGGAAATGGAACGGGTCTACTCAACTATGCAATCAGATACCTTGAAATGTTATAATTGGTTTTCTGGACGCTCTGATAATAAAATTTTAGAATGGCGTTCATATCGTCGCAGTATTGCAAGCAACCATTTGCAGATTGTAGCACAGGATTGGGCTAGATGCCCACTTGTTCCAAATTATCTTGAATATGATGATTGCAGAGACTGGCCTGATCCATGGACACTTGTCAGTGAAGGCAATTACTGTGATGTAGCACGTGCTCTCGGCATGTTTTACACTTTATACTATACTTCTTATCCATTTCGTGATACTATGAAAATAGAGATTTACAAGGATAGAAAAAATCATGAATACCTTAATTTATTACGCTGCGAAGACGGATTATATACGCTCAATTATAGTGTAGGCGAGGTTGTAAATAACCTCACTGTCCCGTCAACGGCAGAACTCATAAACAGCGTAACCCATAAAAATTTAAAAATTTGAAAGAGAGATATAATGCCAATCAATGTTATTAAGCGTGATGGTCGCAAGGAACCATTGGATATTGAAAAACTTCACAAAGTAGTATTTTGGGCAACTGAGAACTTAAGTGGTGTAAGTGCAAGTGAATTAGAATTGCGTAGTCAAATCCAATTTTATAATAACATTAAAACCAGTGAACTACAGGAAACGCTAATCAAGGCTGCTGCTGATCTTATTAGTGAAGAAGCAACAAATTACCAATATGTTGCAGGTCGTCTTGTAAATTATCATCTTCGCAAGCAAGTATATAATGACTATCATCCACTTCCGTTAATAGATATTATCAAGAAGAATGTAGGCAGTGGTTTTTATGATGCCAATCTTCTAACCGATTATACTGAAGAAGAATGGGCAAGCATTAATAAGTTCGTTGAACACGAGCGTGATATGCAACTTACCTATGTTGCTATGGAACAACTTCGTGGCAAGTACCTGGTGCAGAATCGTGTTACCGGCGAAATTATGGAAACGCCACAGGTTGCGTATGCACTTATTGCCGCAACCCTATTTGCCAAGTATTCACAAGAAACTCGCTTAAAGTATGTGCGTGATTACTACGATGCTATTTCTAAGCATGATATTTCTCTTCCAACCCCTATCATGGCTGGTCTTCGCACACCACAGCGTCAGTTCTCCTCTTGTGTGTTAATTGAAACTGGCGACAGTTTAGATAGCATCAATGCAACAAGCAGTGCGATTGTTAAGTATGTCTCACAAAAGGCTGGCATCGGTATTGGGGCTGGTTCTATTCGTGCTATCGGTTCTCCTATCCGTCGTGGCGATGCCTCTCACACAGGATTAATTCCATTCTATAAGATGTTCCAAGCAGCAGTTAGATCATGCTCACAAGGCGGTGTTCGTAACGGTGCTGCTACGCTTTATTACCCACTGTGGCATTATGAAGTAGAAGACTTATTAGTTCTCAAGAACAACAAGGGAACAGAAGATAACCGTATCCGTCAAATGGATTATGGTGTGCAGTTTAACAAACTTATGTATGAGCGTCTGCTAAGTGGTGGTGATATTACTTGCTTCTCACCTAGCGATGTACCAGGTCTTTATGATGCTTTCTTTGCTGACCAAGACAAGTTCAAAGAACTATATGAAAAGGCAGAGAAGAATCCAAAGATTCGCAAGAAAACCTACAAAGCCATTGACTTATTCTCACAGTTCATGGAAGAACGCAAGAATACAGGTCGTATCTATCTTATGAATGTTGACCATGCTAATACTCATGGTGCGTTTATTGAAAGTAAGGCTGTAATCAAGCAAAGCAATCTTTGTGCTGAAATTGCACTACCTACAAAGCCACTCAATCATATCTTTGATGAAGAAGGTGAAATCTCACTTTGCACACTCTCTGCAATCAATTGGGGCAATGTTAAAGAACCAAAAGACTTTGAAAAGATGTGTGACCTTGCTGTTCGTGGTCTTGATGCGTTACTTGATTATCAGAACTATCCAGTCATTGCAGCACAGTTAAGCACGATGAACCGTCGTCCACTTGGCGTTGGTATCATTAACTTCGCATATTTCCTTGCAAAGAATGATATGAGTTATAGTGATTCTCGTGCACTTGCGCTTGTTGATGAGTATGCAGAAGCCTGGTCTTATTATCTTATTAAGGCAAGTAACCAGCTTGCTATTGAAAAGGGTGCTGCACCAAAGAGCAATGAAACAAAGTATGGTAGCGGTATTTTACCTATTGACACATATAAGCGTGAAGTTGATGAACTTGTGCCGCATGTGGAGCGTATGGATTGGGAATCACTTCGTGCAAGTCTTCGTGAACACGGCATCCGCAATAGTACTCTTATGGCACTTATGCCAGCAGAAACCTCTGCACAGGTTGCCAATGCTACCAATGGTATTGAGCCACCACGCAGTCTTATTAGTGTTAAGCAAAGCAAGCATGGCGTATTAAAGCAAGTTGTTCCAGAGTTTCGTAAGTTAAAGAACAAGTATGAATTGTTATGGGATCAGAAATCACCAGAAGGTTATTTGAAACTAGTTGCAGTTCTGCAAAAGTATATTGATCAAAGCATTTCTACCAACACAAGTTATAATCCAACATTCTATGCGGATGAAAAGATTCCGATGAGTGTTATGATTGGGCATCTACTACTATGCTACAAGTATGGTATCAAGACGCTGTATTATTTCAATACTTTTGATGGACAAGGCGAAGTTGATATTGCAAAATTATCACAAGAACAACCGCTACTTGCTGCTCTTGATGACCAAGAGAATTGTGAAAGTTGCACTATCTAAAGTAGTATGATATAATAATAAAAAAGGTAAAATGATGAGCACAGTATTTGACGCAAATGATAAGAGCGACCACACCAAGTCGCTTGCATTCCTAGACCCCAACGGCGGAGTAAGTATCCAACGATATGATACGCTAAAGTATAAACAGTTTGATAAATTAACCGATAAACAATTGGGATTTTTTTGGCGACCCGAAGAAATAGATTGCTTGCGTGATGCCAAAGATTTTAAAGATTTGACACCAAGTGAACAGCACATTTTTACCAGTAATATTAAAAGGCAAATACTACTTGATAGCGTTCAAGGTCGTGCACCAGCAGTAGCATTTGGTCCAATCTGTTCACTGCCAGAATTAGAAACTTGGATTACAACTTGGACATTTAGTGAAACTATTCACTCTCGTTCTTATACCCATATCATTCGCAATGTGTATGCTAATCCATCAAAAGTATTTGATGAAATGATGGACATTCAAGAAATTGTTGATTGTGCTGGTGATATTACTGCACTCTATGATGAGTTGATTGCATTTAACGCAGAACATGCACAAATGACCGATCCTTCAAAATATGATCATTATGAGCACAAGAAAGCACTTTGGCTTGCACTCATGAGTGTGAACATCCTTGAAGGTGTTCGCTTCTATGTTTCATTCGCTTGTAGTTGGGCATTTGCTGAATTAAAAAAGATGGAAGGCAATGCAAAGATTATTAAGTTGATTGCTCGTGATGAAAATCTGCATCTTGCTGGTACACAAACGCTGCTAAAACTTCTACCAAAAGATGATCCTGATTATGCCAAGATTGAAACGGAATGTCGTGATGCGGCTATCAAACTATTTGATGATGCGGTCAAGCAAGAAAAAGCATGGGCGCAATACCTGTTTAAAGATGGCTCTATGATTGGTTTGAACTATCAGTTACTTGCTGAGTATGTTGAGTTTATTGCTAACAAGCGCATGCAAGCAGTTGGTCTTGGTCAACCTTATGCTACAAAAACAAATCCACTGCCTTGGACCCAAAAGTGGATTGCTGGCGCAGATGTTCAAGTTGCTCCACAAGAAACAGAAATTTCATCTTATGTTATCGGTGGCACTGTGCAAGATGTAGATAGCAACTCATTCAACGGATTTAGTTTATAAAGAGGAATAATCAATGATTACATTATATACAAAAGATAACTGCCCATATTGCGATGGCGCAAAGCACCTACTCAACAGTTGGGGCGAAGAATATGTGGAAGTTCATATCAATGATGAGGGCGTTCGTGATTGGTTGGTAGCCGAAGGTCATAAGACTGTGCCGCAGATTTACTTCAACGACAAACTTTTAGTAGAGGGTGGTTATAGTGGACTAAGTAAATTGTCTATCAACGAATTACAGGAAAGAAAGAATGCTAATCAATAAGACTGACAAGAATACTGTCTATACCTTTAAGACTGTCACTGGCGAAGAAATCATTAGTCGTGTAAGTGAAGAAAATGCAACTACCTATACACTCCTAAAGCCGTTAGTTATGATTGTTACTCCACAAGGTGGATTTGGATTAGCCCCAGCAATCTATAGTGTTGGACCCTCAGATACGATTGTGTTAAATAAAAGAGCAGTTGTTCTTTCTGGTAAAACTGAAAGCGATATTGCCACTCAGTATCTTTCTAAAACGACAGGACTGACGTTGGCTACTGCCTAAAGGAGAGTCAATGCCTATTCCAGCAAAATTTGGAACTTTTAACAGCGGTGGTGGAGTATCATTTCAAGGTGATCCCACTGTCATCATGAACGGCAGACCATCAAGCCGTTTTGGTGACATGGTTACTCCGCATCCACATTTGCATCCTGCTAATCCTATTGTTTTAGGTAGTGCCACTGTTCTTGTAGGATTAAGACCGCAAGGTTTCTTAGGCAGTCCAGACGCATGTCGTCACGTTATGTTGCCAGTTGAAGCAGATGTGTTAGTAGGTTTAGCCTAATGACTGTTGGATTTTTTCTCGCTGGCAGTGGAACTATCAGAACATTTGGCACAAATGCCAATGTTATTGGTAGTGGTACTACTTTTACAAATTATAAACCAGGTAGTATTATTGCCAACGTTAGTAATGTGTTCATTGGTTATGTTGCTTATGTAACAAGTAATACTGCTATAACTATGCGAACAACTGCTAATCTTGTTGTTAACGGCGCAAGTTATAAAGTAGCCGCATTTACACCAAATACAGTAGCCTACAGTTATAATTGTATTGGAAATATTACAGCAAGCAATATTACCAACATGGTATTTGGAAATAATACTGCATTTATTTCAAATTTAAAATATGGTGATTCAATATATCAACCAAATAGTGCAACAAACAGTGCTAATCTATATCTTGGCACAGTAGAAATGGTTATAGATAATAATGTTCTACTACTAAACAGTAATAGTGCTGCAAATGTATCTAATACTGTATTTTACAAACAATCACCTGTTGTGTACAGCACTACTGGATATGGAACATCATACAGCGATGTTAATATTAACCCTAAGTTGCATCAAATTAATAGTAATTTATTTGCGTGGGCTACTAGTGGTTTAATACCTGGTGCAAGTTTTGTTCACAAATATCATCCACCAATTCGTGATAGCGTAACTGGACAACTTGTTGATTTACCAGCAAGCGTGTTTACAAATACAACCACTCGTGCAAATGTTTACCTTGATCCTAATTTAGCACCAACTAAGACTACAAATGCAGCACTATTAAACACATATGTATATGGCAATGCTGGCTTAAATATCTCAGGTGATTTCTTTAACGTTGGTGATTTTGATACGGAGCATCGTGCATTTGGTACAGATATAACAAATGTTCGCAATAGTTTATACAATGCTGATTTTATAAAAAACCTTGCAGACAGTAATAAACAATCTTATGCTAACAATGCAAACACAGTTATTGCTAATAGCAGAGTTTATCAATTTGCAACGGCGATAGGTGCAAGCATACCACGAGTTACAGATTACTATGGCGATGCTACGCAGTATTTAAATCAAAAATCTGCACTAGACACATTAAAAGACAGCAATAATAATAATTTAGGTATTAATCAGGATAAAAATCTAAGACTACCGCCATTAAAATTAAAGAAACTCAGCGCAACGGGTGCTCCTATTGCCATACCAGGTTTGTTAAATGCGAAAGTTGAAAGCGATGAACCTGTGGATGCACCATTTACGCCTATAGTCTATACGGTACAGAAAAACTAGGAATAAACAAAGATGGCATATAATGCAAATTTTGGTGCAAAAGTTGATGCAGCCTTTCAAGCAAAAGGATTGCCCGTTGGTGCTGGTGCTGCGCTACTCGGTGTAGAAAATCCAAGTGGTGATCCCAATGCTACTAGCACTACTGGTATTACTGGTCCACTACAACAGACCAATGGATTTATGGCACAATGGAATCCTGGCGGCAACACTAGAAATCCAGATGACAACATTGCTGCTGCTAGTAACTTTTTTGCTGCACAGCAAGCCGCAGGGTATACACCATCCGAAGCCTATGTGATTTATCAACAAGGACCAGGTGGCGCACATGCACTCTTTAATGCTGATCCAAATACGCCTATTAGTTCGCTGTCGCCAACTATTCAACGCAATCTAATAGTTAATGGTTGTGATCCAAATGGCACAACTGGTGATGCACTTAACCATATTCAAGGTCAATATGCTGGCGGTGCTGGTCTTGCTAAGAATGCAGGATTAGATACAGGTGGCGTTCCAACATCTAATCGTACACCACCAAAGGGAAATGGTGCAGTAGAAGGAACAAATAGTGGTGGAACTAGCTTTGGCGGTGCAGGTTGTGCTGCTGCTGGTTTATCACCTGCTGGGTTGATGGCAATGGCTGCAGCCGCTGCTGGCGGTGCATTAGGAATGAATAGCATTCTTGATGCCGTAACAAAGGCAGTCGGCGCAAGTCCAATTACAGGTTTAATGTCTACTGTAATGAGTGGTGGCGGTAACATAGTTAATGCTGCACTGAATGCAGCCGGTGGTGGTATTAGTAATGTAATTAGCAGTACAGTCGGTAACTTTGCCGGTGGTGCTGGTGGACTGATATCAAATGCACTGAATAGTATTAGTGGTGGTGCCTTTCAAGCATTAAGTTCTATAGGTTCTAACATTTTGCCAAGTTTAACTGGTGTTCTGCCAGGTGGTATTAATGGTTTACTCAACAGCGCAATCGTTGGTGGTCTACAAGGCGGAGTTAACGGCATGTTAAATGGCGTTGTAGGCAATGTTACCTATGGCGTTGTAGGTAATTTATTAGGTCCACTAAATGGTGTGTTAAAAGATAGCCCATTTCCAAATGCTATTCAGCAATTTGGTGCTGCTGGCGGTCTTAATGGTATGATTCAAACCGTTGCACAAAATATGGTTGGCGGCGGTAGCGGAAACATGAATAACTTTGTCAATAACATTGGTATGGCAAGTGCTTATAGTGGTATTGCAAACAATGTTGTTGGCGCTACTGCCGAAGCCGTTGCACAACAGTTTGGCAATGGCATAAATGGTCTTGGTGCTAATATAAGAAATAATAATGATCTTATAAGTTATGGTTTAACATCTATTACCAGAAATGTCGGCGGTGCTTCAAGTGATATGTTAGGTCTAGGCAACATGGACACCTCATCGCTGCTACGTTTACAACAACCCGCTAATGTCGCTAATCAAATACTAAATGCAGGATTAGGCGGTGTTACTGGATTGACAAGTGGTCTTGTAAGTGCAGGTCTACCTGTTGCTGGCATTGATAATCCACTACATGACGCACCAGTTAAAGCCATACTTAATTCAATTACTGATACAAATGCTATTGGCGCAGTGAGTGCACATTTTAATATTACCAAGCCACTACAAAATCTTGGACAGCTAACAGATTTTTCTCATATGTGTCCTAACCTAGCACAAAGTAGCCCAAGTCAAAGTTTCAGTGATCTTGGACAACATTTCATTTCTCTAGGCATGACCAGAGGCAAGACATTTAGTGATTATGGCACTGCATTTTCCAAGGTTGATCCTGGTCTTAATTTACAATATATAAGTCAAAACCCAACTCCTATTACTTCTACTGCAGCAAACAGTCTTATGCAAACATTTGGTTATGGTGGCGGAACGCTAGGTGAAATCACTACTGCAGACTTTATTGGAACTGCTGGTGGGTATGTGCACAATGACACGCTTCCATATATCATTGATGCAAATACTGTAATTGCCGCAAGACCAGAAGGAGTGGAATTAACTCGTCGCATTGGTGTTCTACAGTCGCTAATTAGTGGAACTTACTATGTGCCAGGTTCACCGGCTGATTCAAATAGTGGTTCACCAGCAGTTGCAGATGTTATTATTGTTCCAGACTTAGGTTCATTTACTACTCTTGATGCTGCTGTATTGGCAGCAGTAACTTATGTGGAAGCACAATTAACTGTTATTAAAAATATCTCTGACCCAACTGTTCAGGCAATTATTCAAGCAGCAGAAACTGCACATGCTGCAAGTTGTGCACAGATTCTAAAAGAAAATCATTACATCCAAACTTATAATATGGACCTATTTGAAGCAAGTTCAAACACTCCTGTGACTGCTTATGTATTTGCTGCTGGATTGCCCAGTGCTGGCAATGATAATGGTTATGGAAAGATTGGTCATTATATTGAACAAGTTGCTACCAGTAACATCTATGGCGATAGTATCAAGGCTGCTATGCGCATGGGTCGCAATGCTGCTGCACTAGAACCACTTGGTATTCAAACAGATAGATTCCAATTGCCACATAGTCAATACTACCGTGATCCAATGGGCTTCTATATGGATGCTTATACAGGAAATCTTCCGCTCACGCCATCAAAACTCGTAGATCAAGTAATTCCACAATCTCCACAAGATTTGTATATTGAGTTGCGTAATCAAACTCTAATTGATAATGGTTATGATCCGGCTACTATGTTGCCAGCACAGGCAGATGAGAAGTATTATGACCTGCGTTGGGTATCAACACCACCTGCCGTGCTTGAAAATATTGGTCTTACTATGTTGCAAGAAGCCGTTAACCGTAATATCCTAGTAATCGGAAACAAGTGTTATGTAGTTGGTCTTGACCGTAGCCAAAACCTATTTGCTACGATGGATAAAAATGGTCTATTGTTAACCAACAATGCGGTATTTGTAGGAACCATGTTAAGTGTTCTTAACAAGATGCTTTATGGCAATATTGGAACTACCAAGTATGAAACGCCATTCTTTACTGATCAAATGGTATATGGTATGTTGGAAATGCTAGGTCAAATTACACCAAATAACATTGATGCACTCAAACAGACACTGCTAGGCAGCGTGGCTCTTGGCGGATTCTTGGATAAACTACGCACATTCTTTACCACAATTCTTAATAATACTAACACTGCAATGGATAGAAATCTTATTAATGCATGGGGTGGCAGTGGTCCAGACGGTGATTATACCTCACCGAAACGTCATTAAAAACTCTTGACAAGATATAACTTTAGGGCTATAAATAATATACCATGAAGATTAACGAGATTGTAGAAAACATAACCGAAATGAGTATTAATACGGGCGGTTTAGAATATGAAAGTGCTGTTGTAAAATCAGTGCAACAGGCAAT
>Ga0136644_10001155_pt1 | contig 20992 bp, 19 predicted proteins | sample C_130820_EF_Meta_FD_94780 | JGI IMG/M metagenome (GOLD analysis project Ga0136644, IMG submission 94780) | Freshwater microbial communities from Lake Croche, Canada to study carbon cycling - C_130820_EF_MetaG (v2) (version 2) | ecosystem: Environmental > Aquatic > Freshwater > Lake | place... | reverse complement strand
TCGGAAGTTCGTTTCGATCCACGACACGACATTCCCGGCCTTTCAGGCCGGGAATCAAGCAACTTCGAGTGTCATGAACTTCTGGTTCAGGACACTCGCAGGCTGTGGACAAACAGCCTGCTCAATCGCACGGATGCGATTGCGGGAGCGCAGCTCCCGTGAAAATCGGAGGTTTTCATGCCTGGAAAAAGTCCCGGAGGACTTTTTCCACGGCCAGCTACGTCCCGTCGGACAGCAGCGCGAGCACCTCGTCGTGCACGAGGCCGTTGGAGGCGATACCGTCGCCCGAATCAATCCGGGGCCGTCCCCGCCAGTCGCTGAACCGGCCCCCGGCCTCGACGACCACGGTCTCGACGGCGGCGGCATCCCAGGCGTTCATGAGCGGGTCGATCATCACCTCGGCGCGGCCGGTGGCCACGAGCAGGTAGCCGTACCCGTCGCCCCAGGTGCGGGCGATGCGGCAGCCCCGCTCCAACCGCTGGCGGACGCGGTCGGCGGCCGCGGCGTCCTGCCGCCGTCCGAAGGACGTGAAGTCGCTCGTGCAGAGGAGGCCGTCGGCGAGCCGTCCGCGCGTTGACACGCGGGCCCGCACGGGCGACTGCCCCGGCCGCTCGTGCCACGCCCCTCCTCCGGCGGCCGCGTAGGCCAGTTCGCCGAGCGCCGGAATCGCGATCACGCCCAGCACGCCCCGGCCGGCGAGCCGGCAGCCGACGAGCGTGGCGTAGAGGGGCACGCCGCGGATGAACGACTTCGTGCCGTCGATCGGATCGACCACCCACTCGTAGCCCGAGGTGCCGGCGGCCGTGCCGGTCTCCTCGCCGAGGAAGGCGTCGCCGGGAAACGCCGCCAGGAGGTCGCGCCGCAGCTGCCGCTCCGCCGCGCGGTCGGCCTCCGTCACCGGCGACGCATCGGCCTTCTCGACGACGGCGAGATCCGCGACGTCGAACCAGCGGAGCGTCGTCGCGGCGGCGGCCCGCACCGCCCGCACCGCGGCCTCGAGCCGCATGACCACGGCGGCGTCGGGGCCGCCGTCGAGCGGCAGCACGCGGGCGTCCGCCGGATTCGTGGAACGGTCGTCGCGGGTCATGGGGCGGAGTCCCCGGCCGGATCGCGCGGGGGTGCGCGGAGGGAGAGGAGCACGAGCAGGCCGGCGCCGATCACGAGCCAGGTGTCGGCGAGGTTGAAGATCGGCCAGTCGATGACGTCCTCGAGCTTGAAGTGGATCCAGTCGCGCACGGCGCGCACGGACTCGCCGCGCCGCTCCGGCGGAAAGTGCCACGCGAGGCCCGGGAGGCCGAGGCGGTCGTAGAGGTTGCCGATGACCCCGCCGGTGATCAGCGCGAGCGCTCCGAGGAGCCAGGCATCCTGCCGGGTCGCCGGCCGCGACACGAGCGCGAGGATGCCCGCGATCGCCGCCACTGAGACGGCGGCGAACACGAGCCCGAATCCCTGCCCCATTCCGAAGAGGGCGCCTTCGTTGAGGTTGGTCTCGATCGCCAGCACGCCGGGAATGACCGGAATGGCGGCGCTCTCGCCGGGCATGCCCAGCCGGCCGAAGACGAGCGACTTCGTGGCGAGGTCCGCCGCCGCGGCCAGGGCGGCGAGGAGCAGGAAGGCCGGCCAGCCGCCGCGATCGACCGGAGTCGCCGCGCCGGCCGACCGCGGTGAGGACGGCGCGGCCCCGTCGTTCCCGGCCGGCACGGCCTTCAGAACGTCCAGGACGGCAACCGGGAAAAACCCGGGCCGCACCCGGTCGGAGCAGGACATGGGTGGGCGGAAGCGGCGTTCCCGGGGAACGTGGCTCGCGGCCCCGGAGCCGCGAGTGAATGGAGCAGGCACGGCGAACAGGCGTCGGAAGGAGGCGGCCGGAGGAAGGCGACGATGCGGGCGGGCCATTGACCGGCGCCGGCCGACGGCACGCGGCCACGCCCGCCGAACGGTTACCGGGGCTGCCGGGGCCGTTCGCCCATGCCGGCGGAAACGCCACCGTTTTCCAGTTTCTCCGCGCAACGGATGCAGGTGGGGGCGAACGGGATCGCCTCGAGCCGCTTCTTCGCGATCACGCCGCCGCACTCCTCGCACAGGCCGTACCGGCGGGAGCGAATCCGTTCGAGCGCCTCTTCGACGAGTTCGAGCGTGTCCTCCTCGGTGGCCATCAGGCTGAGGGTGAACTCCTGCTCGTAGGCATCGGACCCGATGTCCGCCATGTGGATCGGCATGCTCGAAAGATCGCCGCTCGCTTCCGAACGGGTCTTCCGCAGCGCCGCGTCGGCCATCGTCGTCACGTCGCCCCGCAACCGGGCCCGCAGCGACTCCAAGGCGACCTTGAACGGCTTGACTTCCGCGGCCTTCATGCCTGACTTCATGACTGGATCGTCCCCGCCTGACGGTCGAACCCCACTCTCAACCCGCCCCGAAACCTCGAACCCGCCGGCGGCGAATCCGGAAGGTCCGAGGGTTCGAAGAGTTCCGTATACTAACGACCAGCTTCCCGGGCTGTCAAACTGGCAGGCCTTTCGTCTCGCCTGGGGCGTGCCTGCAGGCCCGGTGGGAGCGCGGTCTTTCCCGCTCGGGAGCCGCGTTGCCCTGAAACACGAGGTTTCCTGCCCGGCCCCCGCATCCTCCCCCGCCGCGTCTTGCTGCCCGGAAAAGCTTGACCTACCCTTTGACGGTCGGGACGCTCGCGGTTGCGGGCCCCCCGCAGTGAAAACTCCGGCCACAGGATGTGGCATGGTTCTGCCGACCATGCCTGTGACGTCTGCCTGTGGCAGCGCAGCCTGGGATGGGGTTTTCCGGAGCCCAACGCCGTGACCGTCGCCGCCCGCACCGACCTCGCCTTCCAGCAGTGCATCGCCCCGTCCTGCGCGGCGACGTTCTCGGTCGACGAGGTGCTCACCGCCTGCCCGGCCTGCGGCAACCTCCTCGATGTCGCCTATGACTGGGAGCGGATCCGGCCGCCGACCTCGTTCGAGGTGTTCGAACGCAAGTGGATGCGCCGCAGCGACCCGCTGGCCTACAGCGGCGTGTGGCGGTTCCACGAACTGCTCCCCTTCGCACCGCGGGAGAGCGTGGTGACGATCGGCGAGGGGCAGACGCTCCTGGCGGCGTCCGACGGCGTCGGCGGCTACATCGGCATGAACCCCGGACGGCTGTACCTCGAGTACGAGGGCCTCAATCCCTCGGGCTCCTTCAAGGACAACGGCATGTCGGCGGCGTTCACGCACGGCCGCATGATCGGGGCCCGGCGGGCGGCCTGCGCCTCCACCGGCAACACGAGCGCGTCACTGGCGGTCTACTGTGCCGTCACCCGGCTCATGCGCGGCATCATCTTCATCGGCTCCGGCAAGATCTCCTACGGCAAGCTCTCCCAGGCCCTCGACTACGGGGCGCTCACGATCCAGATCGCGGGCGACTTCGACGACGCGATGGCCCGGGTGAAGGAGGTGGCCGGCAGGCTGGGCATCTACCTGGTCAACAGCGTCAACCCGTTCCGGCTCGAAGGACAGAAGACGATCATGTACCGGGTGCTCGAGTCGCTCGGATGGGAGGTGCCCGACTGGATCGTGGTGCCCGGCGGCAACCTCGGCAACTCGAGCGCCTTCGGCAAGGCGTTCGCCGAACTGCGTCTGCTCGGGCTCATCGACCGGGTGCCCCGCCTCGCGGTGATCAACGCCGCCGGCGCCAACACCCTCTACGAGCTCTACCACCGCCGCGGGCTCCGCTGGGAGGGCGGCCGGGCCGACCTCGCCCCCGCCTGCCACTACTACGACGAGCTGGACCGGGACAAGAAGCGGGCCGACACGATCGCCAGCGCGATCGAGATCAACCGTCCGGTGAACCTCAACAAGTGCCTGCGGGCGCTCGAGACCTGCGATGGCGTCGTCCGCGAGGTGACGGAGCAGGAAATCCTCGACGCCAAGGCGCAGGTGGGTGCGGGCGGCCTGGGCTGCGAGCCCGCCAGCGCCGCCAGCGTGGCGGGCGCCAGGCAGCTCGTCGCCGAGGGGGTGATCGGCCGCGACGAGCGGGTCGTGTGCATCCTCACCGGCCACCAGCTCAAGGATCCGACGGCGACCGTGGCCTACCACACCACCGACCAGAAGCTCTTCAACGACGTGCTCGGCAGCCGCGGCGTGAGCCGGGCGAGCTTCGCCAACCGTGCGGTGAGCGTGAGCAACCGTCTCGACGAGATCGTCCAGGCCATCGAGCTCTACGGCTGACGGGGCGGCCCGGCGGCGGCCTCCTCAGGCGCACCATGCATCCGCCCGAGCCACCCCGCGAGCCATCCCGCGAGCAGACGCCCCCCGCGATCCGCCCTGCGACGGTCGCCTGGGTGCTCCTCGACTGGGCCGCGAGCGGCTTCTCGACGGTCCTGATCACGCTGCTCGTGGCCTACGTCGAGCAGGTCGTGTTCGCCGGCAGCCCCTGGGGCGTGCCCGGCGGCGTGGTCTGGGCCTGGACGATCGCCGCGTCGATGCTCGTCTCCGCGGCCGTCACCCCGTTCGTGGCCGCGTTCGCGGATCGCCGGCACGCCCATCAGGCGGCGCTGCTGGCGAGCATCGCCGTCGGCGGCGGGGCCTGCCTGCTCCTGGCGGCCGTGCCGCCGACGGCGCGGGCCGCCGTCGTGCTGCTCGTCGCCCTGGCGTGCGTGGGCTTCGACCTGGCCGCCATCTTCACCGGCAGCCTGCTCGCGGGGCTGGCCCGGGGGCGGCAGGCCGACCGGCTGTCGGCCGCCGGCTTCGCGGCGGGCTACGCGGGCGGGGCGATCGCGCTGGCGATCGCGGCGGCCGTGGTGATGGCGCACGCCCGGTTCGGGCTCACGAAGCCGGAGGCGCTGCGCGTCGCCTTCGCCCTGACGGGCGGCTGGTGGCTCGTCTTCTCGCTGCCGGCGGCGGTCACGAGGCTCGAGGAGGGGGATGGCGACGCCCACGCCGCGACCTCGGCCGGCGAGCTCGTCGCGTTCGGCCGGTCGCTCTTCGGCGGCGCGGAGGCGCGGGGCGTGGGGAACGTGCTCGTGGGGGCCGTGCTCACGCTCGGCGCGGTGCAGACCGCGATCGCGCAATTCTCGACCCTGGCCATCGACACCTTCCACCTCGACGCCGCGGCGCTCGTCCGGCTCGTGCTGCTCGTGCAGGCCGTGGCACTGCCCGGTGCCCTCGCGATCGGCTGGCTCTCGGGGCGCTGGGGCCGGCCGGCGGCCCTCGCCCTCTGCCTCGCCGGCTGGGTGGCCGTGCTCGTGCTCGCCTGGTTCGTGCAAACGCCCGCGCAGCTCACGGCCCTGTCGGTGCTCCTCGCCCTCGTGCTCGGCGGCGTGCAGAGCGTGATCCGCGCGACGGTCGCTGTGCTCGCCGCTCCGGGGCGGGCGGGCGTCACCTTCGGCGCCATGCAGGTGGGCACGAAGCTCGCCGGGTTCGTGGCCGGACTGCTCTTCGGAGGGGCCTTCGCCGTCCTCGGGCACTCCCGGGGCGGCCTCCTCACGCTGCTCGCGCAGGTGCTCCTCGGCTGGTGGTTCCTCGCCCGCGGTCAGGCGAGCCCGAGCACGTCGCGCATCGAGTAGAGCCCCGGCGCCTTGCCGACGAGGAACGCGGCCGCGGCCAGCGCGCCGCGGGCGTAGCAGTCGCGACTGGTCGCGCGGACGTCGACGGAGAGCGATTCGCCGTCGAGGCCGAAGAGGATCGTGTGCGCGCCGGGATTGTCGCCGGCGCGGACGGCGTGGTAGCCGATCTCGTCGGCCGGACGGGCGCCGGGCCGGCCTTCGCGGCCGTGGGTGGTCCGCGAGAAGCCGAACGCATCCTGCACGATCTGGCCGAACTTGAGCGCCGTGCCGCTCGGCGAGTCCTCCTTGTGCCGGTGGTGGCACTCGATGATCTCGACGTCGCACCGGCCGCCGACGCGGTCGAGCAGCGCGGAGGCGCGGCCCACGAGGTCCATCGCGATGTTGACGGCGAGGCTCATGCTCGGCGACTGCAGGACGGCGATCCGGCGGGCCGCCTCCTCGATCGCGCGGCGGTCGGCCGCCTCGAGGCCGGTGGTGGCCACCACCAGCGGCACGTCGGTCTGCACGCACGCCGCGGCGATGCCGGCCACGGCCCCGGGCAGCGAGAAGTCGATCACCACGTCGGCCGGGCAGGTCCACGACTCGCCCACGCTCACGCCGAGCGGCGCGACGCCCGCGAGCGTGCCGGCGTCGCCGCCGAGCCGCGGGTGGCCGGCCCGCTCGATCGCCGCGACCACCTGGAACGCCGACGCGGCCTCCCCGCCGTCGCCGACGGCGCAGGCGATGATCCGCTGGCCCATGCGGCCGGCGGCGCCGTGGACGACCAGCCGCAACGGCACGCGCCGGATGGGGGCTATGGCCGGGGCCGCTGGAGCTGATGGGGGCACGGGTGGTCTCCTGTTTCGAGCGTGTGGTCTGGGCGGATCGTGTGGTCGGATCGCTGGAGAGGTGCGAGGCACGGCACGGCCGCCGTGCGACACGCACGCCCGCACGGACGGCGTCCGGCGTCACGCCGCACCAGAATACCCGCCAAGGGTCTCCTGTCGGCGGGAGCGGAGGGCCGGGGGCATCCGGCGGCCGGGCTCACGGCCGATCAGGGGCCGAACGGCATCGGGGGGAGGCCGCGCTCCTGTCGCCGTCGCTCCATCGCCCCCGAGTATTCCGCGAATCGTGACCGCTGCTGGGGGCTCGTGCGGTCGATGAGGCCCTTCCGCCAGCGGTTGCGGTCCTCGATCGTCCCGCCGCCAGGCGGGCCGAACGGGCGTCCGTCGGCCGCTGCCCCCTGCCCCGCGGGCTTCCCCATGCCGGCGAGCTTCATCATCGACTGCCCCGCGGCGAAGGCCTTCCGCATGAGTTCCTGCTGGGCGATCTCGGTGTCGAGAAACGCCTCACGCTGCTCGCGCGGCAGCGTGAAGTAATTGTCGATCTTCGTGTTCATGGCCTTGAGCATCACGGTCGCCCCCGACCGCATCGCCTCCGGTCGCAGGTCCTCGGGCAGCGCCTGCACCTTCACCATGAACTGCCCCAGGGCCGCGGCCCGCTCCGCGGCCTCGAGCACGTTCTTCGGCCCCCGCTCCGGCGGATATTTCCTCACGAGCTCGTCGCGGAACTCGCGCAGCGCCACGAGCCGCGGATCCTCGGCCGGGCGGAACCAGCCCGCCCGCCAGGCCGCCACCGTCCCGGCCCCGGCGAGCAGCAGGACGAAGAGGACGAGTCCGCCGGCGCGGGCCGCGCGGCGGCGTGCTGCGCCGGTCGCGGCCGTGCCGGTGGCCGTCGTCGTCGTCGTCATGTCGCCGTCCTCGTCAACGTGGTCACCATCGGAGTCGTCATCGGAGTCGTCATCGGGAGACTCACGGTCGAGTCACGTCCACCCGAGCGCCCGCGCCACGGCGGCGTGGAACCGCTCGCGCATCGGGCTGCCGTCGCTGTCGCCGATGTCCGACCGCAGGAAGAGGAGGATCTGGGCGACGCCCCGCACCGGGTCGATCCAGGCCTGCGTGCCGTGGGCGCCGCCGTGGCCGAAGCTGCCCGGCGAGAGCGTGGCCGTCACCCCCTGCGGCTCGCGGACGACAGCGGTCGCGACGCCCCAGCAGCTGCCCGGCACGAAGCCGGCCGCGAGCGGGCCCGTGTGGTCGGCGGCCAGCGTGGCGACGGCGGACTCGGAGAGATAGCGGCGACCGTCCAGCGCGCCCCTGCCGAGGAGCATCCGCGCGAAGCGGGCGTAATCGGCGGCCGTCGAGAAGAGGCCGCCGTTGGCCAGGGCCGCCCGGCGACGGTTGGTGACGTCGAGCCCCGGCTTGTCCGGCACGAGCCTGCGTTCCGACGGCGAGATGCGGTAGGTGGTGGCGAGCCGCGCGCAGCGGGCGTCGTCGGGAAAGAAGCCGGTGTCGCGCATGCCCAGCGGCCCGAAGAGACGCTTCTCGAGAAACTCGTGGAACGGCTCGCCGGCGACGATCTCGACGACGCGGGCCGCGGCGTTGATGCCGGTCTGGCAGTAGGCCCACTTCGTGCCCGGCGTGAACTTGAGCGGCTGTGCCAGGCACTGCGGCAGGAGCTCCGCGAGCGACGCGGCCTGCTGCGCCTGCTGCCGCGGCACGTCGCCGAGTCCCGAGGTGTGGGTGAGCGCCTGCTCGAGCGTGATCGCCGCAGGCGCGCCGGCGGGATCGACGAGGCCGGCGAACTCCGGCACGTACGTCGCGATCGTGTCGGCGAGCCGCAGCGTGCCCTCGTCGACGAGCATCATCACCGCGGCGCCGGTCACCGGCTTGGTCATCGAGGCGATCCAGAAGAGCGCGTCGGCGGTCATCGGCCGGTCGGCGTCGATGTCGGACCGGCCCACCGCGCCCACGTGCCGCAGGCCGTCGCGGTCGGCCACCAGCGTGACCGCGCCGGCGAGCCGGCCATCCGTCACGAACTCGGCCACGGCCTCGTTCACCCCCGGCAGGGTCGCAACGGCGGCCGTCGGCGGTGCGGCCGGAGGCGCGGCGTCAGCCAACGCCGCGGGGGATGCCGCGGCGGCCGATCCGGCCACGAGCGCGTCGCGCACGAACGCCCGCCGCGAACGGGTGGGAGGCGATGGAGGGGAGCGGTCCGGCATGGCGGCCTCACGTGGCGGGACGGTCGGGGGCGACGGCCTTCGGGGGATTGCGGCCGATGAAAGGATACTGTTCGAGGTCGCACACCTGCCCGCTCACGGGGCCCGATTCGTCGGCGAGCCAGGAAACCGCGGCCGCGGCGATCTCGGCCGGGGCGAGCAGCCGCCCCGCCGGGGCGATGTCGCGGGGCAGCCGCTCCGGCCAGTCGTCCGGCAGCCCGTGGCCCCGCTTGCGGATCGCCTCGTTCTCGGTGAGCACCCAGCCGGGGTTGATCTGGTTCACCCGCACGCCCTCCTCCCGAAACAGCGCGTCGCCGAGGTTCCGTGTGAGCGTCATCAGGGCCCCCTTGGAGATCGCGTAGGGGAGGAGATTCGGCTCACCGCACCAGGCGTTGACGCTGCCGATGTTGAGCACGCAGCCGCGGGCGTCACGCAGATGGGGCAGCGCCGCCTGGATGAGCAGGAGCGGCGCGAGGGTGTTGACGGCGAGCGTGCGCTCGAAGGCGGCCGCGTCGGTGGTGTGGATCGTGCCGGTGGTGATCACCGCGGCGTTGTTGACCACCGCGTCGAGACGGCCGAACGTCCGCACCGCGAGCGCGACCAGCCTGCCCGGGCAGCCCTCGTGCGTGAGTTCCTCGACGTGGCCGACGGCATGGAGGCCGCCGATCTCCGCCACGACCCGCGGCACGAGGTCGGCCTCGAGGCCGTGGATCACGACCCGCGCCCCCTCGGCGGCGGCCCGCACCGCGATCGCCCGGCCGATCCCGGTGGCGCTGCCGGTGACGATGACGACCTTGCCTGCGAGTCGCATGGCGTTTCCCTCCGGCATTCCCGTCAGGCCGGCGCGAGCACGGCCTTGACGACCGCGCCCGAGTGCATCCGCTCGAACGCGTCGTGCCACCGCTCCAGCGGCCACACGCCCCCGACGATCGGGCCGACGTCGAGCCGGCCGGAGGCGAGCAGCGCGATCACCCGCTCCCAGATCGGCCAGTTGTGGCTGAAGCTGCCCTGGAGGGTGACGTTTTTCTGCACGAGCGGGTCGAGCGAGAACCCCAGCGGCTGCGGTCCCCAGCCCACCTTGCTGATCCAGCCGGCGGGCCGCACGACGTCGAGCGCGGTCTTGAGCGTGGCGCTCGCTCCCGCGGCGTCGACCACGCCGTCGCAGCCGAGACCGTCACGCTCGACCGCCCAGGGCCGCGGATCGCCGACGATGATCTCGCAGCCATAGGTCCTGGCGACCGCGAGGCGGCCGGCGTCCTGCGGGAGTCCCACCACCGCCACCTCCGCGCCGCAGAGGCGGGCCATCGCGGCGCAGAGGATGCCGATCGTGCCCGGGCCGAGCACGACGACCCGGTCGCCCGGCTCGATCCGGGCGTTCTTCACCACGGCGCTGTAGGCCACGCAGCACGGCTCGGTGAGACAGGCCCGCTCGAAGGGCAGGCCGTCGGGCACGCGGTGCAGGATGCGGGAGGGCACGCGGACGAAGCGGGTCATCGCCCCGTCGACGCCGTAGCCGAAACCCTTGCGGGAGGGATCGAGGTTGTAGAGGCCGCGCCGGGTGAGCGGACTGGCATGATCGATGATGGCGGCGGTCTCGCTCACCACGCGATCACCCTCCCGCCAGCCTTCGACGTCGGCGCCCGTCGCGACGATCCGGCCGCCGAACTCGTGCCCGAGGATCACCGGGTAATGGACCTGCCAGGAGTGGTCGGCGGTCCACTGATGCAGGTCGCTCCCGCAGACGCCGACGTTGGCCACCTCGAGGAGCACGTCGTCGGGGCCGATCCGCGGCGGCTCGACCTCACGGAGTTCGACCGCGCCCCTCGTCGGGGCGAAGTTCACGACGGCGGCAGATTTCACGACGCGCTCCGATCGCTGGCTGGAGAAGGGCCGCCATGCCGCCGGCGCCGGCGTGCGCCCGGGCGGCACGACGAGGGGCGGGCGTCAGCGGCGGGCCGGGCCGCCACCCCACCACAGTTTCGGAATCTAGCAGGCTCGCGGGCAACGGCCTACGCGAGTAGCCCGTGCATGACGTTCCGTGGACGGTTCTTCGCGGCTGGAGCCGGGCGATCGACGCGGCGGCTACAGAACTGCGGCGCATGCCGGCGATCCCGCCGGTGGCGCGTGGATGACCCGGCACGACCTCCCCGGCACGACCTCCCCGGCACCACCGATCCGGCACCACCGATCCGGCACCACCGTCTCGTCAGCCGCCCGGTCGACGCCCCCCCGGCAGGCCGAGTTGCTCGCGACGCGCGTCCATCGCCCGACGGTATTCCGCCTGCTGTGAACGATCGGTCGGTGAGCTCGAATCGATGCGTTGCTTGCTGCGGGTGTTGCGTTGATCCTCGTTGCCGCGGCCACCCGGCGGCCCTCCAGGACCGCCGCGGCCGCCCGGCGGACCACCGGGCCCGCCGCCAGGCCCACCCGGTCCACGGCCGCCGCCTCCCTGCGGCCGGTTGCCGGGTTGCTGATTGCCGGCGGTCTGGTCGGCGTTGCGCTTGGCCCGCTCGGCCTGCCACGCCTTTCGCCGTTCCTCCTCGGCCTTGATCCGCCGATCGAGTTCGGCCTGCCGGGCCGCGGCGGGGATCGCGAAGTACGACCGCATCTCGGCCCGCTCGCGAGCACGAAACAGCCGTTCCATCTCGTCGCGGGCCTCGCTCCGCAGGGCGTCGGGCAGATCCCGCATCCGTTCGAACGCCGGGCCGAACGAGGCGACGTCATACGAGAAGGGCGCCTCGTTGCGGGCGACCTTGTCGAACTCCTTCACCTGGGCATCGACGAACGACCGGAGGTCTTTGAGTTCGCGCGGCGGCGAGAAGAAGCCGAGCAGCCAGAGGACGAGCCAGGCGAGGCCCGCGAGGATCACCACGCCGATGGCGGCCCGCTTCGCCGTCGCTCCGGCGCCGCCGGTCTGCCCGGCGTCGCGCCGCCGCACGGCGTCGGCCAGAAGCCGCCTGGTGTCAGCCGTCGTGGAACCCGCCATCAGCGCCTCACAAAAATTCAACTGGTCGACGAAGCTTCTCGCGTCCGACAGTATCGATCGGGAGAACGGTTGCTCCAAGGCGCCAGGCCGGCTTCAACGGTCGCGGGCCGCGAAGGTTTCCCGATCAGTGCGAGTATGTCATGCCGACTTCGGACCATGGCGGCCCTGCAAGGCTGTCGGCCGGCCGTAAACCCCTTTGCCACAAGGGTTTGGGGGTGTGGCGTATGGCTTTTTGTCGGATGCGGCTATGCTTCAAGAGGAGGCACGTGCAGCCATCCGGATCGCGAAGACGGCGTGAAGTCTGCGTCGTGCGACGCGGACGCCGGCCGGTTCGACCGGGGCACGGGCCGAGCTGTACACCGGTGGGTCCGGCCCGGTCCAGCAGTTCTCGCGGTATGCCGGTGCGATCTCGTCATTCCATTCCTCGTCGCAGCATCGCCATGGTCACAATCATCGCCAACCTCCAGCGTTCATCCGTTGGTCTGCGCCGCGCCGTCACCGATCCCCGAGCGACGCCGGCACCGGCCTCACCCGCCATCCGGGCGACCGCCGGCTTCACGCTCGTCGAGTTGCTCGTCGTGATCGCCATCATCGGCGTGCTCGTGGGGCTGCTGCTCCCCGCGGTGCAGTCAGCCCGCGAGGCGTCGCGATTCTCGCGGTGCGCCAACAATCTCAAGCAGCTCGGGATCGGCTGCTCCAATCACGTCAATGCCCGACGTGTCTACCCGGGAGCGGGCGCCTCGTACAGGGAGTTCAGCTACGCCAACGGCATTCCGTTGGGTGCGCCCGACCAGAAGGCCGGCTGGGGGTATCTGCTGCTTCCCTACATCGAGCAGCAGGAGGTGTGGGACGCGAGCGGCGCCAAGGACATCGATGCGAGCGGCACGATCGATGACTGGGAGAAGTTCATGGTCGCCCGCGGCGCTCCCGTGTCGACGTTCGGCTGCCCCACGCGGCGGACGAAGATCGTGAAGCGGATCAGCGACACGCTGCCGGCGCCGTTCCAGACCGGCACGGCCGTCAACCTCTGCCAGACCGACTACGCCGGCAACTGCTACGACGCCGGCAACAACTGGCTCGTCGGCACGTACCAGCTCGAGGGCAACGGCCCGCTGTGGATGTATTACAAACGGTACGAGGACAAGTCGACGAGTCCTACGTCATGGTCGTACAACAACGCGCTCGGCGGCCGGTCCGGCGGCTGCACCAATTCCAACATCTCCGACGGCCTGTCGAAGACGCTGCTCTTCGCCGAGAAGGCCGTCGACCCCAACTGCATGGGGGCGACGACGAGTTGCGGCGACGACAACGAGGGCTACACGACCGGCTGGGACCCCGACACGATGCGACACATGCAGAACCAGCCCATCAACGACGGCGAGCGGTTCGGCCTCAGCAGCGGCAACAACCAGTTCGGCTCGTCGCATCCCGCGGCCTTCAATGGCGTGATGTGCGACGGGTCGGTGCAGACCTTCACCTACTCGATCGACCTCACGCTCTGGCGACGCATCGGCCACAGGGGTGATGGGGCGGCGATCTCGTTGCCGTGATGCCGATGGCGGGAGCATGCATGGCGGGGCATCACCGGCTCGTGGGGATTCTCTCGCGGCGTCTCGTATGCGCGGTCGTCGTCGCGGCGGTCTGCGGCGTGTCTGGCTGTGCCAAACCGAAGCCGCCCGGCTTCACCGTGAGCGGCCGCGTCACCAAGGGGGGCGAGCCTTTGCCCCTCGACCCCGTGCTGGCGAAGGGGGCCGCGGCGTTCGTGCGGGTCGGGTTCATCCGCGTCGGTGACGACGGCACCTCCGTGCTCTCGTCGAACTCGTCCGTCGCCGCGGCCGACGGGACGTTTTCGGTGCCGCGACTGGCCGCCGGCCGCTATCGGGTGACCGTCGAGCACTACAACGGCGGCGCCGACGACATGCTCAAGGGCAGGTTCCTCGACATGAACACGCCCATCGAGCTGGACGTGTCCGCCGACGTGCCGTCGTTCGACGTCGATCTGGCCGCCGCCGCCAAGGCGAAGCGCAAGCCGTGAGCCGCCGACGGCGGCCGGGGTTCACAGCCCGTCCGCCCGCAGTTTGGCCTCCACCATGTCGGCCATTTCCGCGGCCTGCTCCTCGAGTTCCGCGAGCAGCTCGTCGTCCTCGGCGTCGGCGGCCCGCCGTGCCAGCAGGAGCAGGTAATTGGCTTCGTTCCGCCAGGCCTTGAGCCAGTCGGGACGGCTGGAAACCGGCCTGTAGATGAGCCGTTCGAGCCGCGCGAAGGCATCCTCGGGAAGGGACATGGTGGAGAGAGTGTACGGTGCGGAGGCGTGCGGGGCGGCCTGCCACTCGTGGCGGGCGGTGGGTATACTCCGGAGCACGTCGCGTTTCCCGGCTCTGTCGTCGCTTCGTCGCTGTCCTCGATGTGGGGAACGGCGGTCGCCGTCCGAGTCGCCACGCGGTGTGGAGGGTAAGCGAATGGCTAGCGGCGACACTGGAAATGTCGTGCCGGGAAACCGGTTGTGGGTTCGAGTCCCATGCCCTCCGCTGGGTCGTCTGCCGGGAGCGTGCGGATTCCGCGCGCGGGAGCGGGTCGCCTCCCCGCTGTGGATGCTCGCGGCGGCCTGGCTGCTCGTCGCCGGCGGCCCGACGGCCCCTCCCGCCGTCCGCGCCGAGTCACCGGCGTCGCCCGCGGCGCCGCAGCGCTCGGGCGCGACGCAGCCCCGGTCGGGCACGACCTCGAAGTTCGGCTCCGGCACGATCACCCGCCGGTCCGACGGCACGACGAGCGAAACCCGCCCCTTCGGCTCGGGCTCCATCACCACCGAGCGTCGCCGCGACGGCTCCGCCGTCACCGGCCAGACGCAGAAGTTCGGCTCCGGCACGATCACCCGCTGGTCCGACGGCACCACCACCGAAACCCGCCCCTTCGGCTCGGGCACGATCACGACCGAACGAGACCGTCAGGGCCGCTCCGTGACCGGGCAGACGCAGAAGTTCGGCTCCGGCACCACCACCCGCCGCTCGGACGGGTCGAGTTCCACGACGCAGCCCTTCGGCGGCGGCACGATCCAGCGTGACGAGCCCGGCCGCGCGTCGGGCTCCGCGCCGAGGAAGTAGCCGGAGCCGGAGACCAGCGGGCCGCGGTCGTCACGGCACCGGGGCAGACGCAGGCGGGTTCTTGCCATCGGCCTTGCCGTCGAGCTTGCCGTCGGGCTTTTCACCGTCGTTCGTGCCGGCCGCGTCGCCCTTGCCCGGCACGCCGTCCTTCACCCGCACGAGCAGCATCTGCTCGACCTTTCCCTCCCCCTTGTGGACGAGGATCGTGAGCTGGTCCTTCGTGAGGCCGCTGATGCCCGCCTCGTAGACCGGCTGCTTCCGGTCGCCGATCGTCCACGCCGCCCGCTGCGTCTTTTTGTCCACCTTCCCCGTGACGTGCGATGACTCGTCGGAGACGGCGTTGTAGTAGGTGCCGCGGAGGATGCCCTGCTTGTCGATCGCCAGCGAGAGGAAGTTGCTCGCGTCGGTCTCCTGGGCCCGCGTCATCGCGAACACGCCGAGCCAGCGCCACTCGTCCTCGGGCGGAATCGCCGCGGCCGCGCCCCCCTGCCCCGCGATCGTGGCGGCCTGGCTCGCGTATTCCTCGGCCGAGCCCACCCGGTTGCCCTGCACGTAGACGCCGTCGTCCTGGTAGACGACGGTGGTGCCGTAGTCGTAGGGAATCGTCGACACGGCGCCGGCATATGCCGCCCCGGCACCACCACCACCGCCACCACCACCTCCATAGGCTCCATAGCCGCCCCACGCGAAGAGGTCGGCCCAGAGGAGTCCCGTCATCATGCCGCCGCCGAACCACCAGCCTCCGCCCCACCAGGGCCCGAAGTGGTTACCGTACCAACCGCGATCCCGATACCAGTCGCTGGTGCGGAAGTTGTTGCGGATCTCGTTGCCGCGGTTGGCGAGGTTGTTCATCGAGTAGGGACGGATGCCACGGTTGCCGATGTCGGCGGCCCGTGCGAGGCCCGCGTCTCCCGCGAATCGGCCGAACCCGCCATCAAGCCTGGCGCCGCCGTCCAGCCTGGCGCCGCCGTCCAGCCTGGCGCCGCCGTCCAGCCTGGCGCCGCCGTCCAGCCTGGCGCCGCCATCGAGCCGCGCGCCTCCGTCGAGCCGGCCTTCGTCAAACCGCGCGCCGCCATCAAAGCCCCGGTCGCCGCCGCGGAAGCCACCGTCCTCGATCCTGCCCCCCTCGAAACCGCCGCGATCCACGCCGCCCCCCTGGAAACCGCCGCGATCGAAGCCACCGCCGCGGTCAAAGCCGCCGCCGCCGAATCCGCCCCCACGGTCGAAGCCGCCACCACCGAACCCACCGCCGCGGGGGGCGCCGCTGAAGCCTCCCATGTGGCCGCCGCCACCGCCGCCGCGGCCACCGCCACTGCCGCCGTGTGCGAAGACGGGGTCGAGCGCGCGGGTCGGCGGGGCGACCGCCAGGGTGAGCGCGAGCAGGCTGTGGGCAAACAGCCTGCTCGGTCGCATGGATGCGATCGCGGGGGTGCCGCTCCCGCGAACACCGGAGGCTTTCATCCGTGGGAAAAGGCCCGGAGAACTTTTTCCACGGCCAGCGAGGATCGTGGCGGCGGACCGGCGCCGTGACGACAGGTGACGGAAGGGCATCGGACGGTTCCTGGGGATGGCGTGCGGGGACGTCAGCGTGGCTGGGGAACGGGATTCGCCCGGCGGAAATGCACGGGCGCGCGGTCGGGCGCCGGCCGCCCGTCGATCGTGCGGTCGATGGCGTGCACGACGAGCCCGTCGGGCCCCGCCGGCGCGAGCACCTGCACCCAGCGCACCCGGTCGCCCAGCGTCGGATCGGCGGGCGTGCCCTCGATCGTGCGGTTGAACGTGGTGCCGTCGGTCGCGAAGGTGCCCTCGGCGCGGGCGCCGGTGGAATCGACGAGGAGCGACCGCACGAGCCCGGTGGCGCGGTCGGCCGTGATGACGTCGAGCGACTCGAGCTTCGATCCGTCCTTGCGCGTGATCGTGATCCGGCCGACGAGCGCATGGCCGTCGAGCGACTTGTCGTACGTCGCGTCGATCGTGGTGCCGGTCGTCGCGTCGGCGGACCGCCAGGTGCCGACCATCCATCCCAGGTCGGCGAGCGCCGCGCGGGCCGTGGGTACCACCCGTGACTCCGCGATCCGCCAGGCCCCGGCGTCGAGCACGCGGAGGCTGTCGAAGTGCGACACCCGCGGCTCCGCGCCGGGCCGGCTCGTGAACGCGAGCGTGCCCTGCACCCGTGCCGCCGTCGCCCCCAGGGGCTGCACGCCGAGCACCGTGATGGCGAGCGTCGCCTCAGGGTGGGCTGTGCGCAGGTCGGCGAGGGCGGCCATGATCGCTTCGCGTCCCTTGGTCACGATGGCGCCCTCATCGAGTTCGGCACCCTGCGTCCACTCCGCGGCGAGCGCCCGGAGATCGCGGGCATTGAAGGCGGTGGCGTAGGCCGCCGCGGCGGCGCGGACCGCCGCGATCACGTCGGCCGCCTGATCGGCGTCGGCTGCGGCGGCGGCCGCCGTCGGCCGCGCGGCGGACGGCGTCGCGGCCGGTGCGGCAGGCTGCGCGAGGGCGGACGCGGTCGCCAGGGCCGCCACGGCGACGAGCAGGCCGAAGCCCGCCTTCCGTAGGCTACCGCCGAGGCGAGTCCCGCGGCCGGCATGGGCGGTGGATCCGGAGGGGGCGGGATGAACGCTGCGGGGCATGGCGGGGATCCGGGAGGGGGACGAGACGATGTCCGTCGAGTGTAGCGGTGCGCACCGCGGCCTCGCCAGCATTCGGCCGGCGTCGTTCTGCCGTCGTCCGCCGACTGTCGCCGCCGATTTTCGCGGCCGATATTCTCTCCGTCCGCGGCCCGGGCTACTGTGTGGCATCCGGTTCTTCCTCCTCCCGCCGCGCGCGTTTCCCGATGGCCGTCCTTCTCGAAATCAAGAACGCCAGCAAGCGGTATGGCGACCAGATCCTGCTCGACGCGGCGAGCGCCACGATCACCGACGACGGCAAGGTCGGGTTCATCGGCCGCAACGGCGCCGGCAAGAGCACGCTCCTCCGGGTGATCCTCGGCGAGGAGGAACTCGACTCGGGCGAGGTGATCCGCCATCCGCGGCTGCGGCTCGGCTACCTGCGGCAGCACGATCCCTTCCTCCCGGGCGAGACGGCCCTGGCCTTCCTGATGCGGGACAGCGGCCGCCCCGACTGGACCTGCGGGGAGGTCGCGGGCCGCTTCGAGCTCAAGGGCACGCTGCTCGAAGGGCCGGTGCAGGAACTCTCCGGTGGCTGGCAGACGCGGGTCAAGCTGGCCGCCCTGCTCCTTCACGAGCCCAACCTGCTCCTCCTCGACGAGCCGACCAACTTCCTCGACCTGCGCACACAGATCCTGCTCGAGCATTTCCTGCGCGACTACCGTGAGTCGTGCCTGATCGTCTCGCACGACCGGGCGTTCCTCGCCGCCACCTGCGACCGCACCCTCGATCTCTCGGCCGGCAAGCTCACGGTCTTCCCGGGAAAGGTCGACGCGTTCCTCGCCCACCAGCGGGAGCAGCGGGAGCACGCCGAACGAACGCAGGCCGCCGTGCTCGCCAAGCGGCGGCAGCTCGAGGACTTCATCGCCCGCAACAAGGCCCGCGCCTCCACCGCGTCGCGGGCGCGTTCCAAGAGCCGCCAGCTCGAGCGGCTCGAGGTGGAGGAACTCGCCGGCGACGCGCCGACGGCGGTGATCCGCTGTCCCGACGTGTCGCCGCGGCAGGGGCCGGCCGTCCGCTGCCGCGGGCTCGGCGTGGGCTACGCCGACCGCACCGTGGCCGAGGGCATCGACGTCGAGATCGTCCACGGCTCCCGCGCCGCGATCGTCGGCGACAACGGCCAGGGCAAGACCACCTTCCTGCGCACGCTCGTGGGCTCGCTCGAGCCGCTGGCCGGCGAGGTGCGCTGGGGGCATGGCTGCGGGCTCGGCATCTATGCGCAGCACGTCTACACGAGCCTCCCGGAGAACGAGACGGTGCTCGGCTACCTCGAGCGGGCGGCGGCGATCGGCACGAAGGCGCAGCGGATCCTCGACCTCGCCGGCGCCATGCTCTTCCGCGGCCGCGCGGTGGAGAAGAAGGTCGCCGTGCTCTCCGGCGGCGAGCGGGCGCGGCTCTGCCTCGCCGGCCTGCTCCTCGGGTCGAGCAACGTGCTCGTGCTCGACGAGCCGGGCAACCACCTCGACGTGGAGACGGTCGACGCCCTGGCCGCGGCGCTCGTCGACTTTCGCGGCACCGTCGTGTTCACGAGCCACGACCGCTCGTTCGTCGAGGCGGTCGCCACGAACGTGGTCGAGGTGGCCGACGGCCGCGTCGTCAACTACGGGGGCACCTACGGGCAGTACCTGGCGGCGATGAACGGCGCCATCGACGCCGCCGAGGCTGCGGCCGGCGGGCGCATCACGGGCGGCGCCGCGCCGCCGCGGCCCGGCCCCGCGAAGGCGAAGGGGGACGCCGGCAAGCCAGCGGCGGCCTCGGCACAGGTGGACCGCGAGCTGCGGCGCGAGATCGGCAATCTCGAACGGCTGATCGCGAAGCTCGATGCCGAGAAGCGGCGGTGCAACGAGGCGCTCCTCGCCACCACCGACACCGCCGCGGCGGTGGCCGCGCACGCGGCGCTCGTCGAGGTGACCGGCAAACTGGAGGCCGCCGAGGAGCGATGGCTGCTCGTGCAGGAACGGCTCGCGGAGGATTCCGCGGGGCCCTGACCCCGACCGCCGGCATCGGTTCCAGGAACGGCACGGGCGAGGGCGGCAGGCTATCCTATCCCGGCGACCATATCTCCCCCGCCGCCGAAGGGCCGCAGGCACTGGACTCGCGGTCCCTCGTTCCGATCTTCCCCCGCCCGGCCGCACCGGCCACCGCAAGGCCTTCCGCACCATGGATTCGCTCAATCGCCACGAGCAGCTGCTGCGGGTCTTCAACCTCATCGAGATCCTCTTCGACGCCCGGCTGCCGCTCACGACCGCCGAGCTCAAGGAGCGGCTGCGCGACCGGGGCGTGATCGACGAGATGTCCGACCGGAATCTGCGGCGCGATCTGGAGTTTCTCGAGGACTTCGGCTACGCGCTGAAGCGAACGAAGAAACGATCCGACCGCGGCTCCCTCTGCCAGGCCTGGTCGATCGAGGTCGGCCGCGGCGCCGCCGAGCCGAAGATCCCGACCATTTCGCTCCCGGAGCTGCTCTCGCTGGCGGTGGCACGAGAGTTCCTCGCGCCGTTGGCCGGCACGCTCTACTGGCGCGGGATCGGACAGCTTTTCGCGAAGCTCGAGCGGGTGGCCACCCCGCAGCTGCTCGAGTACGTGGCCGAGCACAAGGACGGCCTGGTCGTCCATCCCCGGCCCACCGGGGCGAAGTACCGCTCGCGGACGCTCAGCGCGATCAACCGGGCCATTCGCAGGTCGCTCGAGCTCGAGATCCGGTACACCAGCCTCGCCGCCGGCAAGCCTCGACGGCTCACGATCCGCCCGGAGTCGCTCGTGCTCTACGAAGGGAGCGTGTACGTCGCCGGCTACCGGGTCGAGGATGCCGCCGCCGATGCGATCATCCGCTTCTACAAGCTCGACCGGGTCGCCGACGCCCGCCCCACCTCACGGCCCTTCACGCGGTCGGGCACGCCCGTCGAATCGTTGCTCGCCGACAGCATCACGATCTTCCGCTCGGCCGCGCCGCCGCGCCGCTACCGCATCCGCGTGCAGGCTCCCCGGGCCCGCTGGGCGTGTGAGAAGCCCTTCCATCCCGGCCAGAAGGTGCGGCAGCAGGCGGACGGTGGCGTGATCCTCGACATCGAGCGGGCCTGGGACGACGAGATGATCCCCCAGCTCCTGGCGCTCGGTGACATGGTCGAGGTGCTCGAGCCCGTGGACGTCCGCGACCGGCTGCTCGAGGCGGCGCAGCGGATCGCCGCGATCTACTGCTGCCACCACGTCCGTGACTTCGAGGCCCTCCGCGCGGGCATGTGACCGCCGGCCTTCCCGATTCGCCCGCTCCCAGGGGGCCGATGCGATGCGCTGGTTCTGGATCGACCGCTTCACGGAGTTCGTCCGCTGCCGCCGCGCCCGCGCGGTGAAGGCGGTGACATTGGCCGAGGAGCATCTCCACGACCACTTTCCCGGCGCCGGGATGATGCCCGCCTCGCTCGTGCTCGAGGGGATGGCGCAGACGGCGGGGCTGCTCGTGGCCGACGCCCTCGACTTCCGCCGCCAGGTGGTGCTCGCGAAGGTCGGGCAGGTGCGGTTCGAGTTCGAGGCGGTGCCCGGCGACACGATCGAGTATCTCGCCGAGGTGGTCGAGCTCGCGGAGAGCGGCTCGGTGGTCCGCGTCACCACCCGCGTCGGCGGCCGCGAGCAGGCCGCGGCCGATCTCTA
>Ga0136644_10001154_pt1 | contig 20993 bp, 16 predicted proteins | sample C_130820_EF_Meta_FD_94780 | JGI IMG/M metagenome (GOLD analysis project Ga0136644, IMG submission 94780) | Freshwater microbial communities from Lake Croche, Canada to study carbon cycling - C_130820_EF_MetaG (v2) (version 2) | ecosystem: Environmental > Aquatic > Freshwater > Lake | place... | reverse complement strand
AGCGCAAAGTCTGTGCGGTTGTCACATGTGCGACACAGATGAATGTGAAGTTGATTGTTGTACGACGCGATGAGACCACACTTCTTGCAAACATGGACTTCATATTTATCAGACACATCATAGAGACGTTCCTTTGTGAATCTTGACGCGCCATGTGAAATCATGCAATTGTGTGCGACGATTCCATTCGCCAAGAAGGAGTGCACATCTTCAACTTCAATATCGTAAACTGGGTGAACTCCTGCAGGACGAACATCAATAACGGTAAGATTCATTGTGGGAAGGGATTCCATAACGCGACAAACACCATATGAAACAAGATCTGGGTCTTGATCTGGAACAGTAACCGCTGCCTCTTCTTCAACTTCATACAACAAAGATTCCATATCAACTGGCTTTTTGGGTACATTCTCCAAAAACCACGAAAGCGCTCCAATATTTTCCAAAAACTGTTCTGCGGTAGGGAAAGACTTGGACGTGAATTTACCAAACTGTGTTCCCTTGATCAAGTGATCCGTAATATCATGTGTTGAGGGGATTGCATACTCGTGAAGTAGTGGCTCCGTCTTTTGCAACTCTTCCACAGCCTTTAGAATGGCGTCTTGTGTTGGAACCTTCTTGTTTGGACTGTCCTTCTTAATCTCGCTAAAATGGGTTAGCTCGTCTACACGATTCACTAGCCAATTGTGTTGGCGAATCACTTCTACTCTTAGACGCCTATAAGAAACGGCTGCTTCCAATCGCTGTGACTTGTGGCAACAGTAACGGAAACCAACCTTCTCCGAAAACGGAATAAGCTCTTCCATTTCAAGATGGAGAACCATCTCATAACTTTTAGTACTCTTTTCCTTGGAATAGCTGGTCTTCTTGGGTTTTTGAAGAGTGACCTTCTCAATACCAAAACGTTTGAACAGCTTTTTGATGTCTTGCATCATTTGATCAAGGCTGTCAATGTGTTCAATGTACTTGGTTTGCGAAAAGGAGACGGACGAAAGCAAATCTCTTTTACCGCGATGCATTCCCAACACGGAAGTGTGACCATCGCCTCCAAACATTCCTGCCAAAAACTCGCGGACAATGGGTTTAGGGCAATTCTCATCTAGAATGAATGCGGGAAGAGTTCCTGGTTGGGCAACTTTTCTTCCAGCCAGGAGACCATCTAGCTCTGCGATTTCGTTTGCTAGAATAGCTGGAATTCTAACACAATACAAATTTTTAGATTTAAAATTTTGTTGTTTGATAGGACAAAACAGTTTCAAATCGTTGAGAAAGGAACGCACATCAATCATATGACCTAAGAACACAGTCGCACACATTGTAACTCTGGCAACATGCCCATCTGTAATCAAGTAGCCAATAATGCGCGCAAAAGCCAAACACTTCAAGTAATTTTTAATTGTATTTGTTCTCAACGTCATATCTCCAACATCAAGAAACCAGCCTGCACACTCTTTCATTTCTTCTTCAAAATCAACACAAGGACAAGTAACACTTGCTTTGATCTTTGTATCATTGGAGATAACGTCTTTGGCTTTGACCCATTCATTATTTGAAGTCAAAATGGGGTGGTCTGGAGTGCAAATCTTTTTCCTTCCATCGTTAAAAGTAAGTTCAACGCACTCACGTTCACCCTTGTACAAAAACCCGCGCTGTTTTGCAGGCACAATTCCATTCTGTTTTTCACTCCACCCTAACACTTCCCAATTTTGTGACGACATATTTTTTATTTTAATTCCTAGTCCATTTGCGAGACCAATTATGGTCTCACCGGATTCGCAATCTCTCTCCATTTCTCCGAACCGTAGGCCTCCATCTCGCGATCGCCCCTCCGCTGGTTGGCGCGTCAAATTGACCATGGGGCCAATGGAGCGACTGTGCGTCTTATCATTTACCATGTGCTTGAGACGCTGGTAAAAGACCGGACCAATAAAGATACTGGATTCAAACTGTTCACCGGTCAAGCCGTTGTACATAATCTCATTTCCGTTGGACTCGTATCCAACCTTCTGCAACTCCTTACAGATATCCTTCACGTCAAACTCGCCAAACGAAGTTCCGTCGCCAAATAGTCCAAGACTCACCAACGTCTTACCTAATACGGTCTCCTTGAGCTGGCCTATCGTCATACGAGACGGGATTGCATGTGGATTGATGATAATATCCGGCTTCACGCCGCTCGCAGTGTAAGGCATGTCACACTCCGGAATAATATTACCAATCGTACCCTTCTGCCCGTGACGCGATGAGAACTTGTCACCAATCACTGGCTTGCGCACAGTTCTTAATCTCACCTTGGCAAAATTGTAACCGTCACCATTCCTGTCAATATAATTCTTGTCCACGTACGTCTCCTCCGCAGTTCTAAATATCTTGCTTTGATCCTCATACTTGATCAACTTGGTGTGGTCGTTGCGATTCTCCTTGATTGGGGTGATCTTGGAAATAATAATATCGCGATTCTCCACAAGCGTGTTCTCTGGAATCACGCCCTTGCTGTTCACCTTGTCGTAGTTTCCAAACTTCATACCCTTCGTCTTCGCAGGATCCGGTTTGCAGCGAATCTCCTCATCTCCATTGATCTTCTGCTTGTCCTCGTCCTTCTCCGTGTGGTAAATCGTCGCGACAAACAGACCACGGTCAAGCGATCCCTTGTTGAACAATAAGGAATCCTCCTGATTATATCCCGTATGCGTCATAATCGCCACAATCACATTCGTGCCAGAAGGAATATTGTTCAATTTGATCATGTTCATAATGCGCGTGTCCACAAGAGGACGCGTGGGATAGTTCAAGAGATAAGCCGTCTTGTCCATACGCGTGTCAAAATTCGTCGTGTAAATACCCATAGCTTGTTTTCCCTGTGCACATTGATAACAATTTCTGGGAGATTGATTGTGTTCCGGAAAGGGAATACAAGACGCCATCACACCAAAGATTGTACTAGAATGAATCTCACAGTGGGTATACTTGGGCACTACTTCACCAGTCGCGATTTCTTTTGTCAAATCGCGTGGGTGAACCGCAATGAAAGACCAACTCTGTTCTTCGGGATCAATGTATTCCAATACAGCCTCTTCCAACTTACAGTTTGTAAACAAGTCGTCCCAAATTAACTCAGCTGCATTTAAACGGTCAATAATACTCGCAGTAATCAACAACTTATTGTCTCGCACACGCAACAAAGGCCGCATCAAACGCCCACCATCATTGCAAACACGAATCTCTTGGTTCTTATAATCAAACACGATGGAAGTATAGATATTGATAATTCCACAATGCTTCTTTTCCTTGAGAGCAGAGTATAAGTAAGATGGATCCTTGGTGATACCTACCCACGCTCCATTGATAAACACTTTGACTTCATTGAAGAGCTCCATCGGATTCAATGTTTGAATATTTACGACGTGAGGCATTATATAATCATACAAAGGCGACGACTCACTATGAATCGTAATATGTGTCATGTAACTCAAATTCTTGACAATACCAACAGATTGGCCCTCTGGGGTCTCCGCAGGACACAAGTAACCCCACGAAGTGTTGTGCAACTTACGAGGAGGAATCAACTTTCCGCTCTTGTCCGTAGGCGTAGAAATACGCCTTGCATGGCTCAAACTGCTAATATAAGTCAAACGATTCAACACTTGCGCAACACCCACCTTGTTGCTGTTTGAGTGCTTAATTCCAAAGTCGCCCGTTGAAAGTGCGCGCTTGATACCATTCTCAATGGTAGTAGACTTGATAATCTTATAAATATTTGTAAAGTTGATAATTCGCTCATAGTCGTCTGTAGACCGCCACGAACCGCTGTTGATTTCACGAACTACTTGCTTCTCCATGTCCTTCACCAACTTGTTGAAGTAATTGCGAAACAAATTGTTCAATAAAGTACCGGTCAAGTCCACACGCTTGTTCAGGTAAGAGTCGCGATCGTCCGCCTTGATCCACTCAAAATGTGCCTGCAAAAGCTTGTTCGTCATATAACCCAAGAAGTGCATCTTTTGCGAAGCATTGTGGCAATGAGGAAACAAGTCATTGCCCAAGATTTCTAGCGCAAACTCACGCTTCTTCTTAGCGCCCGTCTCCTTGTCCATATTCATCGGTGTGTACATCACTTGACTGATTATACTCTTCAATGCGTCCTCTTGAGTCAACCACTTATTCGCTTCAATGACTGATGCCTGAAGAGCTTCTAGCATTTGCGCATGCTGTCTACTATCCAAGTTCAATAGAATCATTTCACAAATATCCTTGTCTGTAACTAGGCCAATCGCTCGGAAAACGACAAACAAAGGCACTGGCTGCTTGATACGCGGAATTTGAATAACAATAGAGTGACCAAATCCGTTATTCTTTGTATGAATCATCATGTTGATCTGCTTTGGCGAAATGCACTTGAAATCCGGAACCGACTTGATTTCCGCCATCCAGGTATACTTCGTACTGTTCTTGCTGATGTTGAAACAGTATACGCGGTTCTCCGCCGCACGCTCTTGACCCAAAACGGTCTTCTCTGAACCATTGATAATAAAGTAACCGCCTGCATCAAACTTACACTCACCGGTATGATCTCCGTCTACATGCTTGTATTGATTCAACACGCAAATGTTAGACTTCAACATAATCGGTAACTTTCCAATGTGAATCTTGGGAAGTGTCTTGTAAACAGTCTGACAATTCTCCAAATCTTTTCCAGTTCGCACAACATACTTAATGTTCATATCAACGGTCATCGCAGAAGCATACGTAAAATTTCTGGATCTAGCCTCCTGTGGAAACATGAGCTTGATAGCTCCATTGTTTTCGTGGATCTGAGGCCGATAGATTTGAAAATTTTCAAATGTAATGTAAATTTCTAGGGAATGCTTTCCAGACTTTGCATCGTAATCGTGATCAGACGCAATGTGAACTGGATTGAACATTTCAATCGTTTTAATAATTTGGTAGGAGACGAAATTATTATACGATTCCAGTTGATGACGTACCAAGCGCTCCAAATGCTGATCCTTGAAATATGCACCCACAACGGTCCATGGCTCTTCAAGGTAGGACATCGCCTTCACTTCATCAATACACTTTTTAATGTTATTTTCAACAGTCTCCATGGCGCCGTGCAAATCAATGTTGGTTGATATCATGGGACAGTTGTTAAACCATATCAATTTATTTCTAAGTTGTTTTGAGTTATATTTTATCTTCATATTATAGTTGCAATGGCAAGTAAAAATAGAAGGTCTGAAACAAGACCGGCTGATGATACCAGAATAACGCCTGCAGATATATCAGCTCTTCATGCCGCCGTTGTAAACAACAAACTAGAAGATGTAATAAACCTTGTTTCTCAACCAGGAATAAACGTGAACGCGCCACTCCCAGGTGGCGAGACGCCTCTTTTTTTAGCAGTCTATAATGGATATGACAGTATTGTAAAACATTTAGTATCACTACCAGCAACAGATGTTAATAGACCAGATCATAATGGATATTCTCCACTTTTAGCTGCTATTGGTAAAAACCATGATAAAGTAGTAGAAGAATTGTTGAAAAGTGAAAGAATAGATGTTAATCAAGCCGGGTTTCTAGGTATTACACCCATTACAGTTGCTTGCAAACTTGGGAATGCAAAAGTTGTTGAAATGCTTTGCTCTAAACCTGGTATTATTATAACGTCTCTTTCTCCAGAGTACACACCAGAAGTAAATAAAGTTTTACTATTGCATTTAATTTCCAATTTTGAAAGTATCCACGGGCAAAATGGAGAACTAACAAAGGCAAAAAATGATGTTATTAGTTTCACCCCAGAAGAAATGAGCATGATGATAAAAATCACTTTTATAATTGGTGGAATAGAAGCTATGAACAACGGACGTGACCCGAATGCAGTAATGATAACTATGGATACTTTTAAACAAGCTATCAACAGAACACTAGCAAAACGACCCAAGACAGGAACCGGTGGTGGCCGAAGAAAAAAAAGAGGCTACCACAAAACAAAACGAAATAAAAATTCAAAGCGTCGTAAAACTTTGACTCGTAGAAGATAGACAAGGTTCCTCGCTCTATTTTTATTTGATAATATATAATATAATAAATATATTATGCATCTGTCTTGTATACTCATAGCAACTATCGCAGTTTTTGCATCAGGATCTCTATTGGACAGGTTTGAAAAATGGGCAACCACATTCAAAATACAGCTGAAGGATAGAGAGCATGGAGAATATGCAAAAATGTTTGAAAAATGGAGAGAAAATCATCACTATATTGAAGAAGTCAATTCCAAAAATTTATCATACACACTTGGCCACAACCAATTTTCCGCGATGGACGACTATGATTTTCGTTTGTATTTAGGACTTTCGCGACTTTTGTTTTTGGATAACAATAACAATAAAAAACCTCTTTCCTCCCTAGGATTGACAGATTTTTTTTCTTCCGTTCCATCTTCTGTCAACTGGGTAACTAATGGTGGTGTTACACAAGTAAAAGATCAAGGACAATGTGGTTCTTGTTGGTCATTTTCAACAACCGGGGCTCTTGAAGGAGCCTATTTCGTAAAAACTGGGGTGTTACAAAGTTTCTCAGAGCAACAATTGGTGGATTGCGATAATCATAGTAACGGAGGCAAAGATTTTGGCTGCAATGGTGGACTCATGGATAATGCATTCACATGGATATCTAAAAACGGAGGATTATGCAATGAACAGGATTATCCATATGTATCTGGAACGACCAAAAAGGCTGGAACATGTCAAAAAACTTGCTCACTTGTTGGAAAAAGCGATGTTGTGAGTTTTGTTGATGTTCCTCCAAGCTCAGATGAAAAAATGATGGCTGCTCTCTCAAAACAGCCAGTATCCATCGCTATTGAAGCGGATCAAAAGGATTTCCAATTGTACAAGTCTGGAGTTTTCACAGGAATTTGTGGCACGAATTTGGATCATGGGGTTTTAGCGGTTGGATACGGGACCCTTGGCGGCGAGGATTACTATATTGTCAAAAACAGCTGGTCGGCGAGCTGGGGACAGGACGGATATATTTTACTCGGAAGAGGTGCAAAATATAACAATGGTGATGGGCAATGTGGAATGTTGTTACAAGGAAGTTACCCTCTTTTGTAATAATAGCGGCGACGGACAGTTCTTTTAGTCTTGGTCTTTCGTTTACTTCGTTTACCGCCTCGTTTGGTTCTAGCTTTTTTTGCAGAACTCCTCGCCACAGAAGAGTTTATTTTTTCATGAAGTATATTGAATATACGCTCACTACTCTCATCATCTATTCCAGTGGACTTCATATTTTCTTTGAATTCGTCCAACTTGTCTTCTCTTACCAAATTTCTCATAGTAGTTGCAGACATCGCTCCTTCTGGTCTGGGCAACGCTTCAATTGTTAAATTCAAAGATTTTTTCAACCAATCATAGCTGGTTGCACGATCTTCTCCGATAATTAAATGCAATTTCAAGTCCATCTTTGAAACACCTGTAAATATATCTCCGTATAGTTGCATCAATGCATTTATAGATTGAATTGGAAAATTCCCTTTTTGTTCTTGAACAACAGTATCGTCTTTACACAAAATAATCACTCTTATATTATCCACCATGTCTTTTTCAGGTCCAGTCAAGGACTGCTTGATTTTATCTTTTGCAGAATCAATCATTCCATATACCAATAACATATCCCTCTTTTCTTCACAGGAAAGTGGATTCTTATCATCGTCTACCGTATGAGAGAGAACAATACCTACGATAGCATTATTTCCTTGTCTCATAAAGTCAATCGCTTTATTCATCATGGTTTTTATAAGCATCATATGACCACTTGTGGGTGGATTCATGCGAGCAATAGTAAATATAATGTTATTTGTAGACATGACTATGTTACGCACTATATATTAGACACTATATATTATGCAGAATAAAACATTTGTTGGTTTAATATATAAACAGATCCTAGCATAATAGAACAAGCCAATTATGCCAAAATCTGCAAAGTCCATATCTGAATATAATAAACTGTTACAAACATTGGACAATAAATTCAACAAAAATATCCATAAAAATTCTGATAGACCTGATGAAAGTATTCAAACTCAAACTATTAACTTCAATGACAACATGTTTGTTCGCCCCCCTACAATAGAAACTTCTTACATGAAAATATGTAAAACGCCAACAGAAGAAACGAATGTAAACAACATATATTTGAATGATCTTATAAAAAGACTAGAAGAAGAGTTCAAAGATTATATGCTATTTAATCCTGAATTATTGGAACCTAGACCGGTTCATTCTTCTAGAAAATTAAAAAAGAATAAAGAAGATCAATTATTTGAACCGGTTCCTGTGCCAGAACTTTATCTTCCAAAATTAGTAACAATTGAACCCACTATAGTGAATACGGTAGACGATCTTTTGAGTCTTATAGAAAAATACCCGTTTGATGTCAGCATCAAGTACAATATAAACATGAAAACATTGCATTGTATAAAAGAACCCCTTACAAAACTAAAAAATATGATTGGAATGAAACACTTGAAAGAAACTTTAGTGGAACAAGTCCTCTACTTTGTACAAGGATTCAATAAGGGCGATTTTATGCATACCGTCATTTATGGACCACCTGGGACAGGAAAAACTGAGATTGCGAAGATCATGGGGGAGATTTACAGCAAAATGGGAGTATTGAACAGAGGCGCGTTCAAGAAAGTGACGCGTAGCGACTTGATCGCAGGATACCTTGGACAAACTGCGATCAAAACAACAAAAGTAATTGACGAATGTTTGGGTGGAGTGTTATTCATTGACGAGGCATATGCACTTGGAAGCACGGACAAAAAAGACAGTTTTTCTAAAGAATGTATTGATACTCTTTGTGAGGCATTGAGCAATCATAAAGAGAATCTTATGGTGATTATTGCGGGATATGAAACAGAGTTGAATGAATGTTTTTTTGGTAATAATCAAGGCTTGGAATCGCGATTCACCTGGCGGTTCAAAACGGACGATTATACAGCGAAAGACTTGCATGAGATTTTTTTGAAAATGATCAAAGATATAGAATGGACACTTGAAGACGGGAAAGTTGGTGCAGCATGGTTTGAGAAAAAAATGGAATACTTCAGGTATTTTGGAAGAGATATGGAGACCCTCTTGTCCAAAGTAAAAATCGCACACAGCAAACGCGTCTTTTGTTGCGCGGAAGAAGAAGGTTGTGTAAAAAAAACGATAACCTTGAAAGATATGGACAATGGATTTACAATGTATTTGAAAAATGAAGAAGTGAAGAATCGCAGTGAGAAGGAGAGACAAAAGCAATTTATGCATACGATATATGTATAGTTAACAGTAGCGGGGAACCCAGGTTCCTTCTTGAATTAGAAAGACCGTTTCGTGTGTCTTTTCTTCATTTTTTTTCTTTTTTTGGTTTTTTTATTTTTGCGATTGCGTTTGCCGCCTCTTGTCCTTTCCTCTCTTCTAATGATTTCCTCAAGACTAGAAATCATTGTCAATATATCATCGCCTATTTTGTATGCTTCTTTTACGCGATCATCATTTATATTGGGTTCTATCACGTATGTATGAATATGATTCAACATTGTAAACAAATTTTCTCGGGAATTTTTAATCGCATTTATATCATGTGTTTCATTAAACGTATCAATCGTTTGTCTAGCAGAAGCAACTATGTGGGTAGAAAACCTAAGTAACTCATCATTGGAAGTAAAATCTGGATAAGATTCACGGTTCATAAGTAACGCACAATAGTATACTATTATAAATACATTTTATATTTTCTGCGGTTTGTTTTTTTGTTTTTGTTTTTATTATTGTTTTTATTTTTATTATGGGTTCGTCTACTTTTTCGTTTCCCACCTCCAGCAGAAGCTCTGCCTTGATTTCTTAATTGATTAATTCTGTCTAAAATTCGCGTAATCAAAGCACGCGCTTCAACAAGAAGACCACTATTTGGATTTATACCAAGTATTTGTTCAAGTAATGTTGCAGCTTGGTTTCTTATTTCATCATTCAACGCATGATTGAACCAAATAGTTTCTAGCAAGTGAACATCGCGTAATAAATCTCCATGGCTGTACGAAGTTATACGCGCTATATACATTCGTAAGTCGTCTTCGCCTGTTCCAGGCTCTTGCAAGAGTACCATGTTTAACTCGTTTATATGTTGCCTTGCATTTTCAAGTATTGTGTCCGCGTTATTTTGCATATCAATCAATATATAGTCTACTATATATTGGTTAGTTTTTTTTTTGAATCATGGTTGCCCTTGCAACATTCGCGATGATCTTGTTGAAATCTTTCAATTCAACGTCGTCTTGATATGGCCCAAGCACTTCGCCATTAATACGCATGTATTGATCATTCTTTACATTATCATAGTCCAAGCAGCCGGGGTGTTTCTCTCTCCATTCCGCCAATAAAAAGATACTTTTTCTAGTTGTTTGTTTTATGGTCTTAACCAACAAATCGCGTTCTTTTTCCCATTCATTATCGTTTTTGATATGGAAGACTTCTCTCTTTGCATCGCTACAATGAATAGGTCGCTTACAAACGTCCAACTGTTTCAATTCGCGCAAAATAATATTCGTTACACCAGAGGCATATCCATTCTCTCCAGTATACTCTAGATCAGAGAGTTGGACTTTTATGGAATCAATGAATTCGGTGATATTCATCGCATCTTTGCAGGTCTCGTTCAAGAAAAACTGTAAATTGAATTTGTTGTTGCTATTTACATTCGTATTGTGACTATTATTCACTCCTATGTTGTCCTTCATCATATCCATCATTTGTTTTTGCAATTCTTGATTCTGTTTTTGCAATTCTTGATTTTGTTTGATAGTGTCTACAAACATACTTGTAATCTGTACAATTTCGCTTTGGGGTTCATGTTTCGTATCAGATAATTCAATTACAATATTTTCATCTGGAATATTATCATGTAAACAAAAAATACTTTCTTTACATTTTTGTGAGTGCTTCCAGAGTCCAGAATGTGTAGAATAATGTTTATTGCAAACAGTACATTTATAATTTTGGGATTTTTGGGAGTTTTTGGGATTTCCTGGGATTTCCAAAATACTTCCATTTACACCATAATTATGTTTTACGGTTGACAGGTGCTTAGTGAAATCATTCTTATGTGACGATTTATAGTCACACTTTTTGCAACAAAATAATTGGGATTTTTGGGATTTCCTGGGATTTCCTGGGATTTCCATATAATTCCATTATACAAAAAATGTCTAAATTCTTTTTTGGACTTTCAAAAAAATTAAAAAAAATTATCATAACAAAAAAATCGTCAAAAAACACGTTTTAGAGCATTATGCTCACAAACCACTTTTTCAAAAGTTTACGTTTTTTTCATTTTCAAAACTTTTTTCGGCAACTTTTTTTTGGACATTTTTTTGTCCATTTTAAAAATGTCCAACGGACTTTTGAAATCGAGAAAAAAGTCAAAACTCCTGGAGTCTTTAAGTTGTTTTGGGCGATTTATTATATTGGCGAATTTCTGGCTTAAAGAAGTCCATGCGGCCAATTAAGTGCACTTTTTTGCTGGCCCAATGTATGTCTAAAAAAATAATAGAATTCAATACGTCCCTCACCGGAAATAATAAAACACGAAATAACAGAAGTGGGGTTGGAGAGAAAAAACCTAAAGCAAAACCGGTAATAACACCTAATAGTTTGAAGTCTAAATTTTTGGAGAAAATAAAAGAACACAAAAGAAAAGAAACGGGCGAACTCGGTTCAACTTCAACGTCAAGTTTACATTCCAAAGACGATGAACTTATGGATTCTATGAATTTTTTGTCTACTTTAGCCAAACAACAAAGCCAAATGAAACGGAAACCTTCGCCCCCACCGTCACCTCATTCTTCTCCAAGACCTAGCACAGTAAAAGCGCAGTCATTGAAACCGAATCCAAGTATATCAACAAACACTCATCACACGTATACCGCAAAAAATTTTAGCGGTTATTCTGGCGGAGCGCCACTTGTTGCGTTGGATTTGCCGGAAGATTTACAAGAAGTTCAAATGGTTTACGAACCGCCTCCGCAACCGATGTCTACTCAACCCTTACATAGTTATCATCACATAGGCGAAGGATACAATGTAGATAATGCAGTTCCTTACGGTTGTTTAAAGGGAGGATTGAAACCAACTTATAGAACATTCACAAAAAAAAATAGAAATGATTCAATTAGCTATGAACCCTCTATGCCCGAACCATCGCCTATACAATACTCTAATATTACGGTGGATACCAGCATTATAGACAGGGAGAATAAGCTGAATTCCTTGAAAGAAAAGATGCGTAAAAAACAACAAGATTATGCTACAGAGCAGATGACCTCACAAAATTATATACAACAGAATAAAGAAACTACAGGCACGCCTGTTGTAGGTCCAATATCTATGGATATTTCTTCTGGATCAACCATTTCGTCTAATGAAGTGAATAACCCAGATGACATGGTTAATAGTAGTACCAGCACCACTTCAAATTTGATAAAAAAAACAATTAAGCGAAAGATTGTTGTTGGAAAATCTAAAACACACCCAAGAATCGGTGTGCTTGTCAAAGATCGTGACACAAGAAAACGTATTCTTCATGCACAAAGAGATTTGAAAAAGAAACCATTGAATGATGTGAAAAAATATTTGAGAGACCATGGTCTAATGAAGGTGGGAAGCAACGCACCCAACGATGTTATAAGAAAAATGTATGAATCTTCTATGTTGACGGGGGATATTATGAATAATAACAAAGAGATACTCTTGCATAATTTTACAAAAACAGATGATTAGTTGTCATTACAAATATTTATTATATATTTGTAAAGTAGGACAAAACCTACAAAATTTTCTTATGGAAACTACAAAAAATAAATTAACAGACTATGAAATGTATTTTTTAAAATCGTTGAGCAATTACCTTGGAACAAATTTTTTATTTTTTGGGAGCGTACAGCGTAATGATTATTTTCCTGGTAAAAGTGATATTGATGTAGATATTTTCACGGAAAACGAAAAAAGCACTATGATAAAGATGCAACATTTTTTGAAGGCGTCAAAAAAGGATTTCAAAAAGATTAATTGGAAGCTGAATGTCAACGGTCAACATGTGCGCGGTTACAAAATAATGTACAAAAATCCTACCAAAAAAATTTGTGTTGAATTTTCTATTTATAATGAGAAATACAAAGATGGTGTACTTAAAGAACATTTAAGAAAAACGATACTTCCTTTTTATGCGACTTGGATGCTTACAGTTATCAAATTTTTATTTTATAAGTTAAGTATTATACCTAAAGAGTGGTATAATTATATGAAAAAAAAAATATTGAGTTTAGGTATCGGACTTCCAGAAGACAATTTTGTTGTACTGGACGAAGATCCAGACGAAAAATACAAGAGCCATCTTGTGGAATTATAGAAGGGAACCCAGGGTTCCCCGCTAGTTTGAAAAATAGTATTTTTTTCTTGTAAACTATACAAACTAGACAAATTAAACAATATCATATGTCTCAAAAGATCATTATTTTTGTTCACACCTGTGGGGCATACTTTCATTCCAGATCCGAGCTTATTGAGCAAACATGGGCATCAGGCAGGTCAAACGTTGTATTTATTACAGACGATCAACAAAGTGCCAACAACGATCCGAGATACAAATGTATTGGAGAATATAAACGCGGTCATACCTACCACCCAGAAAATGTTAAAAAAATGTTTCAACTGTTTCTCTCGCAATACGCCGCGGACTATGAGTTTTTCATGTTTGTGGACGACGACTCCTATGTCTTCATAGACAAGTTGGAGGAATATCTTACTTTTTTTGATAAAGACCAGAGCTATATGATTGGTGATTTTTTGAGTTGGTTGAAATATCGCGACTACCAGATTGATCCTGTCATGGATTACAATCGCTGGGTAGGCGGCGGTCCAGGTGTTGTATTTACAAAATCCTGTGTAGAGACCTTGTTGCAAGTGATTGAGCAGGGCATAGTCCGTGATGAGAACCATGATGTTTGGCTTCACGACTTGTGGAATCACACGGATAAACGAACCATTCAACGAATTCACTGCCCAGGATTCCATCAATACGGTCATGACGAAGCGATTCAAAAATATCCAAAAGATAGCAAACTCTTGATTTCCATTCATTTCAATCACGACCTAGCGGGTATGGTGAGATTTCATCATTCCTAAAAAAATGAAATGATTTGTAAACTAGAATGATATACAACATTATAGTTTACTTAAATTTTGTACGTTGTACGTTACATATGAGCAGCGACATGAACATGTTCAACTATGAAACGGATAAAAAAAATTCATTGTTAGAAGAAGCGAATTCCAAGTTGAAGGGTCTCTATAATGAAAGCGTACTCACAAATATAGTTCTGGAAAGTCAACTTTCAGAAAACGCTTCTAGGTTAGAAAATATGGAAAAGAAAATCAAAGAAATGGAGAAAGAATATGTGGAATTAGAAGAAGATAGTAGAGTATTATTCCAATATAATAAAACAGTCCAAATGAATCTTTGGACGTATGAACACCGAATAGAACATCTTGAAAAAAGTCTCGCTTTTACACAAGCACAAAACGCGCACCAAAGAGAATTCTTACTGGAGTATGCTTCAACTACTGCGATTATCATGCAACTACGGATCGCTCTTCAAAAAAAGATTAATAGACAAGAATTTTGCGGAAACGACATTTATCGTTTGAGAAATATCTTGAATGAGTTTGAGATTTATAAAAATGATTTTGTTGATGATGGTGAAGAGGCATATGAAGAGGAAACACCCCCATGATTACTAGTGAAATGGTTTAAACAGTAGACAATATATAAAAGAAGATAATTCCAACTGCATTATAATTATAGATGGCACTTGTGAAAGAATATTTTGAATTGACTGCCAAGTATGAGTCCCTCTACGGGAAAAAAACTTTTCTTTTGATGCAAGTAGGGGCTTTTTTTGAAGTTTATGGAAAGAGAGAAAAGGGGAACAGAAATGATTCTGGTGTATTTACCGGGAGCGAAATCAACGAGTTTACACGCGTTTGTGACTTCAATATTGCAGAGAAACATGTAATGTTGGACGGTTGCGAAGTCGTGATGGCGGGATTCAAAGATATTATGCTTGAAAAGCACTTAAAGAAAATCCTGGACGCCGGGTTTACTGCAGTGGTTTACACACAAGACGAACAAAATAAAACAGAACGTTCTTTGGCTGGCGTTTTCTCTCCCGGTACCTATTTTTCTAATGACTCCACCACTTCATTGACAAACAACACAACGTGTATTTGGATAGAAACCTTTGAATCCAAAAGCAATTTGAATGTACTGAGAGAAAAGGATAAGATTGTTCTGGTTGGTATTGCGAATATTGATGTCTATACTGGAAGAACGACAATGTTTCAATTCCAAGAGACCTATACCAAGTCGCCCACAACGTATGATGAACTGGAGCGCTTTGTTTCTATTAGTTGTCCCAATGAGATTGTTTTCATTTCTAACTTGCCTCTATCGGAGATGGATAACATTCTCCAGTACATAGGAGTGGAATCAAAATTGACGCACAAGATATGTACCCATGATACAGAAGAGACACAAAAACAAAAAGAAAACCAGTCTAAGCTTTCCCTTGTTAAGAACTGCGAGAAACAGACGTATCAAAAGGAGATTGTTACGCGTTTCTATCCGAACATGGATTTTGAGATATTTCAACAGGACTTCATGTATGACAATCACATGGCAACGCAGGCTTTTTGTTATCTCTTGGATTTCGTATATCAACACAATCCTCACTTGGTCAACAAGATTAGCGAACCTGTTTTGGAAAATTGCAATGACCGGCTTGTCTTAGCGAATCATTCCCTCAAACAGCTCAACATTTTGGACGACGGTGCAGCTACAACAGCCGGTTCAAGTCGTTTCTCCAGCGTACTCAAAATGCTCAATTTGTGCACAACGGCGATGGGAAAGCGTAAGTTCGCACATGACCTACTTAACCCAACTACTCACAGTGAGACCCTACAGAGAGAATATGACATCACAGAACATATGCTGAAAACATACAACCGAAACGACTCCAACGAACCATTTCATCGTCTAAAAGAAATTCGTGATATCTCCAAGTTCAAGCGCCAAATTGTGATGAAGAAGATTTCGCCCCAGCATTTATATCTATTGTACAACAACTTAAAGAGCATCGGTGAAATGGTTGCGTTTTTCTCTCTGGACGCAGTGTTGAAGACCTATTTTGCGGAAGTGGGACAGTCGTCTTTCGTATCCTTAGCGAAGTCTTGTGAAACTATTTGCTCTTTTTTGGACGAACGGTTGGCGTGGGATCAATGCAAAGAGTTGGACGATATTCGCGATGTAGAGAGAAATTTTCTTTTGAAGGGAACAAATCCGGAGTTGGACAAGGTGAATGAAATGATGTTGGAGTCTAGAGACAAGTTGGACGCCATATTGGAATACCTCAACAAGCAAATTGGGCAGACGGAAAAGAAATTCAAGGACGGATACGTGAAATACCATGAAACGGAAAAAAGCAGTATTAGCTTGGTTGCCACAAAACGAAGAGCGCTTATCCTGAAGGAACAACTCAAAAAAAATAGTAAAACTGGATCTTCTACTTTGTTGGAATTCACATCGTCTTATACAGGTATCAAGTCAACGTTTGAGTTCAAGTGCAGCACGGAGGAGCTTGAACTCACAAACCAGAGTGCAACAAATAATTTTGTCTCTTGTCCAATGATAGACAAGCTTAGCAAGGATATTATGCAGGCCAAGCTTGAACTTAAAAGCATGCTTATCGTTGCATTTTATCAAATCATTGCGCAGATGGACGTCCAGTTTCAAACGCCGCTAGAAGATATTTCCAAGTTTGTTACCACTGTGGATATGCTTCACTGCAAGATGATGATTGCGAAGAAGTACAACTACTGTAAACCGGAGATTGACGATAGCCCCGGTCAAAAATCTTTTTTGGAGGCCACAGATTTGCGGCATTGCATTATTGAACAGATACAACAGAACGAACTCTATGTGGCGAATAGCGTGACACTTGGAAAAGGAAGTAGTTCGGTGGACGGCATACTCTTGTATGGAACAAACGCGGTAGGAAAGACGAGTTTCATACGATCTGTGGGAATCGCTGTAATCTTGGCACAAGCCGGCCTCTACGTTCCGGCGCGCGTCTTTAAGTTCAAACCTTACAAATATATATTCACGCGGATTCTGGGAAATGACAATCTGTTCAAGGGGCTCTCCACATTTGCAGTGGAGATGTATGAACTGCGTACTATTTTGCGTTTGGCTGATGAAGACAGTTTGGTTCTAGGAGATGAACTGTGCAGCGGAACGGAGAGCACGAGTGCGATTAGCATTTTTGTAGCGGGAATAGAATCGCTTCAGAAACGAGGTAGCAGCTTTTTGTTTGCGACACATCTTCACGAGATTACCAAATATGAAGAAATTACGAATCTTCCAACAGTGAAACAAATGCACATGTCGGTGCTCTATGATAAAGAGAGTGACGCACTTGTATACGATCGTAAGTTGAGGGACGGTCCAGGGACGAGTAGCTATGGGTTGGAAGTGTGCAAGTCGCTTCAACTTCCCAATGCGTTTTTGGATAGAGCACATGAGATCCGAATGAAATATAGGCCAGAACAGGCGAATGTACTTTCTCTCGCCACCTCCCATTACAACTCCAAGAAGGTCATGGGAATGTGTGAGAAGTGCAAGGTTGCTATGGGAGAAGAGGTTCATCATTTGCAACCGCAGAGAGAAGCAAATGAGGAGGGGGTGATTTATAACGCGGACGGACTCGTGTTTCACAAGAACCATGTTGCAAATTTGATGACCTTGTGTGAGAAATGTCATTTGCAAACACACAAGGAAGAATATAAACAGTCAGAAAATGTGGAGAGAAAAAATGGAACTGGACAAAAAAAGTCAAAAACCACAAAGGGCAATAAAATAACTACTGCATGAACAAAGGTGTAATGTGTTGATTGTGAATTGGGTGTTTATAAAAGTAAGTTAAATAGATGAACAAGCCAATTGCACAAGGAACGATGTATTTAATGTACTTACTCATTTTGTTAGCCGCATTGCTTTTCATATTACGGAACCAAATATACACAAGACTAGCTAAAACGATAATATTTTTTATTTGAAATGTTGTTTTGTTGTAGTAGACCTTGCTATGAGGCAAGTACTTTGGGTTGCTTCCAAGAACATAGTCAGGATCAATCATGTACTTTTCAAGATATGTGATAAAACATTCGTTTTTTAGAATGTACCAGTGTATGGTTTGTAAAAGAACGAATAGTGCGTAGTATATGTCGTACATTGGATTAAATAAAAAAAGATAGAGACAGCAGAGTCCGTCAATACAAACATGGATAAATTGAACTATATCTAACAGTAAGTGATTGGTCATTTTAATTATTTATGATAGAGACTACTATATTATGTATTTAAAAAATATTCATTTTCTTTTTCTTTTGATCCTCTTTTCAATCAAAAAGTAGACATATGAAAAGTAAAAAAATAAAGATTTTATAATACTATACACAAGATATATCAATACAATACCAAAAATTTTTGCCAAGGTATACAATATAGAATATCCCGGCTCTGGCGTTTTGTCCAAATTCAAAAGATGAATGATCCAATCTTTTATCGTAAATATGATTACATTGTCCTTCTCTCCCCATGTTTGTTTATTTTCCGTTTCTGGAAAGGTTTGATAGCATAGGGGTTTGTAGTATAAATATCTTGACGAGACTCCATTCTCAATAATGACGTCCCAATGTTTTAAGTTCAAGTTTAGTTTTTCTCGCCTGACTTTTTGCGAATAGATAATTGCATGAGTGCAACAAGACTTGAATGAATAATAATGTTGAAAGTTTGTTTGACATGGTGCGATGAGAATAGGAATGCTACCCAAGTAGTAAATCATATTTTCATTTTTTTTCTCAAGAAGGAAAGAATTCACTGCGTCTAAATGCTGCTTATTTTTAATATCCTCCGCAAAAATGAAGTCGTCCTCCAATATCAAAATATTTCCATATCCTTGTTCGTCTGCGTGTTTGAAACATTGTAAAAACGCGTCCGTCAAGTCTTGATAACTTACTTGTTCTATGAGTTTTTTATTGCAATTTTTGAATCCTTGGTTGTGGACAATGTATACACTGCTAGTGGGTTGGAATGATGACAGTTGATCTTGTATGGCATTCATTCGCCCGTTATTTTTTAAATGAATGATATACGTTGCGTCCACGGATAGGTCTAAGAATCCTTTCGTATAATTCAACTCTTCAAAAGTATAACAATGTGTGTTGTATGGAATATCCATTTCCATATAATACTTGGTGAAAAATAAATTATTTTTGTGTCTATTGTAACTTAATTAATTTATTGATAAATTCTTTAAATCTTGCATAAAATCCTAATATAATTGCCAATATAAGCGCATACTTAACATACTTATTATTTTTTCTATAAAAAATCAAAATAAAAACGGATATTATAGAAAGTATTTCTTTTACAAATGAAAAATCTTTCTCATTATACAAGTAAAAAGTTTTATAATATGGGTGTTCAAAACTATTATCTCCCAAACTGTAATTTGGATCTTTTATTTTTTTTTCAAAGTAAGAAATCAAACACTCTCCTTTAAAAATATACCACGAAACGACTGTTATCAATGCAGCGGCACTAAAATAAATATCATATGCTGTATTGAGAATAATATATGGATATGAAATCATGAATAAGTCATTTGTAAAATGAATATGTTGAATATAGTGTAACAATATTGTCTTCATTATATATTACAACTATTTTACTTTTATTAATAGATTAAAATTAAAAAAATATTTTTTTATTTTTACCATTCATAGAAATATACAACGAGTATAGAAAAATAATAACTACCACAATAATAATAATAATAGTAAAAACAAAAAAAACGGCAAATTTATTTTTATACGAAAAACTATACTTATAAAAAGGATTATAAGTGTTGTCGCTTTCAAATATATTACAGTTTTCATCATACCCTAACTTTTTAACAATATCATCTAAGTTTCCAGATCCGGGAGCGTGTAAAAAAAATGGAGATTTATTTTTATATGTTATTTTATTATTATGTTCAAATGAAATATACGCGCACAAGTTTTTATTAAAAGAATTAGCGTCTGACAATACTACAAAAAAATAATTATTAGCATCAATATATACATCGTTTGGATTATAATTACAATATGTTGTCATTAAAAATTGGTCATCTGCATCATTATTTGGGTTTATTTTATAAATTTTTTTTATTATTTTTAATAAATTTATAGCAGTCCCAATATACGTTCCAGAGTTAATTGACATATTTTTACATTTTCCAAAATACAATTCTACAGCAAACTTATTAATCCACGTAAGTTTATCTTCAGCTACAACCATTTTACAACCTTCCCTTTCTTCAATTTCAAAAAATGAAGGTATTAATTCATGCAAGTCTCTAACACAAAGAACATCATATCCATCTACAAAACAAACGATATCATCTTGAGGTAACCCTTCTAAATAATCAATCATTTTTTTAAATTTCCAGTTAAACCCCTCCCATTTCTCTCCCATACCCAATACTTCTAACTCTTTTCCATTTCTACGACATGATTCTTGCAAATATGGAAAATAATATTTTGACTCTGTGGCAACTGTTACTATGTGTAGTTTGGATATATCTACATTATTATTAAAGTACAAAGTCATTTATATGAATGTGGATGACTATATTATACAACTATTTTTTTATGTAATAGAAGGGAACCCAGGTTCCCTTTCAAACCCTCCTTAAATCTTTATTTTAGCAACATTATAAATCTCATTCCACATATGCTAATGAGATTTGTATTATTGTAAAAAACCTCCTTATGGATTTT
>Ga0136644_10001153_pt1 | contig 20994 bp, 17 predicted proteins | sample C_130820_EF_Meta_FD_94780 | JGI IMG/M metagenome (GOLD analysis project Ga0136644, IMG submission 94780) | Freshwater microbial communities from Lake Croche, Canada to study carbon cycling - C_130820_EF_MetaG (v2) (version 2) | ecosystem: Environmental > Aquatic > Freshwater > Lake | place... | reverse complement strand
TGGAGCGGCACATGGCGCTCTAGCTATGACTACCCCTGGAGATACTACGATGGCTACTTTGGCAGAGGTTCAGAAACTAGCCGGTGGTCGCAGCGCGCGAGTCGTACGCTAAGAACCCTGTAAGCTGCCTCCTGCAACTTGGAGACGTCGCATAGCCCGGTCGAGTGCGCCTCACTGCTAACGAGGTAAGGTTTAATCACCTTCAAGAGTTCAAATCTCTTCGTCTCCGCCCAGATTCACTCGCTCAGCAGGAACCACCTGTTTACCGAGATGTCACCACAAATTAACCGTCTCAGAGGGTACAAGTAATAAGCCTTTGATTTGCTTGTCCTATGAAAATTAAATTCTCAAAAACCCTAGGTTTCAGCATAGTTGCCGTCGCGGCTTCATTAATCGCGTCGACACTACTTCCTACCGCGCAGGCAGCGACTTATTCGCTTCCGAACGCACCGACAAATGTCACTTCATATTTTGGCGCACGAGGCGTTGTTGTTCGTTGGACACCAGCCCCAGATGTATTGCCACCAGTAACTGGTTACGTTGTTTCAGCAGGAGCCGGTTCATGCCCAATCTTCGTGCCAGCAAAAAATTCTTCAGTCGTCACGATGCCTGTGGTAGTTGGCCAGCCAGCAGGAACTCCTGTTGTCCAGGCTGTTAATGCTTACGGATTTTCAAAGCCAGCTGCTTCTAACAAAAGCTACACAAAGGAGCAGCTAGCAATGGCTGCATCACCATTGAATAAGAACGTTCAGTTGCTTCAGCTCAGCGATTTACATGGAGCGATCGAGACAGGTTCATCATTTGGTACATCTCTATTAGTGAGCAACTGGGCAGCAGATCGCACGGCCTCAGCCGCAACATTCTCACTATCATCGGGCGATAACATCGGTGCGGCCCCACCAATTTCAACAGAGTTTGAAGAACTCCCAACAATCGAGTCTCTTAACTTAATGAAGCTCGATGTTTCTACTTTCGGTAACCACGAACATGATCGCAGCTTGGCTCACGTTCAAAAGGTTATCGGCGCATCTGATTTTCAATGGGTTGTGGCCAACTACGGTTCAGAATCCCTATCGGTCCTGAAGTCAGGTATAAAGGCAGCAAAGGCCTACACAATCATCGATCGTGGTGGCGTGAAGGTGGGAATCGTTGGTGCAAATACACCAACCACAATTGAGCAAGTTTTCCCTGGCAATCTTGATTACAAGGATGCATCAGGAGCCAAGAAGACAATTGAGATCCAGCCAGGAGTAGTGGGTGTCAATCAGGCAATTAAGGATGCGCGCGCAGCTGGAGCTCAACTTGTTGTGGTTCTACTTCACCAAGGTTGGTCAGAGAATGCCAATGGAGTAGCTGCAGGTCAATACAATGAGATGGCGGCAACCATTAAGGGTGCAGATGTAATTTATGGCGGACACAGCCACCAGACATTCTCAACACTCATCCCAAGCGGAGATCCAAGGCACGGCACTGCACCAGTTCTTCTTGGTGAGGTTCGCAACGCAGGTGTGGAGTACACACGCTCACAAGTTTGTATGCGAAATGGAAAAGTAGTTGGAACTTCATTGCAGCATGTTCTCAAGGCTGCAACCCCAACAATCAATACTGGTGTCGTAAGCACTGTAACTACTCCTGACGCCGATGGCGCTGCGCTTGTGAAGAAGTACAAGGATCAGCTCACTGGAAAGCTTGATATAAAGATTGGTTCCGTTTCTGGTGTCTTCCCACGCGGTGGAACTCCGGCAGTCGAACGCTCGGGTGAAAACCCAATGGGTGATTACATTGCTGACTTACTGCGTGCTAAGTACAAGACAGACTTTGCGATCTCAAATGGTGGCGGTATCCGCGATACCTTCCCAGCGAAGACTTACATTCCTGCAGACACAACGCTTGTTCGTACAGGTACTGGGGCGCTGGATGTAACTCTCGGAGATGCGCTCACTGTTTACCCATTCGGTAACCAGGTTGCGACAACAGTCGTGACGGGCGCAAATCTTTGGAAGGCCCTTGAAAACGGTGTCGGTGGTAACTATCCAGCTGATGGTCGCTTCCCACAAGTATCGGGCCTTAAGTTCTCATTTGATTCATCGAAGCCAATTGGAAGCAGAATTGTCTCAGTAACAAAGCCGGATGGAACTGAGATCGCCAAGGATTCGAAGGAATACACACTGACAACTCTCGATTACATCATTTATGGTGGAGATGGATATGTTGATGTGTTCTCACCATCAAAGGCAAAGGTTTTCGGCGCTCTACTCGATGTATTTGTAGATGCCCTGAAGGCCGATAAGGCTGCTGGAAAGGTCACCCAAGTACCTGCTCTTGATGGGCGCGTCAAAAAGGTTGGCTAATAACTAAGTAATCAGAGAAGGGGCGCTCGTCAATTCGGGTGCCCCTTCTGCATGAGATGGGTGGTGTAATCTCGAACCATTACAGCAGCTATGAATAGGCGTCGATGTTCGAAGAATTTAATTGGTAAGTTTCGCAATAGCTAAAAGCTCGTCATTAATCGGAGTATCCGTTGGGCAACTGGCATCCAACTCGGCTATCTCCGCCGTACTGAGAGATATCTTTGTGCCTTCAAGAGAATCCAGGATTGAAGAGGATTTGGAAGCCCCTGGGATAGGTATAGATGTTGGGAACTTTGCAAGATGCCATGCAATTGTTAGCGCGTAAGGTGACACTCCTTTTGAATCTGCAATAGTTTTAAATGCACCAATTTCACCAGACCCCAAACGTTTGAAGTTTCTGCCACCACCAAGAGGTGACCATGGAAGGAACGCGATCCCATAATTGGTGCAGATGTCAATTACCTCTGCCCAGTGGTGATAGTTGGGGCTATATTCATTTTGAACTGAAACGATACCGCCTTGATCGGGGGTTCCGCCGCTCTTGATAGCGTGTAGCAACATTTGGGAATTAACATTACTTAATCCGATTTCCTGAACGAGTCCATGCTCTTTCAGAGTCATAACATTTTCAAATTGTTCCTCATAGGCGATGGAGGGGTCTGTTCTATGATGTTGCCACAGAGGGATCTTTGCTAGCCCCAACCTGTAGGTAGACGCTTCTACGGCTCGGTATAAATAATGTTTCGAAGAATTACGTCCGGAGATACCAAACATAGTTCCATCTGGCTCACGAGTGATTCCTGCTTTTGTTGTCAGAACTACCTTTGCCTTTTGTTCGGGTGTTCCGTTCCAACTATCGAAAGCTTTTCCGACGAGTATTTCATTATGCCCCATACTGTTCCACGATGGCGCATAGATATCTGCCGTATCAAGCAGGGTAATTCCGGCATCGAGTGCTGCGTGAATTACACTTATTGCACGATCAGGACTTTTTGTTAAATCCGGATCTCGGTCATGCGGAAACGAAAGAGGCATACAGCCCATACCAATTGCCGAGACTGTGAAAGGACCAAGTTTGCGCTGAGGAATCATTCCCGAACTCTATCCCGTACCGGTATTTGAAGAAATGTTTAATTCTTATTGCTGGCAGCCCAGATGCCAAATGAAGGCGTTTACGTAAAACCACGGAACCGTTAGGGTCAGTTTATGGAAAATATTGTTTTGGTTGAACTTCTGGATCCAGAAAAACTAACTCCTTTCGGTGAAAAATTTTCCGAGAGAGAGGCGCTACGACTGATCGACTTTGCGCGGGGATCAGTGGTTCCGGAAGGCGGTTTTGGGTATCTCGATTCGGATGGCTCTGTAGATAGGACCCAACCTCGAGAGCTTTATATCCAATGCCGCATGATTCAGGTCTTTGGTCTCGCTCACCTTACGGGAATGGCCGAAGGAATAGAGCTAGTTGCGCAAGGAGTAGACACGCTCCTTGATCAATTTCTAGATAGGACATTTTCGGGATTTTTTAGTTCAATTAACTATTCGAATGAGGTTGTAGATGATGCAAAGATGGCCTACGGACACGGATTCGTACTCCTCGCAGCTAGCACGGCGAAGGCTTGTGGTGTTCCTCGGGCGGATGAATTACTCGATGCCGTAGACAATGTTATAGATCATTATTTTTGGGACCAAAGTTTTGGCCTGATGAACAATGCATGGGATAAAGAATTCGTCCGATGTGATCCGTATCGGGGAGTCAATGCCAACATGCATGCAGTTGAGGCATTTCTTGCCGCTTTTGATGTCACAAAAAATAATAAATATCGAGAACGTGCCTTATTAATCACTCAAAAAGTAGTTGATTCTTTTGCAAAAGATAATCAGTGGATGTTGCCAGAGCACTTTGATTCGGAGTGGAATCCGCAACTTGATTACAATAAAGAGAGACCGGCAGATCCCTTCTGCCCGTATGGTGTCACGATTGGGCACCTCTTTGAGTGGTCCCGTTTAGCGCTACAAGTAGGCCTACAAAATGATTCCAACGCATCACTACAAGAGTGGATTTTACCCGACTCTCAATCTCTATACAGGTTAGCAAAGGAAGCAGGGTGGGCTGCCGATGGAACGGCTGGATTTATTTATACCATGGATTGGAATCAAAAGCCGGTCGTTCGTTCTAGAATGGCATGGGTCGTCAGTGAGGCGATCATGGCTGCTTACTCGCTTTGGATAATAACGAACGACCAAAATTACCTGGATGACTACACGAATTGGTGGAGTTACGCCCAGGCATACATGATGGATCACGAACTAGGTTCCTGGTTTCACGAACTCAGTCCCGCTCAAAAGGTCATCACTGACACTTGGCGCGGTAAGCCGGATGTCTATCACCTTTTTAACACCTGTCTATTGACCATGTATCAATTCAAGCCAAGTTTTGTTGCAGTTGCGCTTTAGAACCAATTGAGACCGAAACATCTCGATGCACATAGAAATCTTCCGAACTAACTCTTACATTTTGCGGGATAACGCTGTACCTTATTTACGTTCTTGGTAAATGACCAAGAATCGGAAATGGAGTCCATGCACATGGTTAAATTTAAAGGTTACCGTTCTGGTCTCGCGGTTATCGCGGCACTGGGACTAACCACAGGTTTAGTCACCGCTTCAAACGGATCTGCGGCAACAAAAGTAGATCCGACTTGGAACTGTGTTCCATCGAAATCAAAGCCCGCGAATATTTCGCTCATTGAATATTTTGCTGGTCCAGCCCGTACACCGCTTTTGAATGCCTTTGCTCGCCAATATGAGCAAAACCATCCTGGTGTAAAGATCAACATTATCTCTCCGTCGCAGGCAGATGCTCCGGCAAAAATCACTCAACTTCTTCAAGCGGGAGCCGTTGATATCGTCGAGCCAGGTGGAAATATTCAGGGAAATGCCGTCTCAGCTAAGCAGTTGGCGAACATCTACCCTTATATCTCCAAATCAAAGAGCTGGGCAGGATTAACTGAATATTCTCAGTTCCAAGCACAGGCTTTCGGAAAGAACGTTATTTATGTAATGCCTAACGGTTATTACACAAAGGCTGCCTTCATCAGAACGCAACCATTTAAAGACGCTGGACTTCCACTTCCAAAAACTTGGGATGACATTCTTAACGCTTCCTCAAAGATCAACACTTCGAGTTCATGGGTATACGCCATGCGCGGAGCGAAAGCATCCTTCACTCAAGCGATCTTTATCATCCGTGCTTATAACGCACCAGACCTAAATCTCGGCGGTTATTTCAACAAGAGTACGGGAAAGAGCATGTTTGAGAACCCTCTCTCTCAGGTTGCATTGGATAAGTTGATGCAGATTTGGCACAAGGCTTCTCCACCTGCAGCAGTTTCTTGGGGCTATCCAGAGATGGTTCAAGGATTTGTTAATGGAACAGCAAACTACCTGATTCAGGATAACGAAGTTATTCAAATTGTTTCAGATGGTTTTGCTCCATTCGGTCAAGGATGGACTTTGGCACAGATGCCTAAAGGACCAACAGGTTATTCTGCTCAAGATGTAAGTGGTACAGGATGGTCTGTCACACAAGCTTCTAAGTGCAAGAATGTTGCCGCTGGATTCATCGACTTCCTCAGCTCCGACCCACAAGCATCTATTTTTGCACGTGCTTATGGCGTTGGTCCTATAACCAAAACTGCTAGCAAGGATCCATTCTTTAAGACTGGCGCATGGTCGATTTATAACACCATTGGTCAAGATCCTAAGGAGTTAAAGCTCAACGGAGAAGATGTCAATCAGGCATGTTACGGAGCATTCTTCACCCAAGCAGATAAAGATATGCAAGCCATGTACGCCGGGACACTATCAACCTCTGATGCACTTAAGTCATGGGCTAGTTACTGGAATACAAGTTGCACCAATACAAGTAAGTCCTAACAGGAGTTTTGAATTCCTAACTAGGCTTAACGCGTGAAATCGAATCACGGATGTCGGCGAAAAATTTCTGGCATCCGTGATTTCGAGCAATAAATCCATCAGAGATCAATGCGGAGAGAGATTCAATATGGCGCCAAACATCTTTACAATTACGAGTAAAAGTGGACGCAAAACAAAGAATCTCCTCGTACCGTTGGCTTTCTTGCTGCCGGCCCTTTTGTTTGTCGCAGTCTTTGTCTACTACCCTGTAATCAGAACCTCTTCTTTAGCTTTTCAACATTATCAGCTGTACGACCAAGGACATATTTTTTACAATGGATGGAAGAATTTTACAGATTTATTTCACGATGTTCACTTTGCTCGAATCATTCAAAATTCTATTCTTTGGGTTTTGGTCTCTATCATTTTTCAATTCACTATTGGATTTGGAATCGCTCTTTATCTTCAGAAGAAATTTAGATTTTCGGGACTTTATCAAGGAATAATTTTTATTCCTTGGGCACTTTCAGGATTCTTGATGGGTCTCATATGGAAATGGATTTTTGATGATGATCTAGGCGTCTTGAATGACATGCTCTTAAAAACTCACCTAATTCATACCAGAATTCCATGGCTTTCAAATCCCAATTGGGCAATGGCCGCAGTGATTATCGCAAATATTTGGTACGGAGTAACTTTCTTTGTCATCATGATTTTGGCGGCGCTTCAAGGCGTTCCGAAAGAAATACTTGAAGCAAGTGAAATAGATGGCTGTAGTAAAGTTCAATCCCTCTTTTTGGTTATCATTCCTTACATTAAATCTACCCTCATTATTATCGTATTACTAAGAATAATTTGGATTACGAACTCGCCAGAAATCATTTATGGAATGACCAATGGCGGACCAAATCAGAACACAAACATACTTTCATCATGGCTAGTACAGAAGATTACTGGTGAACAAGACTGGGGAGCTGGGTCAGCTCTAGGAATGATTATCCTCGGCATACTTCTCATCTTTTCAATCTTTTACATGTATGCAACTCGTCTAGAGAAAGAGAGCGAGGGTATCTAAATGTTTAAGACCTTTGGAAAAGCCACGAAGTTTTCTGTTTTGTCCATCTGGTTAATTTTCACTATATTCCCTCTCTATTGGATTGGCCTCACATCTATAAAACCAACACGAGAAGTAACGAAGGTTTATTATCTTCCCCACAAAAACGCAACGCTTTTGCATTACCGATCATTGTTTAAAGATTACGCCTTTGGTGACTACATCAGAAATAGCTTGATTGTCTCACTTGCTGCCTCGCTATTTGTGATTGTCATCGCTCTCCTCGGAGCTTACGCATTAGCTCGCTACAAATTCAGGGGTAAAAATCAAATTATCCTTGCCTTTCTCATAACGCAGATGATTCCTGGCCTCATCGCACTTGCTCCACTTTATCTATTGTTAAGTCGAGTCCATCTCCTAGATACGCTCTATGCATTAATTCTTTGTTACATCGGGGGGATGATTCCGTTCGCAACCATCATGCTCCGAGGTTTTTTGCAACGAATTCCACCAGAATTGGATGAAGCAGCGCTAATCGATGGGTGTAATCGGTTTACTGCACTTTTTCGAGTAGTTGCGCCAGTTGCGTTGCCTGGAATTGCAGCCACTTTTATATTTTCATTTGTCCAATGTTGGAATGAGCTATTTCTGGCTTTAATGCTCATCAATTCGGATGCCAACAAGACATTCGTTATCGGCGAGCGATCCTTTGTTGGTGCCTATTTTATTAACTGGGGCGGATTATCCGCTTCGGTAATGATTGGCATCATCCCAACAATTATCATGTTTGCTCTCATGTCCAAATTTATGATCTCCGGTCTCGCTTCAGGAATCGTGAAGGGTTAAGAATGAGCTTTGACCTGCAGGAATATAAATCGGAATGGACTTTAGATCCGAATTATCATCATTTAAATCATGGATCTTTTGGCGCGGTTCCGAGGATAGTCCAGGAGGAACAATGGCGTTGGCAGCAGAGGGTCCAGCAAAATCCTGTCCAATTTTTTGCGCGGGACGCTATGCGCGAAGTAGCCGAAGCGCGAACTTTAATCGCCAGTTTCCTGGGTCAAAAAGCCGACCAAATCGCTCTCATACGAAATACAACAGAGGGTGCCAGCACAACGATGAGAGGCTTCCCGTTTCGACCGGGAGATGAGGTTATAGTTTTAGACCACGAGTATGGAGCTGTTGCATTTGCGGTCCAACGAGCGGCGACAGCAGCCGGTGCATCCGTTATTGAGGTTTCTATCCCGCGATTGGCTACCGACGAAGAAGCAATCCATATCATTGAACAAAACTTCACATCGAAAACCCGCATGCTTGTCGTGGATCATGTGACCTCGGCGACTGCACGTACATTTCCAGTTACCCAACTCAGCGAATTGTGTAAATCTCGTGGTATCGCGATTACGATTGATGCTTCGCATGTACCTGGAAATCTGGAATTAGATTTGGATGCAATAGACCCAGATTTTTGGTTTGGAAACCTGCATAAATGGGTAGCAACTCCTTTGGGCGTTGGTGTTTACCGGATTGCCGAACGCTGGCAAGAAAAGATGCGCCCTTTGATTGTTTCCTGGCAAGACCATGAAGAGTATCCACTACCTTGGGATATGTTGGGCACCGTAGATCTTTCAGCGTGGTTGTCCGCACCAAAAGCGATTAATTTCTTCAAAGAAATTGGTTGGGGTCGGGTAAGGGCTGCAAATATTGAACGAATGCGCTTCGGTAGAGATTTGGTCATGAAAGAACTAGGGGTCGGTCTGGATCAGCTACGAGAAGAAGAGTTGCCGCTGGGGGTAATTCCGCTCCAGAAATTGAGTGGTGGCCGCGAAGGTTGCCATGCGCTACAGCGCAAATTCTCGGAAGAATACAAAATCGAAGTCCCATTCACTACCTATGGAAATTCGACAGAATATTTCATGAGAGTTTCGGGACAACTTTATAATGATCCAAGTGATTATGAGGCTTTGATTATTCCCATCAGGAAAGAATTAGGCTAGGAATGTTCCTCGAGCCTGATGAACATGAAAATCTATTAAAGATTCAAGCAAGATCTTTGTGGCTAGCTGTTCGGATGATTGATTATGCAAACCATGATCGCCCGAATTATGACGGCCTAAAGGTTGGTGGTCATCAAGCATCCAGCGCCTCTATGGTTTCGATTTTAACTGCTCTCTATTTTCACCACGTAGATGCGGAAGATCGGATAAGCGTTAAGCCGCACGCTTCTCCGGTTTACCACGCTATGCAATACCTTCTAGGGAATCTAGATAAGCGCTATCTCACGGAATTGCGTGCTGTCGGGGGTTTGCAAAGCTACCCATCCCGCACCAAAGATCCTGAAAGCATAGATTTTTCCACTGGCTCTGTCGGCCTCGGAGCAACCGCACCACTCTTTGCAGCAGTGACTCGTCGATATGTTGATGCACATTTCGGTAAGAGATCAGATGCTCGATTCATTGCAGTTATTGGAGATGCTGAACTAGATGAGGGGAATATCTGGGAAGCTGTAGCGGATCAGGCTACAAAGGGATTGGGAAACGTCATGTGGGTCGTCGATTTCAATCGACAATCCCTTGACCGTGTCATACCGGGCATTCGAATTGCACAGTGGCGGTCTCAGTTTGAAGCCGCCGGCTGGCATGTAATCGAAGTTAAATATGGCACTCGATTACTGGAAACTTTTAAGAGAGATGGTTCTGAAGTCTTCAGAAATTGGTTTGATGATATTCCAAATGAACAGTATCAATCGCTCTTCATGGTTGAAAAAAATAAAGTGCGTAGCATCTTCTTAGATGGGGCTCCGGCGGGCGTCGAGGATTTTCTTGCAGATTTCTCCGACGAATCCCTTTTCGACATCCTGACCGACCTTGGCGGTCACAATTTGGAGACGCTAATCCAAGGCTTTGAGGAGTGCGATCAGATCACGGATAAACCAAGCGTGGTCTTTGCCTATACCGTAAAGGGCTGGGGGTTGCCTATGGCTGGTGATCCCAGAAATCATTCCGCTCAGATGACACCACTACAAATATCTAATTTGCGCTCACAAAATGCTTTATTTCTAGAGAATGAATGGGATCGGTTTGGAACCGAGACCGAGGTTGGAAGATTTTGTGCCGCTCGTGCACTTGTTTTAAAGAGAGAGGTGTCGACCTCGCGCCCGTTGGACATTGCAATTCCCTTGACTTCTGGCTTGAAGACAAGCGGGATTATGTCGACACAGGAAATCTTTGGCAGGGTTATCACCGAAATAAGTCGCGATGATGCAATTCGAAAATTCCTCGTGACCACCGCACCAGATGTAGCAACGTCAACAAATCTGAGTGGTTTTATTAATAGGGCTGGGATTTTCTCTCCCGTAGCTTTACCAAGGTGGAACGAGGATCCCATTCTCAAATGGATAGAAGGTCCGACCGGTCAACATATCGAGCTAGGTATCAGCGAGATGAATCTTTTCATGCTTCTGGGAATGCTTGGCCTTTCGCACGATCACTCTCATCAACGTTTAATTCCAATTGGAACCGTCTACGATCCATTCGTAGTCAGGGGTCTAGATTCTTTCCTATATAGCGTCTACTCCGGAGCAAAATTTATCGTAGCTGGCACGCCATCCGGAATAACACTCTCACCTGAAGGTGGCGCGCATCAGTCCACGATTACACCATCTATTGGGATGGAGCTTCCCGGTGTCGTATTTATCGAGCCTGCTTTTGCTCAGTCTTTGGATTGGTTACTCTGCGACGCTATGGCCCATGTGGCAGGCCTCCGCGAGGATACCGCTCCGGATCTGAGACCCTCTGAACTCGCCTTTTATTTCAGACTCACCACACGCCAAATAGACCAAACACCGTTCGACCTAGCGAGAGAACGCTTGGGTGACGCGGTGTTACGAAGCCAAGTATTAGCTGGCGGTTATCGATTGGTAGATGGTAGAGCGACACGTGCGCAACTAACAGAAAATATTGCGGCTCCAATTGTCTATTTAGTGGCAACTGGAGCAGTTATGCCGGAGGTTATTGAAGCGGCAAACGAGTTGGCATCTGAGGGGATAGTTGCCCATGTAATAGATGTAACCTCACCTGGTCGACTATATGCGTCGTGGCAAAGAACACTCAAACAAGGTATTCGGACCGCAAGGACTCCATCTTTTCCCGGATCGTTACGTCCGCTCTTTGATGAGCGAGCTCCCGTAGTTTCGATACACGATGGTGCATCGCATGCCATGGCATGGTTTGGATCAGCCTTGGGGATGCCTCAAGTTGCAATGGGCGTTGATAGCTTTGGTCAGTCTGGCTCTATTCAAGATTTATATAAAACACATGATTTAGATTCAGGTTCTATCGTTAATGGAGCGCTCGCTGCATTAAGTCTTGACCTCTAAAACCAGCTTTTACCGTAACATTTTTTATTGAAAATAGAGAGGATCACATCAATTAAACTCCCGGATTTCCTCTCTCAGATTGATGAATTGTTAACTGGCGCAGCACCAAGAACTCTCATCGGTATCGTTGGGAAACCCGGCTCAGGAAAATCAACTCTCGTTGACCTCGTAAGAGAGCGCTTTCCAAGCACAAACGTCGCAATCATACCTATGGATGGATATCACTTAAGTAATGAAATTCTCCTTGAAAGAGGAATGAGAGATCGCAAAGGTGCCCCAGATACTTTTGATGTTGAACAATTCCTTCTACTTCTCAAACGCGTTAAAGAAACTACTGAGGAGATCAGTTTTCCAATCTTTCACAGAGAAATCGAAGCATCTGTAGAGGGTGAGGGTGTTGTCTCTGGTTCCGCTAAAGTGATAATCATCGAAGGTAACTATCTACTCTCTCGAGATTATGGTTGGCAGTATGTAAGGCCGCTATTGGATCAGAGTATTTACCTAAAATTGCCCGACGAAGAGCGAATCCGGCGACTGATCGAACGTCATATCCAGTTTGGTAAAAGTCAGGAGGAAGCCATTCAGTGGGTCTTAGGGAGTGATCAGCGCAACGCGGAATACATTGAAACAACTAGTTTTATCGCACAATTAACCTTAGAGATGGATTAAATCTCCTTCACCCAAGCTAATTGAAAAAGATGACGCTAGGCGTTGACCAACAACCATTTTGCGGTTTCCACATCAGTTGCCAGAGTATTGATCCATCCTCCCCGAAGAGCTGCACGGATAGCTTCGTACTTTGATTGTCCGCCTGCAACGCCGATCCGAGTATCCGCTTGTCTTAACTGTTCAAGTGAAATTCCAATCACGCGATCGTCTAGTTTGGTCGTTACGGGATTACCATCTTTATCAATAAATCGAAGGTTTACCTGACCCACTGCGCCAGCCTTCTTGGCACCTTCAAATTCTTTTGCAGTAAAGAAGTTATCTCCACCAGTGAGCGGAGGAACAATTTCGCATGTTCCGATGCCAACGAGTGCAAGCTCTACGCGATCAAGAAGCCGAAATGCATCCTGAACGTGAAAATCATTCTTGAAAAGCACATCACGTATCTCTTTACTTTGTACCACTCCTGGAACACGTAAAAACATTGGTTGCGCATGAATAATTTCGGCGAATTGTTGTGTAGTGAGTGCTGCTTCATGTTGTGCTGCCGGATCTCCAACGTCACCCAGCATCTCAACAACAAACTTGGCCTGTGAATTCTTGTTGTTTTTAAATGCTTCGACTGTGGCGCGTAATGAGCGAGACCATGAGGTGAAGCCGACGACATTTGCATTAATTCCACTCGTCGCAAGTCGAATTGCGAGTAGCTGACCTAAGTCATGAACCAATTCACTTTCATTCATTACTTGAGGAGCATCAAATACATGAACTTCCTTCATGCTGTACGCCTCTTCAAGGCCACTTTCGAGTTCAGTAAAAAGATCACTCGGAAGGTTAATCTCCATACGAACGATACCTGTTGATTTAGCTTGATCAAGTAGACGGGAGACACCAGACTGGGAGAGCTTAAAGCGCTTAGCGATTTCACCCTGGCTCAAATTGCGCACGTGATACATCCAAGCAACTTTGGCAACGAGGCGCTCAAGATCGATGTCCGAGCTTGGAAGCGCTCTGACTATTGCGTCCGATTTATTCGCTTTGCTACCCTTTGCCATAGTTCAGTAACCTTCCCTTCCAGCGATTTATAACAATTTAATTACAAACCACAATTTCTGTTGACACGAAGAGTAGCAGGATTTAACGTATAGGTGCATGAATAGTTATCTATTAAATGAATATCTATTCATACACCGAATCCCCTAATAGGGGTAGAAATGGAGTGAAAATGCGTGGAAAGAAGATTGTTCTCGCAGTAGCCGCTATCGTGGCGCTTGTTGCGGGAAGCACATTCGCTGGCTCTTCGGCTCAGGCTGCAGGCAAGCAGAAGACTATTGGCGTGGCTGTTGCGGATCAGAAGTCACTTTTCTACATCGCTGCAGTTGACGGTATGAAGAAGGCTGCAAAGGCTAACAACGTAAAGTTGATCATCCTTTCAGCAGATAACGATGCTAACAAGCAGGTTGGACAGGTCAACAGCCTTCTAACTCAAAATATCGATGCCCTGGTCTTTATCGCACAGGACGCTACTGCAGCAGCAGCAGGTGTCAAGGCAGCAAACAAGGCAAAGGTTCCAGTCATCGCCGTCGATGAGAAGCCAGAAGCTGGAAACGGCGTTCTTGCGACATACATCGCTACAAACTCAGTGACAGCAGCTGATCAGCTCTGTACCTGGCTCTTCAAGCAAGTCGGCAACAAGGGTGAAATCGGAATTCTTCATGGTGTTCTTGGTGCGACAGCCGAAGTGCAACGCACACAGGGATGCCAGGCTGCACTAAAGCGCACACCTGGAATCAAAGTCGCAGCTGAAGCAACCGCTAACTGGGATGAAACACAAGCCTATAAGGCAGCACAGAACATGCTTCAGGCAAACCCAAATATCGTTGCGATTTTTGGAGAATCTGACGCGATGGGTCTAGGAGCCGCGAAGGCCGCTAAAGATGCGAACCGTAAGATCATTTCGGTCGGTATCGATGGATTCCCAACAATGGTTGCGGGAATCAAGGCGGGCTTAACACAAGCTACTCAGGCTCAAGTTCCTTATCTCATGGGTCAACAGTCAATTACTGATGCCCTGAAGGTACTTGCTGGTAAGAAAATACCCGCTGTTCAGTACAAGCCAACTGTTTTGGTTACAACAGAGAATTCAAACTCTGTGAACCCAGTTGATTTCTACGGACCAAACGTCAAGTAATACCTCTCTGAGGTAGGCACAAGAAAAAGTAAAGGACCCGTTAGCCAAACGACGGGTGTTAACGGGTCCTCTACTTCTATAGAAAGGAGTGAAGCGAAAATGACAACTAGGTCATTAACGGTGGCAAATATAGATAAGTCCTATGCGAGCGTGCAAGTGCTCCACTCTGTGAGTTTTAACGTGCCAGCAGGCGAAGTGGTCGGTCTCATCGGTGAAAATGGCGCCGGAAAGTCAACAATTTCCTCAATAATTGCCGGGGTTGTTCAACAGGATTCCGGGCAGATGACATTAGATGGGATTCCATATACCCCGGGATCTCCAGCCGACGCAATCTCTCAAGGCGTGGCACTTATCCACCAAGAGATTCGCATGATCCCCGAACTTTCCATTGCCGAGAATATTTTTCTTGGTCGACTTCCTATGAAAAATGGACGAGTTGATACTTCGAAACTGTATGCAGATACTGACGAGGTATTGAAAAAACTAGGAGTAAAGGTTGACCCACGCCGAAAAATCCGTGGACTTTCAATTGCAGCTCAACAAAGCATAGAAATTGCAAAAGCGATATCTCGCAAACCGCGGTATGTCATTTTTGATGAACCATCGGCTTCGTTAACTCCTCATGAGACTGATCGCGTACTTCAACAAATAAAAGTTCTCTCTCAAGAAGGTGCAGGAGTTATCTACATTTCTCACCGGCTCGAAGAAGTTACGAAGGTCGCATCGCATATTATCTGCCTACGCGATGGTCGTGTGGCAAAAACCTGGAGCTCTGGCAACGTGGCTCAGGACGATCTTGTGAAGGCGATGGTAGGGCGCGATTTCAGATTCGAACATCATGCCCCTGTAGAAACTGGGGATAATGAGATAGTTCTAGAAATTAGAAATCTCTGCAGGAGTTCAGTCTTTGAAGGAATTAATTTCTCTGTCGCAAAAGGTGAAGTATTCGGAATTGCCGGACTTGTGGGGGCCGGCCGGACTGAACTAGTACGGGCTATTGCAGGAGTTGATCGCCGCACAGCCGGTGAAATATTTGTTAATGGAAAATTAGTAAAGATTAATTCACCTGCTCATGCGATTCGTGAGGGGATCGTTATGGTTCCTGAAGATCGTAAAGGACAAGGACTTAATCTAGGGCACACAGGAGCCCAAAATATTGTTGCACCGTGGGAAAGAATTCTTCGAAAGGCTCGTTTCGTTACTAAAGGCTGGGTAAAAAACCTTGCAGAAAATTCTGCCGAAGCGTTCGATGTCCGCGGTGGTATTCATCAACCAGTGGTGCGACTTTCCGGTGGTAATCAGCAGAAAATCCTGTTGGCCAAGTGGCTAGTTCTGGAGCCGAAAGTACTAATTCTGGATGAGCCCACTCGCGGCGTGGATGTGGGTGCAAAGATGGCTATTTATCAAATTATTCGCGATGTTGCTTCTCGAGGAGTGGCAGTAGTGGTGGTCTCATCTGAACTTGAAGAGATCCTAGGAATATCTAATCGTGTCCTCGTTATGTCGGGTGGAAAGCAACGAAAGATTCTATCTCGTTCCGAAGCAAATGCCGAAAGCATCATGAGCTTAGCAATGCCCATTGGGGTCAAATAATGTCGCGAATTAACCGCCTAAAGATTACGAGTAATGAGAGAGAGTGGAGGTACTCGTGAATAACGCAAGTGAAGTCGATCAGGAGAGAGAATCGGGGCAGAGGAAGTTCCTTTCTTGGGCTCTCAAGATTGCCAATGGACCCATCATCGGTCTCATCATCATGTGCATTGTATTGACTATTACATCTCCTTACTTCCTCACTACACGCAACATCAACAATATCCTTGTGCAGAGTTCAGATATTGGAATTCTTGCTGCTGGGGAAGCGCTCGTAATCCTTATAGGTGGAATCGACCTTTCGGTTGCAGCAATAATGGTTGTCACCATGATGTTCTCTGCATGGCTCTATAAATTCCATCAATTCCCTTTTGCTTTAGCCCTTCTCTCTGGCCTAGTTCTAGGAGCGCTTATTGGATTAGTGAATGGACTACTTGTTTCCTACGGAAAAGTTCAAGCATTCGTGGCGACTCTCGCGACGATGTCTGCCTGTCTAGGAATGGCACTCGTCATCACAAACGGAAATACCATCAACACATTCCCAGAAGGTTTCGCTGCATTGACTAACAATGCAACGGACCTAATCCCTGTACAGTCAATACTGCTTGCCTTTGTCTTTATTGTTCTCGGTTTCTGGCTTAAGTTCAGACCTGCAGGTAGGGCGCTCTTTGCGATTGGCGGAAATGAAGAAGTTGCTCGACTATCAGGATTACCGGTCAAGCGCCTAAAAACATTGGTCTACGTGATTTCAGGATTCCTTGCAGCACTCTCGGGTTGGATAAATATTTCTCTTCTCGACTCTGCACAACCAACCGCAGGATCAAGTTATTTGTTGACTGTGATTGCGGTAGTAGTCATTGGCGGCGCATCACTCGCTGGTGGCGTCGGTTCAATGGGACAAACTTTCATTGGTCTGCTTATCATCGGTGTTCTTAATGCAGGCCTGGCATTACTTCATGTGAATCCAAATCTTCAGCAAGTCGTTATCGGTGCGGTAATTCTCGGGGCCGTTCTCACTGATCGCAGTCAATTCAATTTCTCCTTGAAATTCAAAAGAAGGGCTCGTACATGAGTTTAGAACTTTCAAAAGAGTTTCTCCTGGAAGCTCAGCGTCGAATGGTTCGCATTCGCCTCTTTGACGAACGTGCTTCCAAGATGGTCAAGCGAGGACAGATTCCGGGAACAGTGCACACCAGTATTGGTCAAGAAGCGCAAGTTGTGGGTGCCTGCATGGCACTCGGCGATCAGGACTATATGACGGGGAATCATCGCTCACATGGTCATCCGATTGGAAAAGGATCGCCACTTTCACCTTTGATGGCAGAGCTCGTTGGAAAGGCAACAGGAGTGTGCAAAGGGCGTGGGGGATCTTTGCACCTCGCGGATTTCAGCGTTGGTTCATTAGGAGAATCGGGAATCGTGGGTTCATCGATTCCGATTGCAACTGGTGCAGCTCTGTCATCAAAGGTTCTCGATAATGGGAAAGTCTCATTGGCGTTCTTTGGAGATGGGGCCGCAAACCAAGGCAATCTCTACGAATCAATGAATCTCGCTGGGATCTGGAAACTTCCCGTGATTTTCTTATGCGAAAACAATCTCTATGCACTCTCTACCCCCGCTCATACAGTGACGAGTGGTGTAATTGCATCTCGTGCCGCCGGTTTTGATATTCCTGGAATTCGAGTTGAAGATGGACAAGATTTCCTGAATGTATTCAACGTTGTAAAGACAGCCGTCGATCGAGCTCGCAGAGGTGAAGGACCTTCGTTAATCGAAGTTGTTACCTATCGATTTAATGAACACTCCGAGGGTCTTCGACTAGGTGTCGATTACAGAGACCAGGACGAAAAGGCGCAGTGGCTTGCAAAAGATCCCATTGTTATCTTCCGTGACTATCTCGTTAAAGAAGGGATTGCTTCACCTGAAGAACTCGATGCGATTTATGTTGCCGTTGAAGTTGAAGTTGAAGAAGCTTTCGAATTTAGCCAATCAAGTCCTTTCCCAGATCCAAAAGATCCCTATGAAAATCTCTATACAGAACCGTTTGAGGTGTTTGCATGAAGTCAGTAATGAGCTATCTCGGTGCTATTGGTGCCGCACAACGTGAAGCGATGGATGCCGACGATCGTGTCATCATCATCGGCGAGGACGTTGAAGCGAATGTTTACGGTACGACAGGTGCGGGTAAGGCTCGTGCCGCGGAAGGAGACTTCTTGCAGCGTTACGGGAAGAATCGGATTCGCAATACGCCAATTTCAGAAGAGATTATTGTTGGTGCAGCTGCAGGTGCTGCAATGACCGGACTTCGCCCTATAGTCGATCTCTCTTATTCTTCCTTTACCTACCTTGCGATGGATCAATTCGTCAATCAGATTGCAAAGAACCGATTCATGTTTGGTGGGCAAGCTTCGATCCCTGTAGTTTTTCGATCAGCTATGTTCTATGGGCTAAATACAGGTGCACACCACTCTGATCGCCCTTATCCAATGTATATGAATGTTCCTGGTCTGAAGATTATTACTCCCGCATCCCCAAGTGACGCAAAAGGTCTTTTACGGTCTGCAATCGATAGTGACGATCCGGTCTTGATCTTTGAAGCATGCCCGCTATGGCCAATGAAGGAAGAAGTTGAAGAAGACGAATATTGGATTCCTCTAGGCGTAGGTCGCACTCTTCGTGAGGGCTCTGATCTCACTATCGTGGCCATTTCTGGATCTGTCCCTGAAGCTGTTGCAGCAGCGGATGAACTCGAAAAAGAAGGTGTCTCTGTAGAAGTATTTGACCCTCGCACCTTAGTACCCATGGATGTACCAGGGATCATAAATTCCGTAGCAAAGACTGGGCATTTAGTCATCGCTGATCCAGCCCATCAAACATGCGGTGCGGCTGCAGAAATTTCTGCACTTGTCGCAGAGCACGCATGGGGTTCACTCAAAGCTCCGATTAAGCGTGTCACAACTCCAGATACCCAGATTCCTTTCAGTCCAGCGCTTGAAAAGCATCTCTATCCGAATCGTATTTCGATCGCAGACGCCGCGCGTTCAATCCTTCACGTTTCACAACCAATCTAGAGAAAGAGAAGAAAATGCGAGTAGAGGTATTACTTCCCCAGTGGGGAATGGGTATGAGCGAAGGCGTCATCTCATTATGGTTAAAAAAAGTTGGCGATTCGGTTAAAGAAGATGAACCGATTGCAGAAGTTGAGGCTGAGAAAGTTGAAGAGGAGCTGACCGCTCCTGCAACGGGAATACTCACCGAAATCTTAGTTCCTGCTGGAGATACCGCAGAGGTACGAACAGTTGTAGCGATTATCGAAACCGCCTAATTATGGAGAATTTTGACGTAATCATTATTGGCGGAGGAGTCAATGGTGTCGGTATAGCTCAAGAGGCAGCATTACAGGGTTTACGTACTGTGCTGCTTGAGCAAGACGATCTATGTAGCGGCGTTTCGGCATGGTCTGGTCGCTTGGCGCATGGTGGATTGCGTTATTTGGAGCACTTCGATTTTGCACTAGTTCGTGAGTCACTTCTTGAACGAGAACGGCTTGTAAAGAATGCTCCGCATCTAGCAAAGCATGTGCCCTGGATCATGCCTGTGTACAAACACAGCAAACGTAGTGCTCAGCTTGTTCGCCTTGGAATGATTCTCTTTGACATTCTCTCTTTCGATAAATCAGCACCGCGGCACAAATTCCTCAGCAAGAAAAAAGTAATAGAAAAATTTCCTGGGATAGAAACCGAGGGATTAACGGGTGGTTTTCACTATTGGGATGGCCAGATCGAGCTAGCAGAACGCCTTTGCGTGGAGGTCGCTCTCGATGCACAAGCCCATGGCGCCGAATTTCGGACCCACTCTCGCGTCGATTCACCAGTCATCTTTGAAAATCGAGTTACCGGCGTTAACTATACTGATCTCATTACGGGCGAAACACATACTGTTAGCGCCCCGGTTGTATATAACGTGGCAGGGCCTTGGATTGACCGAGTATTTGCACAAAACTCACAGCTCCCTCCACGGCCACGACTCAATGGCGGAACAAAAGGCTCGCATCTGATTGTAGAGAAATTCCCAGGAGCACCGAAGGAGGTTGTCTATTACGAAACGAGGACCGACGGTCGACTAATTCTGGTAGTTCCATGGCTTGGAAAATATCTACTCGGTACCACGGATATTCGTTGGGAAGAGGATCCTGATGATGCGCGGTGCGACATTGGCGAACTTGAATATCTATTGAGTGAAGTAAATGCCCTCGTACCAGAAGCAAATCTCGCCTTTGAGGATGTTCTTTATACCTACAGTGGTGTTCGGCCATTGCCATACGAACCAGAGAAGGACGAGTCTGCGGTGACACGCACCCATATGCTCTTTGATCATAAAGTCAATGGACTAGATGGATTGGTAACTGTTGTTGGGGGAAAGCTGACAACCTTTAGACAGCTTGCCGAAGATGCAGTCGTTGACTTACATAAGCGGCTAGGGCGTGGAAAATTAAAGTCTCTTACTCGCCATCGCAGACTTCCAGGGGGAAAATTCGACGACTTCACTACCTTGCTAACCGAGCTTGGTAAAGCAGGAGTACCAAATACCGTTGCGTCCAGACTGGCTCGGATCTATGGTTCTCGTTCACTCGACATTTGGAATATTGCCGAACTCGATAAATCAAAGGCAGAGATTATCGATTCGTCAATTGGACTCACGCGTGCCGAAGTTGAATTTGCGCTCATCACTGAGTTTCCAAAGACGCTCACAGACCTCATGGCTCGTCGATTAATCCTCGCATTTGAAGCAGGACATGGGCTTATCGTCGTTAACGAAATTGCCAATATTGCCGCTGAAAAACTGG
>Ga0136644_10001149_pt1 | contig 21013 bp, 13 predicted proteins | sample C_130820_EF_Meta_FD_94780 | JGI IMG/M metagenome (GOLD analysis project Ga0136644, IMG submission 94780) | Freshwater microbial communities from Lake Croche, Canada to study carbon cycling - C_130820_EF_MetaG (v2) (version 2) | ecosystem: Environmental > Aquatic > Freshwater > Lake | place... | reverse complement strand
TGTACGCTGCCTAACAAACCACGGTTGTGTAAATGGACTTGCCGCTCAATGCGCTGCTGCACGCATTGCAGTCGCTCCAGCTTGACCGCAGCGGGCGTCTCGTCGGCCAGGGCTGCGGCAGGCGTTCCAGGGCGGGGGCTGAAAACAAAACTGAAGCTGTCGTCGAACCTCAGTTCTTCAATCAGGCTCATCAATTGCTCAAAGTCGTGCGCGGTCTCGCCAGGAAAGCCGACGATGAAGTCGCTGCTTAATACCAGGCTGGGGCGTGCCACGCGCAGCCTGCGCACGATGGACTTGTACTCCAGCGCGGTGTAGCCACGTTTCATGGCCGCCAATATGCGGTCGCTGCCGTGCTGCACCGGCAAGTGCACATGATCGACCAATTGAGGCACCCGGCTATAGGCCTCGATCAAGCGTGTGCTGAATTCGCTCGGATGGCTGGTGGTGTAGCGTATGCGAGCGATACCAGGAATCTCGGCCACATAGCCGATCAGGGTGGCAAAGTCGGCCCACTGCGCGCTGCCGCCCATGCGGCCACGGTAGGCGTTGACGTTTTGCCCGAGTAGCGTCACTTCGCGCACGCCCTGATCGGCCAGCCCGGCAATTTCGGTCAATACATCGTCAAGAGGCCGACTGACTTCTTCGCCACGGGTGTAAGGAACCACGCAGTAACTGCAATACTTGGAGCAGCCCTCCATGATGCTGACAAAGGCGGTGACTCCAGTGCTGCGGGCGGGTGGCAGATGGTCGAATTTTTCGATTTCGGGAAAGCGGATATCCACCTGCGGGCGCCCTTGCTTTTCCTGTTGGCGCAGCAACTCGGGCAGCCGATGCAGCGTTTGCGGGCCGAACACCACGTCCACATAAGGCGCCCGCTCAATCAGTGCCGCGCCTTCTTGGCTGGCTACACACCCACCGACGGCAATTTTGGCGCCGCGCGCTTTGTGGTGTTTGACGCGCCCCAGGTCGCTGAACACTTTCTCTTGCGCCTTTTCCCGGATGGAGCAGGTGTTAAAGAAAATCAGATCAGCCTCGTCCACATTCTCGGTGGCGACATAGCCCTCGGTGGCCTGCATCAGATCGCGCACCTTGTCTGAGTCGTACACGTTCATCTGGCAGCCAAAGGTTTTAATGAAAATTTTTCGACTCATGGGTAGCTCATGGTTGCTTGTAGCGGCTGCCGATAGCGGGGCCTGTGAAACTGGGGAATTCACTCACCAGGTTGTTGGCGCTGCTGGCTGCTGCGCGCGGTAGCTTGATCTCTGCGGCGCGCAGCAGCCACATTTCGGTAATCAGCCCGGACGCATCTTGGCGGTAGTTGACGGTCCAAGTCTGGCCGTACAGGCTGGCCGACAACACCAACATGTTGTCCGTGCCCCAAATGCGCGCACCCGCGCCAAGCCGCAGCGGCCGACCGTCCATATTTAAGTCTGGTGGAGACCCCATGACCAAGCGCCCGCGCAGAGCCGCCTCGGGAAAGTCGCGAACAGGAGCAACCTGGGCCTGCGTATGCAGCGCCCAGGTTAAGAGCAGAGCGAGCAGCGCCCAGGACCAATGCCAGCGGTTCACGGTTGGTATCCAAAGGCCAATAAGAGGAATGTCATTTTAGTTGAGACAATGCCAGCCACCCGTGATTTATCCTTCACTCTTTTTTCGCGCATGAAAAATACAACAAAACTGTCTTTGCTTGGCGTGGTCGTTTTGTGCGGCGCAGCCGCTGGTGTGTGGTGGAGCATGGGCCGCGTCACCACTGGGCGCAACGATGCCTCGCCTGAGAAGGGGCCGGTGGCACCCCCCGCCCAGGTCGTGACCCTGGCGGTGGTGCAGCGACAAGATGTACCGGTTAACTTGGTCGTGAACGGCAACGTGGTGTCGCTCAACAGTGTGGATGTACGCCCGCAAATCAGTAATTTGGTGCAACGGGTTCATGTCAAAGAAGGTCAATTCGTGCGTGCGGGGGAGACGCTTTTCTCGCTGGACGACCGGGCTGACCGGGCCAATTTGGATAAGGCGCGAGCGCAGCAGGCGCGCGACGAAGCCGTGTTGGCAGACTTGGAACGCCAGTACAAACGCAGCCAAGACTTGGTGGCCCAAAGCTTTATTGCCCAAAGCGCAGCGGATAACACCTTGAGCCAGGTGCAGGCGCAACGCGCGCTGGTGGATGCCGATCGGGCAGCGGTGCAAGCGGCCCAAGTGGCCTTGAGCTATGACCTGATTCGGTCACCGATTAACGGGCGAATCGGTGCCGTGAACCTGTTTGCTGGCAGCTTGGCGCAGCCGACTGTTAGCCTGCTGACGGTGACCCAGTTGGATCCGATAGCGATCAGTTTTCCAGTGCCTGAAGCGCAGGTGCAGGACTTGTTGGCGGGGGTGGCGAGCCACGCCAAGGTGAGTGCCACCGTGCCGGGTGGCCGCTCAGCCTTAATCGGCAGCTTGAGTTTTTTGGACAACACGGTCGATCCCCAAGCGGGCACCGTACGTGCCAAGGCCCTGTTCGGCAACAAGGCCCAGCAACTGTGGCCCGGCCAATACGTGAGCACCGAGGTCACGCTACGGGTGTTGAAAGACGTGGGTGTGCTACCCCAAGCCGCCATCGTGAATTCGACCGCAGGCAGCTCGGTCTATGTGGTGGGGGCGGACGACAGCGTGCAAGCGCGTAAGGTGGCGGTTGACTATTCGTTTGCTGACCAGGCGGTGGTGCGTGGTGTACAGCCGGGGGAGCGGGTGGTGGTGGAGGGCAAGCAAAATCTGCGGCCGGGCGCGCGCATACGGGTCGAAAAGCCCGCGCAGGCCGACACGGCTAAGAAGGACAAGTCATGAATGTCTCCGAGTTGTGCATACGCCGCCCGGTGATGACGGTGCTACTGAGCATGGCCGTGGTGTTGGCAGGCGTGTTTGCCTATTCCAAAATTCCGGTAGCGGCGCTGCCTAGCTACAACACACCGGTCATCAGTGTGAGCGCGCAACTACCCGGCGCCAGCCCTGAGACGATGGCGTCTTCCGTGGCTTTGCCGCTGGAAAAGCAGTTCTCCACCATTGCTGGGCTCAAGCTCATCAGCTCGGTCAATACCTTGGGTAACAGCCAGATCACGCTGGAGTTTGAGGCCAGCCGCGACATCGACGCCGCGGCGGTGGATGTGCAAGCGGCTTTGCTGCGCGCGCAGCGGCAGCTACCGGCGGAGCTGACCCAATTGCCCTCTTACCGCAAGGTCAACCCGGCCGATGCGCCGGTTCTCTTCATTGCCTTGAACTCCCCATCCATGGGGCTGGCCGAGCTGAACGATTACGCGGAAAACCTGATCGCCCCCACCTTGTCCACCATCGATGGTGTTGCGCAGGTGAATGTGAACGGGCAAAAGCGCTTTGCGGTACGCGTGCGTGCCAATTCGGACGTGCTGAACTCCCGTGGCATCACGCTGGAAGACTTGGCCGCCGCCATCAAGGCCGCCAACTCCAACACCCCGGTAGGCGTGTTGGAGGGGCCGCGCCAAACGCTCACCATTCAAGCCAACGCGCAACTCAAAAAGGCGCGCGAATTCGCCAACATCATTGTGGCCTCGCGCAACGGTGCGCCGGTGCGTTTGAGTGAGGTGGCAACGGTGCAGGACAGCTATGAATCGGTGCGAACCTCGGCCAGCCTGAATGGCGAACGCTCGATTTTGTTGGCCGTGCAACGCCAACCGAATGCCAACACGGTGCAGGTGGTGGACGCCGTGCGCAAGCTACTCCCCTTGTTCAAGGCGCAGTTGCCCCAATCGATCAATTTGTCTATGGTCAACGACCGATCCGTGTCTATTCGAGAGGCCATCCATGATGTGAACCTGACGCTGGCGCTCACAGTGGCGCTGGTGGTGTTGGTGATTTATTTGTTTTTGCATCAGGTGACAGCGACGCTCATACCCGCTGTGACCATGCCCATATCGCTGATTGGGGCGGTGGCCCTGCTATACGCCTTCGGCTACAGCCTGGATAACGTGTCCCTACTGGGCATTACCTTGGCCGTGGGTTTGGTGGTGGACGACGCCATTGTGGTGCTGGAAAACATCGTGCGCCACATCGAGTTGGGCCTGTCGCCGCTGCGTGCGGCGCTGGTGGGATCCCAGGAAATGGGCTTCACCATTTTGTCTATCTCGGTATCGCTGGTGGCGGTGTTTATTCCCATTTTCTTCATGCCGGGCGTGATCGGCTTGCTGTTCCATGAGTTCGCGGTGGTGGTCGCGCTGGCGGTGCTGGTGTCTGCCGTCGTCTCTCTCACCCTGGTACCCATGTTGGCCAGCCGTTTTTTGCACGCTGGCGGCCACACGGGGGGACGCCCGCCGCTTGGTCGGCTCAACCGTGGGTTCGAGCGGCTATTCCAAGCCGTACACGCCTTCTATTTGCGCACGCTGGACTGGACCTTGAAGCACCGCGTGACGATGTTGTTGTTGGCACTGACGACGTTTGTACTCACCGCTTGGTTGGCCGTAGTGATTCCCAAGGGCTTTTTCCCTGAGGAGGATATCGGTCAAATACCGGCCACCACCGAGGCCGCCGAGGACGTTTCTTTCGAGGCCATGCTAAACCTGCAAGACCGCGTGGCGGCGGTGTTGCGAGCCGATCCGAATGTGGATTACGTCACTTCCTTCATCGGCGCGGGAACGAATGGCACGCTCAATACGGGGCGTGTCTTCATCGTCTTAAAGCCGCAATCCGAGCGCGCGCCGATGCCCGCGGTCATTGATTCCTTGCGCCGTGGCGTACGCGCCGTGCCGGGTATGGCGGTGTACCTGCGGCCAGTCCAGAACCTGCAATTGGGTGGCCGCGTGAGCAAGAGCCGCTACCAGTATGCGTTGCAAAGCGTTAGCGCCGATGCCTTGAGTGATTGGTCTGGCCGCTTGATGGAGCGTATGCGTGCAGACCCCAGTTTCCGCGATGTGACAAGCGATTCGCAGAACAAGGGGCTGCAAGCGTCGTTGCGCATTGACCGCGACAAAGCCAACTTGCTGGGCATCCAAATCGCAGACGTGCGCAACGCACTCTATGACGCTTTTGGTGAGCGCCAGGTATCGACCATCTACAGCGCCGCTAATAGTTACCTGGTTATTTTGGAGGCGGCGGATGCGGATCGTCGTTTTGAAAGCGGGCTTGGCAAAATCAACTTGCGCAACAAACAGGGCGCCTTGGTGCCGCTCTCGGCGTTTGCCACGGTCGAGCGCACCGTCGGCCCCACGGCGGTCAACCATCAGGGGCAGTTGCAAGCGGTCACGATTTCCTTCAATTTGGCGCCCGATGAGCCCCTGGGTGTGGCGACGCAGAAGATAGACCGTTTCTCGCGTGAGCTACAAATGCCCCCCTCCATCATTACCAGCTATGGCGGTGACGCGGCGGTTTTTCAGGATTCGCAGTCCAGCCAAGCCGTGCTGCTGTTGATGGCGGTGTTGGTGATTTACGTGCTGCTGGGCGTGCTGTACGAGAGTTACATCCATCCCCTGACGATTCTGGCCGGACTGCCCTCGGCTGCGGTGGGGGCCTTATTAGCCCTTAAATTGTTCCATATCGACCTGACCTTGATTGCCACCATCGGCATTTTGATGCTGATCGGTATTGTGAAAAAAAACGCCATCATGATGATCGACTTTGCCCTGCACGCGCAGCGCACCGCTGGCATGACCCCACAGCAGGCGATTCGTGAGGCCTGCAATTTGCGCTTTCGGCCTATTTTGATGACCACCATGGCCGCCTTGATGGGCGCTTTGCCCATGGCTTTTGGGTGGGGTGCGGGTGCTGAGCTGCGGCAGCCGCTGGGCCTGGCCGTGGCTGCTGGCCTCATTTTTTCACAGGTGATTACCTTGTACATCACGCCCGCCATCTACCTGGCCTTGGATCGCTTCAGCGGCAAAGGCCCATTGCATGATGCGGATTTACCGCTCACCCCCGCCGCGGCCTAGTCAGGTCTGAGTACGGATTGCGGATCTATTGACTCCTGGCATAGAATTGCAGCGGAAACGGCCCAGCACATTGCCAGTAATTGCAGGCTTTACAATGTCAGAGCCGATACTTATAGGTAGGTGGCCTTTCCGATACTTAGAACAGGTGGCGCATTTGCAATTTTCGACCGCAACCAAGCTGGGTCACCCATGAATCATGGTCATTTCCTTCTGGTGGAGGACACGCCCTCGGATATTGATCTCGCGCTTGCGGTAATCAAGTCCTTGGATATGCCCCTAGGTGTACATGTGTGTCACGACGGCCAAGAAGCCATTGACCGGCTGGTTGCCAGGGAAGGGGAGGCAGTGGCGACCGACCTGCCTAACTTTATTGTTACCGACTTGAAAATGCCGCGTGTCGATGGCCTGCGCCTGATTGAAGTGTTGCGTAGCAGCCCCAAAACCATGCACATTCCCACTGTGGTGTTTAGTTCTTCGTCGCAGCGCAGGGATATCGAGCGGGCTTATGGTCTGGGTGCGAATGCCTATTGCATCAAGCCCATGGATTTCGATGCCTACTCCCGCACCCTGGGCACCTTGGTGCGTTTTTGGGGGGATTGCATACAGGTCTATTGACCCGTATGCGCGTCCCGCTCGCCCGCTGGGGGCAAGGGGCGTAATTTCCGTATCTCCTCGTGTAGGGCCAAGGCCCAGCGCCTGCGATCCCTGCCCTGGCAGGACTGCACCGGCCCAAAAGTCACTTGGGCGCGTAGCGGCGGCGCGCACAAGGTGCACCAAATGGAAGCCAGCAGGCTTTGCGAGCCCACATAGCTCGGGTCGCGGCTCAACTGCCCACTGGCCTGGTCGCTAAAGTACAGTGCCACGGGTTGGATCGGTGCCTGGGCGGCGATGGCGGCCTGCAGCAAATTGGCATGAAAAGACAGTACATCCGTGCCGTCGCTGGTCGTGCCCTCTGGAAAAATCGCCACCACATCGCCCTCACGCAGGCTTTCCTGCATCCGATGCACAACCCGCATGGCGTCGCGCCGACTTTCGCGCTCGATGTACAAAGTATCACAGGCGTCGGCCAAGGTTCCGATCAAGGGCCAGCGTTTGACTTGCGCCTTGGAGACAAAGCGGCAACGGCAGGCGGCTTGAAGCAACGGGATGTCGATCCAGGAAATATGGTTAGAAACCAGTAACACCGGCCCTTGTAGGGGGGGGTGCCCTTGGACTACCAGCTCGATACCGATGCAAGCCAGCAGTTGCCCGGCCCATTGCTGGATGCAGGCATGTCTAGCTGCCGCGCCCAGGTGGCCGAAGCGGTAGTGCACCATCCACAGGCCGCGTAACAGGTGCAAGATCAAGCCCGCCAGGCGGGTGCAGGCGACGAGTGTTCGCATCCGGTTCACGGGTGGGCAGGCCCGAAGCGCAGTTGTCCGTTGACCAGGGTCCAGCGCACCCGCCCTGGCAACTCGTAGCCATTGAAGGGCGTGTGTTTGCCCTGACTACGTAGCTGTGCGGGCTGTACGGTCCAACTGGTGTGGGGATCGAAGACGCACACATCCGCCACTTCATTGACTTGCAAGCGGCCACAGCCTGCCAGCCGGGATGGGGCACCCATAGACAGAATGTGAGCGGGCGCACTGGTGACCGTGGCCAAGGTTTGCAAGGGCTCCAAACCGCGTTCTTGGCCCCATTTCAGGGCCAAGCTGAGCAGCAATTCCAGACCACTCGCGCCGGGCTCGGCTTGCCCAAATGGCAAGGCTTTGGCATTCGCATCCACTGGCGTGTGGTCTGACACCAAGGCGTTGATGCTGCCATCGGCCAGCCCCTCGCGCAGCGCATCGCGGTCGCGTTGCTGCCGCAGCGGGGGATTCAGGCGAGCGCTGCTGTCGAAGTAAGCGATGTCTGCATCGGTCAAGTGCAAGGAGTTGATGCTCACGTCGCAACTGATGCGCAGACCTTGGGCCCGCGCTTGCCTAAGCAGTTGCAGGCCCTGCGCGCTGCTCAGGCGACAAATATGCACCGCCCCACCGGTTAGGCGCATGAGTTCAAACAGCGTATGCAGAGCGATGGTTTCGGCTGCCACCGGCACCCCGCTTAAGCCCAGCCGTGTTGCCAAAGCGCCGCTGGCGGCGATGCCCGTACCTAAAAACGCATCCTGGGCGCGCAGCCAAACCGGGTAGTCGAAAGTGGCTGCGTATTGCAGCGCGCGGTACAACACCTGCGTGTTGGTCACGGCGTGTTCAGCTTGGCTAAAACCAATGCAGCCCGCCTGGTGCAAGGCCACCATATCAGTCAGGTTTTCACCTTGGAGGCCGCGCGTGAGGGCGCCCAGCGGGAACACCCGCGCCTGGTGCAAATTCTGGGCGCGAAAGCGCAGCATCTCCACCGGGCCCGGCTCATCCAGTGCCGGATCGGTGTCGGGCAGGCAAACCAGGCTGGTCACGCCCCCGGCTACGGCGGCAGCCAACTCGGAGGCCAGCATGCCCTGGTGCTCACAACCCGGCTCACGCAGGCGCGCCGCCAAGTCAACCAGACCCGGTATCACCCAACAACCACTGGCATCAATGACCTGTTGGGGCTCAAAGCCATCGGGTAGCTGCCCCCGGCCCACGATGCACCCATGGGCGATTGCAAGCGGTCCCGGGCGATCCCAGCCGCTGGCCGGATCGATGATGCGGCCATTCTTGATGAGGATTCTCATGCGTCGTTACCTGCCACGATGCCCATTACGGCCATGCGCACCGCAATGCCAAAACCTACCTGCGGCAAGATCACGCTTTGTGCGCCGTCCACCACGGCGGAGTCGATTTCCACCCCCCGATTGATGGGCCCCGGGTGCATCACGATGGCGTCTGGCTTGGCCCACAGCAGGCGCTCTGGCGTGAGCCCATAGCTCTTGAAAAACTCGGATGTAGAGGGCAATAAAGCGCCGTTCATGCGCTCGTTTTGCAGCCGCAGCATGATGACCACGTCGCAGTCTGTCAAGCCTTGCTTAAGGTCGTGGAACACCCGAACACCCAAGGGCGCGATATCCGCCGGCACCAAGGTGCGTGGCCCCACTACCCGTACTTCGGCGCAGCCCAGCGTGGTCAGCGCATGGATATCTGAACGTGCCACGCGCGAATGCAGTACATCACCGACGATGGCCACCGTCAGGTCACTGAAATTCTTTTTGTAATGGCGGATGGTGTAGGCGTCCAGCAAGCCCTGTGTCGGGTGCGCGTGCCGCCCGTCCCCCGCATTGATGACGTGCACATGCGGTGCCACATGCCGGGCGATCAGGTGCGGCGCACCCGATTCGCTGTGGCGCACCACAAATAAATCGGCCGCCATGGCGGACAAGTTGGCGATCGTGTCCAGCAGTGATTCGCCTTTGGACGCAGAGGAACGGGCAATGTCCAAGTTGATGACATCGGCACTGAGCCGGGTAGCTGCTATTTCAAAAGTCGTGCGCGTTCGCGTTGAGTTCTCAAAAAACAAATTGAACAGGGTTTTGCCGCGCAGCAGGGGAACTTTTTTGATGTCGCGGTCGCTCACGCTGACGAAGCGGGTTGCCGTATCCAGGATATGGGTCAGGATGTCGCGCGACAGCCCTTCCACCGACAGCAGGTGGATCAACTCCCCGTGCCGGTTCAGTTGCGGATTGTGCTTGGCTAACATCCGGTCAGCCCTTGGACACAAGGCTAGGGGAGTCGGGCGAAGTAGGCGCCGTCTGCGGCTCCAGCTCGAAGCAAAGGCGCTCACTCACATCGCGTGCCAAGGCCAGCGACTGCTGTGGCGCCAACTGAACCCTTGCCACCGCTAAGTCGGCTTGGATGGGTAACTCCCGCCCGCCACGGTCTATCAGCACCGCGAGCCTGACGCTGTGCGGGCGCCCATAGTCGAACAGCTCATTCAACACCGCCCGCATGGTGCGCCCGGTAAACAGCACGTCGTCGATGATGATGATGTCCGCTCCCTGCACATCAAACGGCAGGTGCGTGCGCGCGCCGTGACTCAAGCCCCGCTTGGCAAAGTCGTCGCGGTGAAAGCTCGACGAGATCACGCCAGGCTCGCCGGGAAGTCTCAAGTCCCGCTGTAAGCGTTGCGCCAACCAGGCGCCACCCGAGGCAATGCCCACCAAGCGCGTCGATGCCGTTTGCAAGGCGGGCAGGGTGCGCAGCAGCTCGCTGTAAAGCGCCTCTGCGTCCAGGTGAAATGCAGTCAAGACAAGCCCCCTAAAAACTGCTCCAAAATGATGCGTGCAGCGCTTGCATCGTGATCCATGGCACCGCGCGCAATCGCCTCCGTGGTGCTGTAACGCTCATCCACCTCAAACACCGTCAAACCGGTACGCCCGTGCAATTGGCGTGCAAAGCGGCGTGCGCGCAAGGTGTTCTCATGTTCGCCCCCATCGGGGTGAAACGGCACGCCCACGACCAGCGCGTCGGGTTGCCACTCGGCGATGCTCGCCAATACCTGCTGCATCGTTTGCCGCTGGTTGCCAGTGAAACCGCCGATTTCCTGAGCGGTGCCCGTGAGGCGATTGCCGCTGGCCAGACCAATGCGCCGCAAACCGAAATCGAAAGCCAAAAACCTCTGCGCTGGGCTTGTCCCAGGCGGGCGTCGCGCATGGTTTGGGCTCATGCGTGCCCTGGCTTTGCGCTTAGAAAGGCCTCGCTCACGCCGAGCAGCGCGAGTGCCATTTGGTAGCGCTTTTCCACCGGGATATCAAAAATCAGCGCCGACTCGGCGGGCACGGTCAGCCAACTGTTGTCGCCCAACTCGGACTCCAATTGGCCCTCGGCCCAAGCCGAGTAGCCCAGGGAGACGAATAAGCGGCTGGGCCCCGCACCTTGGGCGACCGCTTCCAGAACGTCTTTGGATGTGGTCATCTCCAAACCATTGTTGATCGACAAGGTGGATGCGTAGCGCGGCTTTTCTTCGGCGGACAGGCTCTGGTGCAACACAAAGCCCCGGTCTGCATTTACCGGCCCGCCCAGATACACGGGCGCCTGCGTCAAGTCGCTGCGGGTCAAGGGCAAGGCCACTTTTTCAAAAAGTGTTTGCAAATTGAGGTCGCTGAGCTTGTTGATGACCAAGCCCATGGCGCCACGCGGGCCGTGCTCGCAGACATAGACGACACTGCGCGCGAATAAGGCATCGGTCAACCCTGGCATGGCAATCAAAAAATGATCGGTGAGGTTGGTCGGCGCAAAATGGGATTCCATGACTCGATTTTAAGACCGACATGCACCCCAAATATGCCAGAGGATTGATGTGGTTCCGGCGCGATTTGCGCTGGGAGGACAATGCGGCGCTGTCGCAGGCGCTCAAAAGCTGCCAAGAGCTTTGGTGTTTGTTTGTGTTCGACCGCGATATCCTCGATCCGCTGCCGCGCCATGACCGCCGGGTGGAATTTATCTGCGCCTCCCTGCACGAGCTGGATCAGGGGCTGCGCGGGCTGGCCGATACCCAGAAGCCCAGTCAGCAGCCCTACCTGCTGGCGCGCCATGGGTACGCCAAGGAAACAGTGCTTGAGCTGGCACTTGGATGGGGCGTGCAGGCGGTGTTTGCCAACCATGACGATGAGCCGAGCACGCGCGAGCGGGACGCCCAGGTGCTGGGTGCATTGGCTGCTGTGGGGGTGGCATTTCACACCTTCAAAGATCACCTGATTTTCGAGCGCGACGACGTGCGCACCCTGTCTGGTGGAACCTACAGCGTGTTCACACCTTATCGCAATGCCTGGCTCAAAAAGTGGGCGCAGACCAGCTTGCCCACGCATCCCGTGCAGCCCCATGCGGGTGCGCTGCGGCCTACGCCGCCCGGCTGGAGCCAGCCACTCCCCTCGCTCCAGGCGCTAGGCTTTGAGCCCACCAATCTCGCCGCACTGAAAATCCCAACCGGCGTCAGCGGCGCGCAAACGCTGGCGCAGGACTTTCTGGGCCGTATCGATCAATACCATGAGGCGCGCGAATTCCCGGCCGTGAAAGGGCCGAGCTACCTCGGCATCCACCTGCGATTTGGAACCGTCTCGGTGCGGCAATTGGCGCTCCAGGCGCACCAACTGACCGAGCGCGGCAGCCAGGGCGCACGGGTGTGGCTGAGCGAGCTGATTTGGCGTGACTTTTATGCCCAAATTCTTTACCACCATCCGCATGTGGTGGGCGCCAGCTTTAAACCCGAGTACGAGCGCATCCGCTGGTTGCAGGGCCCGGTGGCCGACCGGCTGTTTCAGGCTTGGTGCGAGGGCCGCACCGGCTATCCACTGGTGGATGCGGCGATGGCCCAGATTAACCAAACCGGCTACATGCACAACCGGCTGCGCATGGTCACGGCCAGCTTTTTAGTGAAAGATTTAGGCCTGGATTGGCGCTGGGGTGAGCGTTATTTTGCGCAACATTTGAACGACTTTGACCTGTCATCCAACAACGGCGGTTGGCAATGGGCGAGCTCCAGCGGCTGCGACTCACAGCCTTATTTCCGAATTTTTAATCCAGTCAGTCAAAGCCAAAAGTTTGATCCGCAGGGCCGATTCATCCGGCGTTACCTGCCTCAATTGGCTGCCCTGCCGGATGCGTTGCTGCATGCGCCCTGGGCTGCGGGTGCGCTGGCTTTGCACGCCGCAGGCGTAGAACTGGGGGCGAACTACCCGCACCCGGTCGTGGCGCATGAGGAGGCGCGTGCCCAAACCCTGCAACGCTATGCGGTTGTCAAAAAAGCCTGAACCGGTCTCGGCCTGTAGTCAGGCCGCTACTTCCGCGCGGCAATAAGTTTTCAGCACCGCCAGCAACTGCTCTTCGGAGTAGGGCTTGCCCAGGTAATGTTCCACCCCCAACAGTTCGGCCTGCTGCTTGTGCTTTTCAGCGATGCGCGAGGTAATCATCACGATTGGCAAGTCCGCCAACTGCTGAATGCTGCGGATATTACGCACCAGATCGAAACCGTCCATGCGCGGCATTTCAATATCGGACAGCACGACCGCAGGGCGTTCTTGCTGTAATTGTTCCAACGCCTGCAAACCGTCCCGTGCCAGCGCAACCCGGTAGCCCTCGCGTAGCAGCAAGCGTTGGGTGACTCGCCGCACGGTAATCGAATCGTCCACCACCAGCACCAAGGGGCTTCTATGAGCCTGACGGGTATCGGCTTCAGACTGGCCTGGCACCGCCGGGCTGGCCGACTGCGCCATATAACGCGCCACCCGATCCCCATATACCGCAGCCAAGGCCACTGGGTTGTAGATGGCCAGCACGCGACCAGAGGCCAGCGTGGTGATGCCGTTGAGGCCTGGCAGGCGCGACAACTGCGGCCCCAGATTTCTCACCACCACTTCCAAGTTGCCTAGCACCTGATCCACGTGCATAGCCAAGCGTTGGTTGGCGCTACGCAACACCACGACCGACAAGGTTTTGGACGGCTCGTCTGTGCTGGCGGTGGAGGTTTGTAACAGGGCGCCCAGCCAGTGAAATGGTATGGCGGAGCCGTTGCGCTCAAAAAGGCCACTGGTATAGGCCGCGCGCAGCTCAGACGATTGAACCCGCAGCACGGTTTCAATCAACGGGGTGGGCACACCGATTTGGTCTGCGCCCGCGCGCAGCAACACCACTTGCGTGACGGCCGTGGTAAGCGGCAAGGTCAGCTCAAAGCGAGTGCCAACAGCGGGGGTGGACTCGGTGAGTATGCGCCCGCCCAAGGCGTTGACCTCGCTGCGCACCACGTCCATGCCGATGCCCCGCCCAGCCAACTCGGTTACCTCGTCAACGGTGGAAAAGCCGGGGGTAAAGATCAGTTGGCTGGCTTCTTCCACCGTCATGGCGTGCGAGCCGTCTAGCAAACCCAGCGCGCGTGCCCGCTGCTCAATGGCGTTCACATTCAGCCCGGCGCCGTCGTCACTGAAATCAATCGACACGTCGTTACCAGCCTGATGCAGGGCGATGGTGATTTGCCCCCCGGCCTGCTTGCCCAAGACGGCACGCTGCTCGGGCGTTTCTATTCCATGCACCACACAGTTGCGAAGCAAGTGCTCAAAGCTGGGTAGCATGCGTTCCATCACGCCGCGATCCATTTCCGTCGAGCCGCCAACAATGTCCAGCTTCACCTGCTTACCCGTGTCTTTGGCGGCCTGGCGCACCACCCGGTATAGACGCTCGGCAATGCTCTCGAACTCGGCCATGCGGGTGCGCATCAGTTCTCGTTGCAGATCCCGTGTTTGCCGCGCCTGGGCCGCCAGCGCATCTTCGCTGGACTCCACCGTGCGTTGCAGACCGCACTGCACCGTGGCCACGTCGTTAACCGACTCGGCCATCATGCGGGTTAGCTCCTGCACCCGGGTGAAACGATCAAATTCCAGGGGGTCAAAACCAGCCGACGTCTCCTTGGTTTGAGCCAAACGCGATTGCATTTGCGACTCGGCCTGTAGTTCGATTTCGCGCAACTGTTGACGCAGTCGGTCTAGGTTATCGGTCAAGTCGCCCAAGGCGCTGCGCAATTGCGCCACGTCGGCTTCCAATCGTGTGCGGCTAAGCAGCACCTCGCTGGCCTGATTCACCATGCGATCGAGCAAATCAGACCGAACCCGCACCAGCGGCGTGAGGGTAGGCCGAGCCACCGGTGTGATGGGTGTGCCCGGCGAGCCGCCGGTAGCGGCAGGCCCCACGGCGCGGGCTTGCGTGGCCTGGGGTGGCTGAAGCGGCTGCAGCGCCTGGGCGGGTGCCTGCTGCGGTGGCTCCGGCGGGTGTAGATTGCTCTCGGTTTGGCTGGGCGCTGCCGCCTGCTGGCGCAAGGCGTCAAACGCCGCCTGCATCACGTCAAGCCGCCCCAGCAAGGGTTCGATCAAGGCTGCATGGCTGTTTTGTGCTTGGATATTCGCAATGGCTGATTCGGTGCGGTGCGCCATTTCACCGATACGCATGGCGCCCGCCAGCCGCGCGCTGCCTTTGAGTGTGTGCAGCGCGCGCAGCACCTCCACACGCGCGTTGCGGTTGTCGGGTCGGGCCAACCATTGCCGCAAAGCGCCGCTGAGCTGGGTCAGCAAGTCATTGGCGTCTTCTTCAAACACCGACAGTAGATCGGGATCGACGGCGTCCTGTTGATCAATATCGTCGTCATCCTCAAACACAAGGGGTGCGCGCAGAGCCACCGGTTCAAGGGCTAGCTCGTTCTCCATTTCATCGGGGATTGGCGCTTGGAATGGCTTATCGACGTCGCTGGACGGGGTCGATAAGTCCAACCACAGCTGCTTGAGTGCATCTACGACTGCCGGTGCGGGCGTTTTCAGGAAACCAGCGGCAAATTGATGCAGCAATCGGCGAACTTCCTCTGCCCCCTGTATCAAGGTGGCGACCACGCTTGCCGTGCCCATGATTTGAGCGTGCTGCATGTGCTGCAGCGCTTGTTCCAGTAGGCGTGCCAACTCCGCCAAGGCGGTAAAGCCGACGGTCGCTGAGCTTCCAATCAAGGAGTGCGCCAGATGGGCCACGCTCTCTGGCATGGCTTGATCCAACTCCATCGACCATTCCGACAAGTCAGTGACCAAGCGCCGCGACCACTCATCGGCTTCGCTCAAATAAACCGTGTACAGCGCAATGTCCACCCGCAAATCGCCAATAAGTTTCACTGCCTCTGCCTCTGCCTCGGCCGGGGGAAGTGCTGGCTCGGCCTCACGAGCCAGCGGTTGCCGGTCTGCGACTTCCGCAAGGTGTATGAAGGGTGCGGGCGATGATTCCAGCAACAGCTCCGCTGGCGTGCTGTCTGGAGCGGGCTCTGGCACTGGAGCAGGCGCGTCGGCAATGAAAGGAGGTATCTCGGTGATGAACGGAGGCAACTCGGGACTCGGTGAAGCCACCTCGGCGATGAACGGAGGCACCTCGGGAGTGACTGCAACCACCTCGGGGACGAAGGTCGGCACCTCGGGGGCGAAAGCCAGCACCTCGGGTGTGAGCGTAGGCGCTTGCGGCACCAGTGCAGGTTCTTGGGGTGGTGCGCTGTGATCCTCCAGTTGCGTCAATGCTTTCAGGCTAGGCCAGTCGATATCCGCTATCTCGACCAGTGGCGGTTCGGTCGCCGCCGTCCTGGCCCGATGGTCGGCAGCGACTGGCAGACTCCACTCCGTTGCCGGTAGCGCCTGTGCGTCGAGCTCCAGTTGCACCGTCCAGCTATCGTCTGGTTGCGACGCAGACTCCTGGGCTGGCGCAGGCTTTTGTACCGGGCTGAGCAGATCGATAGGCACCAAACGCCCTTCCAGACGCAGGGCGTCTGCGCTGATCCGAAACGGATCAGCTGACCAATTTTGCGTCGTGCCGCTGGCAATGTCTTCCAACCACAGCGCGAAAGCACTCAGGGCTTGCTGAGCCAGCGTTCGGGTGGCTTCACGCAATGGCTTTTGTTCGGCTAGATCGGCATTCAGCAGTTGTTCCAGTGCCCAACTCGCTTCGCCAAATTCATTCAGCCCAAGCATGCGAGAACTGCCTTTGAGTGAATGAAAGGCGCGCCGCAAATCGGTCTGCTGCTCGATATCTGCCGGATTTACAGACAGCTCAGTCAGGCTCCATTGACCCGCCAAGACAAGCTCACGGCCTTCGTCCAAAAAGATGTGCAACAGATCGGCCTCGTCAAAGGCATCGTCGGCCTGGGCAGGCGGCGGTACGGGGGCGGGCCGCACGGTCAAATCGTTCAGCGCCAGGCTCGCGGCCATGGTGTCACCCGCATCCAGTGCCTCGGCTGCGGCCAAGGCGGTTTGCGCAAGCGCTGGTTGATCGGCCAACTCGGCCTGTTGCGCCAAGTGATCCAAGGCATCGACCAGACTGACTGGTTCCGTGTGTTCTATCGCCGGCTCCATTGCCAGCACCGGCTCCTGCAACAACAAATCGGCGCTGGGAGGTGTCTCAGAAAGCGGGGCTTGGCTGCGCCCGGTGAGTGGGCGCAACTCGGCCTGCGCCTCGTCGTAAACAAAAAACTTCTTCGCCAGCATCGGCTGATAGTTCAGCATATCGATTAAAAAACCCAAGGTGCCGACGTTATTGCCCAGCTTGTCAAAGCTGCCAGCCATTCGGGCCTGTTCGGGGTTGATCTCGGTGTCCAGCATGTTCTCCACACTGGAGCGCATGTGAACCACGGTCTGCGCGGCTTGATCCAGACCCAGTACCGAAAAGACGCCACGCATCTGTGACAGCAGGCCAGGAACCTCGATCAGCGCCTCCTTGTTGCCCGGGTCGCGAAAGAATTGATCCAGATTTTTTTCCAGTTGCCCGAGCGAGATTTGCAATTCCCCCACCACGCTGCCCATGGTTTGACGCTCGTTCACGTGACGGTATAGCTCCTCCATCCAGGGCTCCAGCGGCTGCGAGGCCCCCCCTTGCAAGACGTGTTGCAGGCGTTCCACCATGCGCTCCATGCGCGCATTCCAGGCGGAGTCGCCCATCTCCACCTCTTCAAACACGGCTTCCAGGTAGAGGATGTCGGTGGCAATTTCCATGGCCAACTCAGTGGATGGTGCCTGTTGATGCTGGTGCAGACTGCTCACCGCATGAAGCATGGTCTGAGCCAGTTGCGCGCTGGGTGGATGCAGTTTTTTCAGGCTCTCTACCAGCAAACTGAATGGGTCTTGTGCGGCTGCCAGCTGATCCAAGTCACGCCCATTGAGATTGCTCCAACAATCCCGTGCGCTCACAATTCGTTTGCGTGCCTGAGCCAATAGCAAGGGGTCGAAACGCCCAAAACTGGCGCGCTCGTAATTGACGGCTTGCGCATGTTCCAAGCCATAGGCCACGCGCACGGCATAAAGAATGGGCACCTGCTCCACATTCAGAGGCATGGCCTGGGCACAGAAAAACAGCAGGTCATGTGCCAAACTGACTGATACCGCCTCTCCCCGTGCCAGTGTGGCTTGCTGCAACAGGATGCGCGATGCAGCACGCTTGACGTAAATATCGAGCGGTAGCAGTCCCTGATCGAGCGCCTCAAAAAAAGCCGCACAAAAGACCCAAAAGCTGCGCGCCTGCAAGGGACTTTGAGCGGCTGAAAAGCCGAGACACACGTCACGCAAGGGGTGAGCGGCAGATGGGCTTCCCTTAAGCAGCTTAAGCACCGACTGCTCTAGCAACCCGCGTGAGTCGTCTGAGTAGGCCAATGGCGCCACGGCTGCTGATAAGGCAATTGGTTTCCATTGCCAATCGTGTTGCCATAAATCAGCGGGGTGAATGCGATCCGCCCCCGCCAATCTTTGTACCGCTTGGTACTGAGGAAACAGACTGACTGCCGAGACAGCCTTGGCTGCTAACAGGCTGCTCAAGTATTCGGTGAGTGCCAAGCCGGCGCCCGATAAATTGGCGATGGCCTCGGGTTGGCACAAGGCGGGGTTGTCGAAGAATCTCTCGACCACGGCCTCCATCGCCGACAGCACCTGCACCGGTGCGGATAACCCCACCATCTGCAAGGCACCGGCCGACTGATGCAAGTGGGTTTGCGCCAATCGCAGTTGAGTCGTATCGGCAGCTTCTACATTCGGGTCATCGGGGGACGCCAACTCACGCGCGTGTCGCTTCAACGCCTTGGTAACCATCTCCAGAGACTTGCGCAATTCCGTCAACACCCATGCCAGTGGCAGCAAGTCAGTGCTGACAGCAGCCACAGGAGCGGGTTTGGACTGATCGTTCACGATGGGGGGCGCCAAGCGGATCGGCTAGGTGTTTAACTGATCTTGAACCGAGAGACAGACTTGCGAAGCTCTTCCGCCATGACGGAGAGTTCGCGAATTTGCGCCGCTGTGGAGCGGGTACCCTCACCGGTCTGCTCAGTCACGGCAAAAATATGCTGAATTTTTTCGGCCACCACGTTGGCCGAACTCGCCTCCTGCGACGAAGCTTTTGAGATCTGCTCAATCAGTTCCGCCAGCCGACGCGACACGCGGTCAATTTCTGACAAAGCGGTGCCCGCACCATCCGACAATTTGGCACCCATCACCACGCCCTGCGTAGAGCGCTCCATGGCAGCCACCGCATCTTGTGTGTCGGCCTGAATGGTTTTAACCAATAAAGCAATTTGCCTGGTGGCATCTGCCGACCGCTCGGCCAGCCGCTGAACCTCTTCGGCCACCACAGAAAAGCCACGCCCTGCTTCACCTGCGGATGCAGCCTGTATGGCGGCGTTCAAGGCCAGCACATTGGTTTGCTCGGTGATGTCGGAAATCAGCTCGGTGATTTCGCCAATTTCTTGCGACGATTCACCCAGGCGCTTGATGCGTTTGGACGTTTCCTGAATCTGATCGCGAATGGAGTTCATACCGCCAATGGCGTTTTGCACCGCTTGTAATCCTGACTCCGCAGCGCTCAAGGACTGATGCGCCACCGAAGCCGACTCTTGCGCCTGATGAGACACTTGGTTGATGCGCTCGGCCATATCCAGTACCGACTGTCCGGTTTCGCGAATCTCCCGCAACTGCTGGGTCGATGCAGTCAACAATTCGGTGGAGGTGTTTTCTACCAAGCTTGTGGTACGCGCCACCTGGGACGCCGTGGTCTGCACGCTGCTAACCAATGAGCGCAACTCTTCAACGGTGTAGTTCACCGAGTCCGCAATCGCACCGGTGATGTCTTCGGTGACGGTCGCCTCCTGCGTCAAATCGCCCTCCGCAACCACTTGTAGCTCGTTCATCAGGCGCAAAATGGCGGCTTGGTTCGCGTCGTTCACGCGCTTGGCGTCCTGCTCCTGATGCTCGGCCTGCGAGCGCTGGGCTTCTGCCCGCAACTGGCGCACCTTGCCTTCTTGAACTTGCACGTAGGCAATCCCGATCGACAGCAGCAAGGCCAGTGCGGCGCAAATCACCAAGCCCGAAAGCACGCCCAGTGACAACTGCGCGCGTGGCATCATGATCGCCTGCATCTCCTCCAAACCGCGCCGCATGGGCTCGGTGTCAGACGCCATCACGGCTTGCGCCTCACGCGCCGCCACCAAACCTTGCAAATTACCCAAAATTGCCGAAGCCTGCTGGCGGGTGCGCTCGTACACGACCATGAGCGCGTCCAGGCTCTCCCGGGTGCGGGGGTCTTTGGTAGGCAGCAATCGCAACTCGGCACTGCCTTGGCTCAATCCTTGGGCAATATCCTTAAATGAATTTAAATCTTTGCCCAGCAAAAATACCGCCTCCGGGCTCACACCTTCCATGGTGAGAAATTCATTGGCCGATTTGCCAATCCGTTGCGTCAGCATCACGAGCTGGCCGGCCGCCGAAATTTCCGCTGGCGAGGCGCCTTGCTGCAATTTTAAGGACGATACGGTTTCCGCAATCTCCAGCAAATCAGCCGATTGCCGGTTGATATTACGCAGTGCGGTATTGGCCTGAGTCAGGATTTTTTGTTGCGATAACACCGTGTCCGCGCTCTTTCTGGCGCGATTTGCGAATTGCGATATTTTTACCACGTCGGCTTGCAAATCATCCGATACCGTCGCGACATCAAGCTGTTTATTGCCGTTTAACAGGCTATCGGTGGCAACTTGCAAAGCCGACGCGCTTTCCGACAACACCGGGAATGCCTCTGCACGCCCTGTCAGGGCCTGAGAAATGGCGTTTCCAAGGCGTTGCGACTGCATCAGGGATTGGCCGACAAAGTACAACTGGCGATCCACCTTCTCCGATACGGAATACCCATACCATGCGATGCCAAGCAGGCTGGCGATTGCCAGGGCTAACAGGATGGCGAGCGTGCGCTGGTGCCACGCGATGGTGTGCGTACCCAGCAGCGGCAGCCGCAATTGCGCATGAGACGCGATTTGGGCCTCGTCGCTGAGTTCCAAATCGGGTGTGTCCACTACGCCCTGCGGGCGTTGAGCGCTACTGGGCTGGACGGAACTGATGGAAGACAGGTTGTCTGGCACCTCGGAATTGCGCGCGAATACGCTGGACGTTTCTTGCAAGCGGGGTGTAGTGCGCCCTGACGCGAACAAGCCTAGCGCTTTGGCAAAGACGGACATGGTCTGACTTTCAAAAAATCAACTGCCTACGGTCAGAAAATCAGACCGTTGCGACAGGGTTTGCAAATTGATCTCCTGCCACCGTAACCCATTGGAGTCGGTGTAGCAGGAGCCAAAAAAATCTGGCGCGTCGCTTGGCTTTTCAAGCG
>Ga0136644_10001148_pt1 | contig 21028 bp, 18 predicted proteins | sample C_130820_EF_Meta_FD_94780 | JGI IMG/M metagenome (GOLD analysis project Ga0136644, IMG submission 94780) | Freshwater microbial communities from Lake Croche, Canada to study carbon cycling - C_130820_EF_MetaG (v2) (version 2) | ecosystem: Environmental > Aquatic > Freshwater > Lake | place... | reverse complement strand
GCCTTGCTGTTTTTCTCAAACAAGAAAATGCTAACAGGGTCTTTGGCCAACTGAATGGTTTTATTGATCAACAAGGTTTTCACGTCAGCATCTTTAATTAATAAAGCGGCTTGCTTTTTTACAAGGGCATTGGCATTATAAGTTTGATGGTCTTCTGCAGCGTGTGGATAGGGTACAAAAATGGCAGCTTTTCCCGCCACACAAATTTCAGTAACAGACATCGCGCCAGCCCTACTGATCACTAGGTCCGCTGCAGCATAGGCTTTGTCCATCTCATTGATAAAGCTATCCACCCAAATATTGTTCATGCCATCAGCTTTAGCTTGGTATAATGCCGCATTGGGTTTGCCAGTTTGCCAAATCAACTGTAGGTTATTCAACGTAAAAGCCGCTAGGTTTAAGGCAAGCGCGTCATTAATAGACTTTGCACCCAAGCTTCCCCCAATGGCCAAGACGGTTTGTTTGTTGGCTTCCAATCCAAAATGTTTCAATCCATCTTCTTTTGAAACGCTTGCTTGCGCGATGGCTTTTCTTACCGGATTACCTGTAACAACAATTTTATCCGCAGGAAAGAATTTTTCCATGCCCTCGGATGCAACAAAAATTTTGGTGGCTTTTTTGGCCAAGTATTGATTTGCTTTACCTGCAAAGGAATTACTCTCGTGAATAAATGTTGGAATGCCTCTTGATTGGGCTAGGCGCAAAACAGGTAAGGTTGAATAACCACCTACCCCAATGACTGCGTCGGGTAAAAAGGATTTGAAAATTTGACGAACCTGAAAAAAGCTTTTGATCAATTTAAAGGGCAGGCTAATATTTTTGAAAACGGAACTTCTATTAAAACCCGCAATGGTTATCCCCTTGATGGCATAACCAGCCTGAGGCACTTTTTCCATTTCCATCTTACCAGTTGCCCCTACAAAGAGGAACTCCGTATCAGGTTCCAAAGCCTTGATGGCATGGGCAATGGCAATGGCCGGGAAGATATGACCTCCGGTACCGCCTCCTGCTATGATGATCTTTTTGTTCATTGAATATTTTTTCCCACCCCGCCCTGCGGGCACCACTCCCGCAAGCGGTAGGGGAACTTATTTTTGTTATAAATCTTCTCTATACCATTACTCCCGGCTCCGGATTTCCAACTGTTGGAATAGGAATGGGTGCGGGTTCTTTTCCTTCCATTTGTTCAACGTTTCTTGCCACACTCAAGATTAATCCAATGGCGCAACAAGTAAATAAAAAGGAGCTACCGCCCATGCTCACTAGTGGTAGGGTTACTCCTGTTACGGGTACTAAGTTTACATTCACCGCCATATTGGCCACCGCTTGAATGACCAGGGTAAAGCTCAACCCCAGCGCTAAAAATGCGCCAAAAGCATAGGGGCATTTTCTAAAGATCCTGATGCACCTAAATAGAAAAACCAAGTAAATAAATATGATAAAAGCCCCACCCAGTAACCCATACTCTTCTATGATGATGCTATAAATAAAATCGTTGTAAGCCTGTGGCAAAAAATTTCTTTGACGGCTGTTCCCGGGACCAAGACCCATGAGCATGCCTCCATTAGAAATGGCAATCTTGGCCTGTTGCACTTGATAAGGCGTTTCCTTGTCCGATGCGTACATAAAATCCTGTACACGCTTAACCCAGGTACCAAATCTACCAAAGGCTTTTACCTGTTCCATTTTACCTGCTTTTACAGTATCGCTTTTAGCATTACCGTTATAAGTAAGCATAGCTACAGATACAATTAAACAGACCGGAATCAGGGCCACCAAGATGACCAAAAAAATATGTTTCAGGCTAACCCTACCAATAAACATCAGCAACAAGGAAGTGGCTCCTGTTAAGAGTGCATTAGACAGGTTTGCAGGCATGATAAGGGCACAAATAATCAAAACCGGCGTTACCACTGGTAAAAATCCCTTTTTAAAATCCTTGATCACCTCCTGTTTCTTACTTAGCATTTTACTGAGGTACATGAATAAGGCCAGCTTGGCAAAATCACTGGTCTGTACCGTCATATTGATAATGGGTAATTTGATCCACCTACTTCCTTCATTAATCCTAGCCCCAAAGAATAGGGTATACATTAATAATGGAATTGACAACAGGAATAAGATAGTGGCTACTTTTGAGAACAGGGTATAATTAACCCTATGCAAAAAATAAATTAGGATAAATCCAATCAATGAAAAAGACACTTGTTTAAACAGGTACACATTGGTATTGCCCTTATACATTTTGTATGCCAATGAACCTGTTGCAGAATAGATCACCAAAATAGAAATCAAAGACAAGAGAACAACAATCCCCCAGATGTATTTGTCACCGCGGGTTCTGTTCATAAGCTGACCACGCATCCCATTGATGGTGGGCATCTGTGAAAAGAGGGTATCGTTGGTCTCTTGCATTTTGCAGAAATTGGATTATAAAAAACTACTTAAAAAGGCCTTATAATTCTTTAACGGCGTCTTTGAATTGACAACCCCTGTCTTCATAATTTTTGAATAGGTCAAAACTGGCGCAGGCTGGACTCAATAAAACCACATCCCCTTTTTCAGCTAGTTTAAAGGAAGCATTCACCGCTTTTTTAGCATTATCTGTTTCAACAATTACGGGTACCAAATCTTTAAATGCCGCAATGATCTTGCTATTGTCTACTCCCATGCAAACTATTGCTTTTACTTTTTCCTTCACCAGGTCTGCAATTAAACCATAGTCATTCCCCTTATCCGTACCACCCAAAACCAATACGGTAGGTTTGTTCATACTCTCCAATGCATACCAACTGCTGTTTACATTGGTTGCCTTACTGTCATTGATAAACTCAACACCACGCACCATGGCAACAAACTCCATCCGGTGCTCCAGACTGTGAAAGTTCTTCACGGCTTCTCTAATCTTTTCCTTTCTGATGCCGATAGTTGCGGCTGCTATACCTGCTGCCATAGTGTTGTAATTGTTGTGCTTGCCTTTTAAAGCAAAGTCATAAATACTCATGCTTACTCTTTCTTCTTGGATTCTGAGCATCATCTGATCACCTTTGATGTAGCCGCCTTTTTTAAGTTCTTGTTTCATAGAGAATGGTAATGGGTTAGTAGGAAGTATAAGGGTTGACAATTTGTTAGTGATAATTTCATCATCCAGACAGTAGATAAAATAGTCTTCCATAGTCTGGTTCTGAATAATGTTGAACTTGCTGTTGATATAGTTTTCAAATTTGTATTCGTATCTATCCAAATGGTCTTCTGTAATATTGAGTAATACAGAAACATTCGGTCTAAATGTTATGATATCGTCTAATTGAAATGAACTGATTTCAGCTATATACCAATCCTTTGGATCTTCCGCAACTTGCTTGGCAAAACTGTTTCCAATATTGCCCACCAATGCCGCATTTAATCCAGCTGTAATACAGATATGATAAATCAAAGAAGTGGTAGTGCTCTTTCCATTGCTACCTGTAATAGCAATAATCTTACTTTCACCTTTGAATCGATATGCCAATTCAATCTCACTAATCACCTGTATTCCTTTTGCACGAATTTTTTTTACCATCTCCGCTTTCTCAGGAATCCCCGGACTCTTGCAAACCTCATCTGCATTCAAAATCAGCGCTTCCGTATGCCCACCCTCTTCAAATTCAATTCCTGCTACTTCCAATTCTTTTTTATACCCGTCCTTAATTTTTCCTCCATCACTTACAAACACTTCATAACCCTTTTGCTTACCCAACAAAGCAGCACCCACCCCGCTCTCCCCCGAGCCAAGTATCACTAGTCTGTGTTGTCTGTTATTTGTGTTCATGCTGAATTTTCTTTCTTAAACTTTTAAATTTCTTCCTCATTCCTCATTCCTCATTCCTCATTCCTCATTCCTCACTTTCTTCTTCCTCCACTTCTCACTTTCTTCCTCAACTTCTCACTCCTCACTTCTCACTTCTCACTTTCTTCTTCAACTTCTCACTTCTCACTCCTCTCTTCACTTTTATCTCTTATCTTTTATCTAATTTTCAATGTTACTATGCTTGCCACGACCAAGAGAATAGTGATAATCCAAAACCTAAACGCAATCTTGTTTTCATGAAACCCTTTTTTCTGATAATGATGGTGCAAGGGACTCATTAAGAAAACCCTTCTTCCTTCACCGTATTTCTTCTTGGTGTATTTGAAATATGCCACTTGAATGATAACACTCAAATCTTCAACTAAGAATACGCCACAGAAAATGGGGATCATCAATTCTTTGCGAACAATAAAAGCCAATGAAGCAATGATTCCACCAAGTGCTAGACTACCAGTATCGCCCATAAAAACCTGAGCGGGATAGGCGTTGTACCAAAGAAATCCAATACAGGCACCAACAAATGCACCCACAAAAATGCTGAGCTCCCCTAGGTTGGGAATATACATGACGTCAAAATAATCGGCAAAGACATAGTTACCACTTACGTATACAAAGACCCCAATTCCCGCACCAATAATGGCGCTCACACCCGCTGCCAATCCGTCTAAACCATCGGTCAAATTTGACCCATTAGAAACTGCCGTTACAATGAAAATGACAATCAATACATAAATGACCCAAGTAAATTTTTCAGCACCAGGCCCAATCCATGTAAGCAGGCGGCTATAATTAAATTCGTGGTTTTTTACAAAAGGAATGGTAGTGATGGGCGTTTTTACTTTTACAAATCGCTTTTCAATTCCATTGATGTTTCTAGTGATAATATTGGTGTCTTTGGCCAGTCTTTCTCCTTTCTGTAATTGCGCCTGTGGATTTGTAAACACTTCTCTTTCTACCGTTACCGCATTACTAAAATATAGTGTCAAGCCAATGATCACACCCAGACCAACCTGACCAATAATTTTAGATAGACCAGCCAAACCATCACTGTCTTTTTTCTTATAGGTCTCTCCAATGCTTTGTGCTTTTTTGCGTGCGCGAATTTTAAAGAGGTCATCCAAGAAACCAATAATACCCAACCAAACAGTACAAAGGATCATTAAACGGATATAGACTTTGTCTAGATTGGCAAATAACAAAGTAGGAATCAAGATGCTTACCAAGATGATGATTCCACCCATGGTAGGTGTTCCTTTCTTTTGTTGTTCTCCAGCCAAACCCAATTCACGAACAGATTCACCAATCTGGTGTTTTTTCAACAACATAATCAATCGTTTACCATAAACGGTTGCAATGAGCAATGAAAAAACTATCGCCATAGCAATCCTGAAAGACAGAAACTGAAATAGTCCCGCTCCAGGAAGATGATAAGACTTGTGTAGCCAATTAAACAAATAGTATAACATAGTGGTGTTGTTATCTTGGGGGTGATTGAAACAGTTCTTTTAAAATGGCTTTGTCATCAAAAGCGTGTTTTACGCCATTAATGTCTTGGTATTTTTCATGACCTTTTCCTGCAATCAGGATAATGTCTTCTGGTTTTGCCAATTTCACCGCCTGAGCAATGGCTTCTCTTCTGTCTGCAATGGTCACTGTCTTTCTTTTTGCAGCAGAGTTCAAACCCAGTTCCATGTCTCTCAAAATCTGTTCAGGGTCTTCGGTTCTAGGATTATCACTGGTCAGGATCAGCTTGTCACTAAGACTAGCTGCCACTTCTGCCATAATAGGTCTTTTTGTTTTGTCTCTATCACCACCACATCCCACAACAGTAATTACTTGCTCATAGCCTTTGCGCAATTTTTTAATGGTTCCCAATACATTTTCCAAAGCATCCGGCGTGTGCGCATAATCTACTATACCAATCACTTTATTGGCACTGATGATATAGTCAAAGCGGCCCTCGGCACTGCTTAATGAACTCAACACAGTAAGTACTTGTTCAGGATCTTCACCCAAGCAAACCGCAGCACCATAAATGGCTAGAATATTATAGGCATTGAATTCTCCAATGAGCATAAAATGCACTTCTTTCTCATTCACCGTCATGACCAAACCCTGCAAACCATTTTCCAGAATCTTACCCTTAAAGGCCGCCATGGTTTTGAGGCTATAATAATATTGTTTGGCAGGGGTGTTTTGCAACATCACCGCACCGCGCTTATCATCAGCATTAGAAATGGCAAAGGCCGATGCACTCAGGTTGTCAAAGAATGTTTTCTTAGCCTTGATATAAGCTTCAAAAGTTTTGTGATAGTCTAAATGGTCATGGCTGATATTGCTAAACAAAGCACCTGTAAATTCAAGACCCGTAATCCTATGTTGGTGAATGGCGTGACTACTGCATTCCATGAATACATGGGTACAACCTGCGTCTAACATTTGACGCAACAATGCATTCAAACTAACTGCATCTGGCGTGGTATGCGTAGAAGGAATTATTTGATCTGCAATCTGGTTTTGTACCGTGCTTACCAATCCACAAGTGTATCCCAGTTTGCTAAAGAGTTTGAATAATACGGTAGCAATAGTGGTCTTACCATTGGTGCCCGTAACGCCTACCAATTTCAATTGTTTGCTAGGAGCGCCATAAAAAGTATGCGCCATCAGGGCAACGGTTTCAGGGCAATTGGATACTTGTAAATAGGTAATCCCATCATTTAATAAAGCGGGCAACGCTTCACAAACAATGGCTACTGCACCAAGTTCAATGGCCTTGCTAATAAAACTATGGCCATTGCTCAACTCACCTTTAATGGCTACAAATACAGCACCCTTGGTCACTTTACGTGAATCAATTTGTATACCAGATACTTCTAAGTCAGTGCTACCATGCACTTCCTTTAAGCGAACCTTGTATAATATGTCTTGCAATTTTGCCATGCTGATTAATTAAGTGCTAGTTCTACCAATTGTCCTTTTACTACAGGAAGTCCAGCGGTAATGGATTGTGCCATTACCTTTCCTTTCCCACGTATATTTAATTTTAAACCCATGTTTTCACATACATAGACCGCGTCTTTTAAACCCATCCCATTTAATTCAGGCATCAGGTTTAATGGTGTTGACTTTGACCTAGCCACTAGGTTACTAGCGTCTCCATTTACAGCCATATAGGCAGCATTAGAAGCTGAATCCGTAAAGCCCATATTCAATTTGGCCATGACCTTGGTCAAGTCTTTTCTAGCACCAGCATAACTCATGATGGTACTATCTAACAGTTTTTTATTCAACTCATTTTTTCCAGCTTTTACATAAGTGCTATACATGCGGTCTGCAATTTCTTTGAATACCGGACCCGCAACAGCGCCACCATAAAAAATAGGCGCGTGTGGTTTGTTCTTGATTACCACAACGCAGGTATACTGGGGATTGTCCGCTGGAAAATAGCCTGCAAAAGAAGATTGATAAATCTTATCATCGTAGCCTTTGTTGCCATTTGCCACTAAAGCGGTGCCTGTTTTTCCAGCAACTGAGAATAAGCTATTCTTAAATAATTCTTTTGCAGTTCCTGCTACACAAACTCCTTCTAAACATGCTCTTAACTGCGCCAATGTTTGATCACTGCAAACTTTCTCGTGTACGGTTACAGGATCTATTTTTTTTAACAATACGCCTTCTTCGCGCACACTGGAAACCAAATAAGGACGCATCATTTTTCCTTGGTTAGCAACGGCATTGTACAAAGCCAGTGTTTGCAAAGGAGAAATCTGCAGGTTATAACCAAATGCCATCCAAGGAAGGGTGGTAGGACCCCACATTTTGCCCCCGGGTTTGAAAATGGTAGAACGCCCTTCACCAACTAGATCAATACCGGTAAGGGTATCCATCTGCATTTGCTTTAGGCGATTGATAAATTGCGATGGCTGACCACTATAATGCGCCGAAACTAATTTAGCCATCCCCACATTAGAACTCAATTCAAATGCCTGTTTCGCTGTAACATCTCTAAGACCCTTTTGCTCAGAATCTTTTACGGTTAAGCCGGCCACCTGCCAAATACCACCCTCAAGATCAACTATGGTATTAAGGCTTATTTTTTTGTCTTCCAGCAAAGCCATCATAGTAGCCAACTTGAAAGTTGATCCTGGCTCAGTGGTAGAAATGGCATAGTTATAGTCTTCCCAATAGCCGCCATTTGGTTTCTTACCCAGATTAGCAATAGCTTTGATTTTTCCGGTCTTTACTTCCATCACAATGGCGCATCCATGTTCCGCTTCATTCTTTTCCATCATCCTCATCAGCGCGTTCTCAGCAATCTCTTGGATGAATACATCAATGGTGCTAACAATATCTTTACCCGTTTCTGGTTCAATAATATAGTCATCATTAATGGGCACTTTTACACCGCCAGCAATGATTCTTACCCATTGCTTTCCTTCTCTACCTTTCAACAAACTATCATAGGTTTTTTCTAAACCCACTTTAGAAGACGCCCTGTCAAGACCAATGGTCCTGAAAGCCAAAATGCCATAAGGATTGAGGCGAATATTTCTTTCATTCACAATCAAACCACTCTTATATCTTCCGTCTCTGAACAAAGGAAATTTGCGCAGCTGCTCATACTCGCGATAGCTGGTTTTTTTGTGCAGTTCCAAATAAGGCTCATTGTCCTTATAGGCTTCGGTAAGCCACTGTTTGTAGCCATCTGCCGATTTGTCTTTGAAAAGATTGGATAAATAAAAGGAGAGGGAGTCTAGATTTTCGCGGAAATGAATGCCACTTTTTTCGTGTAACCATTCCACGCGAAAATCCATGAATAAATCAAATTGGGGAATGCTGGTACTGAGCATTTGTCCGTCTTCACTATAGATAGTACCACGTTCTGCTTCAATAGAATTGATGCGCTGGTGCAAACTATCGCTCATGCTTCTCCACTGCGCACCCTGCACTTGCTGAATATACACCGCCTTACCAAAGATGGCGATGCAGACCCCTATCACCAGTATATAACTGAGATAGACCCTCCAGAGTATGTCGCGCTTCACTTCCATGTACGGTACGGTTGTTCAACCAGATTAAAAACTATTTATCAACTCAAAAACTCTAAACTCCTACTAGTCTTCCTCACTCTTCATTCCTCACTTCTCACTTCTCACTCTTCCCTCCTCTCTTCACTCTTCACTTTTATCTCTTCACTATCTTTTTCTTCTCCCTCCTCTCTTCACTCTTATCTATTATCTCTTCACTATTTTAGTCGTTGCGGCGTCTCCCTACTTATCCTCAACCCCAACGGCGTAGCGGCTTTCAACACTTCCGCCTCCTCGCTTCTAAACATCAATTCACTTTTCAGTGTCTTGTATTCAAACTGTAATTCCTTTAATTCTTTGTTGGTATTATTGATATTGCGCACAATCCTATCAGCATTATGACCATTGGCTATATAGAGCACTGCCAATCCGGTTAGAAAAAGAAAAAAAGGAATATTCTTCACAATCCACTGATAGTTAAACAGACCCTTAAGAGGGTTCTTGTTGGTACCAGTATTTGTTGTTTGTTCAGACATTCTTTTATTTTAGTATCGCTCCGCAACCCTTAGCTTGGCACTCCTGCTTCTGCTGTTTCGCTTCAACTCTTCATCCGTTGCGGTAATGGGTTTCTTGGTGATGATTTTTAAGATCTGTTCTTTATCTATAGAGATTAGGGGATTATCCTGCACCTCTTCAAAAGTTCCTTGTTTAAAAAAATTCTTCACCATTCTGTCTTCAATGGAATGAAACGTGATTACGGCCACTCTTCCACCCTCATTCAACACCGCAGGCACTTGTTCCAGCATTTCTTTGAGCGACCCCATCTCGTCATTCACTTCCATCCGCAGTGCTTGAAACACTTGCGCCAAATATTTATTCGGGTTCCCTTTTACCACTGGTGCAATCAAAGCCTTAAACTGCTGAATAGTCTGCGCAGGCAAGTGTTTGCGATGCTGCGTAATCTGTTTAGCCAAAGTGATGCTGTTGGTTACTTCGCCATATTGCTCAAACAATTTGTGCAATTGCTGTTCAGAATAAGTAGCAACAATGGTAGCTGCAGAAAGCGCTTGACGCCTATCCATCCGCATGTCTAGCGGGCCTTCAAAACGAATAGAAAATCCGCGCTCACCTTCGTCAAACTGAAAACTGCTCACACCCAGATCAGCCAGGATTCCATCAACCTTGGTCAGTTTGTGTAAACGCAGAAAGCGCTGCAAGTGACGAAAGTTGGCGGGCACAAACACAATCCTATCATCGTCAGGAATATTCTGTTTGGCATCAGCGTCTTGGTCAAAAGCAAACAATTTGCCCTTGGGACCCAATTGTTGCAAGATTCCTCGGCTATGACCACCGCCACCAAAAGTGCAGTCCACATAAACCCCATCGGCCTTTATGGCCAAAGCGTCTATGCATTCCTGAAACAGAACAGGCACGTGGTAGTCATTGGCGGGAATCTGATTCATTGTTTAGATTAAACCGTTTTTCGGATCCTTGCTTGCCATCACTTCTTGAGCCAGACTGCTAAATGCATCTGATGAAAAATCTTCAAAGAGCTGGTTGTATTTGGCGGCATCCCAGATTTCAAATCGGTCTAAAGCTGCAGCCAAAACAATATCCTTACCCAGTCCGGCAAATTCCCTGAGAGAACCCGGCAACAACATTCTGCCGGCATTATCCAGTTCCACTTCGGTAGCCCCGCCCAAAAACTGACGACGGAATTGGCGTACCTTGGGGTCAAAATCATTCAACTGAGCAATCTTGGTAATAATAACTTCCCAACTTTTCAATGGATATAACGTGAGACATTTTTCAAAACCACGGCTGAGAATGAATCTACTCTCGCCCTCCGGTAACTGCTTTTTCAGCGTACCAGGGAGCAAGAAGCGACCTTTCGCGTCAACCGTTGCTTCATATTCTCCGTGAAATCCTTGCATTTGCTAGAAAATGGTTCTTTTTTACCACTTGTTGACACAAAATAACACTTTTTCCCACTTTAAACGGTGATTTAGGAGTTTTGTATTTATCCACAAGCCCAATTGACCTCAAAATCATACTGGCATTCAGTTTCAGCGATTCATTGCAAAAAAAGCCGGTGAACAAAATGTGAATAGCTGTGGATAACCCGTGAATTAGCCTGTTAAAAACTGGGATTGCTCATTTATCTTCACATTATGTTATTGGAACAGGTAAAGCAAATACAGATTAAAGACTATAGTTATGAGCTTCCAGACGAACGGATAGCCAAATTTCCCTTAGAGAACCGAGATCAAAGCAAATTACTGATAGCCAATCAGTTAACTACTCAAGAATGTTCAGTAAATGACTTAAATGCAAGTACATCAACCACACAACTAACATTTCAGATAGACCAATACCTGAACCTAGCACAGCACTTACCCTCGAACAGTTTTCTGGTTTTTAATAATACCAAAGTGGTAGAAGCCCGGATCTTGTTTCAAAAACCAACAGGTGGCGTGATTGAACTGTTTTGCCTTGAACCTGATAGTGTTTACCCAGACATTACCACGGCTATGTTACAAAAGGGAACCGTTCAGTGGAAATGCTTGGTGGGCGGGGCAAAAAAGTGGAAGGAAGCGTTTTTAGAGAAAACCATTCTCTATCAGGATCAAGAAATTACCCTCAAGGCCAAGCGCGTAGCCCAAGGAGCAGAAGCTTATTTGATTGAATTTAGCTGGAGCGATGCCCAAATGAGTTTTGCCGAGTTGCTCCATATTGCGGGATTGATTCCCCTGCCGCCCTATTTAAATAGACAAGCAGAAAATAGTGACGCGGAGCGATACCAAACCGTTTATGCCAAGCACGATGGTTCTGTAGCAGCGCCCACTGCTGGACTACATTTTACAGAGGGTGTTTTTGAAAGCCTTGCCTCAAAAGGAATTAGTAAAGATTTTGTTACCCTCCATGTTGGTGCAGGTACTTTTAAACCGGTTAAAGCTGAAGCGATGCAAGATCACGAGATGCACGCAGAGTTTATTGATGTATCTATTTCTTTTATTGAAAATTTGTTGAGCAGCTTGGGCGATCCTATTGTTCCTGTAGGTACTACTTCTATGCGCACGCTAGAAAGCTTGTACTGGTTAGGTTTGAAGACAATGACCAACCCAACGATTACGCTGTCTGAACTAACTGTGCATCAGTGGGATCCTTATGAAATGAATAGTGAAATTTCAGCAACCATCGCTTTAGCGTCATTGCTTCAGTGGATGCAAACCCAACAGCTAACTAGACTGATTACCAAAACGCAGATCATCATTGCGCCGGGATATCAGTTTCGAATTTGCAGTGGACTGATCACTAATTTTCACCAACCCCAATCTACACTCCTACTCCTTGTTGCGGCATTAATTGGTGATGTATGGAGAGACCTTTATGAGCATGCCATGAAAAATGATTTTCGATTTTTGAGTTACGGAGATGGCTCCTTGATTTGGAATGCTTCTTAGCTTATTTTGGAATGAATTTAAACTTGATTTGGAATGCTTCCTAAGTCATTTGAAAAACATATGGCTTCAATTGAATACCCTTCATTTTCTTCTCAGCAATTCTTAAATCATATGTTGCTTGCATTCTTACCCATAATTCTGCATTCCCTCCAAAGACTTTAGCTATTCTCAATGCCATAAGCGGGCTAATTGCGGCTTTTTCACTAAGGACATTTGATAATGCTGCTCTTGTAACTCCAAGCATTTCAGCAACTGCAGTTATAGACAATTTATTAGCTTTTATAATTTCTTCTTTCAAAAGCTCTCCTGGATGAGTAAGTTTATTGATTCCCCTTTTCATGAATTTGATTTGATAGATTAATGATAATCAAGATAATTTAGATCTAAAATTTTACCATTTTCAAATCGAAAAATAATTCTCCAATTCTCTTTTATAGTAATACTCCAAAACCCTTCGTAAAAGCCATTCAATTGGTGAACACGCCAACTTTTAAATGGCACTAAATCTTGAGGAAGAAAATTAACATCATGCAAAGTGTCCAGGACTAATCTTATTTTACCCCTCTGATCATCCGGCAATTTTGACGCAATTCCTTTTTCCCAATATTCCTCTAACCCTTTGTGCTTAAATGATACAATCATTTGATTATTGTGTAAAGCTATACAATACGAAAATTTATTCAAAATCAATCTTTCATAAATGATACATTCTAGTAGAATTAGCTAAAAATTAATCAAATAAAAATGAATAAATAAGGATGGAAACTTGAAAAAGTTTAGTATAAAATGATATTTCATTAGGGGCGATTGATTGAAAAAATATCGGATGTTTAAAAGCCCACTCAGACATGAGGATATTGATTTTCGAAAAAAAATTTTAGTCGGTTTTTATACTAGAACGAGTATAAAATCAAGGCTGTTTTTTTTCTGGAAAAAATATCAAATTGGGAAGAAAATCACCCTTATTCCTTTATCATTTTGATGATTCGTTTTTTCTGGAAAAAGTATCCTGCTTGAAAAAATCATCCTGATACCATATCATTTTGTATAATGATTTTTCTGGAAAAAGTATCCTGCTTGAAAAAATCATCTTGATACCATATCATTTTGAATACAGATTTTTTCGGAATTAGATTCAAATTGATAAGTCAACTATTCAAAAACTCGGAGCTTTTTGAAGGCTGATTTTATACTAGAACAAGAATAAAAATGGGGCGTTTTTTAAAAACTCAAAAAACACGTACCCGCGCGGATTGTTGGATTCAGTTAGTCAGTTTAACCGTCTACTGTTTAATTGCCCACCCCGGCCTGCGGCCACCCCTCTCGCTCGCGGTAGGGGAAATTCTTTGTTCTGCAATCGGTAGGGGAACTAGTTTTAAATGAAGCGTATAATTATTAAGGAGTCAATGGAATTTCAATGGTAAAAGCAGAGCCTTTACCAACGGTACTTTCCACGCGAATCTTGCCCTTGTGCGCATCAATCACCGTTTTCACATAACTCATACCCAAACCAAACCCCTTTACATTGTGCAAGTTTCCGGTGTGTGCGCGATAGAATTTTTCAAAGACGCGTTTTACGGTTTCTTTGCTCATGCCAATCCCATTGTCTTCAATGCGAATAACCAGTTGTTTGTTGGTGCTATGCGTAGAAATTTTTAGCTCAATAGTTTCTTTAGAATATTTGAGGGCATTGTCTATCAGATTTGAAAGCAGAATACCAAAGTGAACGGGGTCTACACTTGCCAGGTCATTCTTGGCATTGTATTGCTTTTCCACTTGGCCATTTTTGTTTTGCAATTGCAATTGATAATTTTCCAATATCTGATCAAGCATAGTGTGCAAATGCGTTGCTTCTTTTTTCAATTCCAATTCTTGTTTCTCCATCAAAGCCGCTTGCAGTATGGTTTCTACGTGTTTGTTCATCCTAATATTTTCTTCCTTGATAATCCCGCTGAAGTAATTCATCTTCTCAGGATTGTTGCGCACTTTTTCATTTCTAATGGCATCAACTGCTAATGAAATTGTTGCTAATGGAGTCTTAAATTCGTGTGTCATATTGTTGATAAAATCGCTCTTGATTTCAGAGAGTTTTTTCTGATTCAACAGTGACCTTACCGTTACATAAAATGCGGCAATGATGATCATCATAAATACGGCTGCCACAATAATTATCCATCGCAGCGATGCCCATACCTGGTCTTCATAATTGGGGATGATGATAATGAGTTGTTCATAGGTAGCCACATCGTCCATACTATTTTCCGTATTGGGCAATATGGGAATGATAAAAGGTTTGTTGTGGACGGTATCTATATAAGAAGATTCAAATCCAGTAGACATCATTTCTAACTCAGACATTGGCGATATGATGGCAAACTCAAACTTCAAATTACGCCACTCTTTTGTTACAAATACTTTCTCCAATTTTGCCACAACGTCTTGCGCTGAGAACTTTTCATCAATGGTTGGTGGTTTAAGCAAGTGCAAGTGGAAACCCGAATTATACCCCATCCCACCCTGGCGAGAACGCATTAACTGACCGCCATAAACGGACTTGTACAAATCTTGCGCCACTTTGTATCCTTCAGAACTGATTTTATTATACAATTGTACTTCTCTAACCTCTAACAAGTTTTTCAACCAAGACCCCTGCAAGAGCAGCAATCCCAGCAAGGACAGAGAAATCAGTACAATAATAACAGGGAAAGTTCGCTTCATTGCCACAAATATAATGGATTGAAATATTGACTGCGCTTCGCTTTGGGCTATTTATCAGCATTTTAACGGCCAAATGTGGATTGTTTTTTTGTGAGATTCAGCCTCCATTTCCTAATTTTTCCGAATGGAAGTACCTAGTTCGGGCATATTACTCATTTCAGACCCCTTTTTAAAAGACCCAAACTTTCAGCGCACGGTTGTGCTGCTTTGTGAGCATATGGTTGACGGGAGTATTGGGTTTGTTTTGAATAAACCTCATAAAGGAACTGTTGGCGATTTTGTGGCCGATTTAGAAGGCTGCCAATTCCCTCTTTTTAAGGGAGGCCCCGTACAAAAAGAGACCTTCCACTTTATCCATCGTTGCCCAGACCAATTGGGTGGGATTGAAATGATTGACGGGATCTACTGGGGCGGCGATTTTGTAGCAGTAGTCAAGGGCATTAAGGAGCAAGAAATTGATGAAAGTGACATCCGATTCTTTAAAGGCTATAGTGGCTGGGGCGAGGGCCAGTTAGAGGACGAACTAGCAGAAAAAAGCTGGATTGTCCGCGATGGAAACAAACGCCTCATCTTTATGAAACAGGTAGACCAGATCTGGAAAGAATCCCTCAAAGACCTAGGCGGCGAGTACCAACAAATGCCCAACTACCCCCTTGATCCGCAACTCAATTAAATCCCCTCCCTGGAGGGGCGCCGATCCCGATTAATCGGGAGAGTGCCGGGGTGGGTTTAGTGCCGGAGTCTGTTACTCCTTTCTTTCAATAGCACCCCTAATCCCCCTCCAAGCATAAATCAAGTTCCAGTTCATTTCTTTAGAAGCTTCAAAAGGATGCAGGGAAAGATAAGTTTCTGCATCTCGGATGCGATTGTCGGTAAGCGGGTGTGTGCTCAAAAAAGAAATCTGCGGCATCCCATTATCTTGGTCTACCTCTTTCAAGGTTTGCATCAAGGCTAGCATCCCCCTAGGGTCAATTTTATTCTTCGCCATCAACATCATACCTTCCCTATCGGCCTCAGCCTCTAATTGCCTTGAATAATGCAGTTCTCTTAAAGTATTGACATTGCCAATGACAAACTGAGAAATGCCGCCTCCAGACCTTGTTAAAAAGGACAAAAGAAATCCGGTGCTCATTGACTCCAAAATATTGTGGAGGCTATGTCGCTGATTAATATGCGTTGCTTCGTGACCCAATAAAGCCACCAAGGATTCTGGTTTATACAATTTTTCTAATAGGCCTGCGTTCACTACTATATGCCCTCCTGGCATGGCAAAGGCGTTTACTTCTTCTGCATTTATTACTGTAACTTTTATGGGATAATTTCTGGAGAGTTTTAATTGATTGGCAAAGTCTTGAATGGCTAGTGTGGCTTCTTGATTTATTTCTTGGTTGGCCACCCACTGTTGGTAAAGTTCATTTCCCATAGCAACCTCCCTATCTTCCGAAACAAACTTAATGGCAATACTAGGAAAAACATAGACAAAAAGAAAGTAGGCCGCCACCAACAAACCAAGAATGCCTGCCAAGAGTAAGTAGACTTTTTTATTGGATTTCATGATAATATTTAAATTGGTCAATAAAAGTGTGGTTATAATACATTTATTCATACGAATTTATGTATTTTCACTACACTAAATGCTAGTTATGAAAAGAATTGCCTATCAACAATTGGTTGATTGGAAAAATAGCCCCACAAGAAAACCCTTGATTCTCAGGGGAGCCAGACAGGTAGGTAAAACCTGGCTGATAAAGGAATTTGGCAAAAATGAGTTTAACCAATTGGTTTACATCAATTTTGAAGCATCCAAACAACTTCATAGCATTTTCCAACAAGGATTCGAGATTCCTAGAATTCTGTTGGCCCTCAATATTGAAACAGGGATCAACATCCAACCCGAAAACACATTGATTGTATTTGATGAAATTCAAGAGTGTCCAGCAGCATTAACCTCCTTAAAATATTTTCAAGAAAATACCCCTCAAATTGCCATCATTGCAGCCGGTTCCTTGTTAGGGGTTGCCAAGCACGCCAACCAATCCTTTCCAGTAGGTAAAGTTAACTTCTTAGATCTTTATCCCATGAATTTTAAGGAGTTCCTTTTGGCAAATAAACAAGATGGTTTGGTGCAACTATTGGAAACAAAGGATTGGGAAATGATGGTCAGTTTCAAGGACAAATTCATTAACCAATTAAAGCAATATTATTTTATTGGAGGAATGCCAGAAGTAGTGAGCAGTTTTGTTCAACACAATGATTTTTCCGTAGCAAAATCCATTCAAGAAACCATATTAAATGCCTACGAACAAGACTTTTCAAAACACGCACCCAACCAAATAGTGCCTAGAATTAGAATGGTTTGGCAATCCATCACAGCACAATTAGCAAAAGAAAACAGCAAGTTTTTATACAATAGTTTAAGAACAGGAGCCAGAGCAAAAGATTTTGAATTAGCATTAGCATGGTTGAGTGATGCGGGCTTGGTGCATAAGGTTACCAGAATTAGCAAACCCAATATTCCCTTGTCTGCATATGAAGACCTAAATGATTTTAAGTTGTATTTGCACGATACAGGATTGTTATGCGCTATGGGCAACATTGATGCAAAAACCATTTTGCAAAACAACGAATTATTTCAAGAATTTAAAGGATCGCTTACAGAGCAATTCTGCTTACAACAATTAAAAAGCATGGGTATCAAACCCTATTACTGGACCATTCCACAATCCATGGCTGAAGTAGATTTTGTGATTCAATTAAAGAACCAAGTAATTCCTATTGAAGTAAGAGCTTCAGAAAATCTAATGGCCAAGAGTTTAAAAATCTATTTAACAAAATTTAAACCCACTACCTGTTGGAGGTTTTCCCTATCAGATTATAGAGCAGAGGAATGGTTAACAAATATTCCTTTGTATGCTATTTCACAAATTGAAAACCTAGTTACCAATTAACCTCTTTCAAAATAAAAAGCCCCCGACGAATGCCGAGGGCTCCAATTATCTAAGATTTGATTTAAAGCGCTACAGCGCCTTCTACCAAAACGGTTGCCTTATTGTCTAGGACTTCTACAAATCCTCCCTGTATGGAGAAATTTTCAAAGCTATTCTTGTCTTTTAAGATTTTTACATTACCCTTACCCAGGGCCGAAACCAAGGGCGCGTGTTTGTCCAAAATTTCAAAAAGACCCGTGATGCCTGGCAATTGAACGCCATAAACTTCACCGCTGTATAGCTTTTTTTCGGGTGTTAATATTTCTACGTTCATAAAAATTAGGCTTTAGCAGCTTCCATCATTTTCTTACCCTTTTCAATAGCGTCTTCCAAAGTACCTACCAAGTTAAAGGCAGCTTCAGGATACTCATCCACTTCACCGTCCATGATGGCGTTGAATGCGCGAATGGTATCGTTGATGTCTACAAACACACCTTTCAAACCAGTGAACTGCTCGGCCACAAAGAAAGGCTGAGACAAGAAACGCTGAACTTTACGAGCACGTTGAACGGTCATTTTATCGTCATCGCTCAATTCATCCATACCCAAGATTGCAATAATATCCTGCAATTCCTTATAACGCTGTAAGATCAATTTAACACGGTTGGCACAATCATAGTGCAAGTCACCCACAATCAATGGCGTCAAGATCCTTGAAGTAGAATCCAATGGATCCACCGCAGGATAGATACCCAAATCCGCAATCTTACGGCTTAATACCGTAGTGGCATCCAAGTGGGCAAAAGTGGTTGCAGGAGCTGGATCCGTCAAGTCATCCGCAGGAACATATACCGCTTGTACAGAGGTAATAGAACCATTTTTGGTAGAAGTGATACGCTCTTGCATCAGACCCATTTCTGTAGCAAGCGTAGGCTGATAACCTACCGCCGATGGCATACGACCCAATAGGGCAGAAACCTCAGATCCAGCTTGAGTGAAACGGAAGATATTATCTACAAAGAACAAGATGTCTTTACCCTTTCCAGTACCATCGCCATCGCGGAAGTATTCTGCAATAGTCAAACCGCTCAAAGCCACACGAGCACGGGCTCCTGGAGGTTCGTTCATTTGACCGAAAACGAAAGTAGCTTTAGATTCTTTCAAACCCTCCATGTCTACTTTGCTCAAATCCCATCCACCTTCTTCCATGCTATGTTTAAAAGCTTCACCATAGTTCATGATCCCAGCTTCAATCATCTCACGCAACAAGTCATTCCCCTCACGCGTACGCTCACCCACACCAGCAAACACCGAAAGACCACCATGGCCTTTGGCGATATTGTTGATCAATTCCTGAATCAATACGGTTTTACCCACACCCGCACCACCAAATAGACCAATCTTACCACCCTTTGCGTATGGCTCAATCAAGTCAATTACTTTGATCCCTGTAAACAGGATCTCAGAAGCAGTACTTAGGTTTTCAAATAATGGGGGTTTGTTGTGAATGGGGCGTCCATTCTCTTTGCTCACTTGTGGCAAACCATCAATGGCGTCACCAGTTACGTTGAACAAACGGCCATTTACCAATGGACCAGTAGGCATGGCAATTGCTTTACCAGTGTCAACCACTTCCATTCCACGAACCAATCCTTCAGTTCCGTCCATTGCAATGGTACGAACACTGTCTTCGCCAAGGTGTTGTTGCACTTCCAAAACCAGCTTGTCGCCGTTTTCTTTGGTGATTTCCAACGCGTTGAAAATCTCAGGCAAGGTGTTGAGGTCAGGAAAATGTACGTCAACAACCGCACCAATAATCTGTTTGATTTTACCTTTTGTAGCCATTTCTGGAGAGATATATAGGTTTAAAAATGTACTGAAATTCCATCAAAATAAATATCTTGATTTGGGCGCAAAGGTAAGGGATAGAACGTTTCAAAAAAGCCCATTTTGCATAAAATCTGGCGATTTTTCACATAAATTTTCCAATTCCAGCACTTAAGCGGTTAATTGTTGGTACAATAAGGCCGCAAGTACTGATCCTATAATAGGACCCAATACCGGAATCCAGCTATAGGCCCAATCACTGCTTCCCTTGCCCTTAATGGGTAAGATGCTGTGCATGATTCTAGGCCCAAGGTCCCTAGTTGGATTGATGGCATAACCAGTAACCCCGCCAAGGCTTAAGCCGATGGCCAAAACCAATAAACCAGCGGGAAGCGCGTCTAATGGCCCCAAACTATTGGCGCCTTTGATCATAAATAAACCACCTAAAATCAAGATAAATGTGCCAATTACCTCGCTAAATACGGCGTGACCAACCCCTTTAATAGCAGGACTGGTAGCAAAACAGGCCAATTGATCAGCTGCGTTGGCCGATTCATCAAAGTGTTGGCGGTATTGGAACCAAGACAGTGTGGATCCCAACATGGCTCCTAATAATTGGGCCAATAGATAAGAAGGCACCAAGGACCATTCAAATTTTCCCAATATTGCTAGCGCGATGGTTACTGCCGGATTCAAATGCGCCCCACTAATGGCAGAGACACTAAAGACCGCAACAAACACAGCCATTCCCCAACCCAAGGTAATGGCAATCAGCCCTCCCCCATTACCCTTGGTTTTTGGAAGCACCACATTTGCCACTACACCTTGACCTAGTAATAATAATATGGCTGAACCAAGCAGCTCACCTACAAATGGAGTCATGTTACAAACAATTTATAATGGAATATACAAAATATTATCACCTACAATTAAAAAAGCGCCCCAATGTTCGGGGCGCTTTACTATTTTGAATTTTAAATTTAAAGTTCTTAGTTCTTAGATTTCAAATTTGGAAAAGGAGCAGGCACTGTATTGGGGCCTTCTTCTACACTTCCTTGTAGATCAACGGTATTTACATCGCCATCTTGGCCGTAAGACCAGATTAAACGGCTTTCAGCAATCCCTTGTTTTTCAACCAAGTATTTAATCACTGCACTTACCCTATCCCAACTCAATTGCTGAGCAGACTTGCTAGCCGTTCCATATCCAATCACT